>Ga0233383_1000123_pt1 | contig 33685 bp, 31 predicted proteins | sample ElkDunMinimDraft_14_FD_191542 | JGI IMG/M metagenome (GOLD analysis project Ga0233383, IMG submission 191542) | Fecal eukaryotic communites from dung pellets of Tule Elk in California, USA - Elk Dung G16 | ecosystem: Host-associated > Mammals > Digestive system > Large intestine > Fecal | place...
CACCTCGCGGCCGGTCTCGATGACCTTCTTGGCGAGCTCGCCGATCTGCATGACGTCCTCGTCGGTCTCGGTCGGGAGCCCGCACATGAAGTACAGCTTCACCTGACGCCAGCCGTGCGAGTACGCGGCGGCGACCGTACGGATGAGGTCCTCCTCGGTGACCATCTTGTTGATCACCTTGCGGAGGCGCTCCGAGCCGCCCTCGGGCGCGAACGTGAGCCCGGAGCGACGCCCGTTGCGGCTGAACTCGTTGGCGAGCGTGATGTTGAAGGCGTCGACGCGCGTGCTCGGCAGCGACAGCGACGTGTTGGAACCCTCGTACCGGTCACCCAGCTGCTTGGCGACCTCGCCGATCTCGGTGTGGTCCGCGCTGGACAGCGACAGAAGGCCGACCTCCTCGAACCCGGACTTCTTGAGGCCGTTGTCGACCATCTCGCCGATCGTCTGCAGGCTGCGCTCACGCACGGGGCGCGTGATCATGCCGGCCTGGCAGAAGCGGCAGCCGCGCGTGCAGCCGCGGAAGATCTCGACCGAGTAGCGCTCGTGGACGGTCTCGGCGAGCGGGACGAGCGGGTTCTTGGGGTACGGCCACTGGTCGAGGTCCATCAGCGTGTGCTTCGTGACCCGCCACGGCACGCCCGGGCGGTTGGGAGCCACGCGCTGGATGCGGCCGTCGGGGAGGTACGTGACGTCGTAGAACTTGGGCACGTAGACGCTGCCGGAGCTGGCGAGGCGCATGAGCACCTCGTCGCGGCCGCCGGGGCGTCCCTCGGCCTTCCACTCGCGGACGACGTCGCTGATCTTGAGGACGATCTCCTCGCCGTCGCCGAGCACGGCGGCGTCGATGAAGTCGGCGATCGGCTCGGGGTTGAACGCCGAGTGGCCGCCGGCGAGGACGATCGGGTCCTCGTCGCCCCGGTCGACGGCGTGCAGCGGGATGCCCGCGAGGTCGAGCGCGGTCAGCATGTTCGTGTAGCCGAGCTCGGTGGAGAACGAGATGCCGAACAGGTCGAACGCACGCACCGGGCGGTGGCTGTCGACCGTGAACTGCGGGATGTCGTGCTCACGCATGAGGGCTTCCATGTCCGGGAAGACCGCGTACGTCCGCTCGGCCATGAGCCAGTCCCGCTCGTTGAGGACCTCGTACAGGATCTGCACACCCTGGTTGGGCAGGCCGACCTCGTACGCGTCGGGGTACATCAGCGCCCATCGGACGTCGACAGATCCCCACTCCTTGATGACGGAGTTCAGCTCACCGCCGACGTACTGGATCGGCTTGCTGATCGTCGGAAGGAGCGGCTCGAGACGGTCGAAGACCGACGCGACGCTGGCGTCGAGGTGCTGCGCGGACATGCTCCCCAGCGTAACGACCGCTCCTCCCCGCGCCGAATCCGTCGCCACGGCCCACCCCGTACGAGGGCTTGCCGCGCCCCCGTCCCGCCCGAGGTTTGCCACGCCAACGTGGCAAACACCGGTTGGCGCGGCAGGTGAGCCACGCCAACCGAGATACGCCCCGTCAGCGTGGCAAACTCCGCCCCGGCCAGGACCCAGGGCGCCACGTCAGCGTGGCAAACGGTCAGCGGGAGCGGGCGGAACGGGACCGCACGACGACGGCGGGCCCCGGGCTCCTCCGGCCGATCGCGACCAGCAGCCCGACAGCCATCGCGGACGCGAACATCGCCGTACCGCCGTACGACACGAACGGCAGCGGCACACCCGTCACCGGCATGATCCCGAGCGACATCCCGACGTTCTGGAACGCCTGGAACCCGAACCAGCACGCGATGCCGGCCGCAGCCAGCCGGTCGAACAGGTCGTCGGCCCGCTGGGCGATCCGCAGGCAGCGCCACACGAGCACACCCAGCAGCACGACCACGAGCCCGGCGCCGAGCAGGCCGAGCTCCTCCCCCGCCACCGTGAAGACGAAGTCCGTGTGCTGCTCGGGCACGAATCCCGCCTGCGTCTGGGTGCCGTCGAACAGACCCTGGCCCCACACCCCGCCGTTGCCGATCGCGATGCGCGCCTGGACGGTGTTGTAGCCGGCGCCGCGCGGATCGAGCTCGGGGTTCGTGAACGCCTCGAAGCGGAGGATCTGGTACTCCTCGATGAGCCCGACCGCGACGGCGGCGACGATCGCCGCGATCCCGACCGCCACGAGGCCCGCGAGCCACGAGAGACGGACACCGGCGACGGCGAGGACTCCCAGCACGATCGCCACCATCACCATCAGCGTGCCGAGGTCGGGCTGCGCCAAGATCAGCACGGCCGGCACTGCGGCGCAGGAGAGCACCAGCAGGATGTCCGACGAGCGGACGGTACGCCGCATCGCACCCTCGGTCCGCTCGGCGAACAGCAGCGCCATCACCAGGACGACCCCGAGCTTCGCCAGCTCGGCCGGCTGGAACGACAGGCCGCCCACCTGCAGCCACGAGCGAGAGCCGTTGACCACCGCACCGACTCCCGGCACGAAGACGAGGACGAGTCCGAGGACGGCCGCGCCGTAGACGACCGGCGCCCACAGCCGGATCCACCGTCGGTCGGTGGCGGCCATCACGGCACCGAGCCCGAGGGCCAGGAGAACGTTGGTGCCCTGCTTGACCAGGTACGCCGTCGGGTCTCCGCCCGTCAGGTCGTCGCGCGACGCGGTCGCCGACCACACCAGCAGCATCCCGATCAGCCCGAGGGCGAGCGCAGACCCGACCAGCAGCCAGTCGACGTCGCGCTGCCACGGCCAGTGCGCAGCGGCGGGCGGACGGGCGGGCCGGATGGTCGGGCGCGTGCTCATCGGCCGCCCTTCTTCGTGCTTCGCGGCGCGAGGACCCGCCCGTCGGACGCGACGCGCGGCAGTGCCTTCGGCGGCCGTGCCCGCGGCATCAGAGCGGCGTCGCGGTCGACCTTCCCGCCCTTCACCCCGTACAGGCCTTCCCAGATCGCCCGCACCGCGTCACCGGACGAGCCGGACCCGGTGCCAGCCTGCTCCATCATCATCACGACGACGTAGTTCTCGTCGTAGGAGGCCACCCATCCTGTCGTCTGCCGCCCGGTGACCTCGGCGGTGCCCGTCTTGGAGCGGATCTTCACCTCGTCGAGAGGGAACCCGCCCATCTTCCACGCCATCGTCCCGGTCTTCGCGGTGTCAACGAGCGCACGGTCGATATAGCGCAGGTGCGACTTCGAGACGGGGACGCGCCCGGCCTTCTTCGGCGCGATCTCGCGCAGGACGCGTCCGTCGAGGTCGAGGACGGCCTTGGCGGCGCGAGGCTCGTACAGGGTCCCGCCGTTGGCCAGCGCCCCGTACGCGACCGCGAGCTGGAGCGGGGTCACGAGGGTCTCGCCCTGTCCGATCGAGAAGTTCACGGCGTCACCGGCACGGTAGACGTACCCGTCGGCGCAGAACTCCCGCGCGAACAACCGCAGGTACGCGCTCTCGACCTTCTCCGGCTTCTCGGCGATCTTGCAGTAGCGGTCCTTGTTGGCCTCCCAGTAGGCCTGGCGCCAGGGACGGTCTCCCAGTCGACCTGCCGCCTCGCCGGGGACGTCGAAGCCGGTACGTGCGCCGAAGCCGAACGCACGCGCCATCTCGACGAGCGGGTCGTGCACGCCTTCGTCGGCCTCGGCGCCGCCCTGCTCCCGCCAGCCCTCGTACGCGATGCGGTAGAAGAACGTGTCGCAGGACACCGACAGCGCGCGGTCGAAGCCGATCGAGCCGTACGAGGCCGACTCGTAGTTCTTGAACCACCGGTTGCCGACCTGCAGACCCGACGAGCAGTCGAGCCGCGAGCCAATGTCCCAACGGTCCTCGAGCGCGCCTGCGGCGACGAACGGCTTCCACGTCGAGCCCGGGGCGAGCTGCGCCTGGGTCGCCCGGGACAGCAGCGGCGTCCCCGAGTCGTCGGCGTACAGCTCCTTCAGCTTGCGGTCCGAGATCCCGTCGACCCACACCTCCGGGTCGTACGTCGGGGAGCTGGCGGAGGCGATGACGCGCCCGTTGTTCGGGTCGAGCACCACGACGGCGCCCGCGGTGGCCTCGTAGTTGCGGCCGGTCACGTCGTCGTGCGTCGTGCGGGCCTTCTTGATCGCCTTCTCCAGCTGCGCCTCGGCCAGCGCCTGCACCCGCGCGTCGACGCTGGTGACGAGCGTCTTGCCGGCCTGCGGATCGACGGCGGTGCCCTCGGCGATGACGCGCCCGCGAGAGTCGACGGCCTTGCCCGTGGTGCCGGGGACGCCTCTCAGCTCGGCGTCGTAGCCACGCTCGAGGCCGGCGCGTCCCACCATCGAGACGGCGCCGCGAGTGTCGTCGTCGGCGGCGCGCGCGGCGGCGTACTCGTCCGCGGTGATCGGGCTGACGTACCCGAGGAGCTGTGCGGCGTTGACGCCCTCGGGCGACGGGTACGCACGGACGTAGCGCTGCTGCGCCGCCACCGCCGGGAACTCCTCGGCCCGCTCGGCGATCGACAGCGCGAGGTCGCGCGGCACGTCCTGCGCGACCGGGACCGGCTCGTACGGCGAGCCGTTCCAGCAGGCGGGCGGCTCGGGCGCCCCCTCCTCGCCGCACAGCTTGATGCGGTCCAGCAACGCGTCGTAGTCCAGGTCGACCAGACGGGCGAGGCGTTCGAGCACGTCGGACTGCTCCGCGGCGTCGAGGCGGGTCAGTCGTGAGCGGTCGACGGTCACGACCCACGTCGAGCGGTTGGTGACGAGCGGGCGCCCCATCGCGTCGACCACGAGTCCGCGCTGCGGCGCGACGACGACCTGGCGCGTCGCATTGCTGGCGGCCCGCGCCTGGTACTCCTCGCCGCCGACGACCTGGACGTACCAGAGCCGCGCGACGAGCGTCGCGAACAGCGCCACGGCGAGCACCTGAACGACGACGATCCGGGCGTGGCTTCGGCGCACGGTCACCACCCGACCCGGGGAGCTGGTTCGAGCCGTGCGAGCAGCGCGCGCGTGGCGGGGACCACAGCGAGCCCGAGGACGACGGCGTACGCGGTGGCGAGCGCGACCACAGGGAGCACGGCCGAGACCGCGACGCCGGGCTGGTCGAGCACGAGGCCCGACAGCGCGAACAGCGACGTCCCGACGAAGGCGCCCGCGGCGACGGTCACCGCGTCGCTGAGCACCGAGGGGCGACTGCCGCGGTCGACCGTGCCGGCGAGGTAGCCGACGACCGTCAGTGCGAGTGCCCACTGCCCGAGGACGTGGTCGGACGGCGGTGCCGCGTCGAGCAGCAGTCCGCCGGCGAACCCGGCGAGCGCGCCGTCGGCCGCACCCGAGCAGAGGCCGACGGCGACCACGACGACGAGGACGACGTCCGGCGCCACACCGGTCGGCACGAGCGGGCCGAGGACGCTGATCTGCAGCACGACGGCCGTGACCAGGAGCAGCAGCACGGTGCCGGTGCGCCGGGCGCTCACGTCACGACCCCGCCCGTGCGCCGACGACCACCGACACGGCGTCGAGCGCGGAGAAGTCGACGAACGGTGCGACGGTGACCTCCGCGGTCTCGTCACGTGGCGACTCGACGACCTTCTCGACGCGTCCGATCGGGACGCCGGCGATGTACGGCACGCCGTTGCGCGAGCCCCAGGAGACGATCGTGCCGCCCTTCTCGGGCACGGCCTGGCGGTCGAGCACCTCGAGCGTGAGCCGCCCCGCACCGGACAGGCTGCCGTCGCCCCGCACCATCCCCAGCTCGTGGTCGCCACCCACCCGCGCGCCGACGACGGAGTCCGCGTCGACGAGGAGCAGCACCACGGCGTTCGTGCGGGTCGCGCTGACCACGCGTCCGACGAGGCCGTCCGCCCCGAGCACGGTCATGTCGCGACGGACCCCCCGGGCGGTGCCCACGTCGAGCGTGACCGTACGGCGGAAGGTCTGGGCCGGCCCGACCCCGACGACGTGCGCCGTGACGGTCTCCAGCCCGGCCGCGTCCGCGTACTGCGCCAGGCGGTCGTACTCGGCGAGCCGCGCGCGGTCGATGCCGCTGGTAGCCACCAGGCCACGGAGTCTGGCGTTGTCCTCGGCGAGGGCGGCGTTCTCCTCGCGCAGCCGGTCGCGGGTCGCGAAGACCTCGACACCGAACGGGCTCAGGAGGCGGTGCGCTCCCGACTCGAGCGGACCGAGGACGGTGGCGGCGACCGTACGGGCGGGCGAGCCTGCGCCGGACAGGTCGACGCTGATCAGCGCGACGGCCGCCAGCAGCAAGACGAGCAGCACGGTGCGAGGGCGCCGCGGCTCGGGATCGGGACGGGTTCGGGTCCGGGCCACGCGATCACCTCCGAGGCTCGGAGGTCAGCACCTGCTGGAGCGCGTCGAACTCCTCGACGCACTTGCCCGCCCCGAGCGCGACGGAGTGGAGCGGGTCGTCGACGACGTGGACGGGGATGTCGGTCTCGTGACGGATGCGGTCGTCCAGCCCACGCAGGAGCGCACCTCCGCCGGTGAGGACGATGCCCCGGTCCATGATGTCGCCGGCAAGCTCCGGAGGGGTGAGGTCGAGGGTTCCGCGGACGGCATCGACGATCGCGGCGACCGGCTCCTCGAGGGCGCGACGGACCTCCGCCGCGGTGACGTCGACCGTACGGGGCAGGCCTCCGACCAGGTCGCGACCGCGGACGTGCACGGTCCGCTCGTCGGGCATCGGGAACGCCGAGCCGGCCTCGACCTTGAGGTCCTCGGCGGTACGGTCACCCAGCAGGAGCGCGTGCTCCTTCTTGAACCACGCGACGATCGCCTCGTCCATGTCGTCACCGGCGGTACGGATCGACCTGCTCGCGACGATGCCGCCGAGGGCGATCACCGCCACCTCCGTGGTGCCGCCGCCGACGTCGACGATCATGTTGCCCGTCGGCTCGTGGACGGGCAGGCCCGCACCGAGCGCGGCGGCCATGGGCTCCTCGACGATGAAGACCTGACGTGCCCCGGCCTGGTAGCCGGCCTCGCGCACGGCGCGCTGCTCGACCGACGTGATCGCGCTGGGGACGCAGACGACGAGGCGCGGCTTGGTGAAGTACCGGCGCCGGTGCACCTGCTGGATGAACAGCCGCAGCATGTGCTCGCAGGCCTCGAAGTCGGCGATGACGCCGTCCTTCATCGGCCGGACCACGGAGATCGCGTCGGGCGTCCGGCCGTGCATGCGCTTGGCCTCCGTGCCCACAGCGAGGATCTCGTGGGTCTGCGCAGCAAGGGCCACGACCGACGGCTCGTCGAGCAGGACACCCTTGCCGCGTACGTAGACGAGGGTGTTGGCTGTGCCCAGGTCGACCGCCATGTCGCGGCCGAGCAGGCTGCGCAAGGGGAAGGACATGGGCTCAGGCTAGGTCTGGTGGGCGTCGGTCCCCGGTCAGACACGCCAGAGCGCCCGCTCAGTCCTTGGAGCCGCGTCCGTGTCGGACCTGCCTGCAAGGGTGGCGGCATGCCGCGCACCGCGCTCCTCGAGCTTCGCCGCTACGCCCTGCACCCCGGACAGAGGGAGACGCTGATCTCCTTGTTCGACTCGACGTTCCTCGCACCGCAGGAGGATGCCGGGATGTCTGTCCTCGGCCAGTTCCGCGACCTCGACGACCTCGACCAGTTCGTGTGGATGCGCGGGTTTGACGACGCGTTGAGCCGCGGGAAGTCGCTCCAGGCGTTCTACGGAGGCCCGGTGTGGGCACGCAACCGCGACGCCGCCAACGCGACGATGATCTCCTCCGACGATGTCCTTCTGCTTCGCCCGGTCTCCGGCGGCGCCCTCACGCTGCCCTCGGCTCAGGAGCCGTCCCCACCTGGCCTGGTGGTCACGACCGTCTATCAGCCGGACGATCTGGACGGCTTCGTCGCGCTGATGGAGGCGGCCGGCGAAGACCGCCTGACCGCGCTCGGGTCGGCCCGCGTCGCGGCGTACGTGTCGGCCGACGTCGCCAACACGTTCCCCGCCCTGCCGGTCCGCGCGGACGCCCGCGCGTACGTCCGCGTCGCGCGCTTCGCCTCGGAGGCCGACCACGCCGCCCACGTACGCCATGCGACGGCCGCAGCTGCCTCCGAGAGTGTGCTGCAGGTCGTGCAGTCGAGCATCGGCGAGGAGCTCCGGCTCGCACCGACCGACCGCTCCGTGCTGCGCTGAGCCGTCAGGCGGTGACGGCGCGGGTCAGCGTGGCGCGGTGCTCGGCGAGCCACTCCTGGCGGCGACGGATCGAGTCCCCCACACCCTCAGCCCACATCCGGGCCCATCCGCCGCCCAGCCGCGCGGCTCTGTCCCGCATGAGGAACCACGCCCGCGCCGCCGTGTTCTCTGCGACGGCGACCACCTCCGAACGGGCGTCGGAACCAAGGCCGTAGGCGTCGACCAGGAGGCGGGCGCGGGCGAACGGGTCGACCCCGGCCATCGCCTCCGGGCGGTCTCGGAGGGCCATCAGCGGTGCCCACCACAGCAGGAGGTTCTGGACCTCCTCCGTACGGGTCGCGGGGCGCGCCATGTCGAAGTCGATGAGCGCGTGCGCCTCGCCGTCCACGAAGACGACGTTGTCGGGGGTCACGTCGAGGTGCCCGATCAGCTCGGGTGCACCCGCGACCCTGGGCGGCGCGCCTGCCGGCTCCGGCTCGAGGACCGCGGCAGCCGACGGCGGCACCCCGAGCGGTGCGACGGCGTCGTCGTACCGGCGCAGCAGGCGCGCAACGCTGACGGCCCGCGCGTCGTCGGCCATCCAGGCGGGCCGAGGGCGCGACGCGACCTCTCCCGGGACGTACGAGAGGACCTGCCGGCCGGCGTGGTCGGTCCCGAGCCAGCGCGGAGCCCCGTCGAACCCGGCGGCCTCGACGAACCGGAGCACCTCGGCCGTCAGGGCAGCGTGCCGGCTGGGGGGACGCCGCACCGTGTCACCGATCCGGACGAGCCCTTCGGTCACGTCCCCGCCGGCCAACGGCACCTCGGGAAGCGACGGATCGGGCTCGACGTACCTCACGACGAGCGGTCAGCCCAGCTCGGGGAACCAGAGCGCCGTCTCGCGGGCGGCCGACTCGGGCGAGTCCGAGCCGTGGACGAGGTTCTCGCGGTTCGACAGCGAGAGGTCGCCGCGGATCGTGCCGGGAGCGGCGACGCGGCCGTCGGTGGCGCCGTTGAGGAGGCGGACGACCTCGATCGCCTGGTCGCCCTCCAGGACCAGCGCCATCATCGGCCCGGACGTCACGAACGCCCTCAGCGGCGGGTAGAAGTCGCGCTCCACGTGCTCGGCGTAGTGGGCGTCAGCCTTCTGCGCGTCGATCGTCCCGAACCAGGTCGCGACGATGGAGAGGCCCTTCGCCTCGTAGCGACCGAGGATCTCGCCGACGAGTCCCCGGCGGACGGCGTCGGGCTTGAGCAGGACCAGAGTGCGTTCGGACATGCGTCGAAGCCTAGCGAGGGCTTCACCCCCGCCCCGTCAGCGGGCGTAGAACTCCGGGTTGGCGGCGCGGTCGGCCTCGATCTTGCGTCCGAGGAAGTACGCCGCTGCCCACAGCGCGGCGAACATGCCGCCAACGAAGAACGCGATGGGCAGGAGCAGGCCCAGCGCCACCGCGCCCACCTGCACGAGCCAGCCGATCGCGTACGCCCAAGGGTGGCGCAGCAGGCCGGAGGTGACCACGGCGACGAGCGCGAGCCCGAGGCCGCAGAGCAGGGCGAGGCCGGGAGCGACGCCCTCGACCTGGATCATCACCGGCGTCGCGAGCCCGAGGACGATCGCCTCGAGGAACAGCACCCCGGCACACATGCCCCGCATCAGTCCACCGGCTCCTCTCGCGCGAGCAGCGCCCGCGCCTCACCTGCTGTGACCACGGATCCGGTCACGAGCACCCCACCACTGCCGACGCCTTCTCCGTACCGCTCGCTCTCCGAGAGCGCGACCGCCTTCTCGAGGGCGTCGGGCAGGCTCCGCGCCACGTGTACCCGGTCGTTGCCGAAGATCCCCTCGGCGACGTCGGCGAGCTCGTGGGCGGGCATCGCGCGGTCGGTGGCGTTCTGGGTGCAGACGATCTCGGCCATCACGGGCTCGAAGGCCAGCAGGATCTCGTCGACGTCCTTGTCGGCCATGACACCGACGACGCCGATCAGGGGGGTGAACGCGAACGCCTCCTGCAGCGCCCCGGCCGTCGCGCGAGCGCCCGCAGGGTTGTGCGCGGCGTCGAGGACGATGGTCGGACTACGGCGGACGACCTCGAGACGGCCGGGCGACGTGACCGCGGCGAACGCCGCGCGCACGATCTCTGCGTCGAGCTCCCGTCCGCCCGTGAACGCCTCCACCGCCGCCAGCGCGTACGCGGCGTTGTGGGCCTGATGGGCGCCGAACAACGGCAGGAACACCTCGTCGTACGTCGCACCGAGACCCTGGAGGGTCAGCAGCTGGCCACCCATCGCAGGCGTCCGGGCGATGACACCGAAGTCGATGCCCTCACGATGCACCGTCGCGCCCACCGCGGAGGCACGGGCGGCGATCTCGGCCGCGGCGTCCTCGGGCTGGACGGCCGTGACGACCTGAGCGCCGGCCTTGATGATGCCGGCCTTCTCAACGGCGATCTCGCCCGGCGTCTCGCCGAGGTAGCGCGTGTGGTCGACGTCGATCGGGGTCAGCACGGCGACCTTCGCGTCCACGACGTTGGTCGCGTCCCAGGCGCCGCCCATGCCGACCTCGACCACGGCCACGTCGACGGGGGCGTCCGCGAAGGCGGCGTACGCGAGACCCACCATCATCTCGAAGTACGACAGGGGCACCGGCTGGCTGTCGTCGACGACCTGCGCGTAGGCGGCGACGTCGGCGTACGCCTCGACGAACAGCTCTTCGCTCAACGGTTGACCGTCGATGCTCACCCGCTCGGTCATCGAGACCAGGTGCGGGCTGGTGAACCGTCCCGTCCGTACGGCGAGCTCGCGCAGGAGCGCGTCGATCATCCGGGCGGTCGAGCTCTTGCCGTTCGTCCCGGTCAGCTGGATCACGGGATAGGCGTTCTGGGGGTCGCCCATGAGCCGGCAGAGCGCACGGATGCGCTCCAGCGAAGGCTCGAGCTTGGTCTCCGGCCAGCGCGCGAGGAGCGCGCGCTCGACGTCGGCGTACGTGGGATTCGTCATCACTGTCCAGTATTCCAGGGATGCAAGCGATGACTTCGCGACGCCCGCCCGGTCGTACGGTCGAAGAACGCTCGCAGGGGGAATCATGCACCGATCGATCGCCGGCTGGATCAACCACCGCTTCACACCCGCGCTCACCATCGTCTTCTGGGTGCTCGTCGTCGGGCTGCTCGGCTCGACGGCCGGGCAGCTGACCGACGTGCAGGAGAACGAGGCCGAGAACTGGCTGCCCACCAGCGCCGAGTCCACGAAGGCGCTCGAGGCGGCCGAGGAGTTCTCGTCGCCCAACCTCATCCCGGCGGTGGTGGTGTACGAGCGCGAAGGCGGCCTGCAGGCGGCCGACCTCGCCGCGGCGCAGGAGGACGCCCGCACGTTCGGGCAGCGCGACGACCTCGACGGCGAGGTCGTCGGCCCGATCCCGTCGGAGGACGGTGAGGCGCTCGAGACGATCGTCCCTCTGAACCTCGGTGAAGACGGCTGGAACTCCGCGCCCGACGTGGTCGACGAGCTCGAGGGAACCGCAAATGACGGCCCGGAGGGCCTTGACGCGTACGTGACGGGTCCGGCAGGGCAGGCAGCGGACTCGTCCGCGGTGTTCGAGGGCATCGACAGCACCCTGCTGCTCGCCGCCGCGGGCGTCGTGACGGTGCTCCTGCTCCTCACCTACCGAAGCCCTGTGCTGTGGCTGCTGCCGGTGATCTCCGCCGGTGTCGCCCTCACGGTCGCCCAAGCGGTGGTCGTCCTGCTCGCCAAGCACGCCGACCTCACCGTCGACGGCCAGAGCGCCAGCATCCTCACCGTCCTGGTCTTCGGTGCCGGGACCGACTACGCCCTCTTGCTGGTCGCCCGCTACCGAGAAGAGCTGCGCCGTCACGAGAGCCGTCGCGAGGCGATGGCGATCGCTCTGCACCGTGCGGGACCGGCGATCGTCGCCAGCGGCGCCACCGTGGCGATCGGGATGCTCTGCCTGCTCCTCGCCCAGATGACGTCGACGCGCGGGCTCGGGCCCGTCGCCGCGATCGGCATCGTCTGCGGACTCGCAGTCATGCTCACCATGCTCCCCGCGCTCCTCGTGGTCCTCGGCCGCTGGATCTTCTGGCCCCGCATCCCGCACTTCGGTGACGACGACCCGAGCGCTCACGGTGTCTGGGCCGGCGTCGGCCGCCGGATCGCGCGCGCACCGCGCCGCGTCTGGGTCGTGACCACCCTGATCCTCGCGATCGCCGGCCTCGGCATCGTCCAGCTCAACGCGACCGGTCTGAGCACCGAGGAGGCGTTCCTCGGCACGCCCGACTCCGTCGCGGGCGAGAAGGTCCTGGCCGACCACTTCCCGGGTGGCGCCGGAGCACCCGTGGTCGTGCTCGCGAGCCCGGACGCCGCCGGGGAGGTCCGGACGACATTCCAGGCCAACGACGGCATCGCCGCGTCGAGCGTCACCGAACCGCGGGTCCAGGGCGACTGGGCGTACATGGAGGGCACGCTCGAGGCCGAGCCCGACAGCGATGCCGCGTACGACACGATCGAGGACCTCCGGAGCAGCCTCGACGCCGCCGATCCCGACGCGCTCGTCGGCGGCACGACGGCGGTCACGCTGGACATCCAGCAGGCCTCGGCACGGGACAACCGGGTGATCATCCCCGCCGTGCTCGTGGTCGTGCTGCTCATCCTCATGCTGCTGCTGCGTGCGCTGGTCGCACCGTTGATCCTGCTCGCCACGGTCGTGCTCTCGTTCGCCGCGGCACTGGGCGTGAGCGCGCTCGTCTTCCGGCACGTGTTCGACTTCGCCGGGACGGACACGTCGTTCCCGCTGTTCGTGTTCGTGTTCCTGGTCGCGCTCGGGATCGACTACAACATCTTCCTCATGACCCGCGTGCGCGAGGAGGCGCAACGCTTCGGCACCCGCCGTGGGGCGCTCATCGGGCTCGCGGCGACCGGCGGAGTCATCACCTCTGCCGGGTTGGTGCTGGCTGGCACGTTCGCCGTGCTGGGGACGCTGCCGCTGGTCTTCTTCGCCCAGATGGGCTTCGCCGTGGCGTTCGGCGTGCTGCTCGACACCCTCGTCGTACGGTCGGTGCTCGTCACGGCGCTCAACCTCGACGTGGGCCGCCACATGTGGTGGCCGAGTCCGCTCGGCCGCAAGGAGGACGTCGCCATCGACGCCGGCCCTCACGACCCGTACGAGGAGTCGGTCCCGGCGGGAGCGCACGCGGGCCCGCCTTCCCCGTGACCGAGGCGAGAACCGGGTCACGCCACGACGTCGGGCCCTCCTAGACTGGAACCCATGAGTACTGTGCCGGAGAAGCCCGCCCTGGAAGGCCTGGAGCAGAAGTGGTCCGCCCTGTGGCAGGAGCGGGGCACCTACGCGTTCGACCGTTCCAAGACGCGCGCCCAGGTGTACTCCATCGACACCCCGCCTCCGACCGTCTCCGGCTCGCTCCACGTCGGCCACGTCTTCTCCTACACGCACGCCGATCTCGTCGCCCGCTTCCAGCGGATGCGCGGGATGGAGGTCTTCTACCCGATGGGGTGGGACGACAACGGCCTGCCCACGGAGCGGCGCGTCCAGAACTATTTCGGCGTGCGCTGCGACCCGTCCCTGCCGTACGACGAGGACTTCACTCCTCCGGAGAAGCCCGACCCGAAGCGCCAGATCCCGATCAGCCGTCGGAACTTCATCGAGCTGTGCGAGCAGCTCGTCGCCGTCGACGAGAAGGCGTTCGAGGACCTGTGGCGCACGCTCGGGCTCTCGGTCGACTGGACCCAGACCTACACGACGATCGGTGAGGTCTCCCGCACGGCGTCGCAGCGCGCTTTCCTGCGCAACCTCGCCCGCGGCGAGGCGTACACGTCCGACGCGCCGACCCTGTGGGACGTCACCTTCCAGACGGCGGTCGCCCAGGCCGAGCTGGAGGCGCGCGACTACCCCGGCCACTACTACCGCGTCGCGTACACGCTGGCCGACGGCTCGAAGGTGCACGTCGAGACGACCCGGCCCGAGCTGACGCCGTCGGCGGTCGCACTGATCGCCCATCCCGAGGACGAGCGTTACAAGCACCTGTTCGGCACGACGGCGACCTCGCCGCTCTTCGGGGTCGAGGTGCCGGTCATCGCCGACACCGCGGCGGACCCCGAGAAGGGGTCGGGCATCGTCCACTGCTGCACGTTCGGTGATCTGACCGACGTCCAGTGGTGGCGCGAGTACGACCTCCCGACGCGCACGGTCGTCGGACGCGACGGCCGGATCCTGCGCGACACCCCGGCGTGGATCACCACCCCCGAGGGCCGCGCCGCGTACGACGAGCTCGCCGGCAAGACCGTCTTCTCGGCCCGCGAGGCGATCGTCGAGGCGCTGCGCGGCTCCGGTGACCTCGATGGCGACCCGAAGCCGACGACGCGCGTCGCGAACTTCTACGAGAAGGGCGACAAGCCCCTCGAGATCGTCTCGACCCGCCAGTGGTACCTCGCCAACGGCGGCAAGGAGCCGGAGCTGCGTGGCCAGCTGGTCGCCCGCGGTCACGAGATCTCGTGGTACCCCCCGTACATGCAGTCGCGCTACACGAACTGGATCGACGGCCTGAACAGCGACTGGCTCGTGAGCCGCCAGCGCTTCTTCGGCGTGCCGATCCCCGTGTGGTTCCCGCTCGACGCCGAGGGTGAGCCGGACTACGACAACCCGATCCTCCCGGACGAGTCCCAGCTGCCCGTCGATCCGCAGACGGAGACGCCGAAGGGGTTCGAGGAGGACCAGCGCGGCAAGCCCGGCGGCTTCATGGGCGACCCCGACATCTTCGACACCTGGGCCACGTCGTCGCTGACCCCGCAGATCGTGTGCGGCTGGGAGCGCGATCCGGAGCTGTTCGAGAAGACGTTCCCGATGGACCTGCGCCCGCAGGCGCACGACATCATCCGCACGTGGCTCTTCTCCAGCGTGGTGCGCGCCCACCTCGAGAACCACACCTCGCCGTGGTCGCACGCCCTGATCTCGGGCTTCGTGGTCGACCCGGACCGCAAGAAGATGTCGAAGTCCAAGGGCAACGTCGTGGTGCCGACCGAGATCCTCGACAAGTTCGGTGCGGACGCGGTGCGCTGGCGTGCGGCCGGCGCTCGGCCGGGCGCGGACTCGCCGTTCGACGAGACCCAGATGAAGGTCGGGCGCCGCCTCGCGATGAAGGTGCTCAACGCCTCGAAGTTCGTCCTCGCCGCGCCGGAGGCGTACGGCCTGGGCGTCGACTCCTCGTACGTCGAGCCGCGCCGGGTGACCGAGGCGCTCGACCTGTCGATGCTGCGCCGACTCCGTCAGGTGACCGACGAGGCCACCGAGGCGTTCGAGGCGTACGACTACACGACCGCCCTTGAGGTGACCGAGCGGTTCTTCTGGGGCTTCTGCGACGACTACCTCGAGCTGGTCAAGGAGCGCGCCCGCGGCAAGGATGCAGGGGCCGACTCGGCCAGGGCGGCGTTCGCGATCGCGCTGTCCGTGCAGCTGCGGCTGCTCGCGCCGTTCCTCCCGTACGTCACCGAAGAGGTCTGGTCCTGGTGGCAGGAGGGCTCGATCCACCGCGCCGAGTGGCCGAGCGCCACGCTCGAGATCACCACGACGCCGCACGACCCGGCACTGCTGGTCGCCGCCGGCCAGATGCTCGCCGGTGTCCGCGGTGCGAAGTCGACGGCCAAGGTCAGCCAGCGCACGGCCGTGACCGGGCTCGTCGTCCGTGGGTCGGAGCAGCGTCTCGAGATCGTCAAGCGAGCACTGAACGACGTCCGCGCGGCCGGCAACATCACCGGTGAGGTGGAGTTCGTCGTCGATCCGTCCCAGCAGGGCGGGGACATCGCGGTCGAGGCGCAGCTCGCGGAGCCGGAGCCCAAGAAGCCGGTCGACGACGTGCCTGCGCCGAAGCCCGCGGAGTCCGTCGCCGAATGAGCGGGTTGACGCTTCGGGACGTCACCGCGGCCGATGTGCCGGCGCTCGTCGCGATGCTCGTCGACGACCCGTTGGGTGCGACCCGGGAGTCTCCGGACGATCTCACGCCGTACCTCGACGCCGTCGACGCGATCTCGACCGACCCGCACAACCGCGTGCTCGTCGCCGAGCGCGACGGCGAGGTCGTCGGCACCATGCAGCTCACCTACCTGCGCGGGTTGGGTCGCCGCGGAGCGTCGCGTGCGCAGATCGAGGCCGTACGCGTCCGCTCGGACCTGCGCGGGAACGGTCTGGGCTCGGAGCTGATCGGCTGGGCGGTCGACGAGGCACGGCGTCAGGGGTGCGCGCTGGTCCAGCTGACGTCCGACGCGAGCCGCGAGGGTGCGCACCGCTTCTACGAGCGTCTGGGCTTCACCGCGAGCCACGTGGGCTTCAAGCTCGCGCTCTGACCTGCGCCGGTGTCACCGTGCGCGGATCGGCAGAACGTACGCGGGCGTCAGAGCGTGCGGAAGTACGGGAGCCGCGCCAGCAGCGAGTCCCCGAGCGCCGTCGCGGTCGTGACCTGACCGGCGGTGTCGGGAAGCGCGTCGTACGCGAGCGCGAGCGTCGACTCGCCGAGCATCCGGGCCGTCTCCGTGTAGCCGGGATCGCCGCCGGCCGCCTCGGTGACGAGGCGCGTGCCACCGGCCTCGGCCAGGAAGCGCACGCGGAACCACGACTTCGCCCGCTTGGCCTCGCTCGGCCCGTCGCCTGCCGCCATCGCGCGGCCCAGCGCCTTCCGGACGGGCGGTACCTGCGCGCCCGCGACCAGGGCGCCGGCGCCGACCGCGGCGCCGACGGCCATCGGCAGCCGCTGGAACTGCGCGTAGTGACCGTACGAGAAGTCCGGCCCGTACGAGGGCAGCGCTCGAGCCGATCGGAGCACGACCTGCGGGTCGATCGTGGGCAGCGGCAACGCCCAGCCCGAACCGGCTGCGCCACGACCCGGCCGTGCGGGCAGTCCGTGGATGCGGCGATCCGCAGGCCGGCCCTCGAGGCGGCGGCGATCCTTGGCGGCCTCCTGCGACGAGCGGAACCCGGCGAACGCGCCGAGTGCCGACTGATAGGTGCCGCCGGAGAAGGTCCCGCTCGCACGCACGAAGCCACGGATGGTGATCGGCACGTCGGAGGGCAGCTGACGGACCGTGTACAGGACCCCGATGTCGTGCGGGATCGAGTCGAACCCGCACGAGTGCACCAGACGTGCGCCGGTCCGTTCGGCCGTCGCATGGTGCTCGATCCACATCCGGTCGACGAACTCCGGCTCGCCGGTCAGGTCGCAGTAGTCGGTGCCTGCCGCGGCGCAGGCTGCGACGACGGGCCCTCCGTGAAGGGCGTACGGGCCGACGGTCGACGCGAGGACGCGGGTCGACTCGGCGAGGTCACGCAGCGTCGACGAGGCGGTGACGTCGGCGATCTCGATCGCCGGCACGTTGCCACCCTCGTCGGCCAGGCTGGCGACGACCGCGTCGAGCTTCGCGCGGTCCCGTCCTGCGATCGCCCAGCGCGCGTCCGTGGGGGCGTGGACGGCGAGGTGCTCGGCCGTGAGCCTCCCGGTGAATCCTGTGGCACCGAGGAGGACGAAGTCGTAGGTCACGCCTCGAAGTCTAGGAGGCGCGTGGACGCGACCGTCCGTCCGGCAGGGCCTCAGCCTCCGGCACGAGAGGCCTCCGTCGCGATGAGGACGAGGTCGGACGCGGCGTCGCTCAGGCGGCGGTGTCTCCTCCACACGGCGGTCAGCGGGCGCTGAAGGTCCAAGGCGGTGGGGACCACCACGAGCCGGCCCTGCTCCACCTCGGCAGCGACGGCACGGCGGGAGACCACCGCGGGACCTACGCCTGCGGCGGCGGCACCGAGGAGCGCACTCGTCGAGCTGGCCTCCAGGACGACGTGCGGCTGCTTCCGCAAGGCAGCCTCGAAGGTGCTGCGGGTGCCGCTGCCCGGCTCACGCAGGACGTACGAGCCCGCCTGCAGCTCCTCACGCGTCAGCGGAGTACGCCGACGTGCCCACGGGTGCCCGGGGGCGACGACCACCGCGAGGCTGTCGTGCCCGACGACCTGCCGCGCGAGATCACCGGGAACGTCCGTGGTCTCGACGAAGCCGAGATCCACCTCGTCGGCACGCACCATCGCCGCGACGGTGTCGCTGTTGACCACGTGCAGGCGCGGGCTCAGGTGCGGGCGGCGGGCTCGGAGCTCGGCCAGCCATCGGGGCAGAATGAGATCGGCGACGGTGAGGCTGGCCGCCACCGCGACCCCTGAGCGGCGTTCCTCACCGAGCGCCAGCAGGCTCGACCGTACGGTGTCGAGCTCGTGGAGCAGTGTCCGCGCCCAGGACACCACCGCCTCGCCGTCCTCTGTCAGTCGTGACCCACCGGGAGAGCGGTCGAGCACCGCGATCCTCCACCGTGCCTCGAACTCCCGGAGCCGGGCGCTCGCCGCGGGCTGGCTGAGCTCCAGCTCGCGGGCGGCGGCACCGATGCTGCCGTGCTCGGCCACCGCCACGAGGAGCCGGAGCGTCTGCACGTCCACCTCAGGTGTCATCAGCTCACCTTATGACCTGGTACGGGATCGAGCCCTACCGAGAGGTCGGCTCCCGGCCGACCCTGGAGTCGTGCCTCCCCTGCTGTCCCGTGCCCTGCTGATCGCCGCGCCGCTGCTCGCGGCGTTCGCAGCGATGTCGCTGAGCGGTCTCGTGCCCCTGCTCGGGCCGCTGCTGGTGGCGCTCGCTCTGGGTGCTGTCGTGGCCAACCTGCCCCTCCTCGGTACGGAGACGAGGCTCGCGATCGGGGACGTCTCACGCACCTGTCTGCGTATCGGCATCGTGCTGCTCGGTCTCCGGCTGTCGGTGACCGACCTGCTCTCCGTCGGGTGGGGCGCCGTGATCGTCGTGATCGTCACCGTGGTCGTGACGTACACGGCCACCTGTCGGCTCGGTGATGCACTCGGACTCGACCGCGGACTCGTCACGTTGATCGCCGCAGGGTTCTCGGTGTGCGGGGCGGCAGCGATCGCCGCTGTGCAGGACGGGGTGCGGGCGAAGCAGCGCAACGTCGCGCTGGCGGTCGCGCTCGTCACCGTCTACGGCACGGCGATGATCCTGCTCCTCCCGCCGACGGCGCGTCTGCTCGGACTCTCCACCGAGCAGTCCGCGGTGTGGGCCGGGGCGAGCATCCACGAGGTCGCGCAGGTCGTCGCGACTGCCTCCCTGATCGGAGGCTCGCTCGCGATCGCGCTGGCGACCACGGTCAAGCTCGGCCGCGTCGTGACGCTCGCCGGTGTGTACGTGGTCGCGTCGCGGCGCGATGGCGCCGACGAGCCGGAACAGCCCCGTGCCGCCCTGGTGCCGTGGTTCGTCACGGGCTTCGTCCTGGCGGTTCTCCTCCGGTCGACCGGTGTGCTCGGCCAGGACGTCGTCGCGGTCGCGGAACACCTGACGACGCTGCTGCTCGGAGCCGGCATGTTCGGTCTGGGACTCGGTTTGCGCGCACGGGACCTGTGGCCGGTGCCGCCCCGTGCCCTCGGGCTCGCTACGGCATCGACGCTCGTGGCTGCGGGCACGTCACTGCTTCTCGTCGCCGCCACCCCGCTGATCAGCTAGCCCGCCGCCCGGAGCGTCAGCACCATCGCTGGTCGAGTAGGGCGGAGCGCCAGCGGAGCCCGTATCGAGACCACCGGGTCTCGATACGCCCTCGCCCAGCGGCTCGGACTACTCGACCACCGGACGCGCCTCAGACTGCTCGACCGCCGACCACTCGGGTCAGGATGCCTTGTCGCGCCGCTCTTCGTCGCGGTGCGGCACCAGCGTCGGGTTGACGTTGTCGAGGACCGTCTCCTTCGTGACGACGACCTTCGCGACATCGTCACGGCTCGGGACCTCGTACATGACGTTGAGCAGGACCTCTTCGATGATCGCGCGCAGGCCGCGGGCTCCGGTGCCGCGCAGCAGGGCGAGGTCGGCCATCGCCTCGATCGCGTCCTCGGCGAACTCCAGCTCGACGTGGTCGATCTCGAAGAGCTTGGCGTACTGCTTCGTCAGCGCGTTCTTCGGCTGCGTCAGGATCTCGACGAGGGCTTCTTTGTCGAGGTTTTCGACGGTGGCGATCACGGGCAGACGGCCGATGAACTCCGGGATCAGCCCGAACTTCAGCAGGTCCTCCGGCATCAGCTGCGTGAAGACGTGACCGGTCGTCCGCTCCTCGCTGAGCTCTTCGCGCTGCGTGTTGAAGCCGAGCGACATCTTGCCGCTGCGGCTCTCGATGATCTGCTCGATCCCGGAGAACGCCCCACCCACGATGAACAGGATGTTGGTGGTGTCGATCTGGATGAACTCCTGGTGCGGGTGCTTGCGTCCGCCCTGGGGAGGCACCGAGGCCGTCGTGCCCTCGAGAATCTTCAGCAGGGCCTGCTGCACACCCTCGCCGGAGACGTCCCGGGTGATCGACGGGTTCTCGCTCTTGCGGGCGATCTTGTCGACCTCGTCGATGTAGATGATGCCCGTCTCGGCCTTCTTGACGTCGTAGTCGGCAGCCTGGATGAGCTTGAGGAGGATGTTCTCGACGTCCTCACCGACGTAGCCGGCCTCGGTCAGGGCCGTCGCGTCAGCGATGGCGAAGGGGACGTTGAGCATCCGGGCGAGCGTCTGAGCAAGGTACGTCTTGCCGCAGCCGGTCGGGCCGACGAGGAGGATGTTGGACTTCGCGAGCTCGACGAGGTCGTCCTTGTGACGACCCGCTGCGGCACCGGCCTGCACCCGCTTGTAGTGGTTGTACACCGCAACGGCGAGGGACTTCTTGGCCGGGTCCTGGCCGATCACGTACTGGTTGAGGAACTCGTAGATCTCCCGGGGCTTCGGGAGCTCCTCGAGCGAGACCTCCGAGGTCTCCTGGAGCTCGTCCTCGATGATCTCGTTGCAGAGCTCGATGCACTCGTCACAGATGTAGACACCTGGACCCGCGATCAGCTTCTTGACCTGCTTCTGGCTCTTTCCGCAGAACGAGCACTTGAGCAGGTCACCGCCGTCGATGCGTGCCACCGGTTCCTCACCCTTCGCCGTAGCGGGGCAGTACCCCCGCGCGATGTGTCCCTCGACCGTACCCTGTGCCGAGCCGGCATGTGGCCGACCCGGCGCCGGGCGTGTCAGGGGTTGGTCAGACCGCTGCGGTCTTGAGCGTCTCCAGGACCTGGTCGACGAGGCCGTACTCGACGGCCTGCTGAGCGGTGAGGATCTTGTCGCGCTCGACGTCGCGACTGACCTCTTCCTTCGGCTTGCCCGACGCCTCGGAGATCATCGTCTCCAGGAGGTCACGCATACGAAGGATCTCGTTCGCCGTGATCTCGAGGTCGGAGCTCTGTCCGTAGGTGCCCTCGGTGTACGGCTGGTGGATCAGGATGCGGCTGTTGGGAAGCGCGAGCCGCTTGCCCGGGGTGCCTGCCGCCAGCAGCACTGCCGCCGCTGAGGCCGCCTGGCCCAGGCACACGGTCTGCACGTCCGGCTTGAGGTAGCGCATCGTGTCGTAGATCGCCGTGAGGGCGGTGAAAGAACCGCCGGGCGAGTTGATGTAGAGCGAGATGTCGCGGTCGGGATCCATCGACTGGAGGCACAGGAGCTGCGCCATCACGGCGTTGGCGACCTCGTCGGAGATCGGGGTGCCGAGGAAGATGATCCGGTCCTCGAAGAGCTTCGCGTACGGGTCGATACGACGGAAGCCGTACGACGTGCGCTCCTCCCACTGCGGGATGTAGTAGTTCATCGAGGGGGCGAACTGCTGGTGGGGCATGGTCATGCCGGCTCCTGGGGTCGGGCCGCCGAGCGGCAGGGAGGACGCGGTCACGATGCCTCGCCTCGCGTCACCTTGTTCTCGCGGGCGATCACGTGGTCGATGAAGCCGTACTCCTTGGCCTGCTCGGCGGTGAACCACCGGTCACGGTCGGAGTCGCGCTCGATCGCCTCGATCGACTGGCCGGTGTGCTGCGCCTGGAGCGCGTTGAGCTGCTTCTTGAGGAGGAGGCTCTGCTCGGCCTGGATGCGGATGTCGGACGCGGAGCCGCCGAGCCCGCCGGACGGCTGGTGCATCATGATGCGCGCGTGCGGGAGGGCGTACCGCTTGCCGGCGGTGCCGGCGGCCAGGAGGAACTGCCCCATCGAGGCGGCGAGACCCATGCCGACGGTCACGACGTCGTTCGAGATGAACTGCATGGTGTCGTAGATCGCCATGCCCGAGTCCACCGACCCGCCGGGCGAGTTGATGTAGAGCCGGATGTCGGCCTTGGGGTCCTCGGCGTTGAGCAGCAGCATCTGCGCGCAGATCGCGTTGGCGTTCTGGTCGCGCACCTCCGACCCGAGGAAGACGATGCGCTCACGGAGGAGCCGCTGGTAGATGTGGCCGTCGAGATCGTTCGGGCCGACGTCACCGCCGGCCATGCGAGGTGTCATCTCTGTGTTCACGTCCTCGACCCTAGCGGGGCGGGCGGACGAACCGGAGGGGAACCCGGCCGATTTCGCTACGGGCGCACAAGCACGCCGCGGCGGCCCGGCTACGCCTCAGACCGACCGCTCGACGACGCCCTTGATGCGCGCGAGCGTACGGGCCATGTCGCGTTCGAGCTGTGCCGAGAACGCCTCGTCGCCACCGAGGAACCGCTTGATCAGCTCACGCGAGACCGCACTCGTGCCCTGCGGCGCCTCTCGACGCTCGGCCAGCCGGGTACGACCGTCGCCGAGGTCTTCGAGCTCGTACGACCAGACGGTCCCGTTGATCGGGACCTTGAACGCGATGGCCCGCTGCGGCTCGTACCGGACCACCACGGAGGTCGTCGGCCACACCCGCCAGCCCAGCTTGTTGAGGTTGAGAGAGCGGGTGCCCACGCCGATCGGGCCGCGGATGAGCATCTTCCGGGTCTGCGGGCTCCACTCGGGCATCCGGCGGAGGTCGGACACGACCTCCCACACCTCTCGGGGCGAGGCGTCCACCTCGGTGCTGGTCTCGAGGAGGTACGGGTCGGTGGCAGCGGTCGTCATGACGGATCCTTCACGGGGGTCGAGGGAGGGGCCGGTGCGGCCCACGACGGGAGGGCGGCCGGTCGGCCGGTGACCCAGGCGACGAGCAGCTCGCCGACCCGGGGGTGGTTGAGGAGTCCCAGGTGGCCGCCGGCGACCCGGGTGTCCTGGGAGTGGGCGACGATCGGGTCTCCGACGCTGGGACGGCCCGCCGAGGAGCGGCCGGGGACGAGAAGGTCGGTGGTCGCGGCGACGAAGTGGTAGGTGGCGTGCGCGAGGGGTGCCGTGGCGATCCGGCCGTCGCCCCACTGGGCGGTGAGGTCGCGGCCGTGCCACTCGTCGGACGACACGTAGCCGTGACGCAGGTCCACGATCCCGACCGAACGCGCACCGAGCACCGTCGCGAACGGGAGCGTCTCCGGCACCAGGCCGAGCACGCGGGACCCGACCTGGACCGCACGCTCCAGAGGGGCTCCGAGGTGGGGGGTGCCGAGACACACGACGGTCGCCACCTGCGACGTCCAGGACGCGCGCCGCGCCACCCCGTACGAGGTCGCCGCCCGGACGACGAGTCCGCCCATCGAGTGACCGACCAGGTGCAGTCGGGCCACCGGCACGGGCCATCCGTCGACGAGCTTCGTGAGCAGGTCGGAGAGCTCGGCCCCGTTGTCCGAGACGTGGCGGCCGGTGTTGTAGCGCAGCCGCACGGTGGTGGCGCCGGCACGTGCGCGCAGCGCGTCCTCGTACGTCGTCCTCCCCCGGCCGGCGCGCAGGTCCCACGACTCGTCGTTCTCCCCGAGGCCGTGCACGAGGACGACGACCTCGCTCGTCGCGTCGGGGTACGCGAGGGCGAACCCGTGCGGCTCCGGCGTGACGTCGGCTCCCCCGGCCCGTACGGACAGCGGCAGCGCGTACGGGTCCTCGCGGCTCGCCAGCCGGTCGCCGACGAGCCCGTTGACCGCCGAGCGCATCAGTCGGGTACGCGGCGTGCTCTCGACCGGTGCTCCGAGCCCGCGGTCGGCCAGCCTGCGCAGACCCGCGCTCGCCCCGCGGAGCCCCTGAGAGACGCCGGTGTAGGCGAGCGCCGCCACCGCGTCATGGACCAGCCGCGGCCCTCGCCCTCCGACGACGGCGCCGAAGACGCGCCGCGAGACGGCACGGTGCACGTCCCTCACGCACGGCACGACGACCTCGTCGGCGTACGACAGCGCCAGGGCGGCCGTGTGCGCGGAGCGTGGCGGGGCGGAGTGCATGTTCACATACTGGTGGTATCCGGTCGACCGCCGCTACCCGACGTGCCGTGGTGTGGAACACGGCCGGAACGGCGACGGCCCCTCCCCGCCGGAGCGGGAAGGGGCCGTCGTACGTGCGGTGCGCAGGTCAGGCGTCGTCCGACGCGGCCTCGTCGCCCTCGGCGACGCTGCCGTCGCCACGCAGGCTCTTGAGGTCGATGACGTTGCCGGACTCGTCCTTGACGATCGCGTCCTCGACGAGCGTGGCCAGCGCCTTGCCGCGCACGACCTCGGCCACGAGCTCCGGGATGTGGTTGTGCTCGACCATGTGCTGCATGAAGGACTGCGGGTCCTCACCCGACTGCTGCGCGCGGCGCAGCATGTGCTCGGTCAGCTCGTCCTGCTCGATCCCGATCTCGGAGTCGGTGGCGATCTGGTCGAGGAGGAACTGCGCGACGAGGGAGTCTCGCACCCGCTTCTCGAGGTCGGCCTCGAACTCGTCGATGGTCTGCTCCTCGGAGTCGAGGTAGGCGTCCATCGTCATGCCGGCGTACGCGAGCTGCTGCTCGATCTGCTGGCGGCGGCTCGCGATCTCCGCCTCGACGACCGTCTCGGGCAGCGGGACGTCGAGCTTCTCGAGAGCGGCCTCGAGCACCGCGTCGCGGGCCTCGGCGGCCTGCTCGATGCGCTTGCCGCGCGTGAGCTTCTCGGCGATGTCGGCACGCAGCTCGTCGACCGTGTCGAACTCCGACGCCGTCTGGGCGAAGTCGTCGTCGAGCTCGGGGAGCTCCTGCTCCTTGACGGTGCTGACCGTGACCTCGACGTCGACGTCCTCACCCTTGAGGTCGCCACCGGCGAGCTGGGTCTGGAACGTCTTGGACTCGCCGGCGCTCATGCCGGTCACGGCGTCGTCCAGGCCGTCGAGCATCGAGTCCTTGCCGACCTGGTAGACGATGCCGCTCGCCTGCGCGACGTCGAGCTTCTCGCCGTCCTTGCTGGCGGACAGGTCGATCGTGACGAAGTCGCCGTCGGCAGCCGGGCGCTCGACCTCGGTCAGCGTGGCGAAACGCTCACGCAGGGCCTCGACCTGCTCGTCGACGTCGGCGTCCTCGACCGTCACGTCGGGCACGGTGACCTCGATGTCGCTGAGGTCGGGGGTCTCGAACTCGGGACGGATGTCCACCTCGACGGTGAACTCGACGAGCTCACCGTCCTCGAGGCGGGTCACGTCGACCTCGGGCTGGCCGAGCGGCTGGAGCTCGGCCTCGGCCACGGCCTGCGAGTAGATCCCCGGAAGGGCGTCGTTGATGGCCTGGTCGAGGATGGTGCCGCGACCGACACGCTGATCGACGACCTTCGCCGGGACCTTGCCCCGGCGGAAGCCCGGCACCGAGATCTGCGAACCCACGGTCTTGTACGCCTTGTCGAGAGCCGGCTTCAGCTCATCGAAGGGCACCTCGATGGTCAGCTTGACCCGGGTCGGGCTCAGTGTCTCCTGGGCACTCTTCACGAGTACGTTCTCCTTGGTCGTCGTACAAGATCGTCACCGCTTCGGCGACGCGTCGTCTGCAGTCGGGATGACAGGATTTGAACCTGCGACCCTCCGCTCCCAAAGCGGATGCGCTACCAAGCTGCGCTACATCCCGGTACGCACCGTTCTGGGCGGTGCGGGCGCCCGAACCACTGTAGTAGACGAAGCCGGACGACCCCGAATCGCGGGCGTCCCGAGCGTCCAGGCGGCCGGGTCGCCCCCGTCGTGGATCGGCGGGGCCGGTGTGGCATCATGGTCGCGGTTGACCGCGGGGCCGTACGACTCTGCGGTGCAGCGCGCGGACGTAGCTCAATGGTAGAGCCTCAGTCTTCCAAACTGATTACGCGGGTTCGATTCCCGTCGTCCGCTCCACGACCATCACCGCTGGTCAGCAGGTGTTTCTCTCACCGGTTGACGTTAGGACGGCGGCGCGGTCTTGGGCAGTTCGTGCCCAACCGTGCCCAATCGCGCCCGGCTACGGCCGCCGCGACGGATCCGTAAAGGACACCGAGCCGATGCCTACCCACGACACCAGCACCTCCCCCGTCACCACGTCGATGACGTCCCCCGAGCCGCACCTGGGCGAGCCGTCGGCCAACCAGCCGCGAACGTCGGGGCCACGCGCGCGACCGCGGCCACGCCGTGGGCCAGGCAAGCGCGCCCACGGCTCCATCCGCCGTACCGGCTCAGGCCGGTTCCAGGTCCGCTACACCGACCCCACGAGCGGCAAGCGGCGCACCGCGCCGCAGACGTTCGACACCCGCGCCGAGGCCCAGGACTGGTTGGCGGGCAACCGGACCGACATCGTGCGTGGCGCGTGGCGCAGCCCGGAGGCAGGCGCCGAGCTGTTGGGCGACTACCTGTCGGCGTGGCTGGCTTCGCGAGTCGACCTCGCGCCCCGCACGGTCGACCTGTACGAGCAGGTCGCCGCGCGGTGGCTGCGCCGGCCGCTGGTGGCGCCGAGGGCCTCGCGGGGCGCTGTGCCGATCACGATCGCCGAGGTGGAGCTGCGCCACGTGAGCACGACGATGGTGCGCGACTGGTATGCGGCCGCGGTGCACACCGCGCGTGCCGAGGCCGCAGAGCGAGCGGCACGCGGCAACGCTCGCCGTCGTCAGCGCTCGGTTCACGCTGCGCGGGCGTGGGCGCGTGAACGTGGTTTGGACGTCGCCCCTACGGGGCGTCTGAGTCCGGCTGTGCTGGCCGCGTGGCGAGCCGACGGCAGCCCAGAGCCAACCGGTGCCGAGGGGTCGTCACAAGCCGCCCAAGGGCCGGCTGCGGTCCCGACTCCGGTGACGCAGGCGTACAGGCTGCTGCGAACCGTCATGCAGGCGGCGGTGCGTGAGGGACAGGTGCTCGCCAACCCGTGTCAGATCCCTCGTGCGGGCGCGCACCGGGCACCCGAGCGTGTCCCGGCCACAGCCGAGCAGGTCGCACGGATCGCTGCTGCGATGCCTGAACGTTATGCCGCCGCGGTGCAGCTGGCGGCATGGTCGGGGTTGCGCGCGGGCGAGCTGTTCGCGCTGGCTCGCCGGCACGTCGACCTTGAGACCGGCCGAGTGCGGGTGGACCGTGCGGTGCTGGAGCTGCGAGGGCGCCCGTCGGGGTTCGGGCCGCCCAAGACCGATGCGTCGCTGCGGACGGTGACGTTGCCGCCGCACGTCACGGCGATCCTGCGGGTCCACGTCGATGCCTACACCGCGCCGGGGTCTGACGCGCTGCTGTTCACGACCGAGGCGGGACGGATCTTGTCGACACCGCAGCGCACGGTGATGTTTCGCAGGGCTTGTGCCGTGGTGGGGCGTGACGACCTGCGTTGGCACGACCTGCGCCACACCGGGGCGACGATGGCCGCCCATGCTGGGGCGAGCATCCGTGAGATCCAGGCACGGCTCGGTCATGCGACCGTCGCCGCGGCGATGATCTACCAGCACGCCACCGATGAGCGCGACCGCCTCCTGGCCGAGCGGATGACGGCGTTGGCGCAGGCGGCGGGCGCTGAGAACGTGCACGCGCTGCCCCTGCGTCGGGCCTGACGATGACCTGCCCGCGGACGACCGAGGGCCGCGCCGGGCGGTCTGTGGCGTCTAGGCGCGATCAGGCGGCGTCTGCGGTCTAGACGAACTACACCGGTGGAACTAGGGTGACCAGTATGTGCACGGCAGTCGCGTTTGGGGCGTTCGTCCCTGTTGCTGCGCCATCGGCCCCACGCTGGCAACGGCGGGCACGGGTGAGCGCGGACCCGGGCGCAGTTCATGCGCTGACCGGTCGCGTGCAGGCCCTGCAACGCGAGCAGCGCAAGCGGCGCGAGGCTGCTCGATCCCTCATGCCCGATCAGCTTGAGACCGACGAGGACGTGGCCGCGTGGAACGCGGCAGCAGCCGCCCACGACATGCTGAACCACCGCGTGGCGTGGCTTCGCGCACTTGCGCGCCGGCTCGCCGCCGCCAACCCGGCTCTGGTGTCCCGGCTGGTGCTGGCGCGGCTGCTGGAGAGTACGCACGTCGAGCAGGCCCTCGCGGCCGAGCGCACCCGGGCAGGCGTGGCGCTGGCCGCCGAACGATTCCATCCACCGAGCACGGTCGATGCCGTCACGCCCACTGGTCCACGCGCCCCGCCACATGGCCGGTCGGTCGTGGTGGCCTGGGCTGACCAGCTCAGCCCCCGTTCCTAACCGGGGGCGGACAAAGCAAAACCCGTGCCGCACGGCGCGGCAGCCACGACCCGCCGACATTCATGCTCAGTCCGGTCTACCCGAGCGGCTAGTGTCGCGCGGCGACGACGCGGACCGCGCCGTGCGGCTCGGTGGAAGTCAGTCATGTCTGAGAACTATCGCCCGGTTGCCCCTGAGCCGGTGCGCAACGTCGACCCGCTGCTGACCGTGCCCGAGGCAGCGGTCTACCTGAGGGTGTCGGTGGCCTTCGTTCGTCGCCGCATCCGTCAGGGCGTGATCCCGGTAGTCCGCGTGGGATCCCGAAATCAGCGGGTGCAACGCTCGACGCTGAACCGGTACCTGCAAGAGGCGGCCGACCAGTGAACGCGACGACTCCCCGACAGGTCACGGCGTGGCTCGACGTGCACGCGCGTGCCAACATCGACCCCATCGACCCCGTGCCTCCCGGCGCCGTCGTCACGCTGGATCTGGTCAACCTCACGCGCGACGACCACTGGCTGCGCGTACGGCTGCTGCGTGTGCTGCGCCGAGCGGCGGTCGTCTACGTCAATAGCGGCAGCCCGAGTGTCCGCAGGAACGTGGTCGAGCTGCTGCGCGCCGCTGGCGTAGCCGAGGTGGGCTCGGGTACATCCCTGCCGCACCCCTCCGCCGATGGGCGCTGAGCTGGTGTCCGCCGCGGTTGCGCACGTGTTCCCGGTCCTGGGCCGGCACCACTCCGCACGCGCCGCCTTGGCGATTATGTGCGTGACGGCGATGGATCGCGAACACCCACCGCGCTGGTTCGGCGGACACGCTGCCCTGGCGCTCGCGCTCGGGCACGGCGCCGAGACGGCGACAACCAGGGGGCGCGGTCACCGCAGCGTCGCCCGCGACATCCTGCTCTTGCACGAGCTGGGGTACCTGGTGCGTGACCCCATGCCACCGTCCGGCCGCGGTCGAGCGCGGGGCGCCACGTACATGGTGGTGGTGCGCCCCGAGGACGAGGAGCCCGTCCGCGACCACCTACGCGAGGTCGAGGACTCGGAAGGGTTCATCGCGTTCGGGAACGCCTTGGAGCTCCGCGCCGAGCTGTTGGCCCGGCAGTGAGCGTCGGGGGTGGCCCCGGCAGTAAGAGTCCGGGTCGCCAGCCACTAAGCGTCTCGTCTGACCGGACGTTAGGCGCCGGGGTGCCCCGACTGAGAGCGTCCGCCCCTATAAGGAAGGAGTAAGGAGACAGTGGAGGAGAAAATAAGGACATACATGGTTGGCGTCACTACCTCCGTTGGGGACGCGCGCGCGAGGGCCGATCGCCCGACGCCATGGTGAGAGTGAACGAGAGCGAGCTACCCCTTCCCCCTGACCCCAAGGTGACAGAGTTTTTTTGACAACCGGCTGCCCTGGAAGCCGCGCCCCTTCCCCATTTTTCCCCGGGCGGCCGGTCAATTTTTAGACCGTCTGGACGGTACAGTCCCGGACATGCGTGATGAGGCCCGACCCCTCAGTCGTCCTCGGCGAGGTCGGCACTCATCCCCGCCTCGCACCCGCGAAGCCACCGTGCGCCTTCGTGTACGAGGTCTGCGTGCTCGACCTCGTCGTCCGTCGTCGACTCATCGCGCATGTAAACACAGAACCCCCGGCGGTCGGCGTCATCCAACGAACGCATCTGATCGCGTCGCGACGGCGACAGGTCCGAACCGAGGTATCGCCCGAACTCCTGACCGTCGCCGTAGAGGTCGGGATCGCCCGGTGCCGAGTCGCGCAGGACGAGAGCCGCTCCTGCAAGAACCGCTGCAACCACCAACCCGACGGCCACCCCGAGAACGAACCGCATCGTCTCCTCCTCGACCGGGCGGGCTCACTGTGCCGCAAGTCTCCCGCACCCCGGACGGTCGCGGTGCGATTTTGACCGCGCCGGAACCGCTCCCGCTCGGCACGAAGCGCGCACCACGGCGGCACCGCGAGGTAGAACATTCCGAGACCGAGACTGTTTAGGTCGACTCCGCGCACCCACATACTTCGCACGGTCCCTTTTCGCCCCGATCCGGCCGGAGCTGGCAGGGCTCCCGACATTCGTTCGTGCCCCCGGCGATGTCGCGAGGGCACCGGTGCGTTCTCACCCCTACGAAGCCGCGGTCCCCACGCCGTCAATGCTCGGTGCTCTCACGCCCTGGAAGCCACCACGAACAGGCCCCGACGGGTCGATTGCTCCGGACTGCGCCGCTCGGAAGACCTTTCCTGACGAAAGCCTGCGGCCGAGGGACACGCCTCGGTACGTTCCGCGGAGGGGCCTGGACAAGACGGTGGGTCCGAACTGCCCGCACAGCGGTGTGCTGCCACTCGAAGGAGACGCCCATCATGGTGAAGAACGCGGCCCGCACGGTCGCCCTCGTGGTCTGCCTGGCCCTGATCGGCGCCGGGCTCCTCTACTCGCCCGCCAGCGCCACACCAGCACCGGCCACCACCTCCCAGAGTGCAGTCGGAGCGAAGAAGGTCAGCAAGGTGTCGGCCAAGACGCTGCTGAAGAAGCTCAAGGTGCGCAAGGAGACCCGCGCCGGCTACAAGCGGGCCAAGTTCGGCAGCGGCTGGAAAGCCCAGGGCAGCGGCTGCGACACCCGCGCCGTCGTGCTGAAGGACGAGTCCAAGACCCGCACCACACAGAACCGGTACTGCACGGTCAGGCGCGGTAAGTGGCGCAGCCAGTACGACGGCCGCGTGGTCCGCCGTGCGTCCAAACTTGAAATCAACCACCGGGTTCCGCTGGCCGAAGCGTGGGACTCCGGCGCCAAGAAGTGGACGAAGAAGACCCGGGTCGCGTACTCGAACGACCTCGGGTACGCCGAGTCGCTGGTGGCGGTGACCGTGCGGTCGAACCGATCGAAGTCTGATGGCGACATCGCCGACTGGCTGCCGAAGAAGGCCAAGTGTGCCTACACCGCCCGTTACGTCGCCGTGAAGTGGCGCTGGAAGCTCACCGTCGACAAGCGCGAAAAGCGGGCCATTCGTCGCGTGTTCTCCGACTGCGGCGCCAGCAGCTTGAAGGTCGCCAAGCCCAAGCGGACGAGCATCAAGACCGGCGGCGGCAACAACACGCCCCCGCCGCCGCCCCCGTCTGGCACCGATCCCCGCTTCGACACCTGCGGCGAAGCCAACGACAACGGGTACGGGCCGTACTACCAGGGCAGCGATCCCGAGTACTACTGGTATGACGACCGCGACAACGACGGCATCGTCTGCGAGTAGCCGCGTGTCCTCACCCGTTGCGCGTGTCCGGTAGTCGGCGCAAGGTCTCCGACCGATATCCGGGTGACCCCCGAACCGTGCTTGGCAGCCCAGTCGGCACGTGCGCCGAGGGGGTGGTAATTGGGACAACTGACCCATCACCACCCCCTCCTGCAATCCCAGTGCGAAACTGCTTAAGCCGACCCTTGCACCTTGGGTCTGCAAGACTCGCAGCCATGTGGCGCTTGTGGGCTCGTCAGTGGGGCGAAGCCCGGTGCAGCCGCTCGCGCGGCGAGCCACGAGCAGCGTCACGGCGACGTCGACCGTGGCGGACTCACGACTCGGAAGCCCACTTAAGGTCGAACCGGCACCACGATGCGCACACGCGTCGTGGCGGCACGGACGGCCGTGTTGTTCGGCAACTCACTGTGCGCGGCCCCAAGCTGGGATTGAATGGCGATCATGAATGTGTGGCTACCCGTCGTGACTCTGATTCTCGGCCTCGGACTTGGCGAGGGCGCCGCGTACATGCGCGAAAGCCGCGCCGATCGCAAAGCGAGTCGCGCTGAGTGGCGCGCTTGGCGGCGTTCATATCTGACCGATGCACTGACCGCCCTCGATGAGGTCTACAACGCTGCGGCCGATATCGCGCTCAACTCCGATGTGTTTGCCGCGGACAGCACGCTCGAACGCGACGAGGATCGGTGGGCCAAGCGAGAGCCTTACGTGCGAACACTCGGTGCGGCCACTTTTCGAGTGCGGCGACTCGCGGTCCTAGAAACGCCCGGGTCGCCGGTAAAGGACGCTCTACAACAGGTTGCGGACCTTGGCGCCGAGATGAACGGCGACGACACCGCCCGAGAAGTGCGGGCCACGTGGAAGCGGGTCACGCAACCGATGATCAACGCCAGAGAGCTTCTCGGAGCCGAGGTTCGGGCGATGTACGCGACGGCCTCATGATTTCGGGGTCGGTACTCGAACTTGATCCGGTCGCCCGGCGCTTGCGGTGGGCGCGGTCTCACCTGAGGACGTTGGAGGAGATTCTCTCGGAGTACGAAAACCGTGCACCGTGGGAGATCGGCCAAGATCTACCACGACGGCCGCTACTGGTTCAGGAGGCGCGTGCTGGAAGGCCACCACAGGATGCTGCCCTTGTTCTCGGCGATGCGCTGCACAACACTAGGTCGGCGCTCGACCTATTCGTCGTTGCGCTAGCGGATTATTCGCAGGGAAGGCGCCTCAGCGACAAAGAGACAGAGCGCCTCTCCTTTTTCATTCCCCAGAATGAAAAATCGCTCCAAAAATTCCTCGGCGAGATGGCGAAACCGGGTAAAGCGCTCAGCAACGTCGACCCACCGCTGATCGAACGAATTTGGAACGTCCAGGCAAGCTCCCATTGGCTCCCTTGGCTACGCGAGCTTTCGAACCGTGACAAACACCGTCGGCTCAACATCATCAACGTTGCCGATAAGGCGCCGACCATCGCCGTCTGGAATAGACCGGATGAACCGGGCGTCGACCTCAACTTCGAATTCGATGAGGGCGGTTACATCGCGAGCATTTCGGATCGCTGCGACCCGGCCCGAGTCTCCTTCGAATTCACCTGCAGGCTCGAAGATCCCACGTGGTTTGCCGTCAGCATCGGCGGCTTGATGAGCGCCCTCCTAAAGGCGGCGTGTGAGGCAGTCAGCGACATTACGGGCGACATCGCCGCCGACCTTGACGCCGGCACAATCTAGACCGTTTGAACATCGCCCACACCAAGCACGCTCGAAGACGTGCCACACCGTGTCACGCGGCGGACTTTCAGGCTTGGCGACGCCCACTTGCACGTCCTTGACCGCTTCGGTTCTCGAAGAGGTACTACACATCTACGCGACTGTATTAGCGGCTCTTCACAATTGAGGGTGTAGTTGGGGCCTGAAGCCTCCGGTCTCGAGCAGGGACCTGGCGATGTGGTTGGTGAGGTTGCGGAAGCCGAGGGCGGAGCCGCGGAGGTGCTCGATCCGG
>Ga0233383_1000136_pt1 | contig 32319 bp, 25 predicted proteins | sample ElkDunMinimDraft_14_FD_191542 | JGI IMG/M metagenome (GOLD analysis project Ga0233383, IMG submission 191542) | Fecal eukaryotic communites from dung pellets of Tule Elk in California, USA - Elk Dung G16 | ecosystem: Host-associated > Mammals > Digestive system > Large intestine > Fecal | place...
CGGGCGGCTCTTGGCCGTACCCCGGTGGTTGCTGACCGTAACCCGGCGGCTGCTGACCGTACCCGGGCGGCTCTTGGCCGTACCCCGGTGGTTGCTGGCCGTACGTCGGCTGCTGAGGTGTGGGCGGCTGCGTCGGCGGCTGCGTGGGCGGCTGCGTCGGTGGCTCGGTCGGCGGCTGCGTCGGTGGCTCGGTCGGCGGCTGCGTCGGCGGCTGCCACGGGTCCGGGGTGCGCTCCGGTTCGCCCGGATCGCGCGGTGGTTGCCCGCCGGTGTTCTCGCTCATGGGAGCGCCTCCCTCGAACTTGCAGGTCGCAACCACTCTCGCGGCACTCACGGCCTACCGCCACCGCAACCGGCTGCGAGACAATGCGTCGTGGCGCCCACACCTGGAAGGTGCCCGGAGGGGAGACACGATGAGCGAGCCGACAGACCCGGGCACCGAGCGCCCTCAGCCGCCCCACGGGACCCCGCCGCCGCAGGGCCACCAGCCCGCGTACGGCCAGCCCTCGTTCGGCCAGCCGCCGCACAGCCAGCCCTCCTACGGCCCGGCTCCGTATGGCCAGCCCTCGTACCCGCCTCGCCCACCGTTGTCGCCGTCCGACGAGCAGACGTGGGCGGTCCTGAGCCACATCGGAGCGCTGGTGCTGACGCTGCTGTCCGCCGGCACGCTCGGGTGGCTGCCCCCGCTCGTCATCTGGCTCGTCTTCCGCGGCCGCAGCCCTTACCTGGACGACCACGCGAAGGAGTCGCTGAACTTCCAGGTCACGCTCCTGATCGCGTACGTGGTCGGGCTCATCACGCTCTTCGCGGTGATCGGGATCCTCATCCTGGTCGCGGCCTTCGTGCTGGCACTGGTCTGCGGCATCATGGCGTCGGTCGCCGCGAGCAGGCACGAGCCCTACCGCTACCCGGTCTCGATCCGCTTCGTCAGCTGAGCTCGCGCACGACGGCGTCGGCGAGCAGCCGGCCGCGCCGCGTGAGCGTGGCACGACCGTGGACGGCCGCGACGCCGTCGAGCAGTCCCCGGGCCACGAGCCCGGCGACGGCGTGGCGTCCGCGGTCGTCGAGCGCCCCGAGGTCGAGACCGTCGCGCAGCCGCACGCCGAGCATGACCCGCTCGAGCTGAGCCTCGGCCGGCGAGAGGATCTCGCGGCCCGCGGCCGGTGAGCGGCCCCCTTCCAGCAGCGCCGCGTACCGCCGCGGGTGCTTGACGTTCCACCACCGCACGCCGGGCGCGCCGTCCGGCCCCGCGACGTACGAGTGCGCCCCGGGTCCTACGCCCCACCAGTCGTCGCCACGCCAGTAGGCGAGGTTGTGCCGGCACGCGTGCTCGTCGCCGCGGGCCCAGTTGCTCACCTCGTACCAGGTCAGACCGGTCGCGCCGAACGCCTCGTCCGCGAGCTCGTACTTGGCCGCCTGGTCGTCGTCGGACGGCAGCGCGAGCTCGCCACGCCGCACCTGCGCGTGCATCTTGGTCCCGGGTTCGACGACGAGCGCGTACGCCGAGACGTGGTCGACGCCGGTCTCGAGCACGGTGTCGAGCGACACGCGCCAGTCGTCGAGGGACTCGCCGGGCGTGCCGTAGATCAGGTCGAGCGACACGTCGAGCCCGGCGTCCCGCGCCCACCGCACGGCGTCGGGCACCCGGCGAGGGTCGTGGGTGCGCTCGAGCGTCGCGAGCACGTGCGGCACCGCCGACTGCATGCCGAACGAGACGCGCGTGAACCCGCCGTCGGCCAGCAGGCGCAGCGACTCGGGCGTGACCGAGTCCGGGTTCGCCTCGGTCGTGACCTCCACGCCCGGCGCGAAGCCCCACGCGTCGTCCACGCCGCGCAGCACCCGCACCAGGTCCGACGCCGGCAGCATCGTGGGCGTGCCGCCCCCGAAGAACACGGTCGAGACGGGCCGCGGCGGCAGGCCGGCACCCGCCAGGACCTTGCGCGCGAGCTCGACCTCCCGCAGCGCCGTCGTCGCGTACGCCGCCTGGTTCGCTCCCCCGCCCAGCTCGGCCGCCGTGTAGGTGTTGAAGTCGCAGTACCCGCAGCGCACGGAGCAGAACGGCACGTGCACGTAGACCCCGAACGCGCCCGGGCGGGGCCCGGCGATCGATGCGGGGAGCGAGCCGTCGTCGGGCGCGGGCACGCCTTGCGGCAGAGCGGGCACGCCTACTTCTTCTTGTCCTTGCCGGACGACGAGTCCGAGGACAGCGCGGCGATGAAGGCGTCCTTCGGGACCTCGACGGAACCGATGTTCTTCATGCGCTTCTTGCCCTCCTTCTGCTTCTCCAGGAGCTTGCGCTTGCGGGAGATGTCGCCGCCGTAGCACTTGGCGAGAACGTCCTTGCGCATGGCGCGGATCGTCTCGCGCGCGATGACGCGCGCGCCGATCGCGGCCTGGATCGGCACCTCGAACTGCTGCCTCGGGATGATGTCCTTGAGCTTGCCCGTCATGAGGACGCCGTAGTCGTACGCCTTGTCGCGGTGGACGATCGCGCTGAAGGCGTCCACCTGCTCGCCCTGGAGCAGGATGTCGACCTTGACGAGGTCGGCCGACTGGTCGCCCGAGGGCTCGTAGTCGAGCGACGCGTAGCCACGCGTGCGGGACTTGAGCTGGTCGAAGAAGTCGAACACGATCTCGGCGAGCGGCAGGGAGTAGCGCATCTCGACGCGGTCCGAGGACAGGTAGTCCATGCCGAGCTGCACGCCACGGCGCTCGGTGCACAGGCCCATGACGGTCCCGACGAACTCGGTCGGCATGAGGAGGGTCGCCTTGACGACCGGCTCGCGGACCTCCTTGATCTTGCCCGTCGGGAACTCGCTCGGGTTGGTGACCTTGATCTCCTCGCCGTCCTCCATCGTGACGTCGTAGACGACGTTGGGCGCCGTCGAGATGAGGTCCAGGTTGAACTCGCGCTCCAGGCGCTCGCGCACGATCTCCAGGTGGAGCAGCCCGAGGAACCCCACACGGAATCCGAATCCCAGGGCCACCGACGTCTCGGGCTCGTAGTTGAGCGCGGCGTCGTTGAGCTTGAGCTTGTCGAGCGCCTCGCGCAGCGCCGGGTAGTCCGAGCCGTCGATCGGGTACAGGCCCGAGAAGACCATGGGCTTGGGGTCGCTGTAGCCGCCGAGCGCCTTGGCCGCGGGCTTGGCCGAGTTCGTGACGGTGTCGCCCACCTTGGACTGGCGCACGTCCTTGACGCCCGTGATCAGATACCCCACCTCTCCGACGCCGAGGCCCTTCGTCGGGCTGGGCTCGGGCGAGATGACGCCGATCTCGAGCAGCTCGTGCGTCGCGCGCGTCGACATCATGACGATGCGCTCGCGCGGGTTGAGGGCACCGTCGATGACGCGCACGTACGTGACGACCCCGCGGTAGGTGTCGTAGACGGAGTCGAAGATCATCGCGCGGGCGGGGGCGTCGGCGTCCCCGGTCGGCGGGGGCACGAGGTCGACGATCCGGTCGAGCAGGACCTCGACGCCCTCGCCCGTCTTGCCCGACACCTTGAGCACGTCGTCCGGGTCGCCGCCGACGAGGTTGGCCAGCTCCTCGGCGTACTTCTCCGGCTGGGCCGCCGGGAGGTCGATCTTGTTGAGGACCGGGATGATCTCCAGGTCGTTCTCCATCGCCAGGTACAGGTTGGCGAGCGTCTGCGCCTCGATGCCCTGCGCGGCGTCCACGAGCAGCACCGCGCCCTCGCACGCCGCGAGCGAGCGCGAGACCTCATAGGTGAAGTCGACGTGGCCCGGCGTGTCGATCATGTTGAGCGCGTGCGGCTGGTCGCCGACCTGCCACGGCATGCGCACGGCCTGCGACTTGATCGTGATGCCGCGCTCGCGCTCGATGTCCATGCGGTCGAGGTACTGGGCGCGCATCGCGCGCGCCTCGACCACGCCAGTGAGCTGGAGCATGCGGTCCGCCAGCGTCGACTTGCCGTGGTCGATGTGCGCGATGATGCAGAAGTTGCGGATCAGCTCGGGCGCCGTGGCGTTCGGCTCGATGCGTGCGCTGAGCGCAGGTCCGGGGATGGGCAACGCGTTCTCGCTCCGTCGGTCAGGGTTCGGGTGCGGTCCGGATGCGGATCCGGGTGTGCCCGCTGAACAGGCCCGTCCATTCTCCCACGTCGTTCGCGCCCGGCGGGGCTCGGCGCCCGTCCGGCCGCCGACGGCGGACGCCGTGCGAGCACCGCACCGCCGTGCCTAGGTTCGTACCACCGAACGCACGACCACGAGACGAAGGGAGAGCACCCCATGGCTCACCTGACCGGAAAGCGCGCGCTGGCGATCGTCACGAACTATGGCGTCGAGCAGGACGAGCTCGTCGTCCCCGTCGAGCACCTGCGGGAGCACGGGGCCGAGGTGGTGGTGGCGGCCGTGGACGGCGGTGAGATCCAGACGCTCGTGGGCGACAAGGACCCCGGCCGCACCGTCCAGTCCGACACCACGATCGACGCCGCGTCGGCCGGCGACTTCGACCTTCTGCTCGTGCCCGGCGGCACCATCAACGCCGACAGCCTGCGGCTCGAGGACGCAGCCGTGCGGCTCGTCAAGGACTTCGCGGCGGCGGGCAAGCCCGTGGCCGCGATCTGCCACGGCCCGTGGGCGCTCGTCGAGGCCGGCCTGGTCGCCGGCGCCACCCTCACGTCCTACCCGTCGCTCGCGACCGACGTGCGCAACGCCGGCGGAAGCTGGGTCGACCAGTCGGTCGTGCGCGACGACGGTGCCGGGTTCCCGATCGTCACGTCGCGCACGCCCAAGGACCTCGAGGACTTCCTCGGCGAGGTCGACGCCGTCCTGGGCGGCTGACGCGCCGGGCGGCTGACGCTCCGGCGTCCCCTGATCAGGCGGCCGGGTGGTGACATGGCCCACCCGGCCGCCGTCGTGTCGGAGGGCGGTGGGAGCCTGTCGCCATGTCGCAGCCCACGCTGTCCCACCTCGGCGTCGACCCGGCCTCCGGGCGACCCGCCGACGGCACCCCCGGCCCCGACTACCTGGCGTTGCTCACGCGACTGCAGGGCGACTTCCTCGCCGGGGTCCGCACGTCCGATGCCGGTGCGCGCGTGCCGGCGTGCGGCCGCTGGCGGGTCCGCAACCTCGTCGAGCACCTGGCCCGGATCCACCACTGGGCCGCCGGCCAGGCACGCCGCTCCCGCGAGACGCCGCTCGGGCGCGGACCGTTCGACCTGGTCGAGCTCTATGACACGTGCGCGGCCGAGCTGCGCGAGACGCTGGCCGGGCTGGGCCCCGACGCCGTGGCGTCCACCCTGCTGGGCCGCGGGCCGGCGTCGTTCTGGCACCGTCGCCAGGTGCACGAGACGTTGATCCACCTCCACGACCTTCACGCCGCCTCGGTGGGTCCGGTGCCGGACGCGGTCGACACGGTCGCGCCCCAGGTCTGGGCCGACGCCGTGGACGAGGTCGTGACCATGTTCCAGCCTCGCCAGGTCCGGCTCGGACGCATCGAGCCGTTGGCGCAGACCGTCGCGCTCGCCGCCCCGGACGTCGGCGTCACCTGGATGCTCGGCGCTCACGAGGACGAGCGGGGGCCCGGGCCGGAGCCTGTGGCCACGGTGACGGCCCCGTCCCGGGAGCTCGCCCTGCTCGTGTGGGGCCGGCTCACGCCCGAGGAGGCCGGTGCCGACGTCGGCGGGGACCGGGCCGCGCTCGACGGGGTCCTCGCGAGCCGCATCACGCCCTGACCTGCCGCTCGCTCGCCGCGCCCACGCCGACCGCTCGGAATCGATGACTCCCGCACCTGCGCCGGGTCGTACGGGTATCCGACCGGACCGAACGAGGAGCGAGCATGACCTGGACACCGACCGAGACCGTGACCAAGATCGCCACGTCCGCACGCGGCGACCGCATCGCCTACGACCTGTACGGCTCCGGGCCGGCGCTCGTCTTCGTCACCGGGGCGGGACCGCACCGCGCCGAGGATCCGTGGACCACGGAGACCGCCCAGCGCGCGGCCCGGCTCGGGCTCACGACCGTCGTGTTCGACCGGTTGGGCCGCGGTGACAGCCCGGCCGAGGGCCGGCTCGACCTCGACCGCGAGCTCGACGCCCTCGCGGCCGTGATCGACGTCGCCGGCGGGTCGGCCGTGCTCTGCGGGCACTCGTCCGGCTGCTCGATCGCGCTGCGAGCCGCCGACGCCGGGCTGCCGGTCCGCGGTCTCGCGCTCTGGGAGGCCCCGCTGGAGTCCCCGGCCGACCAGGCGCGGGCGTGGGCGGAGGGCTTCGAGGCGCTGCTCGACGACGACGACGTGGTCGGCGCGCTCGAGCTGTACATGGAGGACATGCCGCCCGAGTGGCTCGAGGGGATGAAGGCCGCCCCGGGCTGGCCGGACTCGGCTGCCGTCTCGCGCTCCTATCGTGCCGACGCGCAGTCGCTCACGTGGGCGCACCAGGCGCTGAGGGACGGCGCGCTGGCACGCATCACGGTTCCGGTCATGACCATGGTCGGGGTCGAGACGCTCCCCGGCATGCCCGAGGCCGCGGCCGCGGTCGCCGACGCCATCCCCGGCGCGACGGCGCAGCGGGTGCCCGGTGCGATGCACGCATGGGAGCCCGAGCCGATGGCCGCGACGCTGGCTGCGTTCGTGGCCCGGTGCTGACGGTCTCACGCCGCAGCGTGCTGGCCGCCGCCTGAGCGCTCAGCGGACGGTCACGCGGTACCAGATCACGCGGTACCAGGGCACGCGCAGGTGGGAGCAGCAGCGCCCACCTGCGCCCTGCTCGCGGTTGCAGCCTTGGCCGCCCTCCCCGGACGCCCGCTCGCGGCCGCTCCGGCCAGCCACCTCGCGAGCGGCAGCCCGAACGACATACGCCGTCGGCGCAGCTCCGGCACCACCGGTGCCGACGGGAGGGCGCTGAGCCCCACCCACCCGTCGTACCGGGCGTCGTCGTCACGGTGGAGGGCCATGACCGCCGCTGTGAGCCCGAACGTGTCCATCGTCATCACCTCTGTCGCGGTTACCTTCTATCGCCATTTCGATGGTAACCATGATTTGTGACCGGCTACAATACTTTTGATGGTCACAGATGCGGCAATCTCTGGAGACTCCTCGCCACGCTCCGTCGGCGGGCACGTCTCCCTCGACCTCGTGAACACCGCGGTGTTCGCCCAGGGCGACCCCGCGGCCGACGTGCTGGAGTCGGCCGCGCGGTTCCTGGCGTGGTGCGCGGACAACGGCGTCCCCGTCCCGGACCCGCCCCGGCCAGGTGACGAGGAGGCGCTGACGAGCCAGGCCACGCTCCTGCGCACGGCCCTGCGCACGGTCGTCGAAGCCGTCGCTGCCGGCACGGCGCCGCCGGCCGACGCGCTCGTCGCGGTGCGGACCGCGTACGTGGACGCGGTCGCCGGCTCGGAGCCCGTGCTCGACGAGGGTCGGCTGCGCTGGCAGCCGGCAGACTCCCCGGTCGGGTACCTCGCCGTCGCGGCGGTCGACCTGCTCCGCGACGGGCGCGCCGACCGGATCAAGACCTGCCCGTCCTGCGGTTTCGTGTTCCTCGACACCACGAAGAACGGCGGGCGCCGGTGGTGCTCGATGGAGGAGTGCGGCAAGGAGGAGAAGATGCGCCGGTACGTGGCCAAGCGGGCGCAGGCCCGGGGACGCCGCTGACGGCCACATCGGCCCTAGGCTCGGTGCGTGCCGAAGAACCGCTGGGCCCACGTCCTCCTCGATGTCGCGCGTGCGATCGTGCGGCCGCAGCGCACGACGCCGTCACCGCCGCCACGACGCACTGGCCGGCCGTCCGCGGGGCCACGGCCCACGGATGCCGGGCGGACCGGCAACGGCTACGTCGGCGACTTCACCGGGCCGCTCACGCCGTCGTACTCCCCCAGCATGGACGGCGACCCGGACCCCGGCGAGATCGTGTGGACCTGGGTGCCCTACGAGGACGACCCGACACGGGGCAAGGACCGCCCGGTGCTGCTGGTGGGCCACGACGGGCCGTGGCTGCTCGCGCTGCAGCTCACGAGCAAGGACCATGACCGCGATGCCGCACAGGAGGCCCGTTACGGGCGGCTGTGGATGGACATCGGCAGCGGACCGTGGGACTCCCGCGGCCGCGCGAGCGAGGTTCGCGTCAACCGCGTGATCCGGGTGTCGCCGGAGTCCGTCCGGCGCGAGGGTGCGATCATGGACCGGCGCACGTTCGACCAGGTCGTGACGGCGATGCGGCGAGCACGAGGCTGATCCGCGACATTTCCCGGCGGTCGCGCGCACTGGTATCCTTGGTGGCTGCGTGTCCGCCCAGGTCGGCGGGCACCGCCGCAATTCCTCTCCACGGGTTCCCCACCCCAGTCCCGGAGTTGTGGCCGCCCTCTACGACCTATCCGCTCGCCGACAGGCGAACACACCAGGAAGTCCTCCAGTGGCAAACATCAAGTCCCAGCTCAAGCGCATCAAGACGAACGAGAAGGCGCGCCTGCGCAACAAGGCCGTCAAGTCGGAGCTCAAGACGTACGTGCGCAAGGTCCGCGAGGCCGTCGCCGCAGGCGACAAGGAGGCCGCGACCACCGCGCTGCACGCCGCCTCGCGCAAGCTCGACAAGGCTGTCTCGAAGGGCGTCATCCACTCGAACCAGGCTGCGAACCGCAAGTCGGCCATCGCGAAGTCCGTCGACGCTCTCTGAGCCACTCCGTACGCTTCGAAGGCGCCGCCCTCAGGGGCGGCGCCTTTCGTCGTTCGCGGCCTGTGCGCTGGTGCGTCAGCCCCGGCGTGAGCGCGCGATCGTCAGCACCGCCTTCTCGACGGCGTAGACCGGGTCACGCCCGGCGCCCTTGACCTCGGCGTCCGCCTGCGCGACGGCCGTGATCGCCGTCGCGAGACCTTCGGGGGTCCAGCGTGCGAGGTCGCGGTTGGCGTTGCGCACCTGCCAGTCCTGGAGGCCGAGCTCGCGTGCGGTGACGGAGCCGCCGCGGATGGCCGCGACCCGGGCGAGGGTGCGCAGCCGCAGGGCGAGCGCCGCGACGATCGGCACGGGGTCGGCGCCCGTGGCGAGCGCGTGCCGCAGCAGGGCGACGGCTCCGCCGGCGTCTCCGGCCACCGCGGCGTCGGCCACCTTGAAGCCCGTGGCCTCGACCCGGCCCCCGTAGTACCGGTCGACCATGGACTCGGTGATGGTGCCCGTGGTGTCGGCGACGAGCTGCGCACATGCCGACGCGAGCTCACGCAGGTCGTTGCCCAGCGCGTCGACCAGGGCGCGCACGGCGGCAGCATCGACCCTGCGGCGCGCGGCCCGGAACTCGGCACCGACGAACTGCACCTTGTCGGCGTCCTTGGTGATCGCGTCGCACTCGAGGACGGGGGCGCCCGACGCGATGATCGCGTCGAGCATGCGCTTGCCCCGCTGCCCCCCGGCGTGGACCACGACGACCGTCGACTCCGGGTCCGGGGCGCCGACGTAGCTCTCGACGTCCGCGACGAGCCCTTCGTTGCCCGCCTCGGTGCCTCGCAGCACCACGACCTTGGCCTCGCCGAACAACGACGGGCTCGTCGCGACCACGAGCTGGCCTGGCGTGTAGTCCGCGCCCTCGAGATCCACGCGCTCGACGTCCGGGTCCCGCTCGCGGGCGAGCCGCACGACGCCGTCGACAGCGCGCTCGGCGAGCAGTCCCTCGGGCCCCCGCACGAGCACGACCGCCGCGAGCGTCGGGTCGTCCCACGGTCTGCTGTTGGCCGGCGAGCGGCCGGGGCGGCGGGAGCTGCGGGTCGCGGGAGGCACGAGGACAGCCTGCCACGCTCCGGTGACACCCCTGCCTCCCGCGACTGCTCACGAGCAGGCGACCGCCAGGGACCCGTCGCGCACCACCAGAGCCGACGTGCCGCACTCGTCCGTGCGCACGAGTGCGGCGCCGAGCCCTGCGTACAGGTCGAGCGCCTGGTCGGTGGGATGGCCGTAGGTGTTGTCCGAGCCGACGCTCACGAGTGCCACGCGCGGGCTCAGGAGAGCCGCGAGCGCCGCGGACTGCGACCGCGACCCGTGGTGCGCCATCTTGACCACGTCGACCTGGCCCGCGACGCCGGCGTCCCGCAGGCCGGCGAGGAGCGTCTCCTGACCCTGCTCCTCCAGGTCCCCGAGCGCGACCAGGTCCACCCCGTGCGCCGTGCGCAGCGCGAGCGCGACCGACGCGCCGTTGGCGCCGTCACCGCCCTCCTCCCCTGCGCGGCCGCCACCATCGCCCGACGCGTCGGCTCCGAGCACACGCCACGACGTGGTGCCCGCGGTCCCCGAGTCACCGGTAGCCGCGACCCGGACGGGAACCCCGGCGTCCGCGAGCAGCCCCCTCGCGTGCTCCGCCTGGTCGGACGGCTGGTCGAGCGCGGACACGAGCGCGGCGTCGACGCTGCGGCCGGCCAGCACGCCGTCGAGCCCACCCGCATGGTCGGCGTGGAAGTGGCTGATCACGAGGAGCTCGATGCGCTCGACCCCGAGGCGGTCGAGGCAGCGGCCCGCGGCCGACCCGGGCGGGCCCGCGTCGATCACGACCGCCGACGCGGGCCCGGTACGGACGGCGAGGGCGTCGCCCTGCCCGACGTCGCACGCCACGATCTCCCAGTCGGCCGGCACCCGGTCCCCGGCAGGCACGAGCCGCGGGACGGCGACGACCACCGCCAGGCACCCGGCGCAGAGCGCGAGGGTGAGCATGAGCGGCCACCGGCGTCGCCGCCGCACGGCACGTCGCGCGGCGCGGGCCGTCCGGGGCCCGGCCTCGCGCCAGGTGTGCGGCCAGCCGGGTCCCGCGGGACGGCGCAGCACCACGACGAGCAGCGCTCCGGTGAGCCCGCCCAGGAGCAGCGCGCCACCCGCGCCGCCGGGCCACGGCAGCGTGGCGAGCGGCAGCCCGGCACACCAGCGCGCGACGAGCGTGATCCATCCCGTCGCGAGGCCCGCGAGCCACGCCACGGCGTAGGCGACACCGGGCGTCCACGGCGCCAGCAGGGTCGCCGCGAGGCCGAGCACCGTGGCCGGCACGAGCGCGGGCGCGGCGAGCAGGTTCGCCAGGACCGACGTCATGGGCAGGCTCGGTTCGAGCAGCACGAGCACCGGACCGCACGCGGCCTGTGCCGCGACCGGCACGGCGAGCGCGAGACCGGCCGGCGCACCGGTCCACGGCGCCAGGCGCCGGGCGAACGGTCCCGCGATCAGCACGAGCCCAGCGGTCGCGGCGCACGAGAGGACGAACCCGTAGGACCGTGCGAGCCATGGGTCGACGACCAGCAGCGCGGTCGCCGCGGTCGCGAGCGCGGCGAACCCGGTGGACGGCCGTCCCAGCGCCAGGCCGAGGAGCGCGACGGCACACGTCCAGGCGGCGCGCAGGACGCTCGGCTCGGGCCGCACGAGCAGGACGAACGCGATCGACGCGACGACGAGCACGGCGACCCGGGCGACCCGCGGGAGGCGCAGCATCGCGCCGAGCGCCGTGAGCGTGGCGATGACGACGGCGAAGTGCCCTCCGGAGACGGCCGTGATGTGCGTGAGCCCTGTGACCCGCATGGCGCCGTCCAGGTCGTCCGGAAGGCGGGACGTGTCGCCGACGGCGGCTCCGGGGACGAGCCCTCGCGCCTGCGCGGACAGGTCGTCGGTGACGTCCAGCAGTGCCGCGCGCATCGCGTGCGTGCCGGCGAGGAACGCGCTCGGCGGCCGCGTCTCGCTCGCGGGCTCGTCCGCGGTGGCTCGGGCCGCCTCGCCCGCCCCGGGCTCGCCGCTGCGCAGCCGGGCGGTCACGCGCACGCGTGCTCCGTAGCGCGGCCCGGGCGGTGGTCCGGTCACCTCGACGTGGGCGGGCGAACGGGTCGTCGCCCCGCGTGCCTCGAGGGTGTCGACCGCGAGGACCCACCGGACGCCGCCGCCGAAGGCGTCCGGTTCGGGCTCGGACGCGACCCTGCCGACCAGGCCCGCCGTCGCGCCCTCGGCCGCGAGCGCCTCCAGCGGCGCGCGCGCTGCGGCCTGGACGTGCACCGACAGGGCCACCGCGATCGCACACGCGAGGGCCAGGACCGCGTGCGCGACCGCGGGCCGCTGGGACGACGCCAGCAGCCCGGCCGCGACGACCAGCCCGCCCACGCCCCCGACCACCACGCCGGACGCCATGCTCCCGGCACCAGGCCCCACGAGCCACCAGGCAGCTGCCCATGCCACGGCGACGGCCGGTGCGAGCCGCAGGTCGAGCGTCACACCCGGACCGCGTCGCGGATGTCCTCGAGCACCGACGGCCCGATGCCGGACACCTCCGTGAGCTCCTCGACGGTCGTGAACGGTCCGTTGTCGGTGCGCCATGCCACGATCCGCTCGGCGAGCACCGGACCGATCCCGGGCAGACCGTCCAGGGCGGCGGCGTCGGCGGAGTTGAGGTCGACGACCCCGCTCGCGCCCGATCCCCCGTCCTGGACGGCGGGGCCGCCACCAGCCGCGGCGGCGGGGGCCACCTCGCCCTTGGCCGGGACGTAGATCTGCTCGCCGTCGACGAGGGTGCGCGCGAGGTTGAGCGCAGCCAGGTGGGCTGCACGCGTCGGCCCGCCCGCCGCGTCGAGCGCATCGGCGACGCGCGCACCGGGCGGGAGCGTGACGAGCCCGGGTTCGGCCACCCGGCCGACGACGTGCACCACGACCGAGCCGGCAACCGAACCCTCGACCGAGCCCTCGACCGGCCCCGCGAGGGGCGCCGCGGCCGACGGCTCGGTCCGGTCGGCCGCGGGTGCGGCGCTGTCGGCCGCCCCGGCCCGGGCCCCGTCGAGGGCCGCGAGCTCCTCCACGCCCCCGCGCGGGAGCAGCGCGACCGTGGCCACGGCGACCGCCAGCAGGAGCACGGCAGCCGCGGCGACGGCGGCCGCACGGCGCCCTATCGTCCAGCGCCACCCCTGACCGTCGTCGGCGTCCGTGAGCGCATGGCCGTGCACGGCGCTGTAGGCCGCCGCGACGTGCCCGGCCGAGCGGCGCGCCCGCAGCCGGTCGGCCAGCTCCGCGGCGTCGTCCGCCGGATGCTCTGCGACGCCCGTCGCATCGACTCCCACCACCCGGCGCACCGCGTGCAGCCGGGCGACGGCGTCATCGAGGGCGTCGTCCAGTGGGTCGTCCAGAGGGTCGTCCAGTGGGTCGTCGACGGCGGAGGCTGGTGAGGGGATCACGGCCGCGACGGTAGGCGCGTGCGAGGAGCAGGACGCGGCGGTGGCCGCGGGCCTGTGGAACCCCCACGGTTGTGGGCCGCTTCGGCGCGGTCGTACCGCTAGGCGTGGACGTGACCGCCGAGCTCGGCGACGACGACGGCCAGGGCACCCGGCCCCGCGTGCGCACCCAGCACGGCGCTGACGGGGGTCACGACCGGCTCGACGCCGAGCCGCGAGCGCAGCGCGTCCGCGACCGCCTCGGCCCGCTCCTGAGCGCCCAGGTGGTGCACCGCGACGCCGGGCCGCTCGCACGCGGTCGCCCGCCGCAGGGCATGCTCGACGAGCCGGTCGGTGGCGCCCTTGCGTGTGCGCACGCGCTGCACCAGCTCGATGCGCCCGTCCCGCATCCCGAGCAGCGGCCGGACGCCGAGCGCGGACCCGATCGCGGCCGCTGGTGCGGAGAGCCGGCCGCCACGGCGCAGGTGGTCGAGAGAGTCGACCAGGAACATCGTCTCGCTCGATGCGGCCACCTCGACCGCCCGGGCAGCCACGTGATCGGCGTCGCCGCCGGCCGCGGCGCACCGGGCCGCCTCCTGGGCGGCGAACCCGAGGGCCATCGCGACCGTGCGCGAGTCGACCACCCGGACGGGAACCATCGCCCGCTGTCCGGCGTGCTCCGCCGCCCCCAGCGTGCCCGAGAGCTCGCCCGACAGGTGCACGGAGACGACGGCTCGCGCACCTCCCGCCGCCAGGTCACGGAAGACCTGGGCGAAGTCCTCGGGCGCCGGCTGCGAGGTCGTCAGGCGCTGCCCCGCGGCGATGCGGTCCGCGACCTCGGCCGGGGTGACGTCGATGCCCTCGCGCAGCTCGTCGTCGCCCGCGTGCACGCGCAGCGGGACGACGACCGGCGCAGCGGGGTCGTCGCCGGAGAGGCTCGTAGGAAGGCACGCGGTCGAGTCGGTCACGACGCGCGTGACGGGGGCGGCGGGTCGGTCGAGCATGAGGCCTGGAGTGTAGCGACACCGGCCCGGTCGCCGAGCGCGGAGCCCGGGGTTACCGTGCGCCCATGTCGGACGACGCTGAGCTCGCCGCACTGCGCGCGGCCGCCGCGCAGGCCGCGGCCGAGGCGGCCGAGGCCAAGGCGAAGGCGGCCCAGGCGGCGCTCGAGGCGGCCGAGGCCAAGGCATCCACGTCGTCCACGGCGGCGCAGGACGCCGAGAAGCCGGCGGCCCCGGCCGCCGCGAGCACCGACGAGCTCTCGGACCACGCACGCGCGGTCCGGTCGGGCTACGACTACGGGGGTGGCACGCTCCCGCTCGGTGCGTTGCTCGAGGGCGAGGTGGGCGGCGAGCCGACGCCGGTGCCGGCCGTCCAGGTCGGCTTCGCGCTGCGCATGCTCAACCGTCACGGGCTGGTGGCGGGTGCCACGGGTACCGGCAAGACCAAGACCCTGCAGGGCATGGCCGAGGGCCTGTCCCTCCAGGGCGTGCCGGTGTTCCTGGCGGACGTCAAGGGCGACCTGTCGGGCCTCGCGGTGGCCGCGACGCCGTCGGACGCCCTGAGCGCCCGTGCCGCGAGCATCGGCCAGGAGTGGACGCCGACGCACTACCCCGTCGAGCTCTACTCCCTGGGCGGGCAGGGCACGGGCGTGCCGATCCGCGCGACCGTGACGGACTTCGGCCCGCTGCTGCTGAGCAAGGTGCTCGGCCTCAACCAGACGCAGGAGTCGAGCCTCGGCCTGATCTTCCACTGGGCCGACGCCCAGGGGTACGCGCTGCTCGACCTGGAGGACCTGCGCTCGACCATCGCCTACCTCACCTCGGACGACGGCAAGGCCGAGCTCAAGGGCATCGGCGGGATCTCGTCGGCCACCGCCGGAGTGATCCTGCGCGAGATCGTCGCGCTCCAGGCTCAGGGTGCGGACGCCTTCTTCGGCGAACCGGCGTTCGCGACGTCGGACCTGCTGCGGACCACGACCGAGGGCACCGGCGTCATCTCGGCGCTCGAGCTCCCCGGGGTCCAGGACCGCCCGGCCCTGTTCTCCACGTTCCTCATGTGGCTGCTCGCCGACCTGTTCCAGGAGCTGCCCGAGGTGGGCGACCCGGACAAGCCCCAGCTGGTCTTCTTCTTCGACGAGGCGCACCTGCTGTTCACGGGTGCGTCCAAGGAGTTCCTGCAGCAGGTGGTCCAGACGGTCCGGCTGGTCCGGTCCAAGGGCGTGGGGGTGTTCTTCGTGACGCAGAGCCCCAAGGACGTGCCCGCCGACGTGCTCGCGCAGCTCGGCAACCGGGTCCAGCACGCGCTGCGGGCCTTCACGCCCGACGACGCGACCGCGCTGCGGCAGGCCGTGCGCACGTTCCCCCACTCGCCCTACGACCTCGAGCGCCTGCTGCAGTCGCTCGGCACGGGCGAGGCCGTGGTCACGGTGCTGACCGAGGAGGGAACCCCCGCGCCCGTGGCATGGACACGAGTCCGCGCGCCACAGGCGTCGATGGACCCGGCGCCGCAGGAGGTGCTCGACGCCGTGGTCGCGGCGTCGCCCGGCACCTCCCGGTACGGCACGCCCGTCGACCGCGAGTCCGCCGCCGAGCTGCTCCAGCTCCGCGCCCAGGAGCAGACCGCCGCGCGCGAGGCCGCGGAGGCGGCCCACGCGCAGCACGAGGCCGCCGAGAAGGCGGCTCAGGACGCCGCGAAGCAGGCCGAGCGCGAGGCGCGCGAGCGCCAGAAGGAGCTCGAGAAGATGCGGCGGGAGCTCGAGCGCGACGCCGCGCGCTCGCGGTCCTCACGGACGACGCGGTCGTCGTCGCGGGCCCGGACCTCGCTCGACTCGGTGCTCACGACCGCGGGCACGACGCTCGTCCGCGAGATCACCCGCTCGATCTTCGGCACCCGCAGGCGCTGAGGCTCCGGCCGGCGACGGACAGACGACGGACACCGACGGACGACCGACACCGACAGACGACGAAGGGCGCGGCAGTCGCTGCCGCGCCCTTCGCGTTGTCGCTGGGTGTTACCGCCCGTAACGCTGGCGGAACTTCTCGACCCGCCCGGCGGTGTCGACGACTCGCGCGCTCCCCGTCCAGAACGGGTGGCTCGCGCTCGAGATCTGGACGTCGACCACGGGGTACGTGTTGCCGTCCTCCCACTCGATCGTCCGGTCGGGCCGCCCCGGCCCGGCGGCGGTCTGCCCGGCCAGCGTCGAGCGCGTCAGGAACGCGAACCCGGCACTGGCGTCGCGGTACACCACGGGACCGTAGGTGGGGTGGGTGCTCTTCTTCACGGCGTCACCGCTCCTCTCGGAAGTCGACGTGCTTGCGGACCACGGGGTCGAACTTGCGCAGCACGACCCGGTCGGGGTCGTTGCGGCGGTTCTTCCGGGTCACGTACGTGAACCCGGTCCCGGCGGTCGAGCGCAGCTTGATGATCGGGCGCTGTTCCGCTCGTGCGGCCATGGACGCCACCTCCTCGCTTGAGAACCATTCTCATAACGCGTCCGGCGGCGAGGTATTCCCCGCGGGTCAGGGCGTCCAGTACATGGCGTAGAACGTCGAGACCCGCGTGGGAGCGGTCGTGAGGGCGACCAGCCGGACGGGCCCCGCGCCTGCGCTGGGGTCGCTGACCGTCACCCACTTCCACCCCACGCTCGACGACCTGCCCGAGACCGTCCCGAGGTACCGCTCGCCCACGTACACCTGTGCCCGTCCCTCGTTCGGGCCGGTGCGCACCTTGAGGCGCACCCTCTTTGCGACGTACTTCTCGTCGGTCTGCGGGCGCGGCTTGGAGGTCTTCGACGCGACGACGACCTGGGTGCCGCCGAGGTCCGTGACCCGGCTCCGGGAGTGGTCCCAGCCCCACAGGGCCGCCACCGGGGCCTGGGTGCAACGCCACCCCGACCAGGCGCCGATGTGTCCGACGCCGTCCCGTGCGCGAGCACGCCAGCACGACTGGTCCCCGGACCCCAGGTAGTCCGAGAGCTCGCGGGCAGAGGTCCATCCGTCCGTGGTCGACCTCGTCCGGGTGCTCCCCTCCCGGGTCCACCGCCGCTGCTTCTGGTACGCGAGCGGCCCGCGGTCGTCGGTCGCGCTCACGACGTAGTCCGGTCGCCAGGCGATCACGCCCTGGGTCTTGACCGGCAGGTACGGGCCCGTGAGCGAGGTCCGCACGACCCGCGGCGCCGTCCCGTCGACATAGGCGCACCGCGCGGCCGACCAGGAGCTCACGTTCCCAGCGCGGTCGCGGGCGCGGGCCGAGAAGCACGTGACCGTGCTCTTCGGGACCGACACGGTGACCGACGTCGCCGTCGTGCCCTGGTGGGTCGAGGGGTAGACCCATGCGGCGGTCGGCTGGCCCGCGGGTGTCACCCGGTGCCGGACGTCGTACGACGCGACGCCCAGCCTGTCGCTCGCGCCGTACGTGTACCGCACCGCCGTCGTACCCGTGGTCTGCCCCTTGACGACCGACGGCAGCGTCCCCGGCTGCAGCACCGGTCCGGAGCCGTCGTCGACGCGTACGCACGCCGGCTCGGTCCAGGAGCTGACGTTGCCCGCGTTGTCCGTGGCCTGCGCCTGCCAGCACCGCTCGGAGCCGGCAGGGAACGTGACGGTCACCGATCCGGACCCCGCCGACGTCCACGGCCCCGTCGTACCGGGGCCGTGACGGAGCTCGACGCCCGCGAGGCCCGAGGACCGGTACAGCGCGTACGGATCCACGTCGTCGTACCCGCGCGCCCGGACCGTGTACGTCTCGCTCGGTGAGGCACCGGAGACCGCGACCCCGTCGGCCGTGAACGTCGGCGGCGAGACACGTGGCCGCGTGGTGTCGGTCACCGTGGTCGACATGGCCGACGCGACCGGCGCGAGGTCGACGACCCGCACGTCGCCGTCGGCGTCCACGTGGGCGAGCGTGCGCCCGTCGTCGGCGAGGTCGAACGCGACCGACCCGGTGAACCTCGTCGGCGTCCCGGCGAGCACGGGCTGGGCCGTCAGGACGCCGCCGGAGAACCCGACGACGACTCCCTCGCCCACCTGCAGGCGGTCCGGGTCGAAGCCGCCCGGCCCGGCCTGGATCCACTGGTAGACCGGCGCGGGAAGGTCGCCGCCGTCGTCGAGGACGACCGGGACGCCGTCGCACGAGGCGAGCACCCAGCGCGCGGTCCGGTCGGCGAGCCGCGGGACGGCGTACGTGCCGTCGGCCCTCCAGCAGGCCTTGCCGAGCTGGCGCGTGACCGCCCCGTCCCGCGCGTCGTTGCTGGACACCTCGGAGGTGTCACCCCACGCGACCGCCGCCTGGCCCTCCCAGAGGGCCACCGGGCCGTTGGACGCGGCGAGCACGGTGGCGGAGCCGCCCGCCACGGGCTCGACACGCCATCCGGCGCCGGCCGCGCCCGCCGGGTAGGCCACATACCGCCCGCCACGCCCGAGCACCGTGCCGGCCGGAACCTCGCGGCTGCCGCCGCCGTCGGACGCCCAGGCCAGCGTGCCGGGCCCACCGGCGCCGACCCGCGTGAGCACCACGTCGCCCTCGGCGTCGACCAGCTCACCGGTCAGCGGCAGCCCACCCCACGTCGAGGACCACGCCCCGCCGGCGTCGTCGGCCGCCCGCCACATCACCTGACCAGCCGCCTGGACGACGACCACGCCGTCCGCGAGCTCGACCCGCTCCACCGGACCGGGCAGCTCCTCAGCGGCCGCGACGACCACGCCTGCCGTCGGCCCCGAGTCCGCGTCCGCGGCAGCCGCGGGCGCACCTGACGAGACGTCAGCCAGAGACGATCCGACGACGGCCACGGCGGCAGCCGCCGCCCACATACCCCTCAACCCCACCGACGAGCCCCTTCACCCGACACGACCGCCTCAGACGAGGCAGAGCGCAGCATAGGGGACGATCCGGGGGGCCGAGTCCCGACCCGGCCAGGACCCGCTCAGGGCTCGGCGGGACCCGGCACCGCGGGTGAGCTCACTCCAACAGCTGCGGCTGCGCGTGCCAGATGCGCTCGAGGTAGTCGCGCATCGACCGGTCGGACGAGAAGAACCCGCTGCGTGCCACGTTGAGCACGGCCGACCGGCTCCAGGCGTCCGGGTCGGCGTAGGCCGCCTCGACCCGCTCCTGCGCCTCGAGGTATGAGGCGTAGTCCGCCAGGACCATGAACCGGTCCTCGCTGAGCAGGTTGGACACGATGGGCTCGAACACGGCCGCGTCCCCTCCGGAGAAGGTGCCCTTGGCGATCAGGTCCAGGGCGCTGCGCAGCGACGGGTTGTCCTCGTAGTACGACGACGGCCGGTAGCCGGCCTCCTGGATCGCGCTCGCCTCGGGCTCGGTGAGCCCGAACAGGAAGAAGTTGTCGTTGCCCACGAGCTGGCGGATCTCGACGTTCGCGCCGTCGTCGGTGCCGATCGTGAGCGCGCCGTTGAGCGCGAACTTCATGTTGCCCGTGCCCGACGCCTCCTTGCCCGCGAGCGAGATCTGCTCGGACAGGTCCGCGGCCGGCACCAGCGTCTCGGCCACCGTGACGTTGTAGTTCGCCGGGAACGCGACCCGCAGGACGCGCGAGACGGCCGGGTCGGCGTTCACGACCGCGCCCACGTGGTTGATGAGCGCGATGATCTCCTTGGCCATCCGGTAGCCCGGTGCGGCCTTGGCACCGAACACGACGGTGCGCGGCGTGACCGAGGCGGGATCGAGATCGCCGCTCGTGATCCGGTCGTAGAGCGTCACCACGTGCAGCAGCTTGAGCATCTGGCGCTTGTACTCGTGCAGGCGCTTGACCATGACGTCGAGCATCGTGTCCGAGTCGATCTCGATGCCGTCGCGGCGCGCGAGCAGGTCGACCAGGCGCTCCTTGTTGGCCGCCTTGATCTCGCGGAACCGGCGCCGGAACTCGGCGTCGTGGGCGAGCGGCTCGAGGTCGCGCAGCCGGTCGAGGTCGGTCACCCAGCCGTCGCCGATCGCCTCGGTGATCAGCGCGGACAGGCCCGGGTTGGCGAGCCGGATGAAGCGGCGCGGCGTCACGCCGTTCGTGACGTTGGTGAACTTCTCCGGGTAGAACTGGGCGAAGTCGGACAGCACCTTGTCGCGCAGCAGCTGGCTGTGCAGCTCGGCGACGCCGTTGACCTTCGACCCGCCGACCGTCGCCAGGTAGGCCATGCGCACGGCACGCTCGGGGTGCTCCTGGATGATCGACATCCGGCGGACCAGGAGCTCGTTGCCGTTGAACCGCGCGCGCACCTCGGCGAGGAACTCGTCATTGATGCGGTAGATGATCTCGAGGTGCCGCGGCAGCAGGCGGCCCATGAGCTCGACCGGCCACACCTCGAGCGCCTCGGGCAGGAGCGTGTGGCACGTGTAGGCGAAGCACCGCCGCGTGACGTCCCACGCGTCGTCCCACTCGAAGCCGCGTTCGTCGACCAGGATGCGCATGAGCTCCGGGATGGCGATGACGGGGTGCGTGTCGTTGAGCTGGAACGTGATGCGCTCGGGCAGCCGGTGCAGGTCGAAGTCGGGCGCCAGGACGCGCTCCATGAAGTCGCGCAGCGAACAGGCGACGAAGAAGTACTGCTGCTGCAGGCGCAGCTCCTTGCCCTGCGGCGTCGAGTCCTCGGGGTAGAGGACCTTCGAGATGTTCTCCGCGAACGTCTGCGCCCGCACCGCCTCGGCGTAGTCGCCGTAGTTGAAGATCTTGAGGTCGAACGCGTGCGTGGCGCGAGCGCTCCACAGCCGCAGGGTGTTGACCCGGCCGTTCTGGAAGCCCGGCACCATGTAGTTGAACGGGACGCCGAGGACCTCCCAGCCCGGGACCCAGCGGGTGCGCTCACGCCCGGTGTCGTCCGTGTACTTCTCGGTGTGGCCGCCGAAACCGACCGTGACCTCGTGCTCGGGGTGCGCGAACTCCCACGGCGACCCCTTGTCGAGCCAGTTGTCGGGCTCCTCGACCTGCCGGCCGTCCACGAACGTCTGGCGGAAGATGCCGTACTCGTAACGGATGCCGTACCCGATCGCGGGGATGTTCATGGTCGCGAGCGAGTCGATGAAGCACGCCGCCAGGCGGCCCAGGCCACCGTTGCCGAGCCCGGGCTCGACCTCGACCTCACGGAGCTCGGCGATGTCGATGCCGAGACTGCTCAGGGCCTCCGAGGCGATCTCCTCGAGCCCCGTGGCGATGAGGGAGTTGTCGAGCTGGCGGCCCAGGAGGTACTCGGCCGACAGGTAGGCCACGGCGGGCTCCTGCGCCTCGAGCTGGTAGCTGACCGTGTGCATCCACCGGGACATGAGGTAGCGCCGCACGGTTCGGGCCAGGGCCAGGTACTTGTCGTTGAGCGACGCGCGCTCGAGCGTGGTGCCCTGCGCGAACGTCAGCTCGCTCAGGTACTCGCTGACGAACCCTTCGACGGAGTGCTCAGGACTGGCGATGAGAGGAGGCGTCTCGGTCACGTCTCGACACTACACAGCGCTCCGGGCACATTCCCATCCGGGGCACCTGCCGACCCCCGACCGTGACCTCTGCCGGCGCCCTCACTGCCCCACGAGCGTCACGAGCCGAGACCGTCCGCCGTCGTCCTTGACCGCCTGCAGGACGACGTCGACGTGCGGCTCCAGGGCGCTGACCTTGTCCAGGGGCGCGCCGACGACGAGCTGGAAGCCCAGGCCGCGCCACGCCCCGACCGCGCGCCCGGCGAAGCGCGCGTCGGCCTTGATGAACGCCTCGTCGAGGAACACGGGCGCGTAGCGCGGACGGGCCGCGCCCGCGTCGCCGAGCTGGTAGCGCAGCGCCGCCCCGACGATGAACGCGACGAGCTCCTGCGACTCGCCCCCGGACTTGCCGGCGATGTGGTCGTAGACGCTCACGTGGTTGCCGTCGAGGTCCACGCACTCCGCACTGATCCGCACGTGGTCGCGGACGTCGACGAGCCGGCGACGCTCGGGGGCGTCCGGCCGGATCCGGTCGATCAGCCTCGCCATGCGCTCGTAGCGGCGCGTGCGCTCGGCCGGTGTCTGCTCGCCCGACGGGACCGCGGCGAGCTCGCGCAGCTGCTTGCGGAACGACGTGACGTCGGCGGCCTCGGTGACCGTGGCGGTGATGCGCAGCCGGTGCGCGTCGTCCCGGAACGGCAGCGTCGCGAGGATCGCGTTGACGGGCGCCATCCGCTCGTGGATGTCGGCCACGGCCCGGTTCATCACGTTGCCGAGCAGCGTCAGGTCGTTGCCCGAGAGCCGGCCGATCGTGCGTGACCACCGCTCCTGGAGCTGGTAGAGCCGCTGGTTCTCGATCTCCTCGAAGACCCGCTGGAAGTCGGCGTAGGACGCGTCCGGGTCGGTGCCGAGGTTCGGGTTCGGCCAGGCGTCGCAGAACCGCTCGAAGACCGAGCGGAGCGCCGCACGGGCCGTGCGCGCCGCCTCGACGGCGGTCTCGCGGTCGCGCCGCAGCTCGCGCAGGACGGCGGTCGTCGCCGCGCTGAACGCGGCAAACGCGGGTGCCTGCCCGGCGTTCGCCAGCACGTCGTCGAGAGCCGCGTCGAGCCGCCGGGCCTGCTCGGGCGACGTCGTCACCCCGTCGGCCTCGGCACGCTCGGCCGCGTCGGTCGCCTGGTCGACGACGTCCGAGACGGCCGCCCACTGCTCGGACAGCGCGCGCACCCGGTTCTCCGCCTCGGCACGTTCCCGGTAGAGCTCGGTGAGGCGGGCCCGGACGGAGCGCTCGTCGTCCTGCAGCGCACGCAGGACGTCCGAGCCCGCCACGAGCGCCTCGCGGCGGCCGCGGCGCTCCTCGAGCGCCTGCTCCGCGCCCCGGACGTCGACGTCGTCCCACCCGAACCGCAGCACCTGGCTGTACGCGACGACGTGGTCGGTCGCCGCCGACTGCCGCAGCCGAGCGCCCTCGAGCGCCGCTCCCGCGTCGCGCAGCGAGGTACGGGCGGCGGCGACGTCGTCGGCGAGGCGCTCCCGGCGCCGCCGGTTGCTGAAGCCCAGGACGGATGCCCGCCCGGTTCCGCCGTGGGCGCCGCGCGTGCCGTCGGACGTCTGCCCGGTGCGCGTGAGCGCCCTGCGGTGGTCGCGCAGCTCGGCCGGGTCGTCGACGCACACGTAGGCGAACCGCTCGGCCAGCCGCTCCGCGAGCCAGCCACCGAACGGGCCGGCCTTGACCTCGAGCCTGCCGGGCAGCGTGCGCGGGTCGCCGTCCCCGGGGTGCGGCACGCCGGTCGCCGCGCCCTCGAACCGCAGCCGCCGTCGCGACGGCACGCCGTCGATGGCGGCCCGGAACTGGGCCAGCCGGGAGGCGTCCACGAGCAGCGTCGTCGCGAAGCCTCCGAGCGCGAGCCCGATGGCGTCGCGCCACGGCTCGTACTCGCCCCGGACCTCGAGCAGCTCGCCCACGAAGGGCAGCTCCTCGACCGTCAGCCCGGCCGCCTCAGCCAGGGCGCACCGTGCGGCGTGGTCCTCCGCGCCGATGTTGCCGCGGCGCTGCGCGAGCGACGCCTGCTCCTTCTCGAGAGCCGCGAGCCTGCGCTCGGCGTCGGCGACCGCCTGGCGGGCGCCCCACACCTCGTCCTCGAGCGCCTGGGTGTGCTCGGACCGCGCGTCGACGAACGCGCGGGCGTCCCGGTGCAGGCGCTCGAGCTCGGCCCGCCCGGCGACGTCCCGCTCGAGGACCGCGAGCTGGGTGTCGAGCGCGGCCCGGGCGGTCCGGACCGCCGCGAGCCGCTCCTCGTGACGCCGGACCTCGCGTTCGGCCGCGTCGACGGCGTCGCCACCCTGCCGGCGCTGGTCCTCGCGCACCTGGTCGAGACGCGCCTCCGCCTCGGCGATCCGCGCGGTGGCCGCCGAACGGCGCTCCTCGGCCGCCGCGCGGGCCGACCGGATGGACTCCTCCTCGGCCCGCGCGATCGTGAGCCCGCGCGCGGCGCGCCACGCCGTGAACGGCGTCGGCGCACCAGGGTCGTCGGCGTCGAACCCGATCCCGTCGAGCAGCGCGACCGCCGCCTCGGCCTCGTCGACCTCGGTGCGGAGCCGGACCATGGGCCGCAGCACCTCGACCTGCTTGCTGGCCGTGAGCATCTCGGTCCGGACCGCCGACAGCTCGTCGAAGTGCTCGACGGCGCGGTCGGCGGCCTCGAGGGTCTCGGGCTCCTCGAGCACCATGGCCTTGTAGAGCGCGTCGACGGTCGTGATCTGCTGGCCTGCCTGGATGCGGCCCAGGAGCTGCATGGCCTTGTGGCCGTCGCCGGCGGCCCCGATGCCCAGCATCGCGTGCAGGCGCGTGGCGAACGCGACGTCGGTGTCGAACAGGGTCAGACCCGCGGCGACGAGCCCCGCACGCGCGAACCTGCCCTGGACGAGCGGTTCGAGCCCGCGCAGGTCGAACGCGGTGTCGGACGTGGCGCGCACCACCACGCAGTCCTCGTTGCGCTGCGCGCCGCGAGGCACGTACCAGGCGCGCAGCGCGGTGAGCGTGCTGCCGGACTGGTCGGCCCAGGTCATCGCGATCGCCGACCACGTGTCGGCGTCGTCGCCGCGCAGCACACGGTCGCGGGCCGACGCCGCGCCGTCGGCGCGCGACTCGTCCAGCTTGCCGCGGGCGTACGAGATGACGTTGCGCTGCTCGCGGCCGCGCGCCCGGCCGCTCGTGGCACCGTTGGAGGCGCCGTTGAACGGCGTCGTGTGGCTCATCATGAGCGCGATGTATGCGTCGAGCAGCGTCGACTTGCCCGAGCCCGAAGCGCCCGAGACCAACGTGGCCGTGGACGCGAACCGCACCTCGTGGTGGCCGTGGTACCCGCCCCAGTTGACGAGCTGCATGCTGCGCGCGATCCACTGGCGCCCGTCGGACGCCGTGGGGATCAGCCCGAACAGCGACTGCTCCATGCGGGGTGCGGTGACGCTCACTCGTCCTCCTCGGAGGTGGTCTCGACGGGCTCGGCGACCGGTGCGGCACGGCCCGAGCGCAGCCAGCGCGTCAGCTCGCGCAGGCGGTCGACCGGAAGCAGGATCTCGACGACGGGCAGGACCTTGAACCGCCCCGCCGCGACCTCGTCGAGCACGCGCTCACGCACGAGCGTGGCGATCGCGTTGTCGATCTCGCGACGACGCGCGGCGAGGTTGGTCTCGTCGTGCGCGAGGAAGCCGAGCGCGTAGTCCACGAGCTCCTCGGTGTCGACGAACGCCGCCGTCTGGCCGGCGCCGCGCTCCTGGCGGAACCGGTTGCGCACGAAGAGCATGAGCAGCGTCTCGACCCGCCGATAGGGCTCGTCCTTGAGCAGCACCGGGATGGCGAGGCCTTCCTCGCGGACCTGCCGCTTGTACGCGATCTCGTAGTCCCGGTCGACGACGAGCTCGACGAACATGTCGTGGCAGCGGGACTCGAGGACCTGCTGGTGCGCCAGGAGCGCCTTCCACTCCGCCGGGTGGTCGGCCGACGCGACGTACCGCCGCTGCAGGAGCAGGGCGAACGCGCGCCGCGCCTCGTACGGCAGCGTCCCGGTGTCCCCGGCGAAGAGCACCGGCTCGTCGGCCTCCATGGGCCGCTGCTCCACGAACGACGTCGCGTCCGGCGCCGGGCCTGCCACCGCGGCAGCCTGCTCGGTCTCGCCTGCCTGCTCGGCCTGCTCAGGCGACATAGTCTCGGTCATCCGTCCTCCCCCGTCGTGCGCTGCCGGATGCGGGTCCGCGGCAGCACGAAGACACGCTCGGTGCCGTCCGCCCGCACCGCGGCCACCCGTTCGAGACTCTCGGCGGGCACGTCGCCCGCGCCGTCGACGTCGGCCAGCTCGAGGTAGCCCAGCAGCTCGACCGGCCGGCGCAGCTCGCGCGGACCCCGCACGAACGCCTCACCGACCGTCGCGCCGTCCGGGAGGGACGCGAGGTGGGCGGCGATCTCGCCGTGCCGCGGACCGCCGAGCGACCGCAGGAGGTCGAGGTCGGGCCCGGCGGGATCGTCGTCGGCCCAGTCCTCGAGCGCCTCGGGCGGGGTCTCGGGCCGCAGGTCGTGCAGCGAGTCGCGCAGGCGGCCCAGCCGGGACCGGTCGAGCCAGCGCAGCGGCTCGACGCGCGCACCGCGCGGCGTCGCCGGGAACCAGTCGGCCATCGCGGCCGTGGCCTCGCGCAGCGCGTGGTCGAGCTCACGGTCGCGGAGCGGGTTGTGGTGCCGGATCTGCGCGGTCACCGTCCGGGACGCCCGAGCCTGCGCGGCCAGCACCACCTCGATCGCGGCGACGACCTGCCCGCGCAGCGCCCGCAGGGCCGCCCGCCGCTCGACCGGGAGCTGCGCCGCGAACGGGTGCGTGAGCACGGCCTGCACCCGGGCGTCGAGGGACGCGAGGAGCTGCGGGTCGCCGAGCAGCTCCATCGCGCCCAGGAACGCGCGGCCCTCGGCCGTGCGTTCGAGCAGGCTGTCGGTCGCGTCGAGGTAGTCGGCGACCACGACGCCGGTGGGGCGGTCGTCGTGCCGCAGCCGCGCGACGATCTCGCGCTGCAGCGTCGTGATCGACTCGGCCACGCGCGCGAAGTCGGTCGGCAGCTCGCGCACGAGCCACAGGAGGTTGTCGAGCTGCTCGGCGAGCCGCTCGGGCGCGACGGCCTCGACGTCGCCGCCGGACTCCAGGCGGGACAGCTCGGAGCTCGCCTGCTCGATCTGCGCCCGCAGCGCCCGCATGCGCGCCTCGCGGTCGGGCCGCGCGTCGCTCGCGAGGTCCTCGAGCGCGACCAGCAGCGTGCGGATCCGCGACTCGCTGACCAGGGCCCGGCTGCCCTGCGTGCGCCCGATGAAGTCCAGCGCCTCGGCCGCGTAGCTGCTGAGCTGGTAGCGCTCCTCGCCTGCGTCGTCGAGCGTGCGCACGAGCCAGCGTTCGCGCACCCACCGCGTGCACAGCACGCGCGCCGGCTCGGCGGGCACACCGTCGCGGCCCGCCGCGCGCAGCTCGGCGCAGAGGTCCTCGACCTCGACGTGCAGCTGCTCGGTCGCGACGGCGGGCCGGTCCGACGCGAACACGGCCGACAGCAGCGCGACGACGAGCGGCGCCTCCTGCTTGTGCAGCAGGCCGAGCGTCGGCGCCGCGAACGCGCGCTCCGCCGCCGCGAGCGCATGCAGGAGCCGGGATCCGGCCCCGGAGGTGTCAGACAACGCGCGGAGTCGTCAGACGACCACGTTGACGAGCTTCGGCGCGCGCACGATCACCTTGCGCACCGGACGCCCGTCCACGGCCCGCACCACGTTCGGCTCGGCGAGCGCGGCCGCGGTGAGGTCCTCCTCGGAGATCGACGGCGACACCTCGAGGCGCCCCCGCACCTTCCCCTGGACCTGGACCACGCACGTCACCGTGTCCTCGACCAGGTACTGCGGGTCCGCCACCGGGAACGGCTCGCGCGCGAGCGAACGGTCGTTGCCCAGCCGCTGCCACAGCTCCTCCGCGATGTGCGGCGCGACGGGCGCGGTCATGAGCACGAGCGGCTCGACGGCCGCACGAGGCACCCGGTCCAGCGCGGTCAGGTGGTTGTTGTACGTGATGAGCTTCGCGATCGCGGTGTTCGGGCGCATGTGCTGCATCTCGGTGCGCACGTCCTCGATCGTGCGGTGCAGCGCGCGCAGCGTCGCGACGTCGGGCTCGTCGTCGACCACGGTGAGCTCACCCGTGTCCTCGTCGACGACGTTGCGCCACAGTCGCTGGAGGAACCGCTGCGAGCCGACGACGGCGCGCGTCTCCCACGGGCGGGACAGGTCGAGCGGGCCCATGGACATCTCGTAGACGCGGAAGGTGTCGGCGCCGTACTGCTCGTACATGTCGTCCGGCGTGACGACGTTCTTGAGCGACTTGCCCATCTTCCCGTACTCACGGCTGACGACCTCGCCGTTCCAGCGGTACACGGTCTCGCCGTCCGGGCCCGGCTCCTCGGTGACCTCGGTGGCGGGCACGTACGCGCCGCGCGCGTCGGTGAACGCGTACGCCTGGACGTAGCCCTGGTTGAACAGCTTGCCGAACGGCTCGAGCGACGACACGTACCCCAGGTCGTAGAGGACCTTGTGCCAGAACCGGGCGTACAGCAGGTGCAGGACGGCGTGCTCGACGCCGCCCACGTACAGGTCGACGCCGCCCGCCGGGCCCGACGTCGGGTTGTGCCGGGGCCCCATCCAGTACCGCTCGAGCTCGGGGTCGACGACCTGACCGGACCCGGCCGGGTCCAGGTAGCGCAGGTAGTACCAGCACGAGCCCGCCCAGTTCGGCATCGTGTTGGTGTCCCGGCGGTACTGCTTCGGCCCGTCGCCCAGGTCGAGCGTGACGTTGACCCACTCGTCGTTACGGCCCAGCGGCGCCTCGGGCGAGGAGCCGGCATCGTCGGGCTCGAACGTGCGCGGCGCGTAGTCGGGCACGTCGGGCAGGTCGACCGGGAGCAGCTCGTCCGGCAGCGCGATCGGGCGGTCGTCGGCATCCCAGACGACCGGGAACGGCTCACCCCAGTAGCGCTGGCGGCTGAACAGCCAGTCGCGCAGGCGGTATGTCGTCGTCCCCTCGCCCAGACCCTCGGCCTCGAGCCAGGCGGTCATCGCGGCCTTGGCCTCGGCGACGCCGAGGCCGTTGAGGTTCACGCGGTCGTTCGCGGAGTTGATCGCGACGCCGTCGCCCGTGTACGCCCCGGTGAAGCCCTCGGGGAACCCGCCCACGGGCTCGACCGTGTGCACGACCGGCAGCTCGAACGCCTCGGCGAACGCGAAGTCGCGCTCGTCGCCGCCGGGGACCGCCATGATCGCCCCGGTGCCGTAGCCCATGAGCACGTAGTCGGCCGTGAACACCGGGAGGTACTCGCCGTTCACGGGGTTGACCGCGAGGTGCCCGGTGAAGACGCCGGTCTTCTTTCCGGCGTCGGCCTGGCGCTCGACGGCGGTCTTGGCGGCAGCCTGGCGCCGGTAGTCGGCCACGGCCTCGACCGGGGTGCGGTGCCCGCCCGTCCAGGCGCTGTTCGTGCCGTCGGGCCACTGCGCGGGCACCTCGTCGAGCAGCGGGTGCTCGGGCGACACGACCATGAACGTGGCGCCGAACAGCGTGTCCGGCCGCGTCGTGAACACCTCGATCATCCCGCCGGCTCCCGCGACGTCACCGAACGTGCCGCCCGTCGCCACGGTGTCGAACCGGACGGTCGCACCCGTCGAGCGCCCGATCCAGTTGCGCTGCATGGCCTTGACCTTGTCGGGCCAGTCGATGAGCTCGAGGTCGTCGGTCAGGCGGTCCGAGTACGCCGTGATCCGCATCTTCCACTGCCGCAGGCTGCGCTGGAAGACCGGGAAGTTGCCGCGCTCGGAGCGGCCGTCGGCCGTGACCTCCTCGTTCGCGAGCACGGTGCCCAGACCGGGCGCCCAGTTGACGGGCGACTCGTCGACGTAGGCGAGGCGCTGGGCGTCGATCACGTCCCGCTGCTCGAGCGGCGACAGCGAGGACCATGCCGTGCCCTCGGGCCGGCCCGGGACGGCGCGCGTGCCGGCCTCGAGCTCGGCGCGCAGCTCCGAGATGGGGCGGGCCCTGCCGCGCCCGCCGTCGGGGCGCACGGCGTCGGCGTCGTACCAGGACTCGAAGATCTGCAGGAAGATCCACTGCGTCCAGCGCACGTAGTCGGGGTCGATCGTGGCGAACGTGCGGCGCGGGTCGTGCGCCAGGCCCATGCGGCGCAGCTGGCGCCGCATGGTCGCGATGTTCTGCTCGGTGGTCACGCGCGGGTGCTGACCGGTCGCGACCGCGTACTGCTCGGCAGGCAGCCCGAACGCGTCGTAGCCCAGCGCGTGCAGCACGTTGTCCCCGCACATCATGCGGAACCGGCCGACGACGTCGGTCGCGATGTAGCCGAGCGGGTGCCCGACGTGCAGGCCCGCCCCCGAGGGGTACGGGAACATGTCCATGATGAAGAACGGCGAGCCGAGGGCGTCGGCACTCCTGCCGTCGCCGTCGGTGAGCGCACCGGACGGGTTCGCGGCGTAGAACGTGCCGCGCTCGTCCCAGGCGTCCTGCCACCGCTCCTCGATCCGGCGCGCGAGAGCCGGGGTGTAACGGAACGGGGGCTCCTGGGGAGCCGAGTCTGCGGCGTGGACGGCCGCGGTGTCAGGCGTGCTCACGCGCCGAAGTCTACCGACGGCTCACCCGGCCGGGCTCACGCGCTGCGCTCAGAGACCGAAGGACCGCACGAGGTCGCCGCCGACGGACAGCAGGAGCCAGGCGAGGGCGACGACGTAGCCGGTCGCGAGGATGATCCCGCGGTTCGCGACGACCGCGCGGCGCAGGTGCTCGCCCACGGGGAGATACCTCTCCTGGACCGCCCAGACCACCTGGTACCACAGCAGCGGCCACATCACGGTCCACACCACCATGCAGGCGGGGCACAGGCGGTAGAGCACGTGGAAGCTCGTCGCCATGAGGAAGAGCACGAGCGCCTGGCCGAGCACCGACCCGCCCAGCAGGCTCAGCCAGTACCAGCGCCGCAGCCGGGCACCGGCCAGCAGCACGACGCCGGACGTGATGACCACGGGGAACGCGGCGATCCCGAGGAACGGGTTGGGGAAGCCCAGCAAGGAGCCCTGCCACGAGCCCATCGCCGCGCTGCAGGTCAGGAAGATGTTGATGGTGCAGCTCGCGACCCGGTCCGGGTCCAGCAGGCCCAGGACCCGCTCGATCGACAGCCATGCCGAGGCGAGGAACCCGATGCCGCCCAGGACGACGAGGAGCACGCCGAACGTGCGCGCCGACAGCGGGCGCGGACCGATGTCGGCGACGACGCCCTCGTGGTCGTCCTGCAGGTCCTCGTCGAGCCCGTCGGCCAGTGCCCCGGGCGGCTCGGCGTCGTGAGCGGCCGGTCCGGCCGTGCGTTGCGTCACGCCGCCGACGCTACCGCACGACCCTGAGCCTCCGGCACCCGCTGCCGCCCGAAAGCGAGCAGCAGCGCCAGGCCCAGCAGCGTCAGCACCAGGCCGGTCCACGCGGGCGCCAGGTAGCCCCAGCCCGAGGCAATGACCAGGCCGCCGAAGAACGCACCGCTCGCGTTGCCGACGTTGAGCGCCGAGTGGCACAGCGCCGCGCCCAGCGACTGCGCGGCGGGCGACAGGTCCATGAGCCGCGTCTGCATCGACAGGCCGAGCACCTGCGACGTCACGCCGAGCAGGAACAGCGTCACCACCGCGGGGACCGGCAGGTGCCCCAGCAGACCGATCGCGACGAGCACGACCGCCGTCGCCACGAAGCCGCCGACGACCGTGCGCAGCACGTCCCGGTCGGCGAGCCTGCCGCCCAGCAGCGTCCCCACGGTCATCCCGACGCCGATGACGGCGAGCACGAGCGGGACCGCGCCGTCGGACATCCCCGTGACCTTGGTGACCATGGGCGCCACGTAGGTGTAGACGGCGAAGAGCCCGCCGAACCCGACGGCGCCCGCGAGGAACCCGATCCACAGGGGCCGGTTGCGCAGCGCGGCGACCTCCTGCCGCACGCTCGAGTCGACCGCGCCGTCGTGCGGCACGAACCGCCACACCCCGAGCACCGTGACCGCGCCGAGCACCCCGATGAGCACGAACGCGGTGCGCCAGCCGAGCTGCTGCCCGACGGCGGTCGACAGCGGCACGCCGACGACGTTCGCGACCGTCAGCCCGGTCATCATCATGGCGACCGCGAAGCCGCGCCGCGCCGGCCCGACCACGGCCGCCCCGACCGCCGCTCCGACCCCGAAGAACGCCCCGTGCGGCAGCCCGGCGAGGAACCGCCCGGCGATCAGCGCCTCGATGCCCGGGGCGGCCGCCGAGAGCACGTTCGCGACGGTGTAGAACCCCATGAGCCACAGCAGCAGCCGCTGCCGGGACATGCGGGCCGCCGCGACGGTGAGCAAGGGCGCCCCGACGACCACGCCCACCGCGTAGGCCGTGATCGCGTGGCCGACCACCGGGTCGCTCACGCCTAGGTCCGCGCCGATCTGGGGCAGCAGCCCCATGGTCGCGAACTCGGTCGTGCCGATGGTGAACCCGCCGACCGCGAGCGCGCCCAGCGCGAGCCGGACCTTCAGGTCCGGGGCCGCGGACCCGCGCGGACGCGGGCCGGTGTCGGTCGTCACAGGGCGTCCTCCAGGGCGCAGAGAAAGCAACGGTCAGGGCGGGCGGGACAGGGCAGGCAGGGCAGCGCGTCCGAAACGATTCGACGACGCCGCGCACGTCCGACGGGCGCAGTCGACGGTGTAGGACGAGCCTAGGCGCGCACG
>Ga0233383_1000139_pt1 | contig 32121 bp, 24 predicted proteins | sample ElkDunMinimDraft_14_FD_191542 | JGI IMG/M metagenome (GOLD analysis project Ga0233383, IMG submission 191542) | Fecal eukaryotic communites from dung pellets of Tule Elk in California, USA - Elk Dung G16 | ecosystem: Host-associated > Mammals > Digestive system > Large intestine > Fecal | place...
CCGCCTTCGGCGGGACGGAAGCTGCAGATGAACGGCAGGAACACCAATGGGTATTCCAGCCCCTTGGATTTGTGGATGGTCACCACCCGCACCAGCGCGGCATCGCTTTCCAGACGCAGCACCTGTTCTTCCGCCGCCGCGCCTTCGCCGGTCAGCAGCGCGGCGAGATGGCGGATCAGCGCCTGCTCGCCATCCAGCTCGGCGGCGGCCTGTTGCAGCAGCTCGGCCAGGTGCAGCAGGTTGGTCAGTGCACGCTCGCCGTCGCTGCGCTGCATCAAGCGCTGGGGCAGGCCGAAGTCGTGCAGCAACTGGCGCAGCATCGGCAGAACGCCCTGGCGCTGCCAGCGCTGGTGGTAGTCGCGGAACTGCATGACCCGGCGTTCCCAGACGCGTTCGTCCTGGTTCAGCTGCTCCAGCTCGGCCAGCTCCAGACCCAGGCTGCGGCTGGCCAGCGCCGCGCGCAGACGGCGGTCGACATCCGGCTCGGCGCAGGCACGCAGCCATAGCAGGAGGTCACTGGCTTCCTGGCTGGCGAGCACCGAATCCTTGTCGGACAGGTAAACGCTGCGCACGCCGCGCCGGGCCAGTTCTGTGCGAATCGCCTGGGCTTCGCCGCCGTCGCGCACCAGCACGGCGATATCGCTGGGCTGCAGTGCTTCGAATTTGTCCGCCGAGGCAAAACCGGCCTGGCCTTGCTGGCCCAGCAGCAACAGCCGGGCGATTTCGCTGGCGCTGCGGGCGGCCATCTCGCGGCGGTAGAGGGTGCCGGCAATCGGTTCGTCGCTCGCCAGCTGCCAGAGCGTCAGGGCCGGCGGCGTCTGGCCCTGGACCTGCCAGCGCTCCTTGCGCCCGCGCGCCTTGACGCTGAGAAAGGGCAGCGGATTGTCCGTGCCTTCGCGAAAGAGGAAGGCGCCCTGCCCTTCGGTGCGCGCCTCGGCCTGCTGGAACAGGCGGTTGACCGCATCGACCATGGGCTGGCTGGAGCGGAAGTTGGTGTCCAGGTCGTCCAGCCGGCCAGTCATCGCCCGGCGCGCCCGCAGGTAGGTGTGGATGTCGGCGCCGCGGAAGGCATAGATCGCCTGTTTGGGGTCGCCGATCAGGAACAGGCCGCTGTCGGGGCGGTTTTCCTCGATCGCGTAGATGCGGTCGAAGATGCGATATTGCAGCGGGTCTGTGTCCTGGAACTCGTCGATCAGCGCCACCGGGAACTGCGCGCGGATCACCGCCGCCAGGCGCTCGCCGTTGTCACTCCGCAGCGCGGCATCGAGGCGGGTGAGCATGTCGTCGAAGCCCATCTCGGCGCGCTGGCGTTTTTCCTGTTCGAAGCGCTGGCAGATCCAGGCGGCGGCGTGGCGGCGCGCGGCTTCGTCGGGGCCGGCCAGTTGCTTGAGGCGCCGGGGCAGTTCACACATGGCGTCCAGCGCCGGGTGCTGCGGTGGCGAACCCTTCTTCCAGCATTCGGCGAGGCCATCGGGCGTCAACCGGTTGAAGCCGGTGCCCAGGTCCAGCTCGGCTTCATCGCCCAGCGACCAGTCGCGCAGCTTCTCGCACCAGTTCTGGTAATAACGTGCCTGGATCTTGCGGCCATCGACGACCTTGTCGGCCACCGCCTGATCCAGCAGCTGGCGAATGTCGTCGGCCCAGGCGCACCAGCCTTCCTTCAACGCCTTCAGCGCCCGCGCCTGTTCCTGCAGCGCGCTGTCGAGCAGCGTCGCCAGGCTGCTTTCGCCGCCTTCGGCGCGCTCGCCGAACAGCGGCCGCACGCTGCGCAGCAGGTTGTCGGGATGGCCCCAGCGGTTCATCACCCAACTCAGCGCGTCGCCCTGCAGCGGATAGCAGTGCAGGCGCCAGTAGTCGCGCGCCACTTGGGCGAGCAGTTCGCTGTGGTCGGTTTCCAGGGCCAGGGTGAACAGGCTGCCGCTGTCAAAGGCATGCTCGCGCAGCATGCGCTGGCACCAGCCGTGAATGGTGGAAACGGCGGCTTCGTCCATCCACTGGGCGGCGATGTCCAGGCGACAGGCGCAAGCCAGCCAGCGCTCGGGCGGGAAGTCCGCGCGCAACTGGCGCAGCAGGTCATCGCCCTCGTCTTCCTCGCGAAATACCCGCGCCGCTTCTACCAGACGCGCGCGGATGCGGTCGCGCAGCTCGCGGGTGGCGGCATCGGTGAAGGTCACCACGAGGATTTCCGGCGGCAGCAGTTCGCGGACGAAGGCCTGCTCGCCGCCATGGCCCAGCACCAGGCGCAGGTAGAGGGCCGAGATGGTGAAAGTCTTGCCGGTGCCGGCGCTGGCTTCGATCAGGCGGCTGCCGTGCAGCGGAAAACGCAACGCCAGGGGACGGGTATCTGTGCTCATGCCTGGGCCTCCTCCTTGAGCGATGCGAAGTCGGCCTTTAGCAACGACTGGTAGAGCACCTGGGCCCATTCGGCGAAATCGCCGTCGGCGAGCAGGCTGGCGAGATCGGGGAACTGCCGGGCCAGGCTGGCGCAGCCGGCCACTTCGCCGGTGCGGTTGTAGCCGCCTTCGTAGGTATCGCGAGCGGCCTTCTCGGCCTTTTCCTCGTTCTCGGCACTCAGCCAGGCGATGGCGGTGTTCAGCGCCACCGGCAGCGGCGCGTTCATCCCGGCGCGCCAGGCTTCCAGCCAGCCGCGCAGGATGCAGCGGCCCTGCTCCGGCTCGACCGGCTCGAAGCGCACGCTCACGTCCTCGCCGATCAGCACCGTGGTCAGCGTCAGTCCATAGGCCGCCGCAGTGACCTGCACGACCCAGGGCCGCAGCAGGCGATGCCACTTCCAGCTTTCACCGCGCTTGAGGCCGCCGGGCTGCAGTTCCAGGCGCAGCAGTTGCGCATCGCCCGGGCGCCGACGCAGGCCGCCGAGCCAACCCTGCAGCTCGACATCAGCATGCTCGAAAGCCAGCGCGGCGGGAGAATCCAGGCGCTCCGGCCACAGCTCGCAGAACGCCTGATAGCGCTGCATCTGCTCCGGCAAAGGCGCCAGCAGCGCATCGCGCAGGCGCTGGCCGAAGCCGGCCAAAGGCAAGCGACCGCTGCGTTGCAGGCGCAGCGCACCGGCCTGCAGCGCCTGTTCGATATCGGCGCCCTCTTCCAGCGCCAGGCTGGCATCGGCCAGCAGTTGCTGCTGCAGGCCGTAGCGCTGCAGGCCGTCGACGCCGAAAGGCTCCTCGTCGAGCTGTTCCTGCACCTCCTCGTCCAGATGCACCTTGAGCCGCTGGGTGAAGAAGTGGCGCACCGGGTAGCGCAAAAAGCCCATCAGGCTTTCCAGGCTCAGGGCGTCGTCCGGCTCGAAATCCGGCAGGGCCGCCGCAGTGGATGACGGATCGACAGCCTGGTGCAACCGCGCCCATTCGTGGGCGTAGCTGAACAGCGCCTTATCGCCTTCGAAATAGCGGCGGCTGAAGGGTTGCAGCGGATGCTCGGTGGTTAGCGCCTTGAGCAGATCGCCGTTGTCCGCCAGGGACCAGCCCGCCGCCAGGTGGTCGCGCAGCTGGCCGACCAGCACCGAAGCCGGTCGCTCGCTGTTGTCACGAATGCTGCGCCCGACCCAGCTGATATACAGCTGGTCGCGTGCGGACAACAGCGCTTCGAGCAGCAGGTAGCGGTCGTCCTCGCGCCGGGAACGATCGCCGGGGCGGTAGTCGCCGGCCATCAGGTCGAAGTCCACCGGCGGCACGCTGCGCGGGTAGTCGCCATCGTTCATGCCCAGCAGGCAGACCAGCCGGAAGGGAATCGCGCGCATCGGCATCAGCGTGCAGAAATTCACCGCGCCGGTAAGAAAGCGCTGGCTCAGCCGGCCCTGGTCGAGCATGCCGAGCCAGGCTTCGCGTACCACGGTGAGCGGCAGCGATTCCTCCAGCTGCACCTCGGCGCAGAGCTCCAGCCAGGCTTCCAGGCTCTCGCCCAACTGGCCCAGCAAGACTTCGTCGCGTTCGCCGCAGGCGAGGAAGAAATCATTCAGCAGGCCGCGCAGGGTTTCGCCCCACTGTGCCGGGCTGGCCGTCTGGTCGAGGCGCCGGTGCAGCCCATCGAGCGCATCCAGCAGGCGCACCAGCGGGCCGATCAGCACGGCGTCCAAGCCGCCGATCTCGTCGTAGGGCTCGATCCCGGCGCAGGCCTCACCGCGACCCACCGCATAGCCAAGCAGCATGCGCCGCAGGCCAAAGCGCCAGGTGTTCTGTTCCAGCGTCGGGTCCAGGCCGAAGGCCGCACGGCGCTCGCCGTCCAGTCCCCAGCGGATGCCGGCGCCCTCGATCCAGCGATGCAGGGTGGGCAGGTCGCTCTGCTCGATGCCGAAGCGCGCGCGCAGCGCCGGCACGTCGAGCAGATCGAGCACATCGCTGACCGTCAGGCGCCCTTCCGGCAGCTTGAGCAGGTGCTCCAGGGCGATCAGCAGCGGCTCGCGCCCGCGCTGGCCCTGGTCGGCGAGGGTGAACGGAATGTAGCGCGGATCGTCCTGGGCGAACTGGCCGAACACCGCCTGGATATGCGGCGCGTAGCGGTTGATGTCCGGCACCATGACGATGATTTCACGCGGGCGCAGGCCGGCATCACGGCTGAAATGCGCCAGCAGCTGGTCGTGCAGGATCTCCACTTCGCGCTGGGCGCTGTGGGCGATGTGAAAGCGGATCGAGCTGTCCTGTACCGGATCGACCGGCGGCCAGATGGCACGCGTTTCGGCGAGCGGGCGCAGGTCGAGGATGTCGTCCTGCAGCTGGCCGAGCAGGTGCCGGGTATCGCCTTCGCTGAACAGGTCGATACGCTGACCAGTTGCAGCGAAGCGCTCGCGGTAGTGATCGGGCTCGTCGTAGATATCCAGAAGATTGATGTAGTCACGGCCCTGCTTGCCCCAGGCGGCCAGCAGCGGATGGGCATGCTGGTGCAGCGCCTCGACGGGAAGCCCCGGCGCCATGCCGCCCTTGCGTTGCTGGCGGCGGTACTGGTGGCGCAGCAGGTCCTGGTCTGGGACGATGTCGCCCCAGTGGTGGCGGCAGGGGTTGTGCACGCAGAGCAGCACCTGGGTGAAGCGCGCCATGGCGGCCAGCGCCTGCACCGCCTGGGCCGGCAGCGAGGAAATGCCGAATACCACCACGCGCCGCGGCAGCCCGGCCGGCCTTGCGTCCAGCTCACGCAGGCGCTCGACGAAACGCGGATGAACCCCGGCGCGGCTGTTGGCCAGCTGTTCGGCACCGACGTCGGCCAGCAGCGCGCGCCACAGCGCCGGCTGCCAGCGCACCGCCTCATCCAGCGGGCGCGCGCCATCACGCGAGGTGCGCAGCTGGTCACGGCCCTCGGCCCAGTCCGCCAGCCAATCGGCGCGATAGACCTGGTACTGGTCGAACAGATCGGCCAGGCGCTCGGCCAGCTGATGGCGCTTGCGCAGGTCCCTGTCGTCTTCCAGAAAGCGGCGCAGCGGTGCGAAGGCCTCGGCTTCCAGCAGCTCGGGCAGCAGCCGCACCAGGCGCCAGGTCAGCGGGGCCTTGTCCAGCGGCGACTGCTGAGGAATCTCGTCGCTGCCCAGCACCGCGCGGTAGCTCTGCCAGAGGAAACGCGCCGGCAACTCCAGCTGAATCGCCGCGGCAATCCCGCAACCGCTCTGCTCGGCCAGTGCCAGCTTGAGCCACTGGGCGATGCCGTTGCTCTGCACCAGCACCACTTCGTTCTCCAGTGGTGCCAGCGGATGCCGCCGCATCCAGGCCACCGCGAGCTCGCGCAGCTCTTCGAGGCGGTTGCCGTGTACCACCATCAATCCGGGCGTCAGTGTCTGCTCGTCGCGCATGGGTTCATCTCGGCGGCTGGGGAAGCCATTGTCTTACATTCGGCGACGGCTTGCGTCGCGCCCGGGCAGATTCTCACTTGTACCGCAAATGGCATATCGGCGATTAGGAGTACCGGAATCGGTCCTCACCTGGGTCATAATCGGCTGCCGTGGACCCGAGCGACCGCCATGCAGATCGACGAAGAACTGACCCTGAAGAAGTTGGAAGTGTTTCTGGCTTTCATGCGCAGTGGCAGCCTGAGCAAGGCGGCCGCCGAGCTGAATACCAGCAATGTCAGCGTACACCGCGCCATTCATTCACTGGAAAGCGCCCTGCGCTGCCCGCTGTTCAAGCACGAGGGGCGCAACCTGATCCCTCTGGAAAGTGCTTATGTACTGGAGGAGCGGGCTTTGCAACTGGTCAAGGATGTGGTCGAGACCGTTCGGCAAACTCGCGAGGCGGCCGGCTTCTCGGCGGAGCGCTTCAAGCTCGGCGCCCTGTACTCGCTAACCGTCAAGACCGTGCCGCAGCTGATCATGGGCCTCAAGCTGCGACGAAGCGAACTCAACATCGACCTGATTCTGGGCTCCAACGTCGACCTGCTCTACAAGCTGAAGAACATGGAGCTGGACGCCATCCTGGTCTCGATCAACGAAAGCATCAGCGATCAGGGTTGCGAGCAGGTGCCACTGTTCTCCGACGATATTTTCCTCGCCACTCCGGCCGACTCGCCATTTGCCCAGCACACCGAGGTCGACCTCAGCGACCTGCGCGACGCCACCTTCATCACCCTGACTCAGGGCTTCGCGACCCATCAGGACGGTAACCGGGTGTTCCAGCTGGCAGGTTTCGAACCCAAGGTGGCCATGCAGGTGAACGACATCTTCACCCTGCTCAGCATGGTCAACTCCGGCGTCGGCTACGCCCTGCTGCCGGGCCGGGTGGGAATGGTCTACGAGTCACGGGTCAAACTCATTCCATTACAGGCGCGGTATCACTTGCAGCAGCATATGGGCGTGGTGTTCCTAAAGGCCAAAGAGCGCGACCCCAACCTCCTGGCACTCCTCGCCGAATGCCGCATGTACAGCCTGAAACACCCGAACTGAAGCAGCTCGGCCACTTATTGTTGGACGCTGCGGGGCATACCGCCTAGCGCTTGCGACGCAGAATTCCGGGGTAAATGCGAAACCGTTAACTTTTACGTAACGATGCAAAGAGCGCCTTAATTGATTCCCCTTCCTACCCACGTTAGGGTCAACTGGCAACCTGCACACGACAACAAGAATCTTGACGTAATAAAAATAATTATGAGCCGCACCCGGCGGCTCTGATGAGTCTCCAGGAGAGTCCTAATGAAAGCCCTATTCCGTACTTCGGTCGCGGCTGCGCTGCTGGCTGCCAGCATCCCCACCTTCGCTGAAACTGTTCTGCGCGCTTCCCACCAGTTCCCTGGCAACCAAGGCGATCCCCGCGACGAGATGGTGCAGATCATCGCTCGTGAAGTGGAAAATGCCGGCGTCGGACTGAAGATTCAGATCTTCCCCGCATCCTCGCTGTACAAGGCCAACGAGCAATGGGGCGCATTGACCCGCGGTCAGCTCGACATGACCGCTCTGCCGCTGGATTACGCCTCGGGCCGCGTGCCGCAGTTCTCCGCCACACTGATGCCCGGTCTGGTGCAGAACTACGCACACGCCGAGCGCCTGAATCAGTCCGACTTCATAAAGGAAATCCACGCGCTGGCCGAGAAGAATGGCGCCATCATTCTCGCCAACGCCTGGCTTGCCGGTGGCTTTGCCTCCAAGGCCAGCTGCATCACCGCGCCTGAGACCATCAAAGGGCAGGTCATTCGTGCTGCCGGGCCGGCTTTTGAAAACATGCTCGCCGCTGCTGGCGCTTCGATCTCCTCGATGCCCTCTTCGGAAATCTACACAGGCATGCAGACTGGCGTTCTGGACGCCGCCAACACCTCCAACGACAGCTTTGTCTCGTACCGCCTGTACGAGCAGGTCAAGTGCCTGACTGCCCCGGGAGAAAACGCCCTGTGGTTCATGTACGAGCCGGTGCTGATCTCCAAGCGTACCTTTGAACGCCTCACTCCCGAGCAGAAGGAAGCCCTGCTGGCTGCCGCGAAAAAGGCCGAAGCCTACTTCGCCGAAGAAGGCCCAAAAGGCGAACAGCGCATGACCGATACCTTCACCAAAGCTGGGGTAAAAGTAGTCAGCCTGAGCAAGGATGAGCACGCCGCCTGGATGGAAGTGGCTCGCGAATCTTCCTACAAGTATTTCGCCGAGAAAGTTAAAGGTGGCCAGGAGCTGCTGGACAAGGCCCTCGCGGTGAAGTGATACCCAATCGTGGCCGCTGCCTGCAGCGGCCCTTTTGAATGTGCCAATCCGCGGCGCAACGCAGCGGAGCCGAAGCTCAAGGAGTCCCCATGTTCAGACGCCTAATTTATGCCGTCGAGGCCTTGTCCAAGACGGGCGGGTTTGCGGCTGCGCTACTGCTGATCGCCGCCATGACGGTCATGTGCCAGATGATCCTCATGCGCTATCTGTTCCGCTCGCCAACCATCTGGCAGACCGAATTCGTGGTGTTCACCGCCACTGCAGCCATCTTCATTGGCGCGCCCTACGTGCTGATGAAAAAAGGCCACGTCGGGGTCGATGTGATCGAACTGATCCTCTCCTCTGCCAACCGCCGCCGCTTGCAGGGCCTGGGCGCCGTGCTGGGCCTGGTGTTCTGCTGCCTGATGGCCATCGCCAGCGCCATCTACGTCATCGAGGCCTGGGAAGGTGGATGGACCACCTCGACCATCGCCGCCATTCCGCTATGGATCCCTGCGACGCCGATGCTCATAGGCTTCGTCCTGCTGTGCCTGCAGTACCTGGTCGAGATCATGAAACTGGTGAATCCGCAGCTGGTTGAGCCACAGCTGCAGGCCTCGCCTGAACATACTTCCATTGCCGACGAGCACCACCAGACACTGGGAGATGCCAAATGACTGCCTCGATGTCCGGGACGATCCTGATCGTCACGTTGTTTCTGTTTCTCGCGACTGGCATGCCGATCGCCTTCGCGTTGGGCCTCGCGGCCATGGGCGGGTTGTTCCTGGCGATGGGCTTCGAGGTTATCGGCATCGTCGCCGAGACCATGTTCGCCGGCATCGGTAACCTGGCCTTCGTCTCGATCCCGATGTTCGTGCTGATGGGTGCCATCGTCGCCGGCACCCCGGCGGGCGCCGACCTCTACCGCGCCCTCGACCGCTGGTTGTATAAGGTCCCGGGGGGCCTGGTGCTGTCCAACATCGGCGCTTGCGCGGTGTTCTCCGGCATGACCGGCTCCAGCCCCGCCACCTGTGCTGCCATCGGCAAGATGGGCATTCCGGAAATGTTGAACCGCGGCTATCCCGCCTCGGTAGCCACCGGCTCGATTGCCGCGGGTGGCACCCTCGGCATCCTCCTGCCGCCCTCGGTGACCATGATCGTTTACGGCATTGCCACGGAAACCTCCATTGGTCGCCTGTTCCTCGCCGGTGTGATCCCGGGTCTGATGCTGACCGTCATGTTCATGGCCTGGGCGTTGATCGATGCGCGCCGCAAGGGATTCCGCTTCGACACCAGCGGCGTGGTCTACACCCTGCGCGACAAGCTGGCCATCCTGCCCCGTGTACTGCCGCTGCTGCTGATCATCCTGGCCGTGCTCTACGTGCTCTATGGCGGCGTGGCCACGCCTTCGGAAGCTGCCGGTGCCGGCGCCATGCTGACCCTGGTGGTGGTGATGGTGGTGTATCGGCTGTACAAGCTGCGCACCTTCAGCGGCATCTTCGGCTCCGGCATGCGCGAAAGCGTCATGATCATGATGATCCTGGCTTCGGCCGAGCTGTTCGCCTTCGCGCTGTCATCGCTGTACATCACCCAGTCGGTAGCCGAAGTGATTGCCGGGCTTGAGGTCAATCGCTGGGTACTGATGGGGGTGATCAACGTGTTCCTGCTGGTGGCTGGGCTGTTCCTGCCGCCAGTGGCCGTTATCGTGATGTCGGCACCGCTGCTATACCCCATCGTGGTCCAGGCAGGATTCGACCCCTACTGGTTTGCGGTGATCCTCACCATCAACATGGAAATCGGCCTGATCACGCCGCCGGTGGGGCTGAACCTGTTCGTCATCAAAGGCATCACGCCGCAGGTGTCGACCCGGGAAATTCTCTGGGGCGCCCTGCCTTATGTGCTGGTGATGGTGCTGGCGATCCTGATCATGTGCCTGTTCCCGCAGATCGTGACATTCCTGCCGGATTACGTGATGGGCGAAGCCATCTAGTCAATCGCTGTTGGCCATAGGCTGATTTGACGGGCTTCTTCGGAAGCCCGTTTTTTTATGGGCCAGAGTTTTACCGTGCGCAGCCTGGACCCGGTTTCACACGCGCTTGTTGTTCCACCAGCAAGCCAATCAGGCACCCCAGTCACCACCATGCCGATCGGCCGGTTGTATGCCACCGTCAGGTTCAGCACCGATAGAGGCTGTAGCGATGGAAGCCATGGTAATCGCGGTACTCCTCCACAGGAATACCGCGATCCGTGGACGGCTCCGCTGTCGAACAGGGACTTGGTTGCCCGCGACCGCACGCTGATCGACAGCAACATGCGCATGCGCCATCGCCGATTTTCAGTAGACAGCGGAGTGGTGATGACGCACGGCAGACAATCCGGCGCATCGCGGTTCAGCGCCGAATTCGCAAGGCGTGACCGCTAGGCAGGCAATCCGGAGCGGTAGAGACCGCCGTCAGGCGTCCGTCGACACCCGTTCGGGATAGCTGTTCGGGTAAGGATCCCGGTGCCGGGGGAAGGACTCAGGCAAGGGGCTCAAGAGCCGTACCGCCGGCGCGGATGGGCGAGCATCACCAATGAATGCAGTAGGACGTGCGCGCAAGGCGAGGAATAAAGGCTCCTCGCCTTTCTGTGAACAGAAGCGACCTAGAACTGGAAACGTGCCGCCAGCCCCTGCAGCTGGTTGCCCAGCCTTGCCAGCTCCACCGTCGAGGCGGCGGTCTGCTCCGCGGCGGCAGCCGACTGGTCCGCTACGTCGCGCACATTGAGTACGCTGCGGTTGATGTCTTCGGCTACCGAGCTCTGCTCTTCCGAAGCAGTGGCGATCTGCTGATTCATCGCCTGAATGGAGGAGATGGTTTGGGTGATCGCCTGTAGTTCTTCGCCTACATCACGCGCCAGCAACACTGTCTCGGCAGCCAGGCCGCGGCTGCTGTCCATCATCGAAGAAGCGTTCAACGCGCCCTTCTGCAGCTTGCCGATCAGCTCCTCGATTTGCGCGGTCGATTGCTGGGTGCGCTGCGCCAGGCCACGGACCTCATCAGCGACCACGGCGAAACCGCGCCCGGCCTCGCCCGCCCGTGCCGCTTCGATCGCCGCATTCAGCGCTAGCAGGTTGGTTTGCTCGGCGATGCCATTGATGACGGTGAGTACCGTACTGATGCCGGCGGCTTCGCTGTTGAGCTGATCCATGGCCTCGGCCGACAGCCCGACTTGCGACGACAGGTTGTCGATCTGCGTCAACGCACGCTGCACCACGATATTGCCCTGCGCCGCCTGGCGGTCGGCATGCTGGGCGGCGCTGGACGCCTCTTCGGCATTGCGCGCGACCTCCTGCACAGTGGCCGCCATCTCGTGCATGGCGGTGGCGACCTGGTCAGTCTCCTGGCGCTGGCTCTGAACGCCGGCGCTGGTCTGCTCAGTCACCGCAGACAGCTCCTCCGCGGCCGAGGCCAGCTGGCTGGTGATACCGCTCATCTGCCCGAGCATGTCGCGCAGGTTGCCGCGCGTACGGTCCAGGGCGTCGAGCAATTGACCGAATTCATCGGTGCGACGCTGCCGTGGCTGTTCGGTCATGTCGCCGGCACCGATGCGTTCGGCGACGCGCACGGCCTGGGCCAACGGCTGCGTGATCTGGCGAACGATCAGCCAACTGATGAACAATCCAAGGCCCACCGCCAACAAGGTGATACCCAGCAGCACGGTTTTTCTGCCCTTCGCTTCGGCGCTGCGTTTGTCAGTCTGGGATTGCACGATTTCATTGGTGTTGCGGTAGATATTCTCGAAGATTGCCTGCATTTCCTGCCGCGCCTGCACCTGGGATGCCACGATCGGAGGCAACAGGGCGAACTGGCGAACATAGGTTGCGACCGATTCATGCAGCGGCTGCAGGTCCTCGGTGCCAGCCAGTCTGTCATCGAGCCGCTGCACTGCCGCCTGAAGCGTCTTGAACTGCTGCTGCAGCTGCTGCAGGGACTGCTCGGTCTCGGTCATCAGGTAGCCGCGGACCATGAAACGAACCATCCGGTTGTGCTTGGACACCTCGCCAGCGAGCAGGCCGATGGCGGCGGTTTCCCGACTTTCGTGCATGATCGGATTATCCGCAGTGCCGGCCCAGCGCTCTTCCAGTTGCGCGATCAGCCCATCGGAGGTGTTGCCGGCCTCAACCCAACCGCTGCGGGTTTTCACCTTGAGCGTCCACAGCGCGGCCAGTTCCTGGAAGGATTTGCGATAACGCTGCACCTCGCTGGCGATAGCGTCCAGGCGCTGCAGGTCCTGCGGATCGACGAATTGAGCCTTCTGCTCCTGCACGAGCTGGATGATCCGAGTCACCGAGCGCTCTACCGCCTCTACGTACTTGGGATCGCCGCGGGTCTCGAAGGCGACTTGGGCGTAGCGAATTTGATTGGCCTCATCAAGCAGGCTGGCTGCATCCTGGGCCTTGTCGCTGCGCGAGTTCAATGCATCCATACCGAAGATGCCGATCAGAGCGACAGCAATCGTCAGTGTGAGGATGGCGGCAAAACCTAGAATCAGTTTGTGGCTAACCTTGAGCATGTTCATCGTTCGGTGTTCCCTGTGAACGCAAAAGCGCCTGTAAAGGCGCGCGGCGTTTCCGTTAGTGTCAGCGGTCTCACTAAGCTTGAGCTGTTACGTGCTGGAGAAGCAGCAATACGCCGTGCCGAAGCAGGATACCCATTGCGTTGCTGCCCCTTTTGACTGCGGTCAAGCCAGGAGCTAGGCCCACATGACGAAGTTAGGTGTCGTAATCCATCGTTCGGGCAGATGGAGGCCGTAGCCTTCCTGCCACGCTACTCGTTTCGGTCCACCTCCCGACGCAACAAGGCGTCCAGTGTATCGAGTCGCGCGCCATCGAAAGCGACCAGCGTACCCTTTTCGAAGACCCGTCGTGCCAGACCAGTCAGAACCGAGCCAGGCGGCAGTTCAATGTGCAGACGCACGCCGCGTTCGTAGGCGGTTCGCAGGGTGCCATGCCAATCCACGACGCGGCACATGTTGAAGGCCAGATCATCGCGCAGCCGCTCGGGATCAGAGATGGGCCGGGCGGTGGTGCTGCTGATGTATCGCAGGCGCGGCGCGCGCAGGGTGATCGTCGCAAACGCCTCGGCGAGGCGCGTAGCGGGTGCATCCAGCAACGCGCTGTGGGATGGCACACTCACCGCCAGGCGCGTTGCACAGGAGGCTCCCAAAGCCTTGGCCTTTTGCGCCACCGCAGCCATGGCGGCATCGCTGCCTGCGACCACGAGCTGGTTGTCAGCGTTGATGTTGGCCAAGTGCACCGGTGCCTGTGGACCGCTGACCTGTGCCAGCAGGCGTTCGACCTGACCGATATCGAGGCCGAGTATGGCGGTCATGCCGTAGCCTTCGGGATAGGCGTTCTGCATCAGCTCGCCACGCAGCGCCACCAGGCGCAAGGCATCGGCATAGTCCAGGGCCCCGGCCGTCACCGCGGCGGCGTAGGCGCCGATGGACAGCCCGGCGACGTATTCGGGTTGCAATCCACCACGCATCAGCAGCCGTGCTCCGGCGACGCCCGCAATCAGCAGGCAGAGCTGTACCGCGCGGGTTGAAACAAGCGCCTTGGCCGAATCCAGCGCCAAGGCATCCTCCCCGAGCACGTCGCTGGCCTCGGCCAGGGCGGCAGCTATCGGCAGCTCGTCCGGCAGGCGATGTAGCATGCCGGGCTTCTGCGCACCCTGACCGGGGAAGGCGAACAGCGTGCTCATGCGGCCAGCTCCGCCGCGGCCCATGGGTTTACGATCAACCGCGCGCCGGTGGCGCACTTGAGCAGGACGCGCGCCGAACCGCTGGCCCATTCGCGTAGGGCAATGGCGCCGGCTGGGGTTTCCAGCTGCAGGTCAACGCGGCAGGGGGAATCGTCCAGGAGCTGTTGCAGCTCGCGAGCCTCTTGGCGTGGCAACTCCGTTGGCGCGCGCAGCAGAAGGTCGAGATCGCTCTCGACGCGCACCACGTCAGCACCGGTGGCCAGTTGGAAACCGACCGATCCGGTGACGCCCCACGGCCGCTGCAAGTCGTCGAAAACCGGCTTGAGTACTTCCAATGCTCTGAATGCCGGTAGATGGCTAGCCAGAGGCTGGGCGATCAGGTGCTCGGGGCTCACGCAACGCAAAACGCGGCCCAGGCTCATGACCGTGGCAAAGCGCTGATCACGGCTGGCGCCGCGCACGCCAACTGCAATCTGATCAGCAGCAACCACCGAACGACGTACCACCACCGGATGGCCGGCGGCGAGCACCTTCCGCGTCCAGCCCGGGGCATCGGCAGGCAGCTGGGATGGGGTCATGCCCCAGAGCAGATCGTGAGGCCTTGGCAGACCTTTCATCAGCAGCCTCCTGGTGGTTGTTGTGGGTGGCAGATTGCATCGACGCGACGAGCGCCCCTCGCCCCCTTTCGCAAAAGGGTGAAGGGCATGCTCACCACTGCGCGCGGAGCAACTCCCGGACCTTTGACGATGCCTGGCGATTCACCGCGCCGAGTCGGCCGCGCAAGTCAGTTCTGTCACCGATGTCCTCGACGGCCTCCAGCAGCGAGTCGCGCACATGCTGCAGGTCGGCACCGGCCGGCTGCTCGATGTTCTCCACCGAGAGGGTTTTCCAGAGCAGGCCGAGGGTCGCGTAGTTGTCGATGTCGTAGGCCATCGGCGGCACCGATTCGGCGAGCGCCTCAAGCTCCTCGACGCTGCGCAGGGTGATGCGCGCGGCAGCAGCTTTTCCCATGGCATGCACCATCACGCCCGGATCGCGCAGGGCAATGATCCGCTGGGCCTGGTAGCCGTGGGCAAGGAAGGCGCCGGACATGGCCTTGCCCACCAATAGCGCGATGACCGGATGGCCGGCCAGGCGCGCGCGGGCATAACCGTCCACCGCACCGGCCAGGGCCTGATGAATGCCCAAGGCTTCTTCGCGGCGGCCATAGGCCTGACTCGGCACGTCGACCACGGCGACCAGCACACGCTTCTCGAGCTCGCCGCGGTCGGCTTCGATGACTTCGTCGACAGCCCTGCCCAAACCCCAGCCTTCCAGCAGGCCAACCTCACCGTTACGGGCCCGCGGGAAGGGATTCTGCGCATCCGGAACCACGGCGATGTAGCGCGCGGCGCGGTCGCCGAGCGTGCCGTCCACGACCTTTACCGAGGCCGGATAACCGGCCAGGGCCTGGCCACCGGCCAAGGCTTGCAACCAATTCAGTCCACGGCTCATTGCGCATCTCCTTGGTAAAGGGCACGTACCGCCGCGGCATCTAGCTGGGCGCCGGTACTCGCATTGGCCAGGCGCTGCAGGAACCAGGCATGGCGGCGGCTGCGGGGCTGGGCCGGTTTGCCCTGGGCGAACAGACGCTGCAGCTCGCTGCGGATGGCATCGGTATCGTCGGGAACATAGCTGTCCGCCAGTCCGCTGGCATGCCGCTGCTCGCCGCCGGTCAGACTCCAGATGAAGGGGCGGTTGCTGGAATCGTATTCCTCGATGCCGGCTTCCTGCTCAATCACCTGCGGTCCGTTGAGGCCCAGGCGCGCCTCGCGGGTGACCACCAGATAACTGCACAGCCCGGCAGCGATGCCCATGCCACCGAAGCAGCCGACGGAACCCGCCACCACGCCGATTACCGGCTGGTACTCGCGCAGTTCGACGATCGCCGCCTGAATCTCGGCGATTGCAGCCAGGCCCAGGTTGGCTTCCTGCAGGCGTACTCCCCCGGTCTCCAGCAGCAGCACGGCGCGGGTCGGGATGCCGTTGCGGTTGTCTTCGACGGCCAATTCCAGCGCGCCGGCAATTTTGGCGCCGCCGACCTCACCCATGCTGCCGCCCTGGAAGGCGCCTTCGATGGCGGCGATTACTGCGGGCTGACCGTCGATCCTACCCTTGGCCACCACCACGCCATCGTCGGCCTGGGTGACGATGCCCTGCTTGGGCAACCAGGGCGAGGTAACGCGGGCGAAGGGATCGAGCAGCTCGCGAAAGCTGCCTTCGTCCAGCAACGCACGGGCTCGCTGACGTGCGCCGAGTTCGACGAAGCTGCGCGCTTGAAGTAAACGGGCCACGGTATTAGCGGACACATCAGTCATGGCCGACCTCCTCCAGTCCCTGCTCCAGACGTAGACGGACTACGCCGGGCGTGGCCCCAAAATCGTGAATATCAATGTTCAGCGCCGGCAGGTTCTGCTCACGGAACATTCGTTCGAACAGGTGCCGCCAACGTTGCTCGGCGCCATTGACCGAGGTCACCACCTGGATCGCAAGCTTGCCGGCCTGGCCGGGCTCGAGTAGCACTTCCAGATCGCCCGAGCCGACCACGCCGACCAGGGCTTTGCCACGGGCGGGTTGCCCAGCGGGAAATTCAAAAGACAGGGTTTCCATGATCAATTGCTCCCAATCAGCGCCGACGCGGCAGGCGCCAGGCGGTCGAGGAATAGGGTTGCAGCGAGCAGGTCGGCAGCGCCGCCCGGTGAGGCACGCAGCGACAACATCTCGCCTTCGAGCGCGCGCAGCTGACGGCGCCCGGCGAGGCTGGCGCACCCGCCGGCGGCCAGCACGGCGCGGGCGCCCTGCTGCATCCGGTTCAGGCCGTCAAGGCCGGCGCGGTGCAGCACGCAGGTGTCCGTGAGCTCACTCATGATGGCCAGCAACGCATCGAGCCTGGCGTTCTGTTCACCCACTCCGCCACGACGGCTGACCAGCAGTTGCGGCAAGCCATGTTCGATGACAGCTGGAAAGCCGTGCTGCGCCTGTTCGCGCGCACCAAGCACGCCATAGGTGCGGCAGACCCGCGCGCCGTGGCTGTCAGGGTTGTACGGTACGGCCGGATCACTCAGCCGAGCCAGCGCCGCCGCGGTATCGGCAATCACCCGCGCGTCGCTACTTCGGGTTCCGGGCGCGTCGGCTTCCAGTGCCGCCGCCGCGCTGAGCAGCCCCAGCGCCCAGATCGCCCCGCGATGCGTGTTCACGCCGAGGGTGACCCGGAACATCTCGGCTTCACCGTCCCGGCCGAGCTGTCCGAGGGTTTCGCGTAAGGGCTGGCCGATCTCGCCTATTGTTTGCGCCGCTTCTGCCATCGCCTTGAATGTCGGCCATAGCGCATGCGCCGAGGCGTGCATCAGGCCCAGGTGTAAATCGTCGTGCGCGCCGTTGCCGCGCCGGTCGACCAGCCCCGGTTTGGGCGACAGGTCGGCCTCGTCGATCAGTGCCTGCACCGCCAGGTCCGCCAAGCGCTCGGCCAACGAGGGATGTTGTCGTGCAACGAGTGCGCTCATCACCAACTCCTGAATTTGGCAGGCGGGTTGTAGAGGCCGCCGGACCAGTCGACCAGGTCGGCGATGCTCTTGGCAGCCAAGAGTTCGCGGGTGGCGTCGTTGCGGCGGATGCCGAGGTCTTCCGGCAGCGCGATCAGCCCTTCGCGACGCATGCGCTCGGAGTCCTTGGGGTTGTGCCGCAGGCCGATGCTGGTGACGCCCGCCACTGCGGCGATCATTGCCTGGCGTTCTTCCAGCGAGCGCGCCTTGTACAAATAGGCGATGCCCTCCTCGGTGAGGAGGTGGGTGACGTCGTCGCCGTAAATCATGATCGGCGCCAGCGGCATGCCACTCTTCTTCGCCACTTCGACCGCATCGAGCTGCTCGACGAAGGTGGGTTTGCCGCCTTCCTGGAAAGTCTCGACCATCTGCACCACGAGCTTCTTGCCGCGCTCGAGCATGGTCACCGGGCCCCCGCCACCAGGGGTGGCCATGTCCAGCCAGGCCGGCGTTGGGTGACGGCGACCGCGCGGGTCATGGCCCATGTTCGGTGCGCCGCCGAAGCCGGCCAGGCGCCCTCGGGTGACGGTGGAGGAATGGCCATCGCCGTCCACCTGCAAGGTCGCGCCGATGAACAGGTCCACCGCGTACTGGCCAGCCAACTGGCACATCATGCGGTTGGAGCGCATCGAGCCGTCTCGACCGGTGAAGAACACGTCGGGACGCTGGGCGATGTAGTTCTCCATGCCCAGTTCGGTGCCAAAGCAATGCACGCTTTCGACCCAGCCGGTCTCGATCGCCGGGATCAGCGTCGGGTGCGGGTTTAGCGTCCAGTTGCGGCAGATCTTGCCCTTCAGGCCCAGTGATTCGCCGTAGGTCGGCAGGATCAGCTCGATGGCCGCGGTGTTGAACCCGATGCCGTGGTTGAGCGACTGCACATTGTGTTTTTCGTAGATGCCGCGGATGGCCATCATCGCCATCAGCACGTGTACCGGCTTGATATGGCGCGGGTCGCGGGTGAACAGCGGCTCGATGTAGAACGGCTTGTCCGCCTGCACCACGAAATCGACCCAGCTCGCCGGAATGTCTACCCGAGGCAGGTCGCGCGGATCATCGACGATCTCATTGACCTGGACGATGACGATACCGTCACTGAACGCCGTCGGTTCAACCAGTGCCGGAGTGTCCTCGGTGCTGGGGCCTGTATAGATATTGCCCTCACGATCGGCAGTGAAGCCGGCCACCAGCGCGACGTTGGGGATCAGGTCCACCAAGAGGCGTGAGTAGAGCTCGATGTAGGTGTGGATGGCGCCGACTTCCAGCAGCCCGTCTTCCAGCAGCTGGCTGATGCGCAGGCTCTGCGGACCAGCGAAGGAGAAATCGAGCTTGCGCGCGATCTGGCGCTCGAACAGGTCGAGATGCTCGGCGCGGCTAACGCTGGGCATGATCATATGCAGGTCGTGCAGCTTGCCCGGATCGACCTTGGCCAGAGAGCGGGAAAGAAAATCCGCCTGTTTCTGGTTATTGCCTTCCAGCACCACCCGGTCGCCCGGCGCGATCAGCGTTTCGAGCGCCGCGACAATCTTGTCGCTGGGCAGCACGACCCCGTCGGCAAGGCTGCGCACCTGATCGAGACGACGGTTTTTTTCAGCGCGCCGACGTGACCATTGCGGCGGCGGCGATATTGTTGTTGTCATGACGACTCCACAGGTTTCCGCGATATAGCGGCCACAGTAGGCAGCGCCCTACTGGTCATCAATCAAGCAGAGGGGTCAATCGTTACGCCTGTAGTAATGGTTTGTCTTCCCGCAGATAGCCATGCCTCGCAGCAGCTCCGGTTGTTTCGAGGTCCAACGGGGCAGACGACAGCGAGGCCTCCATGCTTGATCAAAACCGCGGCGCTCGATGCTACCTGTTGATTATCGCCACACTGCTGGTTCTTGCCGGCTGCGCCCGACAAACGTCCATGCCGCAGCCGCATCCGAGCGAGGTGCAGGCGAGGATTGAACGGCTGATACCTGCCGAAATTCCTGACCGTCACGGCTGGGCCACCGATATTCAGTCGGCCTTCACCACGCTTGAGATTGCACCGACTGACGAGAATATCTGCGCGGTGCTGGCCGTGACGGTCCAGGAGTCGACCTTCCAGGCTGCGCCGCCCGTGCCGGGTCTGGCGAAGATCGCCCGTGAGGAAATCTATCGACGGGCGGCGCGCCTGCGCCTTCCGCGCTTCCTGGTGGATGCCGCGCTACGCCTGAAGTCGCCCGACGGCCAGCGCTACGACCAGCGGCTGGCGAAAGTCCGCAGCGAGAAAGAGCTGAGCGCGATCTTCGACGACTTCCTCAACGTCGTACCGCTGGGTAACCAGCTGTTCGGCATGTTCAACCCGGTACGCACCGGAGGGCCGATGCAGGTCAGTATCGCCTTCGCCGAAGCGCGCGCCCGCAGCTATCCCTATGCGCGACAGGGCAGCATTCGCGACGAAGTATTCAGTCGCCGCGGGGGCATGTATTTCGGTATCGCGCATCTGCTGGACTATCCCACGAACTACAGCCGTCCGCTGTATCGCTTCGCCGATTTCAACGCCGGCTGGTACGCCAGCCGCAACGCGGCCTTCCAGCAGGCGCTCAGCCTGGCATCAGGCATCGACCTGCAGCTCGATGGCGATCTGATCATCCATGGCAGCCGTCAGGCAGGCTCCACGGAGATGGCTGCCCGCTCGCTGGGCAAACGTCTGGGGATGAGCGCCGGCGCTATTCGCGATGCATTGGAAAAGGGCGACAGCCTTGATTTCGAGAAGACCCAGCTCTATGAGCGAGTGTTCGAACTGGCGGAGCAAATACAAGGTAGGCCCATGCCGCAGGAAACCCTGCCCGGCATCACCTTAAAAAGCCCGAAGATCACGCGCAATCTCACCACAGCCTGGTTTGCCAAGCGCGTCGACGAGCGCCACCAACGCTGCATGGTGAGCGCTTCGAAGCTCTGACCCCCCTTCACCGTATCCGCTTCCCGCCTGCCTACCGAACAACAAAACGCCGCTAAGTCAGGTACTTACGCCACTTGTCTGGCGCTCGAGCGGCTATGGAACTCCCCTTCACAGCTTTTTTCTCAACTGTGGGCGGATGAATCCTAGATCCAGATGCCCAGTTCAATCCTATATTTCACAACCGTGGAGGGTTTTTCCCATGGCGAATGAAAGAGATGGCATGAGCGTAAACGAAGCAGGACGTAAAGGCGGCGAAGCGACCTCGGCAAGCCACGACAAGGAGTTCTATCAGGAGATAGGTAGCAAGGGTGGCCAGAACAGCGGCGGCAACTTCGCCAACGACCCGCAGCGCGCCTCCGAAGCCGGGCAGAAAGGCGGCCAGAACAGCGGCGGCAACTTTGCCAGTGACCGTGAAAAGGCTTCCGAAGCCGGCAGAAAAGGTGGTCAGAACAGTGGCGGCGGTGGCCGTAACAGCTGATAGACAACCGGCGTGCCTATGCGCCTCAGGTCCCAACCCAACGAGGGCGACGCCTGATCGGCGTCGCCCTCGTTATCGTTTACGCGTAAGCCGGCTGCTTGGACGCTACCGTTGCGTTGCTACCCAGCGCCTGCTCGATCACGCCACCAATCATGTCGGCGGTAATCGCACTCAGTGTCCAGCCCAGGTGGCCATGGCCGGTGTTGTAGAACACGCACGGCGATTTGCCGCGGCCGACCTTGGGCATCATGTTCGGCATCATCGGCCGCAGGCCGGCCCATGGCACCACGCTGCGAGTATTGACGCCCGGGAAGCACTCGTTCACCCAGTCGACTAGCGGGCGAATGCGATCGGCGCGGATGTCGCGGTTGTAGCCATTGAACTCGGCGGTGCCGGCGACACGGAACCTGTCATCGCCCAGGCGGCTGCTCACCAGTTTGGTCTCGTCGTCCAGAAGGCTGACGTGCGGCGCCGAGGCGCGGCTGACCTCATCCGTCAGGTTGACCGTGATGGAGTAGCCCTTGACCGGGTAGATGTTCACCCGATCGCCCAGCTGTGCGGCCAGGTCGCGGCTGGCGGTACCGGCGCAGACCACCAGACCGTCGAACTGCAGCACCTCGTCTCCGGCGCTGCTGCCGACGGTCACGCTGGCGCGCTTGCCGTCAGTGGCAACCGCCTTCACATCCTCGCCATAGAGGCAGCGGACACCCAGGCGATCAATGGCAGTCGCCAGACCATGGGTGAACTTGTGGATATCACCCGTGGAATCGCATTCGGTGTAATAGCCACCGTAATACTGGCCAGCCAGGGTCGGCTCGATGCCGCGCATTTCCTCCGGCGTCACGCTGCGCCGCGGCAGGCCGCCTTCGGCTAGCAGGCGGGAAACCAGTCCGGCATGGTCGAAACCTGCCTTGTCGCGGTAGATGTGCAGGATGCCTTTCTTCTTCAAGTCGAAGTCGATGCCCTCCTCGTCAGCCCAGGCGAACAGATGCTCACGCGCCGCAATCGCCAGGCGCGCGGTCTCGACCGTGTTCTTGTTGTAATCGGGGATCGAGGCGATGAACTCGGCGAACCAGGAGAGCTTGTGCCAACTGGGCTTGGGATTGACCAGCAGCGGCGCATCGCTCTTGAGCATCCACTTCAAGCCCTTGACGATAGTCGACCTGTGGTTCCAGACCTCAGCGTTGGACGCCGACAGCTGGCCACCATTGGCGAAGGAGGTTTCCATCGCCGCGTAGCGGTGCTTTTCGAAAAGAGTGACGGTGAAACCGCGCTTGGACAGGGCATAGGCGGTGGTGATGCCGGTGATCCCGCCACCAATGACAGCGATTGTTTTCATTGTTGTAGCTCCAGAACGTCAGGGATTAAAGCCCGCACGCAGGATGCGTGACGAGCGCCCCCTCTGTTCTGGACCTGAGAGTTTCACGAGTGCGCTGACGCGCTGCTCGCTTGCTCCTTCGGTGCGCCCGGCGACGATGTCGGGCGGCTCTTCAGAGTGCACCTGGTGATATCGGTCCTTTTGCCTGAGAGTTTCCGGGGCGGTTGCTCCTTCGGCGCTGCGGCATGGCCAGCAGTCTCTCCCGATGTCACCTCGATTCTCGCGGCAGGGCAGTAGCTGCGAAGCTGCCACGCAATCGTTGCAGGCTACCCTGCCAGAAAAATCCAGCCCTGTAACCCCAACTTTCTGACTAGCCCATGGGCGGCGCTGTTCCTTTCATCCGCCAGATACGGTCAAACATGCAGCGCAGGCTAAGCTCCTAGTGTGTTCACCGGGAGCCAGGCCGAATGGGCGCAGTATGGCAATCCAATCGTCTCGGGGCGGTGCCCAGCCGGGATCCACCCACCAGCGGTAACACGCCGAACAAATACGGCCGTCCACTGGCCCGACGGCTGACCCTGCTGACGGCCTTTTCGGTGCTGGCCGCGGGCGGCTATGTCGGCTGGCACGAAATACAGACTTCCAATTTGCAGGCGCGCTGGCTGAGTCGCTATGCAGCGAGCCTTGATTACCGTATCGAACCTGGCGCCAGCGACCAGGTGCGCTTTCCCAAGGGCGGACCCTTCGACCGGCGTCTGGGGTACGTCGATATCCCGCGCTATGCCGAGCGTCTGGTCCGCCAGGGTTTTGCCGTAGAGGCGCAAGCACGCTTCTCGCCAGCGCTTCTTGATTATTCGGAGCGCGGCTTCTTCGTTCCCTACCTGGAAAAGCCGCACGCTGGCCTGACCTTGGAGGACTGCACCGGCACAACGCTTTATGCCAATCGCTACCCCGACCAGCTTTATGCGGACTTCGACAGCATCCCGCCGCTGGTGGCACAAGCCCTATTGTTCATCGAGGACCGTGACCTGCTGGATGCCGCTCGCCCCCAGGCAAACCCGGCCGTGGACTGGCCGCGCCTGGTGCGCGCCGCCATCAGTCAGCTGGAAAAGAACATGGGCCTGGCTGGCCAGGCAGCCGGTGGCAGCACCCTCGCCACCCAGGCGGAGAAATACCGCCACTCACCGCGCGGGCGCACCGACAGCACCGAAGAAAAGCTCCGGCAGCTGGTTTCGGCCAGCGTGCGCACCTACCGTGAAGGGCCGCAAACCCTAGCCAGCCGTCAACGCATCCTGCTGGCCTATCTCAACAGCGTGCCACTGGCTGCCGTACCCGGACATGGCGAGGTACACGGTCTGGCCGACGGCCTGCGCCTGTGGTTCGGCGCAGACTTCACCGAGGTCAATCGCCTGCTGGACCGCCGCCATAACACCGGCAGCGACCTGCGTGCCCAAGGCTTGGCGCTGCGTCAGGTGCTGTCGCTGCTGATCGCCCAACGCCGACCGACCCATTACCTGGGCGTCGGCCATGTCGAACTGGCAGCACTCACCGACAGCCACCTGCGCCTGATCGCCAACGAAGGCCTGATCACTTCATCGCTACGTGATGCGGCGCTTGGGCAACGGGCCGAACTGCGCGACTCCAGCCGCGCGGCCATGACGCCGATGATCGACGTTGGCAAGGGCGTGAGCATCGCGCGAATGCGCCTGGCCAACCTGCTTGGCGTTTCGCTATATGAACTCGACCGTCTCGACCTGACCGCCACGGCACCGTTGCACGGCGGCCTGCAACGGCAGGTCGGCGACTACCTGCGAAACCTGGCCGACCCCGAATTCGCCCGCAAGGTGGGCCTGTTCGGTGACCGCATGCTGGCGCCGGAAAAGACCGCCGAGGTGCGCTACAGCTTCACCTTGCTCGAACGCGACGCGCTGGGCTTTAGCGTACGGGTGCAGACCGACAGCACAAACCAGCCATTCGACATCAACCAGGGCAGCAAGCTGGAGCTGGGTTCCACCGCCAAGCTGCGGGTATTGACCACCTATCTGGAGATGGTCGCCGAGCTGCATCAGCGTTACGCATTGCTTGATCGAAAGACGCTGCGCCAGGTCGGCGCTCGGGATGGGCTGAGTCGCTGGGCGGTCGACTACCTGGCGCGTAATGAAGATCGCAGCTTGCCAACCATGCTCAAGGCCGCCATGGACAGGCGCTACTCGGCGAGCCCCGGTGAACGCTTCTTCACCGGCGCGGGGCTGCATCGCTTCAGCAACTTCCAGCGTCAGGACGATCACCGCAACCCAACGCTGCGCGAGGCACTTAAGGAGTCGATCAACCTGCCATTCGTGCGGTTGCTACGGGATCTGGTCAGCTACAGCAGCCACCAATTGAGCGACCGCGCCGAACTGCTGGGCGACGACGACAACCCCGAGCGACTGGCGTATCTCGCGCGCTTTGCCGACCGCGAGGGCGCGGTATTCCTGCAGCGGTTCTGGAAGAAATACCGCGACAAGACTGCCGAACAGCGTATCGAAGTATTGCTCGACGGCATCCGCCCGACACCCGCGCGGCTCGCCGCGGTGCATCGCTACGTGCTGCCCGAAGCCGATAGGGCTGGTTTTGCGCGGTTCCTGAACCGCTACCTGCCGGCCTCCGACCTAGACGACAAGGGCCGCGAAGCGCTTTATCAACGCTATGCCCGCGGTCAGTTCAGCCTGCCGGACCAAAGCTACATCGCCCGCGTGCACCCTCTGGACCTGTGGCTGCTGGGCTATTTGATTGAGCATCCCGAGGCTGACCTGGCGGAAATCACCAGCGCCAGCGCCGAGCAACGACAGGAGGTCTACGGCTGGTTGCTGCGCAGTCGCCACAAGAGGGCGCGCGACAGCCGCATCCGCATCATGCTGGAAGTCGAGGCCTTTACCGATATCCATCGACGCTGGCAGCGCCTTGGCTACCCGTTCGAGCACCTGGTGCCATCGCTGGCTACCGCGTTGGGCAGCTCTGGCGACCAGCCTGCGGCGCTGGCCGAGCTGATGGGAATCATGCTCAACGATGGCGTACGCCAACCCAGCGTGCGCATCGACAGCCTGCGGTTCGCCAGCGACACGCCCTACGAAACGCATTTTGGCATCGCCACCAATGCCGGTGAGCAGGTGCTGCCGCGCGAGGTCGCGCAAACCTTGCGTGAAGTCCTCGCCCAGGTGGTGCAAGGCGGCACCGCGCGACGTTTGCAGAACAGCTTTACCCAGGCCGATGGCAGCCCGCTGCCGGTAGGCGGTAAGACCGGTACCGGCGACAACCGGCTGCAGAGCGTGACCGCCAGCGGCCGGCTGATCAGCTCGCGGGCGATCAACCGCACCGCCACCTTCGTCTTCTACCTGGGGCCGAATCACTTCGGCACGCTGACCGCCTATGTCCCAGGACGCGCTGCCGACAACTTCCATTTCACCTCGGCGCTACCGGTGCAGGTGCTAAAGGGCATGCAGCCGATTCTTCAGCCCTACCTGCGCAAGGAAAGCCTCTGCCAGCCTCGCGAGGGTTGGCGGCAGGCCAAGGCTTCGACGGAGCCCGGCACGGCTTCGCTGACTCAGAACCAGCCCAGGATGAACGCAGCCAGCACCAGATAGCGAGCGCCTTTGGCCAGGGTCACCAGCAACAGGAAGCTCCACAGCGGTTCGCGCATTGTGCCGGCGATCAGCGTCAGAGGATCGCCAATCAACGGCACCCAGCTGAGCAGCAGCGACCAGCGCCCGTAACGGTGATAACCCTGCTGCGCCCTGGCCAACCCCGACGCGCTGACGGGAAACCAGCGGCGCTGGCGAAAACGCTCCAGCGAACGCCCCAGCAGCCAGTTGATCACCGAACCCAGCACGTTCCCCGTAGTGGCCACCAGCAGCAGCGCCCAGGGGACGAACGCATCTGACAGCAGCAAGCCCACCAGAGCCGCTTCCGACTGCAGCGGCAGAATGGTCGCCGCCATCAGCGCCGCGAGAAAAAGCCCGATATAGGCAGAAAGATCCAGCATGCGATTGCGGCTCGCGGCCCTTCGGAGGTGGGCTTTTTACTTGTCGCGATCGATGTTGAAAGGCGACCACGCCTGGCGGGTCGGCATCACTTCCAGACGGTTGATGTTGATGTGATCGGGCAGGGTTGCCACATAGAAGATCTGCTCGGCGATGTCTTCGGCGGTCAGCGGGGTGGTGCCGCGATACAGCGCATCGGATGCGGCCTGGTTGCCCTTTGTCCGCACCAGCGTGAATTCCGTTTCGGCCATGCCAGGTGCTATGTCGGTAACACGTACACCGGTGCCCAGCAGGTCGCAGCGCAGGTTGTAGGTGAATTGCTGAACGAAGGCCTTGCTCGCACCATAGACATGCCCGCCGGGATAGGGCCACTGACCGGCGACCGAGCCGATATTGACGATGCTGGCGCCCTTGCCGGTTTCGATCAGCGTCGGCAGCAGCGAGTGGGTGACATTGACCAGGCCGGTGATATTGGTGTCGATCATGGTGTGCCAATCCTGCAGGTCGACCTTCTGCGCCGGCTCCGGCGCCAGCGCGAGGCCCGCATTGTTGACCAGGCAGCGGATCGTGCGGAATTCCTCAGGCAGTTCGGCCACCACGGTTTTGACGGCTTGGGCATCGCGCACATCAAGCGTCACCACATGCACCGGCACCTTGGCGACCAGCTCCTCCTTCAGAGCCTGCAGGCGTTCACTGCGACGGCCGGTCAGCACCAGTGCCCAGCCGGCCTCGGCAAAGCGGCGAGCTGTGGCGCGGCCGAAGCCCGAGGTGGCGCCGGTTATGAAGGCAATCTTGTGGTTCATGCTTGTCCTCTCTGAGTGCTCTGATTAGTACATTGTGCCGCGCGGTCAGCGACCCGGTTGGGAGCGAAAGCCTGGCACACCTTGGGGCTGTTCCACACGCGCCGCCGGCAAGGTGCAGTTGAGGTCACGAAAGGCACGCCCATCGAGTCGATCCCAGCCGTGACCGGGCGAGCTCTGCCGGCAGATGATGATGCCGTCCAGCTTGCTCTGCCACAGGTAATAAGGGGCCGGCGCGGCCTCAGCCAGCAGCGGCAGCAGGAAAGCGAGAACGAGGAGACGCATGGGCGGGCTTCGCGATATCTGGACGTCGTCACTGTAACGAGCCCTTCGCATTGCGCAACCCTCGCAATCAGAGGCACGCGACGGCTGTCCCCGCCCTCAACCCGATGCGAGCGTTCTGATCGGCAATTTCTTGCTCAACGCTCGACCGGGATAAGCGGATTTTTGCCGACATCCACTGGCCGAGCGGCGATACGTGCCGAGCCAGACGCTTCGGGGGTATTGGCACGGTTAGTGCTGAAAGAGGTTTGCTCGATGGAGCGATAACGACAAGAAGAAAAGCGGTCACCCACACCTGCCTGTACAAGCGCCTCTTCTGTCGTCTTCCCGCCTGAGCGGAGCGATCGTCTATCGTTCAATACTCTAATAACAATGAAACGGAGAATATCCATGAGACTGACCAAGCGCTTTGGCCTGCTTGCTGCCGCGGCGGCTTTCACCGCCAGTACCACAGCCGTCGCCGCACCTACCTTCATCAACATCCTCACCGGCGGCACCAGTGGCGTCTATTACCCCATCGGCGTCGCGCTCTCGCAGCAATACAACAAGATCGAGGACGCAAAGACCTCGGTGCAGGCCACCAAGGCTTCGGTGGAGAACCTCAACCTGCTGCAAGCCGGCCGTGGCGAACTGGCCTTTTCCCTGGGAGACTCGGTGGACGATGCCTGGAACGGCGTCGAGGATGCTGGCTTCAAGGCGCCTCTGACGAGACTGCGCGCCATCGCCGCCACGTACCCGAACTACATTCACATCGTTGCCAGCAAGGAATCGGGCATCAAGACCCTGGATGACCTGAAGGGCAAGCGTATCTCTGTCGGTGCGCCCAAGTCCGGTACCGAACTCAACGCCCGCGCCATCTTCAAGGCCGCCGGTCTGACCTATGAAGACATGGGCCGTGTGGAGTTCATGCCCTACGCCGAGTCGGTCGAGCTGATCAAGAACCGTCAGCTGGACGCCACCCTGCAATCGTCAGGCCTCGGCATGGCGGCGATCCGCGATCTGGCCGCCATGGTCCCGATTACCTTCGTTGCAGTGCCGGAGGATGTGGTCACAAAAATCGGCAGCGCCGCCTACCAACCGAAGATGATTCCGGCCGGCACCTATGACGGCCAGGATGCGGATGTCCCCACTGCCGCCATAACCAACATCCTGGTCAGCCACGAGAAGGTCTCCGACGACGTTGCCTACCAGATGACCAAGCTGATCTTCGAGAACCTGGATCGTCTGGCCAGCGCCCATTCCGCGGCCAAGGACATCAAGCTGGATACCGCTACCGAAGGTCTGCCCATCCCGCTGCACCCAGGTGCCGAGCGCTACTACAAGGAAGTCGGCCTCCTTCAGTGACGGCCTGACCGGGCGACCAAGCGACCGCCCGGTCTCCCTGATTGCATAGCCTGATGGCCCGCACAGGGTCATCACGAGAACGCCCATGTCCTGCACTGGCGCGACGCTTCAATCTTTCTGAGAGAGCCATCCCATGAGCGAGACCGAAGGGCTGCATTCCAGTCCCAGCGAATGGCCGAAGACGCTGTTCTACGTCGCCCTGCTGTTTTCCACCTATCAGATCATTACGGCCGCCTTCCACCCGGTCTCCAGCCAGGTGCTGCGCGCAGGCCACGTTGGTTTCCTGCTGTGGATGGTCTATCTCTGCTATCCGGCCAAAGGTGATGGCCGTCCCTGGCAGCCACTTGCTTGGCTACTCGGGCTGGCAGGCATGGGAACCGCTTTCTACCAGTGGTACTACGAAGCGGATCTGGTCCAGCGCTCAGGCGACATGACCAGTGCCGACATGTTCGTCGGCGTCCTGCTGATGGTGCTGGTATTCGAGGCCGGCCGCCGGGTAATGGGCGTTGCGCTGCCAGTGATCTGCGCCATCTTCCTCGCCTACGGGCTGTTCGGCCAATACCTGCCGGGCGATTTCGCCCATCGCGGCTATGGCTTCGACCAGATCGTCAACCAGCTGTCATTTGGCACCGAAGGCTTCTACGGCACGCCGACCTACGTATCGGCGACCTACATTTTCCTGTTCATCCTGTTCGGCTCCTTCCTCGAGCAAGCCGGGATGATCAAGCTGTTCACCGATTTCGCGATGGGCATGTTCGGCCACAAGACCGGCGGCCCAGCCAAGGTGTCGGTGGTGTCATCTGCGCTTATGGGCACCATCACCGGCTCCGGCGTGGCCAACGTAGTCACCACCGGCCAGTTCACCATTCCGCTGATGAAGCGCTTCGGTTACAAGCCGGCCTTTGCCGGCGCGGTGGAAGCCACCGCCAGCATGGGCGGACAGATCATGCCGCCCGTGATGGGCGCGGTGGCCTTCATCATGGCCGAAACCATCAACGTGCCCTATGTGGAAGTGGCCAAGGCCGCGCTGATTCCGGCAATGCTCTACTTCTTTGCGGTGTTCTGGATCGTCCACCTGGAAGCGCGCAGCAAGGGCCTCAAGGGGCTGCCTAAGGACCAATGCCCGAGCGCCTGGGGGTCGGTCAAGGAGCGCTGGTACCTGCTGATTCCGCTGGCCGTGCTGGTCTACCTGCTGTTCTCCGGGCGTACGCCGATGTTCTCCGGCACCGTGGGTCTGGCGCTAACGGCTATCGTGATCCTCGGTTCGTCGATCATTCTCAAGGCCAGCAGTTTCTGGTTGCGCAGCGCATTCTGGATCGCGCTGGGCATACTCTGCACCGGCTTCTTTCAGCTGGGCATCGGCGTGATTTTCGGTGTGATTGCGGCGCTGGTAGCGGTCTGCTGGTTCATCAAGGGTGGGCGCGACACCTTACGTGTCTGCCTCTTCGCGCTGGTTGAAGGTGCGCGCCACGCTATTCCGGTGGGCATCGCGTGCGTGCTGGTCGGAGTGATCATCGGCATCGTTTCGCTGACCGGCATCGCCAGTACCTTCGCCGGCTACATCCTGGCCATCGGCGAGAACAACCTGTTCCTTTCGCTGGTGCTGACCATGATCACCTGCCTGGTGCTGGGCATGGGCATCCCGACCATTCCCAACTACATCATCACCAGTGCCATCGCAGCCCCGGCGCTGGAGCAGCTGGGTGTACCGCTGATCGTTTCACACATGTTCGTGTTCTATTTCGGCCTGATGGCGGACCTGACTCCACCGGTTGCGCTGGCGTGCTTTGCCGCGGCGCCGATTGCGCGAGAGAACGGATTCAAGATCAGTCTCTGGGCGATCCGCATCGCTGCTGCCGGCTTCGTGGTGCCGTTCATGGCCGTCTATGATCCTGCGCTGATGATGCAGGGTGAGAGCTGGCTGGCCACCGCCTACATGGTGTTCAAAACCATCTTCGCGGTGTGCTTGTGGGGCATGGCGGTAACGGGCTACTTCCAGATGCGCATGCCGATGTGGGAGCGCTTGTGGGCCTTCGTGGCGGGTATCTCGCTGATTCTGGCAATGCCCATCACTGACGAAATCGGCTTTGCGCTAGGTATCGCGCTGGTGGCTCAGCACATCTGGCGCGCCCGACGTGCCGAGCGTCTGGCTGCCGCTGCTTGATCGGCCTCTGCCTGGGGCTGGCCGGGGTGGTGTGGGCGCAGGTGCCCACGCCCGCCTTCACCCTGGCCTGGAATCACACCATCGAAAAGATCCGCTGGGAAGAGGATTACCGCGTGACGTCGCAGGGACTGCTGCTTGGCGAGGCGCGGGTCAAGGGTTCGGGCGCCGGGATGGAAATCCCCGACGGCGCCGAATTGCGCGACGGGGCTTGGCACTACCAGCGCCAGATGCCCGCGTTGCCACTTCTGCGCCTGGGGCGAACCCCCGAGGCCGGGGATTACCAACTCTGTTTCAACCAGCGATGCCACGCGATGGATGAATGGCTAGGTCCGCCACAAGCAGACCGGCCGTCACTGGAACTCTGGAGTTGCGACGCGCCACTGAACGGGTCGTCCTGACTCCCATTCAGCTCGGGCTTTTCCCTCCGGCGGCAGGGGGTTCCACGTGAAACCCCCTGGCCCGCATTGGCGGCTACTCTTTCGTCCAAACCCCTTGGCTGGTCTGCTCGCACGCCGGTTGCAGATATCGCGCATCAGTGGCCACGCCGTAATAGTGAATGTCCTGGCGATAAGGCATGTTGGACACCTGCGCGTTGCGGCATACCCCGAAAGCGCCGCTCGGGCATTGTTCGACAAAGGTCACTTCGACCTTCTGATCCTTGAGCTGTGGCTGGCAGAAGCCGGTACGGAAGAGCTCGGCGGGAATGTTGCGGTTCTCCTGGCAGATGCGCACTTCGATGCGCTCATCCTGGCTATGGATGACGCAACCTTCGGCAACTGCCTCGCCCGCCAACCCCAGCAGTGCCAGTGAAATCATCAGTGTGCGCATTCATATCCTCCCGAAAACGGCGACGACTCTACGCCGAATCCGCTTTCCCTGAACAGACGAAATGCGCACCATGGCGCGATGTTGACCGATATCCCCGCCCATCTCATCGCCGGCCCTCTTGGCGCAGGCAAAACCAGCCTGATCCGCTCGCTGCTGGCGCACAAACCGGCCGGCGAACGCTGGGCGGTGCTGATCAATGAATTTGGCCAGATCGGCCTGGACGCCGCCCTGCTTCACCGCGAGGACGATGGCATCGCCTTTGCCGAGGTCGCTGGCGGCTGCCTGTGCTGCGTAAACGGCGTGCCCTTCCAGATCGGCCTGAGCCGGCTGCTGCGCAAGGCGAGGCCGGACCGCCTGCTGATCGAGCCTTCCGGCCTCGGTCATCCCGGGCAACTGCTGCAACAGCTGCGGCAGGCACCCTGGAATCAGGTACTAGCCCTGCAACCAAGCGTATTGGTGCTGGACGCCGCTGCCTTGGCGAGTAACGAAGTGCTTGCGCCCCAGCAACAGGCGATCGCCGAACAGGCGGGCCTGCTGGT
>Ga0233383_1000145_pt1 | contig 31101 bp, 26 predicted proteins | sample ElkDunMinimDraft_14_FD_191542 | JGI IMG/M metagenome (GOLD analysis project Ga0233383, IMG submission 191542) | Fecal eukaryotic communites from dung pellets of Tule Elk in California, USA - Elk Dung G16 | ecosystem: Host-associated > Mammals > Digestive system > Large intestine > Fecal | place...
TGCCGTGGCCGGCCAGGAGGAGCAGCACCCCGGGAAGCAGGCCGGGTCCGGCGCCGGCGAGCAGGGCGACGGTTAGCGGCATGCCGAGGACGTAGAGCGCCCAGTGCAGCATCAGCAGCACGTACGCGTAGTCGAAACGGCTGACCTGGCGCCCGACGCGGTGGCCGATGATCCCCTGGAAGGTACCCCAGAGCCAGCGCAGGTTCTGCTTGTACCAGTCCCGCAGGTTCGTCGGATCCTGTAGCTGCGCCACCGCCCGCGGGGCGTAGACGACCTCGCCGAGCCGCCGCCGGTGGGTCTCCAGCACCCAGTACGTGTCGTCGACGATGTACGGCGGCTGCTGCGGCAGCAGGATGTCCAGCAGCTCCGTGCGGTAGAGGGAGTTGGAGCCGGAGATGCAGTTCATGACGTTGAAGTAGCTCTGCACCCGCCGGATGAAGATCTGGTAGTTCCAGTAGCTGTAGGCGCGCTTGGCCAGCCAGACGTTCCAGCGCCGCTCCTGCGGCCACCAGGTCACGTTGTGCCCGACGACGATCGCGGTCCGGTCGGTCAGCTGCGCCAGTGACACCTCGACGAAGTCCTCGGCGACTGTCACGTCGTCGTCCAGGATCACGATCGCGCGGTAGTACACGCCGAGCCCGAAGCGGACGTACCCGAGGTTCAGGGCGGCCGGTTTGCCGACGTTGTCGGTCAGTTCGAGCACCGCCGCGCCGGCCCGGAGCGCCTGGTCGACGGTGTCGTCGCTGGAGGCGTCGGAGACGACGTAGACGTTCGCCCCGGTACGCCGGGCGGCGGTGACGGAGGCGCCGATGGTGCCGCTGCCGTTGCGGCAGGCGATGAGGATGGCGACCTGGTCGCGGCGCACCGGCCCGTACCGCGGTCCGGCGTCGGCTTTGCGTTTCGCCTGCCGCACCTTCTCCGGACGGACCAACCCGTAGACGAAGGCGACGACGATCGAGAGGAGAAACAGCGCGCTGAGGCCCACGAGGAGGGCAAGGAAGACCCGCAACATCCGGCTGGCTGCTCCTCGCAGGTGACAGGGCGGTGGAGGGGATTCGCCCGACTGCGAAGACCGTAAGTGATCATTCCTCACGTCAGTCAGCGGCCGAGAGGCCGAAATGTGATCACCGTCGCGGGGCTGGTCACGCCTGGTGTCCAGCCGGAGATGACCGACTGGCCACCGATGTCATCCCGGCGGCCAGGCATGACAGTGGCCGAACGGATCAGGGGCCGTCCGGTTCATCCCCGGACGGCCCCTGAGTGCCGTTCACACCGTGCTGGACGCGGCCGTGACCTGCTACCTCGTCGCGTCGGCGGCGGCGATCGCGTCGGCGATGGCCAGGACCCGGCGGGCCTCCTCCACGTGCAGGTTCTCGATCATGCGACCGTCGACGGTCGCCACCCCGAGCTTCTCCCGCTGCGCCTGCTCGAACGCCTCGATGACGCGGCGGGCGTGGGCGATCTCGGCATCGGCCGGGCTGAAGATCTCGTTGCAGAGGGCGATCTGACCGGGATGGATCAGGGTCTTGCCGTCGAAGCCCATCGCCCGGCCCTGACGGACCTCCGCCTCGTACCCGTCGAGGTCCTTGACGTCGTTGTAGACGCCGTCGAAGATCAGCTTCCCGGCGGCGCGGGCGGCGAGGATGGCGATCGAGAGGCTGGTCAGCATCGGCGCCCGGTCCGGCACCCGCTGCGCGCGCAGCTCCTTGACCAGGTCGTTGGTCCCCATCACCAGACCGGTGAGGCGCTCGTGCGCGGCGGCGATCGACTCCGCGCGCAGGATCGCGCCCGGCGTCTCGATCATCGCCCAGACCTTGGTGTGCTCCGGCGCGCCCGCCGCCTCCAACGCCCGGACCACCGCCAGCACCTCCTCGGCGGACCCGATCTTCGGTACGACCACCGCCGCCGGCCCGGCCTTCGCCGCCGCCCGCAGGTCCTCGTCGTGCCACTCGGTGCCGATGCCGTTGACCCGGATGGTCACCTCGCGGTTGCCGTACTCGCCGGAGGCGGCGGCCTCGCAGACCCGCGCCCGCGCCTCCACCTTGGCGTCGGGGGCGACCGCGTCCTCCAAATCGAGGATCAGCGCGTCCGCCGGGAGGCTCTTCGCCTTCTCCAGCGCCCGGGCGTTCGCGCCCGGCATGTAGAGCACGGAACGGCGGGGGCGCAGCATGTCGTCGGCGCTCATGGTCACTCCTTCTCCGCCGCGTACGCCTGCGCGAGCTCGGGGTCGCGGGCGGCGAGCAGCTCGGCGAGGTTGACCACGACGCGGCACTGCTTGACGGTGGCGTCGTCCTGCATCTTGCCGTCGAGCATCACCGCGCCGGTGCCGTCGCCCATGGCGTCGAGCACCCGGCGGGCCCAGCGGACCTCCTCCGGGGCGGGCGAGAAGACCTTGCGGGCGATGTCGATCTGCACCGGGTGCAGCGTCCAGGTGCCGACGCAGCCGAGCAGGAAGGCGTTGCGGAACTGGTCCTCGCAGGCCACCACGTCACGGATGTCGCCGAACGGGCCGTAGTAGGGCAGGACCCCGTTCGCCACGCAGGCGTCGACCATGCGGGCCAGGGTGTAGTGCCAGAGGTCCTGCTGGGAGGTGGTCCGGCCGGCGTGCAGGTCGTCGCCGACCGGGTCGGTGCGGACCAGGTAGCCGGGGTGGCCGCCGCCGACGCGGGTGGTCTTCATCCGGCGGCTGGCGGCGAGGTCGGCCGGGCCGAGCGAGAGGCCCTGCATGCGCGGGCTGGCGCCGGCGATCTCCTCGACGTTGGCGACACCGGTCGCCGTCTCCAGGATCGCGTGGATGAGGATCGGCCGGGTCAGCCCCGCCTTCGCCTCCAGCTGTGCGAGCAGCCGGTCGACGTAGTGGATGTCCTGCGGCCCTTCGACCTTGGGCACCATGACGACGTCGAGCTTGTCGCCGATGGCCGGGATCAGGGTGAGCAGGTCGTCCAGGCCCCAGGGCGAGTCGAGGCTGTTGATCCGGGTCCAGAGCTGCGTCTGCCCGAACTCGGTGTTCTGGGCGATCTTGACCAGCCCGTCGCGGGCGGCTTCCTTGCGGTCGCTCTGGACGCCGTCCTCGAGGTTGCCGAGCAGCACGTCGAGCTTGCCGACCAGGCCGGGGACCTTGGCGGCCATCTTCTCGTTGCTCGGATCGAAGAAGTGGATCATCCGCGACGGACGGACCGGAATCTCCCGCAGCGGCGCGGGCGCCCCGACCGCCAGTGGCTGGAAGAAGTCTTTAGGTGACCGCACGTGCTCCCCTGTCTCCTCCGCCGGCCCGGTCCCGCCGGCACGCGCCGAGAACGGGTGTCGAACCGGTTACGTATCAAGTTGAACGCGACATTACTCGACAGTAATGTCGTCTGTCCCCGTGAGGGATCCCTCTCCCGGCAGGGTTGCACACGCCGCACGCGCCGTGGTGCGGCGCGCCTCCGACGTCCCATCAGCCCGGAGACCGGCGTGCGCGGTTGCGTTCCCGCAGGACGGCGCGCAGGTCGCCCACCGGGCCGAGGTGCCGCAGCTTCTCCGGGTTGGTCACCGAGTGGATCGTCTGGATCTGCCCGTCGAGGATCTCCAGCGTCCAGGTGCCGATGACGTTGCCCTCCGGGTCGCGCAGGACCGCCCCCGGGTGCCCGTTGAGTTCCAGCTTGTCGATTCTGGCGCCGATGGCCAGCAGCGGGGACACCACAGCGGCCAGGAACCGGGCCGCCTTGGCGGCACCGAACGCACCCCCCTGTCCACCGCTGGTGCCGCCACCGTCGTTCAAGGTCACCACGTCGGCGGCGAGGAGTTCCGTCAGCTGCTGAAGGTCACCGTCGTGCAGGGCGGCGAAGAACCGATCCGCCAGCTCCACCCGCCTACGCCGGTCGGCGGCGAACCGGGGCCGCCCTTCCTGCATGTGGCGGCGGGCGCGGGAGGCGAGCTGGCGGCAGGCCCCCTCGGAGCGCCCCACGGCCTCGGCCACCTCGGGGAAGTCGAACCTGAACACCTCCCGGAGCACGAAGACCGCACGCTCAAGGGGGCTCAGGCGCTCAAGCAGGAGCAGCGCCGCCATCGACAGGGAGTCGGCCAGCTCCGCGGCGCGCTCCGGATCGTCGTAGCCGGTGATCGTCGACGAGCTGGTCGGCAGCGGCTCGGGAAACCACGGCCCGACGTAAGTCTCGCGTCGCACCCGCGCCGAGCGCAGCACGTCGATCGAGATCCGGGTGACCACCGTGGAGAGGTACGCCTTCAACGACTGCGGCTGCACGTTGCCGGAGGCGTACCGCAGCCACGTCTCCTGCACCGCGTCCTCGGCTTCGCTGACGCTGCCCAGGAGCCGGTAGGCGATCGAAAAGAGCAACGGCCGAAGAGCTTCGAACTCCTGGGTCCCGGTCATCCTGCCTCTCCCCTGTCCTGGGTGTCGCCCGCCTGCACATCCGTAAGACGGCGCACCCCAGCAGTCTGTGACATCCGCGCGCTGAGCGAACCCGTGTCACATCGTGAGTCGCTGCCTCGTCCTGGTTGTCAAACGCCTCGAAGGGACGAGAAAGAAGGAAACCAATGAATACCGCACTCTGGATCGTGGCCGGTCTGCTGGCGGTCGGCTACCTGGCCGGTGGCGTCGCGATGCTCGCGCTGCCCAAGGAGCGTTTCCGGGCCATCAGCGACGGCCAGCACTACGTCGACGATTTCGACGCCGGAGCCATCAAGGCCATCGGTGCGGTCAAGGTGCTGGCCGCGGCGGGACTGATCCTGCCCGCGCTCTTCGACATCGCGCCGCTGCTGGTGCCGTTGGCCGCTCTGGGACTGGTACTACTCATGACCGGAGCCGCCACCGTCCGGATTGTGCGCCGGGAGTGGCGGTACGTCCCGGTCGACCTGTTCTTCCTCGCGCTCGCGGCCTTCGTGGCCTGGGGCCGGTTCAGCCTCGCACCGTTCGGTGGCTGACCGCCAGATCGATTGCCTCGTCCGTGCTATGACGGAGGCGTGACCAATCAGGACAACCTCTGGAACCTCAACCCCGGGGAGCCGTCGAAAGCCGGCGGCGCCGGCGCGCAACGCTGGGCCGACTATCTGGACTGGATGCGGGCCGAGTGCATCGAGGCGGTGGTGTCGCTCTCGTACGAGCAGCAGCGCACCCCAAAGGTGCCGTCCGGCTGGACGCCGTTGGAGTTGCTGCACCACCTGCTCCACATGGAGCAGCGCTGGTTCGTCTGGGGTTTCCTCGGTGAAGAGGTCGCGCAGCCCTGGGGCGACTGGAACGTCGCCGATCCAGACGCCGATCCCGACGCCCGCTGGCGGGTGCCGGACGGGGTGAGCGCCGAGCAGATCGCCGAACGGCTGCGAGCGCAGGGCGCGCGTACCCGCCAGGTGTTGCGCGGCCACGATCTGCGCGAGCCGGGACGCACCGGCGGCCGGTTCACGTCGGAGCCGCCGACGCTGGAGTGGATCTGCTTCCACGTCCTTGCCGAGTACGCCCGCCACGCCGGCCACCTCGACATCACGGTCGAACTGATGGATTGATCGCGCCGGGCGGCGCGCTGGATGCCGCACATTCGCGGACGTCGCCACGGTGGCGTGCCGGCCGGACCACCGGCACGCCACCATGGCCGACGGCTCAGATCTGGTTCGAGCCACCGTCGACGTAGTAGTTGGCGCCGAGCACGAAGCTGCTCCGCTCGGAGGCGAGGAACTCCACGACCGCGACGGCCTCTTCCACGCGTCCGATCCGGCCGATCGGAAGCGATGCGGCCAGGTCCGCCTTGGCGTCGCCGACGACGCCGTTGAGGCCCGGGGTCTCGGTCGGGCCGGGCGAGACGGCGTTGACCCGGATGCCGCGGCCGATGAGCTCGCCGGCCCAGGTACGCGCGAAGGACCGCACCGCCGCCTTGGAGGCCCCGTACGCGCCGAACGCCGCGTCGCCGCGCTCGGCGTTGGTGGAGGCGTTCAGGATGACCGACGCGCCATTGTTGAGCAGCGGCAGCGCCTTCTGCACGGTGAAGACCACGCCCCGGACGTTGATGCCGAAGATCTCGTCGAGGTGCTCCTCGGTGGTCTCGGCAAGCGTCGCGACGGAGGCGACAGCGGCGTTGGCGAAGAGCACGTCGACACCCTGCCCCCGGCCGCGGACCGCGTCGTAGAGCCGGTCCAGGTCGGCCGGGACCGACACGTCGCCCTGCACCGCGGTCACCGACGCCGCGCCGATGGTCTCGACGGCGGCGTCCAGCTCGGTCTTGCGCCGGCCGGTGATGAACACGTACGCGCCCTGCTCCGCCAGCCGCACGGCGGTGGCCAGCCCGATCCCCGTGCTGCCGCCGGTGATGACGGCGGTCTTGCCTTCGAATTGCCCCATGACAGTGACTCCCCAGATTTCTGTATCGGTTGGTACTGAACCGGACAGTAGCAGTTCTAAACCGAGCGGTACAGAAGGGTAGGCTGATCGCATGGACACCAGCCAGAAGGCACCGATCGGCAGGCCGCGCGGCTTCGACGCCGACGAGGCGCTCGAACGCGCCGTACGGGTCTTCTGGGAGAAGGGCTACGAGGGCGCCTCGCTGGCCGACCTGACCAGCGCCATGGGCATCAACCGCCCCAGCATGTACGCCGCCTTCGGCAACAAGGACGAACTGTTCCGCAAGGCCCTGGAGCGCTACACCGAAGGACCCGCCGCGTACGTCAACCGGGCCCTGGCCGAGCCGACCGCGCGGGAGGTGGTCACGGCGTTCCTGCACGGCGCGGTCCGGACGGCCACCCGCCCCGGCGACCCCCACGGCTGCCTCGGCATCCAGGGTGGCATCGCCACCGGCGACCAGGGGCGCCGGGCACGGGACCTCCTGGCGGCCTGGCGGGAGAGCGGCTGCTCAATGCTGCGCGAGCGGTTCCAACGAGCCGTCGACGAGGGCGATCTGCCCGAGGGGACCGACGCCGGGCTGCTCGCCCGCTACGTCATGACCGTGACGAACGGCCTCGCCGTCCAGGCCGCCGGCGGCACCAGCCGTGAAGAGCTGGAGCAGGTCGTCGAGGCGATCCTGCACACCTGGCCACCCCAGGTCTGACGAAAAGCCAGCCCGGCCGGCAGGTCTTCAGCAACGCAAAGACCTGCCGGCCGGGCTCTATGCCGCCCTGACGCTCATGCGGCGACGCGCTCTGCGGAAGATCAGGCTCGGCAGAACCGCTCCCGCTACGACCAGAAGCGACACAAGCACCAGGCCCGCGTATCGCCAGATATCACTGAACTAGTCGGACCGTCTCAGCACGCGCACGGAGGGCCGCCAGGGAAGGATTGCTTTGATCGATGGCCACCAAGAAACGGCGGAGGCGAGAGCCGGCCGCGAAGCTCGTCGTGGTCCTGTCAAAGCTGTCGCTCCTCGATCCAGATCAAATCCGGTGCGGTCCTGGTGGAATACCGGTTGTTGATGCGCCCGGCACAAGAGCCAGCTGCCCGGTTCCACACACCACCCACTCGGTGGACATGCCCGAGACCACGTCGATGCTCATCGCAGCTGCCACGGTGGTGGCGTCGCACTCGAGGTGGAAATCTCCGAGCAAGTCGTCGTCGCTCTCGTGGTGGTCTTCAGGATTGCCCCTGATCCCCAACTGGTCGAGGTACTGGCGCTCGATCGGCAGCGGTTCGCCGAGGGCCATGGCGGCCGACCACTCGATGTATCGCCGAACGGTGCGGCCGTTCCGCGCGATCAGCCAGGCCGACCCGTCGCCTTGCGAGCTGAAGTAGTAAGCATGAGCTTCGTCGTACCTCTCGCTCAGTTCCTCGACGAGCGCTCGGATCTCCTCGCGCCGCTCGTCGACAAAGGGGTCGCACCAGAGACCGACCACTGCGGTCCAGCCATTGAGTTCCGGCGTGACGAAGACCAGGCCGCTCCCATCGCCATGGGCATCGCCGACCACAACGCTCTCCCCGAGCGCGAACGTCGCCGGCCGCAGCGCGGTGAGACCTAGGGAACTCATGACCCCTTGCTGATCACCACCGCGCACGCAGATCCAGAAGGTTACGCATGCGTCGATTCCTATGGGCGTCTCGGAGGGCGCTTTGACACGGATGAGCCGTTCCGCTGCCGCCATGTCTGCCTCGTCCAGCACCGCCTCACCCCCGATCGCGACCAGGACCTCGAGCGCAGCCGCCCGAAGCCGACCGGGACCCTCACGACGGATCTGCCGCAGTCGAGGCACCAACTCCATGCCGTGATCGGTGAGACGCCAGAGAACGCGTTTCCGGTCCCACCCGAAATCGGCGCGACTGGAACGGAGGTATTCGAGGTCCGCTTCAAGCGACCCTTCATGGTTTTCCACGCCGCACGTTGTACCTGTGATCGACCTGAAACAACAGCCCTGAGCCCACCGATTCGTACGCCAGGCGTCCCGCCTGTTCTCGCTTGTCGGCTCAGGCCGCTGGGCGGGGCCAGATGGCGTGGGGCGGTGGCAGCCTTCGGACAGGTTCACCGATGGAGTAGACCTCCAGGCACGACAGAAATCCGCTGTTTACAAGCAGGACGACACCGGTGTAGGTGTCGCCGTCGCTGATATCCGCCGAGACGGGTGCCGCCGAGATGACCGGGGCGGGCGCCGCTCCCGCTCGGTCAACCGACAGGTTGACCGTCGCGCAGCCGCAATGGCATCCACCGTCAACCGTGGTATGCCTCAGTTGCGCCAGCAGCTCGTCACTGCCGGGAAACGGCGAAGCGAGCAGACGCTCGATCACCGCACGCTCAGCCTCGCTGAGTGGGCGTCGTGTCTGGCTCGGGAGAGCATCGTCCGTCGGCACACGCCCATGGTCGCGCACGGCTCCCGCACGTTGTGACGTCACCTCGGACTCCTTGCCCCCCAGGCAACCGTCGGGCCGCAGCCACCTGCCACTTTCCGCGTCGTACGCTGGCGCTCGCGTCCGTCGTTGTCCACAGGTGTCCGGCCGCGTGCACCGCGATCGTCACCCACTTAGTCACCCAACTGCTAGGGAAGAGTCCGATGGCTACCAGGCCGGGTTTTGACGCAGAGTACGCGCGACGGATCGAGCGTCACGCAAAGGCAGTCGTGGAGGAGGCCCTCGGCGAAGGGTGGCTGACCTACCTACCCGAGGATGATGGTCAGACGCCCCTCCAACGGGCGATCAACGAACTGGCCCGCAACCTTTGATATAAGCACTTCGACGGGGACGGCTGCGTGAGTCACGGCAGATGACGCCTTCGGTGTGAAGGAATCTAGATGACGGTTGGACCAGGCTCGGCACAGGCGGTGGCCTGCCTGATGTCCACCACCGTCCGTGGTCGTGGGGTCGCGTGCATGCCGATTGTCGCCCAGTTAGTCACCCAGCCGCACGCCGGCCAAGACCGCTCGCTTGCAAGTTCTGGGCGCTCCGTCTGGATCGTGCACGTCCCTGATGTCGGGCATTGATCCGTCGCCCTCCTCTCAGGGAAAAACGACAGCACGTCGCTGAGTCCCAGGACGTCCCGTGTGTCGGGCGGTGGTCTGCTCGGCTTGCCCGAGTCGATGGCACACGGGATGTCCTACCGCAACCACCCACGAGCCCGGCGGCCCCGCCGCAGCCCGGCCATCCCGGCGCCTGAGGCCCCCGCCGGAGGTGCAGTAACCGCAACCCCGCAAACCGCTGGGGCCCCGACGGACCCGGCGTGCCTTACCCTCACGCCGCGCGGACTCCTGGCCGTGCGGTCCGGCCGACTACCGGCCAAACACCCATACCGAACGGCCTATCGCCCTGCGGCGGCACTCCGAGCTTTCCACTGTCCGCGCCAGCCGCCGGGCGTGTTGCGTGGCCGGAGCGGAGCGACAGCGGAGTGCAGGTCGCGCGCCCTGGCGGCGGCGCGTGCGGCCCGTTGCGGGCCGGCTTGGAGAACGTACAAAAAATTCTCACCATCTCGGCTAGCAGCCTATTGTCCTCCGTCGGCTGATGCGCGACACACGTCCGTCAACTGATCTGCGACGTGGGCGCAAGTCCGGTGCAAAAGCGGGCGCGAGTGCTAGCCGTGGCTCAGGGCGCCCCACAGATCCGGGTGGTGATAGTGATTGCGAGCACCAGCCTTTAGGACCGCGCGAAGCGTGGCAAAGTGCTCCGTTTCCGGCGGTAGGTCCAGGCAGTTCAGCAGCGTGAGCGCCGCCGCTGGTTCGAGGTCGCCGTAGAAGTCGTGGTAGCTGGTCAGCAAGCCCTTGAATAGCGCCGGGTGCAACTCGGTTACGGCGGCGACGGCCTCATAGACATCGTGTTTGTAGGCCCAGCGTACGGGCCCCGAGGACTCGAGAATTCGGGCTGCCCTGCGGTGCAGCGGGCCGGTGGCCAGCGCGCTCAGGCCCAATCCAGCCCGTAGGTAGCGCACGTCGTCGCCGAGCAGCGCTGCGAACGCCACGCCCGCGGTGTCTTGATCTTCGAACCAGTCAACCCATAGTGAGTACTGCAGCTGCTCGCTTGCGTCGGGGGCTTCCAGTCGCTCCCGGTAGCCCGCCCAGAAGGCTTCGCTGATTCCCGCGTCGGCCTGGTCCGCGATGAAATGGCGGAGCTCGACGGCCACCCAGTATTCGTCCAGTAGGTCGAGAAGCCCAAGACCTAAGCGGAGCCGCTCCCCTGGGGCTAAGCGGTCCTCGTCGAGTGCGGCGGCCGCCCACTCGTGGGCAAGATCGTTGTCACTGTGCTCCAGGTCACCCGACGGCAGACCTTGCCGCCATAGCCCGGGACCCAACGGTGTGACGCCCTGCTCCGCGAGCCAGCCCAGCGCCTCGTTCGCCTCCGGTGTGTGCACGCAAACAGCATGGACGATGCCGTCCACCCGCTGCCCCCTCACCGGATTTCCGTTCGCCGCCGGCCTTCCGATGCACCGATGGCCGTTCGACCTGGTCCTCGCTTCGCCTGTGACTTCAGGCCTCGGTAACCGAGTGTTCGCTGATCTCGCGGCCGGCGACGCGGAGCGAATCCAGCACATCGAAGGCCGGGTAGTACCGGCGTGCCGCGTACAGATTGCGGTAGTAGCAATCCCAGTAGCTGGCTGCACGTTGGTACGTGAGGTCGAGGAATGCTCGATTCTCCCTTGCGAAGCGCCCGTAGACGAGTCGCAGACACGACCCCGGAACCTCAATCCCGACTAGATACTCACGAACGGCCGAGACAATCTCCACGACGTACTCGCCCACCAGTTGGACGACGAAGGGCGCAACCCATGGGTGGACTTCCTCGGCCACTCGGCGCAGGTAACGCTGTCTCACGTGACCGTCGTGGTGTCGGGTGTACAAGCAGGCCAACATGGTGCGTTGAGTAGGCGACAGCGTCTCGACGACGGCGGATGTTGGTTCGGGGTTGTACAGGCGGTACGGGATAACGACCGGCTCGCCTTCCACTCCAACGGCGAAGGGCCGCGTCGCCGGTAGCCGCGCTACGGGCATTGCCTGAGCGACCTCGACAGCGTCAGTCCGAAGGGCGGCTGGAAACGCCGCTAAGAGGGCCGACACGGTGGCGACTCTACGCCCGGACGCCGTCGGGGGTACTCCCATCCCGACCAGATCCGATCTTGATCCAGGGATCCTTGACGTCGACCGGAAGCCTGAGGCGTAGCACTCAGTTGGACACTCAGACATACCAAAGGGGCCATGTTCTTTCGAACATGGCCCCTCATCTGGTGGGCGATACTGGGTTTGAACCAGTGACCTCTTCCGTGTCAAGGAAGCGCGCTCCCACTGCGCCAATCGCCCTCGTTGTTGCGAGGTGGAGACGGGATTTGAACCCGTGTACACGGCTTTGCAGGCCGTTGCCTCGCCTCTCGGCCACTCCACCGAGCCAGACCGTCACTTGCGTGATGATCTCTCCGAGCGGACGACGGGATTCGAACCCGCGACCCTCACCTTGGCAAGGTGATGCGCTACCAGCTGCGCTACGTCCGCGTGCCGCCGGTGCCCCGGCGGCTGTCTCCGGCGTTTCCCGGTGACGGATGAGAACTTTAGCCGGTCGAGGATCAGTTGCCAAATCCGGCCCCCCACCCGCGCGTTCGGGCCGCGCGCCGGGGCCACGCGGGCCCCGGCGTACGGCGACCGGCGGGCCAGGCGACGGCCGAAACGTTGACGTCGGAGATCCAGATGCCGGGAGACATTCAGCGTCCGTTCCGCCCGGCTTGGTCACCTTCGCGACATGCAGGTCCCGCGAAGGCGTTCGTTACCCCATGTGGTCGGTTGCGTAAGTTACGGTGACGCCGTGACGAGAAGTCTGGCCGAGGTACGCCTGGATTCCCTGCTCCGCACCGCCTGCGAGGTGATCGTGCGCCGGGGCATCTCCAACACCCGCACCGCGGACGTCGCGGAGGCCGCCGGGGTGAGTCAGGCCCTCGTCTTCTACCACTTCACCACCAAGGAGCGCCTGCTCGCGCAGGCCTTCGAGTACGCCGCCGAGCAGGACATCGCCCGGCTGGACGCCGTTGCCCGCTCCGGTGCCGACGCGCTGACCCGGCTCAAGCGCCTGGTGAAACTCTACTCCCCCGTCGGCCGTGTCCCCGCCTGGTCGCTCTGGATCGACGGCTGGGCGGAGTCGATGCGTACGCCGGAATTGGAGAAGGTCTGCCGGCGGCTGGACCTGCGCTGGCGGCAGGACCTGAGCCGGGTCATCGAGGACGGGGTGACCGAGGGGGTCTTCGACTGCCCGGATCCCACCGGCGCCGCCTGGCGGATCAACGCCGTGATGGACGGCCTGGCCCTGCAGTACGCCGTGCACGAGCGGATGATCTCGCGGCGGCAGGTGACCGAGTGGGTCCGCCTCTCCACTGCCCGCGAGGTCGGGCTGGACCCCGCCAGGCTGGCCTGACTCTTCCGGCAGTTCGGCCCGGCCGGGCGTAACCGGGCGGAGCGCGGGAACGACGGGGACATGGAACTGCTTGAGGCGTACCGACGAGGGTTGCGTGAGTTCACCGACCGGGTGGGCCAGGTCGACCCGGCGCAGTGGTCGGCACCGACACCCTGCCGCGAGTGGGACGTCCGCGCCTTGGTCAACCATGTCGTCGGGGTGGACCGGCAGACCGCTCCGGTGCTGGCCGGGGAGACGGCGGCAGACATCGGCCACGAGGACGGTCAGGGTCAGGATCTGCTCGGCCCGGATCCGGTCCGGGCCGCCGAGGAGGCAGCCGCCGCGGCGGACGGGGCGGTGAGCAGCGCCGACGTGCTGGACCGGACCGTGCGCGGGCCGGCCGGGGAGATCCCCGCGGAGGAGTATCTGCACCAGATGCTCGCCGAGCACCTGATCCACGGCTGGGACCTGGCGGTGGCGATCGGTGTCGACCCGGGGCTGGACCCGGCCGTGGTGCACGAGTGCGCCGACTGGTTCACCAGCCGCGTCGCCAACTATCAGGCCGGCCAGCTGATCCGGACCGGGGTCGACGTGCCCGCCGGGGCCGACGAACAGGACCGTCTGCTCGCCGCCTTCGGCCGGGATCCCGACTGGGCCCCCGACAGCTGAGACGGACGATTCAGGTTGCCGTGGCCCCGCCGGCCGTACCCTGCGCCGTAGGGGTCTGGCCGGCTGCGGCGAAGCGGCGGCGCAGGCCGGGCAGGGCGCGCGGGGAGACGTTGGCCAGGGTGAGGTCGCCCTCGTAGTGGGCGACGACCCGGGGGTCCATCACCCGCCGCCACAGCGGCGTGACCAGCGCGAGCACGATCATGCTGGCGTAGCCGGCGGGCAGCTGCGGCGAGAAGTCGAAGCTGCGCAGCGTCTGGTAGCGGCGCAGCGGGTTGGCGTGGTGGTCGCTGTGCCGCTGGAGCTGGAAGAGGAAGACGTTGGTGACCGTACGGTCGCTGTTCCAGCTGTGCCGCGGGTCGACCTTCTCGTAGCGGCCGGCGGCGTTGCGCTGCCGGCAGAGGCCGTAGTGCTCGAGGTAGTTGACGACCTCCAGCAGCGAGAAGCCGAAGATCCCCTGCAGCAGCAGGAACGGCAGCACGCCGGGGCCGAAGAAGACCGCCAGGGCGGCGAAGAGCAGCACCGTCATCGCCCAGGCGTTGAGGACGTCGTTGCGCGGGGTCCACGGGCTGCGGCCGCGGATGCGGAAGCGTGAGGTCTCCAGCCGCCACGCCGAGCGCAGGCTCCCGATCACCGTACGCGGCCAGAAGGCCCAGAAGCTCTCCCCCAGCCGGGAACTGGCCGGGTCCTCCGGGGTGGCGACGCGGGTGTGGTGGCCGCGGTTGTGCTCGACGTAGAAGTGGCCGTAGCCGGTGGGCGCGAGGGCGATCTTCGACAGCCAGCGTTCGACATTCTCCCGCTTGTGGCCGAGCTCGTGGGCGGTGTTGATGGCGATGCCGTTGACCACCGCCAGGGTGGCGATCAGCCCGGCGGCGCCGGCGAGGGAGAGATCGCCGTTGACCCAGACCCAGCAGCCGACGAGCAGCCCCAGGTATTGCAGCGGCAGGTAGAGGTAGGTCAGCCAGCGGTAGTAGCCCTCGCCCTGGAGGCGGGAGAACTCCTCGTCGGGGGGGTTGTCCCGGTTGTCGCCGATGAGCAGGTCCACGGCGGGGATGACCCCGAAGACGATCACGGGGGCCAGCCACCAGGCCCACCAGGAGCCGCCCGTGCCCTGCCACACCAGGAAGCCGAGGAAGGGCAGCAGCGGAACGCCGAGCGCCAGTGGCCAGAAGGGCTTGCGGGTGTCCTGCCAGCTCGGTGCGGGGGTCTGAGCAGTCTCGGTGGCCATCGCCAACCTCCGGGGGGTACGGAGTCGCTTGGGCGAAAGCGTGTCACGAACCTCACAGGTTTCACAAGGGTGAATTCGATGTGACGCATCGAGGACCTTGCCAGGTCCGAAGGTGAATGATATCCAAGGGTCTCCATGTGATCACGTCCGCCGCTCGTCCGAGCGGCGCGGGCGTGCCGCTGCCGACGGCCACAGGAGGCCCCGTGCGCAGACCGGATTCACACCGCTTTCCCTTCCGCCCGACACTTCCCGCCCTCGCCGCCGCCACCCTCCTCATCGCCCTCGTCCCGGTCGGGGCCACCGCCAGCGCCGCCCCCGGCGGCGCGGGCCTGGAAATAACGTCGGGGCCCTTCGCCGAAGCGGACGGGCACACCCACCGCGACATCGACAACCGGCGCGGCTCCGCCGCTCCCGACGCCCGGCAGCGCGGGCTGGCCACCCGGCAGGACCCGAGCGTGCGCTGGAACCGGCTCGGCACCCCGCACGCCCTCGGCCCCGCCGAGACCCCCCTGGCCCAGGGACTGCCGAAGAATCCGGAGCAGACCGCCCGCCAGTACCTCATCGAGAACAACGACCTCTTCGGTCTCGACGAGGCCTCCGTCGGCGCCATGAAGACCGTGCTGGTCCGCGACATCGGCGCGGGCGCCGTGGTGACCCTGCAGCAGGTCTTCGGTGACCTGCCCGCCGGACACGACGGCCTCGTCACCGTCGCCGTCACCAACGGCACCGTCCTGTCGGTCAGCTCGTCGCTGTCGCGCGACACCAGCGCGCCCGCCGCGGCCACCCTCACCTCCGAGCAGGCGTACGCGGCCGCGCTCGCCGACGCCGGCCTCACCGCCGAGCAGCTCACCAGCCACGCCGTACGGGAGGTGGCGGTTCCCACGCCGCTCGACGGGGTGCGCAGCGCCTACGAGGTGACGCTGATCGCCGCCGGCACCGACGAGCCCGCCGCCTTCACCACCTATGTGGACGGCATCGACGGCACGGTGCTGATCCGCGAGGACCTGGTCGACTTCGACTCCGACAACCCCAGCTGGGCGGTCTTCCCCGCTGCTCCCCGGCCCGGCAACCCCGCCCCGGACAACCGGGAACGCTGGTGCGCCGACGCGGCCCCGGACTGCGACAGCGCCTACCGGGACCCGGCGAGCGGCCAGGCCTGGGACATCGACCTGACCACCGGCGAGCCGACCTTCACCACCAGCGGCAACTCGGCCGCGACCGTACGCGCCTGGGGCGGTGGCACCCCGTCGATCCCGGCGACGACCAGCCCGGACCGCACCTACGAGTACGCCTTCACCGACCAGTGGCACGCCGCCCGCTGCAACCCGGAGGTCTTCACCTCCGCCCAGCGCAACGACGACGACGCCGCGATGGCGAACCTCTTCGCCATGCACAACCGGATGCACGACTGGTCGTACCACCTGGGCTTCACCGAGGCGACCTGGAACCTGCAGGCGGTCAACCTCACGCCCGAGGGGCTCGGCGGCGACGCCGAGCAGGGGCGCGCCCAGCAGGGCGCGATCAGCGGCAACCGCAACAACGCCAACCAGGGCACCCCGCGTGACGGTCTGCCGCCGACGACGAACATGTACCTCTGGCAGCCGGTCGCCGGTGGGCCGTACCCGCCGTGTGTCGACGGCGACTACGACATGACGGTGATCGGCCACGAGTACACCCACGCCATCACCAACCGCATGATCGCCGGCCCGAACAGCGGCATCGGCGGCCACCAGGGCGGCTCGATGGGCGAGTCGTGGAGCGACCTGCTCGCCGCGGAGTACCTCTTCCAGAACGGCCTGCGGGCGCCGGGCGAGACGCCCTTCGTCACCGGCGGCTACGTCACCGGCAACCTGGTCAGCGGCATCCGCAACTACGACCTGAGCCGCAGCCCGCTGAACTACTCCGACGTCGGCTACAACACCGGCGGTCCGGCCGTGCACGCCGACGGTGAGATCTGGGGCGCCACCAACCACCGCATCCGCTCCGCCTTCGTCAAGCGCTACGGACTCGGCACCCCGCAGATCCAGCTCGACTGCGCCCAGGGGCGCCGGGACGCCGACGAGTGCCCCGGCAACCGGCGCTGGTCGCAGCTGGTCTTCGACTCGTTCCTGCTGCAGGCCGCCAGTCAGGTGAGCATGCTCGACATGCGCGACAACATGCTCACCGCCGACCTGCTGCGCTTCGGCGGGGCGAACCAGGAGCTGATCTGGGCCGAGTTCGCCCGTTCCGGGATGGGCCGCGACGCCGTCACCAACGGCGCCGGCGACACCGACCCCACGCCGAGCTTCGCCAGCCCGCACGGGCGCAACGCGCAGGTCACCCTCGCCGGCCGCGGGCAGAGCAAGGACGCGGCGATCCGGCTCTACGTCGGCGCGTACGAGGCGCGGGCCACCCCGATCGCCGACACCGACCCGGCGACCGAGCTCGGTGCGAACTTCGAACTGGTGCCCGGCAAGTACGAACTGCTCGCCGTCGCACCCGGCTTCGGGCACGAGCGGTTCACGGTGACCGCCCGGGCCGGGGTGCCGCTCAAGCTGAACCTGGCGCTGGACCGCAACCTCGCCTCCATCGCCTCCGGCGCCGTGGTCAGCGGTGACGGGCTGAACCTGGAGCAGATCGCCGACGACACCGAGGCCACCAACTGGGCCTCCCGCGACGGCGTGGCGGGCCGCCGGATCACCGTCGACCTGGCCGGAAACGGGCCGCAGCTGGTCTCCAAGGTCAACGTCAGCGCCATGCTCCGGCCGGCGATCACCGGCGACGCCGACGCCGGCAGCCAGAACGCCCTCAGCGCGCTGCGGTCGTTCAAGGTGCTCGCCTGCAACGGGCTGCTGCGCGACTGCACGGACCAGGCGAACTTCCGCACTGTCTACGTCAGCCGCAGTGACGCGTTCCCCGGTGGGGCGTACCGGCCCTACACCCGCGACATCAACCTGCGCTCGTTCACGATCTTCCCGACGATCGCGACGCACGTGCAGATCGAGGTGGTGGACAGCCAGTGCACCGGCGGCCCGCACTACGCCGGTGAGCAGGACGACGACCCGCGTACGCAGACCGACTGCGCGACGGCCAGCCCGTCGCGCGATCAGGTACGCATCAGCGAGTTCCAGGTCTTCACGAAGTGACGACCGGTCCGGGCCGGCCGTACGCACGGCCGGCCCGGACCACCCCGTACTGGTGCCGCAGACGCGCCGGGCAGAATGCCGAGCGTGTCCGACATCGCCAGCGACTTCGTCCGGCTGCACGCCACGCTCGCCCCGGTGCCGTTCGTGCCAGAGGTGCGGCTGCACCAGGCCGACGAGCCGATCGGGCTCTGGGAGCTGACCGAGGGCGAGTTCCGCAGTGACCAGCCGCCGCCGTTCTGGGCGTTCGCCTGGGCCGGCGGTCAGGCCCTGGCCCGTTACGTGCTCGACCACCCCGAGGTCGTCCGCGGCCGGCGGGTGCTGGATCTCGCCGCCGGCTCCGGGCTGGTGGCGATCGCGGCGATGCGGGCCGGGGCGACCTCGGTACGCGCCGTCGAAGTCGACGAGCGCGCGGTGGCGGCGATACTCCTCAACGCCGAGGCCAACGGCGTACCCGTCGACGCCGAGCTGGCAGACCTGCTCGACGGCGATGCCGGCGACGCGGAGGTGGTGCTGGCCGGGGACGTCTTCTACAGCGACGCGATGGCCCGGCGGATGCTCCGTTTCCAGCTGCGGGCGGCGCGCGCCGGTGCGCGGGTGCTGGTGGGCGACCCGGGCCGGGCCTTCCTGCCCCGCGAGCGCTTCCGGGAACTCGCCGTCTATGAGGTCCCCGTGGCACCGGCCCTGGAGAGCGTCACGGTGAAGCAGACCACCGTCTGGGAGCTGAACCCCGGCCGTCCCGGCGCGGCCGGTTAGCGTCGCGGCGTGCTCTTCCGCAGCTGGGAGCCGGCCCTGCTCGACGACCCGTGGCCGGCGGTCGCCACCGTCGCCGACCATGTGGGCGTACCGCATCTGGTGGTGACCCGGCACGCGCTGGTGCGCCAGGTCCTCACCGACGCGGTGACGTTCCGGCCGGAGAACGCCCTGGACGCGGTGACGCCGATGCCGGTGGCGGCGCTGCGGATCCTCGCCCGGCACCGGTTCCGGCTGCCGCCCACCCTGGCCAACAACGGCGGGGCGAGCCATCCGCAGATCCGGGCGATCGTCGCGGCGGCGCTGCACCCTTCCCGGGTGGAAGCCCAGCGGCCCTGGCTGACCGCGCTGGTACGGGAGCGGGTCGCCACGCTCGCCGCCGAGCTGGACGCGGGCGCAAGCGCGGACCTTTACGCCGGGCTCGCCGCGGACCTGCCGCTGCTGGTGCTGGCCCGGCTGGTGGAGCTTCCCGACGCCCCGGTGAGCGCGGTGAAGGACTTCGCCCGGGCTGCGCTGGAGCTCTTCTGGGCGCCGCTGGACGCCGAACGGCAGCTCGTCCTCGCCGCCGAGGTGGGGCGATTCCACGAGGTGCTGCAGGAGTTCGCCGCCACCGGCGGCGGGCTCGCCGCCGACCTGCGGGCCGCCGGGCACGGCCCCGATACGGTCGTCGGGGCGCTCTTCTTCCTGCTGGTGGCCGGGCAGGAGACCACCTCACAGTTCCTCACCCTGCTGCTGCACCGGCTCACCCGGGAGCCGGCCGTGCTGGCAGGGCTCCGGGACGGCAGCGTCGCGGTCGCCGACGTGGTCGAGGAGGGGCTGCGGCTGGAGCCGCCGATCGTCACCTGGCGGCGGGTTGCGGCGGTCGACACCACGCTCGGCGGCACGGCCGTGCCGGCGGGCACGAGCGTCGTGCTCTGGCTGGCCCGGGCCGGCCGCGATCCGGCCATCGTGGACACCCCGACCGGGCTGGTCCCTCAGGAGGCCGGCCCCGGTTCGCCGGAGGAGTTCCGGCCCGGCCGGCGTGGATCGCGGCGGCACCTGGCCTTCGGGGCCGGGCCGCACCGCTGCCTCGGTGATCAACTCGCCCGGATGGAGGCGGCCGTCGTCGTCGCCGAGACGGCGCCGCTGCTGACCCGGGCGACGGTGGTCCGCCCGCCCTGGTGCCCGGACAACCTCACCTTCCGGATGCCGGACGCCTTCGTCATCCGCCGCGGCTGAAAGCGGGAGCGGACACTGACGCAAGTGGGGGGTGGTCGTTGCCGTTCGTGCGCGGCCACGGGCCACGAGTCAAGTGTTTCGGTCGGGGCGCGGTCAGGCAGGGATGCCCAAGCGACTCAGCTGATCTCCTCGGCCCAGGCGCGCCAGTCGTCGAGCACCCCGTAGAGCTCGGGGGTGAGCCAGCCGGGCGCGGAGCGGCGGAAGACCCCGCCGTCCATGTCACCCGCACCCTCCGGCAGCACACCGAGCAGGTTCGGCACCATCTCGCTGAGGTTGAACCAGTGCACCAGCTCCGCCCGGGCGGGCCAGCTGCCGAGCACCACCCCGGCGGGGATCTCCCGTCGTCGCAGCGCCTCCAGGGTCAGCGCGGTGTGGTTGAGCGTGCCGAGCCCGGGACGGGCCACGACGACGGCGGGGGCCCCGAGTGCCAACGCCAGGTCGGCGCAGGTCCAGACCTCCCCGGCGGGGCGCAGCCCCATCGGCACCAGCAGCCCGCCCGCCCCTTCGATCAGGACCAGGTCGTGCGTGGCGGCTTCGGCGCGTACGGCGTCGGCGACGCTGTCGAAGTCCAGTGCCGGCAGCTCGGCCACCCGGGCCGCGGCGAGCGGGGCGAGCGGGTCGGGGTAGGTCACCAGCGTCCGGGCGGTGTGCGGGGCGGCGAGCCGGGCGATGGTCTCCACGTCGGTCGGTTCGCCGGTGGCTGTGCCGGTCTGGCCGGGTTTGACGACGGCCACCTTGAGTCCGGCGGTCTGGGCGGCGGCGACGATCGCGGCGGTGGTGATGGTCTTGCCGACTCCGGTGTCGGTGCCGGTGACCAGCACCAGCCCCTGCCACGGGCTCACGGCCGGCACTCCACGATCATGTCGAGGGCCCGCTCGAAGTCGGCACGGGGCACGCCGGCGTTGATCGTCAGGCGCAGCCGGGAGCGGGAGTCCGGTGTGGAGGGCGGCCGGAAGCAACCGACGGCGACCCCGCGGTCGAGGCAGTCGGCTGCCCAGGCGACCGCGGCCTCCGGGCCGGGTGCGGTCGCGGAGACCACCCCGCCCCGGGGGGTGCAGACCGCCAGGCCGGCCGCGCGCAGCCGGGTCGTGGCGGTCGCCGCCCGGTCGGCCAGTTCGGCGCGCAGATCGTCGCCGTGGCGGGCCAGCCGGGTCGCGGCGAGCACCCCGGCGGCCACCGCCGGCGGCAGGGCGGTGTCGAAGATGAAGGTGCGGCCGGTCTCCACGAGGTGCCGGATGAACTGGGCCGGTCCGGCGACGAGACCGCCCGCGCCGCCGAGCGACTTCGACAGCGTCGCGGTGACGATGACGTCGGGGGCGCCGGCGAGCCCGGCCTCGGCGACCGCGCCGGCGCCGGCGGGGCCGCTGACGCCGAGCGCGTGGGCCTCGTCGACGAGGAGCAGCGCACCGTGGCGGCGGGTCACGGCGTGCAGGTCGGCCAGGGGCGCCAGGTCACCGTCGACCGAGAAGATCGACTCGGTGACGACCACGGCGTCCCGGCCCGGGGCCGCGGCGAGGGCGGCCTCGACGGCGGCGACGTCGTTGTGGGGTGTCACCACCGTCTGGGCGCCGGAGATGCGGCAGCCGTCGATCAGCGAGGCGTGGTTGTGCGCGTCGGAGACGAGCAGGGTGTTGGCGCGCACCAGTGCCCGGACGGCGGCGAGGTTGGCCAGGTACCCGGAGGAGAAGACCAGCGCCCCGGCCGTCCCGGTCCAGTCGGCGAGTTGCCGCTCCAGCTCCCGGTGAGCGTCGGTGGAGCCGCGGACCAGGCGGGAGCCGGTGGCCCCCAGCCCGTACGCGGTCAGCGCGTCGGCGGCGGCGGCGGTGACCGCCGGGTGGCGGGCCAGGCCGAGGTAGTCGTTGCCGGCAAGGTCGATCACCTCGTCGGCCGGGCCACGGGGGCGCAGCCGGCGGGTCAGTCCGGCCTTGGCCCGCCGCTGGGCGCTGCGGTCCAGCGCCGCCAGCCACTCTGCCGTCACGTCCCCACCTTTCGGCGGACCGCCGCCGGCCCCGGCGGACCGGCCCGCTCCGCCGGGCGAAATTACCACCCGGTCGCCGCCTTGATCCGTCGGCCGTCGATCCGGGCCGTACCGGTGCGGATCTGGAACAGCGTTGCCGTGCCATTCCCGACAGGGGCGAGGTTTTGTAGGGTACGGGCCATGTCAGAGATCCTCGACCGGGCTCGTACCCAGGTCCTCGAAGGCGGTGTCGGCCTCGACGAGGCCGGAATCCTCGCCGTGCTCAACCTGCCCGACGAGCACCTGCCCGCCGCCCTTCAGCTCGCCCACGAGGTACGGATGCGCTGGTGCGGCCCGGAGGTCGAGGTCGAGGGAATCATTTCGCTCAAGACCGGCGGCTGCCCCGAGGACTGCCACTTCTGCTCCCAGTCGGGGCTGTTCACCTCGCCGGTGCGTTCGGTCTGGCTGGACATCCCGTCCCTGGTGGAGGCGGCCAAGCAGACGGCCGCGACCGGTGCGACGGAGTTCTGCATCGTGGCGGCGGTCCGCGGCCCGGACGCCCGGCTGATGAAGCAGATGCGCGAGGGTGTCGCCGCCATCAAGGCCGAGGTCGACATCCAGGTCGCCGCCTCACTCGGCATGCTCAGCCAGGAGCAGGTCGACGAGCTGGTCGAGATGGGCGTGCACCGCTACAACCACAACCTGGAGACCTGCAAGTCGCACTTCCCGAAGGTGGTCACCACGCACTCCTGGGAGGAGCGCTGGGAGACGCTGCGGATGGTGCGCGAGTCCGGCATGGAGGTCTGCTGCGGCGGCATCCTCGGCCTCGGCGAGACGATCGAGCAGCGGGCCGAGTTCGCCGCGCAGCTTGCCGAGCTGGACCCGCACGAGGTGCCGCTGAACTTCCTCAACCCCCGCCCCGGTACGCCGCTCGGCGACCAGCCAATCGTGGAGGGCAAGGACGCCCTGCGCGCCATCGCCGCCTTCCGTCTGGCCATGCCGCGCACGATCCTGCGGTACGCCGGTGGCCGCGAGCTGACCCTCGGTGACCTGGGCACCCGCGACGGGCTGCTCGGCGGCATCAACGCCGTCATCGTCGGCAACTACCTGACCACCCTGGGCCGCCCGGCCGACTCGGACCTCGCGCTGCTGGAGGACCTGAAGATGCCGGTCAAGGCCCTCTCGGCGACGCTCTGAGCCGATGACCAACTGGTGTGACCGCTGCGGTGAGCCGGCGGCGGAGGGCACGCACGAGGCGTGCGCGGCGGCTCGGATCTTCGAGCCGCCGCGCTTCTGCCCGGCCTGTCGCCGCCGGATGAAGGTTCAGGTGCTGCCGGCGGGCTGGGTGGCCGCCTGCGTCGAACACGGCAAAACCCGAGGATGAGGCACCTCCAGCTGATCGACCGATTCTGAAAATGTCTCGGATAATGGACCATTCGGAGGTCCCATCCACCATCTTCGGAGGAACTTGATGTTCCAAGGACCCACCGCCCGTGTGCTGACCGGCGCGGCCGCCGCCGTGGCCGGTCTCGCGCTGGCAACCCCGGCCTGGGCGGCCAGTGGCGCCTCGCTGAACCCCTCGCACAAGGGCTCGACGGCGGCGAACTTCCAGCAGGAATGCAACGACAAGCGAATGGCCGGCCGCCAGGCCGACCAGGACGGCTGGCACTTCGTCCTCCCCGGCGGCCCGAGCGCCGGCGGCTTCGCGTCTCTGTCGCTGACCTTCAACGACGGTGTCAGCGACGTCTACATCGCCATTCCGGACGCCCATGACGCCTACCCGGACGCGTTCTACGAAGCCGGCGGCCGGCAGATCCACGCCTACCTCTTCACCCCGGCCGGCTGGACCCTGAAGGACGGCAAGGCCAAGGTCACCGAGCAGGCCGCCTTCTTCAACCTGAGCCACACCTGCGCGGGCACGCCGAGCACCCCCGACCCCGAGCCGAGCACGCCGGCTCCCACCCCCTCGACCCCGGTCGACGAGCCGACCCCGGGCCCCTCGGAGCCGCCGGTCGACGAGCCGACCGAAACCCCGTCGGTGCCGGTCGACGAGCCCACTCCGGGCCCCTCGGAGCCGGGCCAGGAGCCGAGCGAGACGCCGGGCACCGACCCGTCCGCCGCGCCGAGCACCCCGGCCGCCGGTGACGAGGGCGGCCTGCCCGTGACCGGCGCCGCCGCCGCGACGATCGCCCTGGTCGGCCTCGGCCTGGTCGGCGGAGGCGCGGCGATGGTGATGATGCGCCGCCGCAAGGTGACCTTCACCAGCTGACCTACCTGTGCCATTACAATCGGCCGCCGGGCCCGCCCGGCGGCCGATTCGTTTTCACCGCTGCCGGCTTGTTCTGCGGGCGGCCGATCCCGGCGACCTTCACCAGGGAACATCGCAGCTTGCCGCGAAAGTGACGCGCGTCATTCACCAATACCAATGTCGCATTCCTCGGCACTGCTGTGACCTGCGCAAACGCTTCGGAGGCTCTTCCCGTACCGTACGTTCGTCGTCCTGATATACGAACGTACGGTTGCCGGCCGTAAGCGCAGCGTGCAGATTTCGCCGCACATCAGCGGTGCCATCGACGTCGCCGCTCCCCTGGAGATTCCGAGGAGACTGCGATGGCTCTACGACCAGCCGAGACAACCGCCTGGGCCGACACCCTGAACCGCGCCCGGACCGCCGCACCGGAGGCCTTCGACACCGCAGGTGACCTGGTAACCCTGCGCAACCTCGTCCAGGGCCAGTGGCGCTCCGGTGGCACGCCCGGCGCGGTCCGCACGCCGGTCGACCAGAGCCTGCTCGTGCACCTGCCCCGGCTGGACGCCGACGCCGCCGGTCAGGCCGTGGCCCACGCCGCCGCCGCGCACCGGGAGTGGGCCGCCACCCCGCTCGCCGAACGCAAGGCGCGGGTCACCGCCGCGCTTGACGAGCTCACCGCCCACCGGGACCTGCTGGCCCTGCTGCTGCTCTGGGAGATCGGCAAGCCGTGGCGGCTGGCCTGCGCCGACGTGGACCGGGCCCTGGACGGGGTGCGCTGGTACGTCGCCGAGATCGACCGGATGCTCGCCGACGGGCGCGAACCCCTGCCGGGACCGGTCAGCAACATCGCCTCGTGGAACTACCCGATGTCGGTGCTGGTCCACGCCGAGCTGGTGCAGCTGCTCGCCGGCAACGCGGTGATCGCCAAGACCCCGTCGCAGGGCGGAGCGGTCTGCCTGACGGTGGCGCACGCGCTGATGCACCGCGCCGGCCTGCCCGCCACCCTCCTCTCCGGCAGCGGTGAGGAGCTCTCCGAGGTGCTGGTGCGCGCCCCCGAGATCGGCGCGGTCGCCTTCGTCGGTGGGCGCTCCAACGGTGGCAAGGTCGCCGCCGCGCTGCTCGACTCCGACAAGCGGCACTTCATCGAGCAGGAGGGCCTCAACGCCTGGGGCATCTGGAACTTCTCCCAGTGGGACACCCTCGCCGCCCACCTCAAGAAGGGCTTCGAGTACGGCAAGCAGCGCTGCACCGCGTACCCGCGTTTCGTCGTGCAGCGCGACCTGGTCGACGAGTTCCTCGACATGTACCTGCCGGTGGTGCGCTCGGTCCGCTTCGGGCACCCGCTCGCCGTCGACGAGGACTGGCGACCCGGTGACCCGTTGCCGGAGCTGGACTTCGGACCGCTGATCAGCGCCGCCAAGGCCGACGAGCTGCGCCGCAAGGTCGACGAGGCGGTACGCGGCGGCGCGGTGCCGCTCTACCGCGGCAAGCTCGACGGCGCGCCGTTCCTCGACGGGCAGGACACCTCCGCCTACGTCGCGCCCTCGGTGCTGCTCGCCCCGCCCGGCCACTCCCGGCTGATGCACGCCGAACCGTTCGGGCCGGTCGACACGATCGTCGTTGTCGACACCACCGAGGAGCTGCTGGCGGCGATGAACGCCTCCAACGGAGCGCTCGTCGCCAGCCTCGCCTGCGACGACACCGAGCAGGCAGAGAAGCTCGCGGTCGATCTGCAGGCGTTCAAGGTCGGCATCAACAAGCCGCGCTCGCGGGGCGACCGGGACGAACCCTTCGGTGGCCGCGGCGCCTCCTGGAAGGGTGCCTTCGTCGGCGGTGACCTGCTGGTGCAGGCGGTGACCACCGGCGGCGACGGGCGCCTCTACGGCAACTTCCCGGATTACAGCAGCTACCCGGCCACCTGACCCCGGCGCCGGTGCTGCCGGGCCGGGCACGACGTTGTGCCCGGCCCGGCACCCGGCCATCCGGTACGCGCCCGGATGGATCCGGCCGGCGCACCATGGCGCCGGCGGTCTCAAGTCAGAGCTGCGCCGGGGTACCGGCCAGCGGCACCGTCACGGTGACCATCGCGGCGTCGCGCTCCAGCGGTGCCGCGGGGTGCAGCCGGCGCAGGGTGCGCAGCATCGGCGTGTTCTCGGCACCGGTGTGCAGCACCAGCGCGGCGTAGCCGATCCGCTCGCCGTGGCGGCCGAGACGGCGCAGCAGCCCCGTTCCCAGGCCGCGGCGCTGCCAGTCGTCCTGGACCAGCAGAGCCCCTTCGGCCTGTTCGCCCTCGCCGATCAGGTTCGCCATCGCCACCACCCGCTCGTCGCGGCCGGCCCCGGTCACCGCGAGCAGTGTCAGCCCGTAGCCGGGATCGATGAGGCGGCCCAGGCGTCCCGGGGCGGGGGTACCGGAGCCGTGGTAGCGCCGGCGCAGACTCTGCGCCGAGCAGGAGGCGTGCAGCTCCAGCACGGCCGGCAGGTCGGCGGCCACCGCCTGGCGTACCTCGACCTCGGCGCCGTCGGGGAGCAGCAGGGTGACCCGCTCGGTCTCCTGGCGCGTCACCGTCGCCGCCACCTCGACCAGCGCCTGGGCGCGGGCGTACTCGGCGGGGGTGAAGGTCGGGGCGGACCGGCGCAGCACGAACGACCCGCCGGAGGGGTCGGCGACGGCGAGGGCGCCGGTGCCGACGCCCGAACGCGGCGGGGCCGGCGCCGGCTGCCAGGTGACAGTTTCGGTGCCGAGCAGCTCGCCGAGCGCGGCGCCGAGGGCGTCGGGCTCCCGCACCAGCCGGGCGGCCTGTGCCAGCGCCCAGGTGGGCTGGTCGACAAGCCCGCGGACCTCGGTACGCGCGACCCAGCAGTCCCGCCCCCGCCCCTTCTCCACGGCGGCGATCAGCTCGTCGGCCGTGATGGTGTCCGGGGCGACGACGAGGAAGTCGTCCACCGCGCCGGCCTCGGTGGTGTGCACCTGGACCGCGAGGATGTTCACGCCGCTCAGCGCGAGGCCGGCGGTGAGGACGGAGAGATATCCGGGACGGTCGTCGACCGTCGCCCGGATGCGCCAGAGGGACATCGGCACTCCTTTCGCGCCGGCGGGCGTGGGCAGTGGTTCCCGCCGGATCAGGAGGTGGCGGTGACCGCGGGCGCGGCCACCAGGTCGAGGCGGTCACCGAGGACCACCGCGGCGGCGCGGACCAGCTGCGCGAGCCGGTCGACCTCGGTGGCGTGGAACTCGGCGGGGACGAGCTTGTCGGCGTCGGCGCGGGAGGCGAGCAGCACCAGGCCGGCCCGGCCGAAGGGCGCCACGGCGCAGCGGTTCGCGTCCGGGCCGGTGAGCGCGCGGGCGCGCAGCGGCGTCACCTCGGGAAGCCGGCACGGGGTGGGCGTACGCCAGCTGCTGGCGACGATGGTGGCGCCGTCGCCGCCGACTCCGCGGCGGGCCGCCCAGTCCGTCGGCACGGTCGCCGCCGCGGCCCAGTCGGCCGCCATCAGCGCCGGTACCGCGTCGACCAGAATGGCGATCCCCTCGGACGGGTTCGCGGCGATCTGGGCCAGCAGTTCGGCGTCCTGTCCCCCGGTGTTCGGGGTGCCGATCGCCCGCCAGATGCCGTCGACCCGGACCCCGGGGATGGCCCCCAGGCCGGCGAGCAGCCGCTCGACGCGGGCAGCGCCGGGCCAGACCACGGTGAAGTCGTCGACCGCCCGTCCGCCGAAGCGCTCCAGCACGGTCACCTGGACGATGTCGGCGCCGGCGACGCCGAGGGTGCGCGCGACCTGGCCGAGGGTTCCCGGGCGGTCGGGCAGGGTCACCCGGACTCTGAGCAGCATGTGGTGCGTTCCTCCCGTACGCGGTCGGCGCCCCGCCGCCGAACTCGGATCCCAGCCTGCCGGGCCGGCGTTTCGCCGGGGTTGCCGTGCCGTGTCCCCGGTGGGAACATCGCTCTTGACTTTGCACGCTCAGTGCAATCAACTGCTTGGATGAACGAACCGGCCGTCGCCCACCTCCGGCCGGGGCCCGACCCGGTCTCCCCCGTTGGCCTCGACCTACACCACCTGGGCGCGCATCTGCGCACGCACTGCCCGCCGCTGGCGGGCGCCCCGCTGTCGGCGACCCTCATCGCCGGCGGGAAGTCCAACCTGACGTACCTGCTCGACGCCGCCGACCGCGAGCTGGTGCTGCGCCGGCCGCCCCTGGGGCACGTGCTCGCCACCGCGCACGACATGGCCCGGGAGTTCCGGGTCATCTCGGCGCTGGCGCCGACCGCGGTCCCGGTCCCGGAGCCGGTGCTCTTCTGCGCCGACCCCGAGGTCATCGGTGCGCCGTTCTATCTCATGGAACGGGTCCGGGGCAGCGTCTACCGCCGCCGCGAGCAGACCGACGCGCTCTCCCCGCAGCAGCGCCGGGAGCTGGCGATGGCGATGATGGAGACGCTGGCGACCCTGCACACCATCGACCCGGCCGAGGTCGGACTGGCCGACTTCGGACGGCCGGAGGGCTTCCTGGCCCGGCAGGTGCGCCGGTGGAGCGGGCAGCTCGACCGTTCCCGCAGCCGCGACCTGCCCGGCATCGACCTGCTGCGTGACCGGCTCGCCGCCACCGTTCCCGCCGACACCGGGGCGGGGCGGATCGTGCACGGCGACTACCGGCTGGACAATCTGCTCACCCTCGTCGACCCGGTGCGGGTCTGCGCGGTGCTCGACTGGGAGATGGCGACGCTGGGCGACCCGCTGGCCGACCTGGGACTGCTGCTGACGTACTGGGACGTGCTGGGCGGCGCCGAGGCGTCGGCCGGCAACCCGGTCGCCGACGGTCTCGGCCCGCACGCCGGTTTCCCGGCCGGCGCCGATCTGATCGAGCGGTACGCGACCCACAGCGGCATCGACGTCGGCCCGCTGCACTGGCACATCGCGCTCGGCTGTTTCAAGCTCGCGGTCATCTGCGAGGGCATCCACTACCGCCACACGCTCGGGCAGACGCTCGGCGAGGGCTTCGACCGGATCGGCGACATGGTGGCACCGCTGGTCGCACACGGCCTCACCGCCGCCGGGGAGAGATGATGGATTTCAGCTTCGACGCCCGTACCGAAGAGCTCCGCGCGACGCTGGAGGAGTTCCTGGTCGACCGGGTCTACCCGGCCGAACCGCTCTACGCCGCCCACGGCGAACCGTGGAGCCGGCCGCCGGTCATGGCCGAGCTGCGGGCCGAGGCGCGCAAGCGCGGCCTGTGGAACCTCTTCCTGCCGGATCCGCGCCACGGCGCCGGGCTGACCAACCTCCAGTACGCCCCGCTGGCCGAGCTGACCGGCCGCAGTCCGCAGATCGCACCCGAGGCGCTCAACTGCAACGCGCCCGACACCGGCAACATGGAGCTGCTGGCCGAGTTCGGCTCCGCCGAGCAGCAGGAGCGCTGGCTGCGGCCGCTGCTCGAAGGCGAGATCCACTCGGCGTTCTGCATGACCGAGCCGGAGGTCGCCTCCTCCGACGCCGGCAACATCGCCACCCGCATCGAACGCGACGGTGACGAGTACGTGATCAACGGGCGCAAGTGGTGGTCGACCGGGGCGATGGACCCGACCTGCGAGATCTTCATCGTGATGGGCAAGACCGATCCGGAGGCCGACCGGCACCGCCGCCAGAGCATGGTGCTGGTGCCCCGCGACACCCCCGGCGTCACCGTCGTACGCGGGATGACCGTCTTCGGCTACACCGACGGCGGGCACGGCGGGCACGCCGAGGTCGAGTTCCGGGACGTACGGGTGCCGGTGGGCAACCTGATCGGCGAGCAGGGCGGCGGTTTCGCCATCGCCCAGGCCCGGCTCGGGCCGGGGCGCATCCACCACTGCATGCGACTGATCGGGATGGCCGAGCGCGCCCTGGAACTGCTCTGTCGCCGCGCCCAGAACCGGGTGGCGTTCGGGCGGCCGCTGGCCGACCAGGGTGTGGTGCGCGACTGGATCGCCGAGTCCCGGGTCCGCATCGAGCAGGCCCGGCTGCTGGTGCTCAAGACCGCCTGGCTGATGGACACCGTCGGCAACAAGGGCGCCCACAGCGAGATCCAGGCCATCAAGATCGTCACTCCGGCGATGGCCGAATGGGTCATCGACAAGGCGATCCAGGCGCACGGCGGCGCGGGCGTCAGCCAGGACACCCCGCTGGCCTCGCTCTGGAGCGCGGCGCGCTCGCTGCGGCTCGCCGACGGCCCCGACGAGGTGCACCGCGCCTCGCTGGCCCGCCGCGAACTGCGCCGCTACGCCACCGCCTGACCCAGGTCCCTGCACGGGGCCCCGCCCCGTGCCGGCCGCTCACCGCCGCCGGCCGGGGCGGACGGCCTCGTCGCCGACGGGGGGTTCGTTCGCCGCTTGCCCCGTGGGATCAGGCGCCGCGCGCCCCGCGCAATCAGGCAGAGTCGCGCACCACCATCGCGGTGGGCAGCAGGATGTACGGCGCGGCGAGCTCCTCGCCGCGGATGCGGGCGATGAGCAGCTGCGCCATCTGCCGCCCCATCTCCTCCACCGGCTGGAAGACCGTGGTCAGCGCCGGCTCGGCCTGCCGCCCGATCGGCGCGTCGTCGAAGCCGACAACGGCGACGTCCTCGGGCACCCGCCGGCCCGCCTCGCGCAGCGCGCGCAGCGCGCCGAAGGCCATCAGGTCCGAGGCGATGAAGACCCCGTCCAGGTCCGGCTGGGCGGCGAGCAGCTCCCGCATGCGGGCCTGCCCGCTCTCCTCACTGAAGTCGCCGTGGGCGATCAGGCCGGGATTGACGGCGACACCACGGGCCCGCATCGCGTCCCGGTAGCCGGCGAGCCGGGCCAGCCCCGCCCCCATGTCCTGCGGTCCGGCGATGGTCGCCACCCGGCGGCACCCGCGGTCGAAGAGGTACTCCACGGCCTGCCGGGCACCGTCGGCGTTGTCGACGTCGACGAAGTGCGCGGGCTGCGCCCCCGGGCGCAGCATCCGGGCGGGCCGACCACCGAGCACCGTCGGCAGGTCCCGCTCGGCCAGCAGCGTCGGCAGTGGATCGTCGTCGTGCAGCGACAGCAGCAGCACGCCGTCGATGTGCTGGCTGGTGAGGTGGTGCTCCACCCGTTCCCGTTCGGCCGCCGACTGGGCCATCGCCAGCCAGAGCTGGATCGGGGTGGGCAGC
>Ga0233383_1000146_pt1 | contig 30808 bp, 29 predicted proteins | sample ElkDunMinimDraft_14_FD_191542 | JGI IMG/M metagenome (GOLD analysis project Ga0233383, IMG submission 191542) | Fecal eukaryotic communites from dung pellets of Tule Elk in California, USA - Elk Dung G16 | ecosystem: Host-associated > Mammals > Digestive system > Large intestine > Fecal | place...
CTGATCCGGAGATGGCGCCGAAGAAGGTGCCAGCGGCCACCGTCGCCATCGACAGCCCACCGGTGAGGTGGCCGAAGCAGACCGAGGCAATTCTGACCAGGCGTCGTGACAGACCGCCGGCACTCATGAGATCGCCGGCGAGGATGAATCCGGGGATGGCCAGCAGGGAGGACATGTTACTCCCGGCCACCAGGCGCTGCGCCAGGATCATCGGGTTGAAATCGGCCATCCAGATACCGATTGCGGTGAGGATGCCGAGCGTGAAGGCGATCGGCACGCCCATTAGCAACAATATGAACAGACCCGCGATGAGGACCAAGGCGATTTCGCTCATGCTTGTGCCTCCCTGGCCAGCTGCGCGCGCGGACTCAGCAACAGGGTTATCGAGTGGAACAGGATCAGCGCGCCGGATACCGGAATGGCCGAGCCTTGCAGCCAAAGCGGGTAACGAAGGGCCGGTGATACCTGCTGCGCCGTGAAACCGGTGAAGTTCCATCCAGCCCAGAGCATCAGGGCCCCGAAAGCGGCCATGAGGAGAAGGTTCAGTCGCTCGAGCATGAAGCGCAGCGAAGTCGGCAGCATACCGAGCAACAGTGTGACACGCACATGAGCGAAGCCGCGCACCAGCACGCTGGCGAACAGGAAGATCGTCCAGCTGAAAGCGAGCAGGGCGACCTCATCCGTCCAGGTCAGGGACGCGTTGAGTACGTAGCGGTAGAACACGCCCAGTAGAAGCGAAAGGGACATGACCAAGGCACAGGCCGCGCCAAGGATGGCGGTACAGGTAGCAAGCCGCCTGCTGCTCGTTTCCAGGAGTCTGAACATGTTCTGCGTCCGCTGAGTGTTGGTCTTATTCGGAGATCAATTGCAGGGTCTGGTCGACCAGATCCGCGCCAATCTGTGTGCGGTATCGCTCATAAACGGGACGGACCGCCTCGCGGAACGCTTGGGTGTCAGCCACTTCGTTGGTCTGCATGCCGTCGGACTTGATCTGTTCGATAAGCGCCTGCTCGTTTTTCGCCACCTCTTCCCGCTGGCGCTCGATAGCCTTCCTGGCGGCCGTACGGATGGCTTGCTGCTGCTCCTGCGGCAGGCGAGAAAGTGCCTGCTTCGACATCAGCAGCGGCAGCGCGTTATAGGTGTGATTGGTTAGCGAGAGGTACTTCACGGCGCCGGAATATTTATTCGCATAGATCACTGCGAGGGGGATCTCCAGACCATCGACGGTGCCCTGCTGCACGGCGGTGTATGCCTCGCTCCAGGCCATCGGCACCGGGTTGGCGCCCAGCGCCTGAAAGCTGGCAAGGAATAGGTCACTGGGCTGCACGCGTAGCTTGATGCCTTTCAGATCTGCCGGTGTGTTGATTGGTTGGCGGTTGTTGATGGTGTGACGGAAGCCCGCCTCGGCGAAACCGAGCCCGACGATGCCTTGCTTCTCGAGACGCTGGAACAGCTCCTGACCAACTTCGCCGTCAAGAATCTTGTGGGCCTGCTCCTGATCCTTGAACAGAAACGGTAGATCCAGCAGCTGGAAGCTTTTGTTCAGGGTACCTAGCTGGGTGCCGGTAATAACGCCTGCGTCGAGCGTGCCGAACTGCATGCCCTGAAGCATGTCGGTGTCGTTGCCCAGCTGGTTGCTGGGGAAGAATTTTACCGAAAAAGTGCCCGGTGCGGCTGCTTCCAGCTCTTCGGCAAAGTAGCGGGCAGCGATGGCGTAGGGGTCGACCGAGCTGTCAGCGGTGGTCCAGCCGAGCCGAATGGTAGTCGCCGCACTGGCCAGAATGGGCGTGGCCAGAGCGGCCGCCACCAGTGTCGATGTCATCATTGCCTTCGAAAGTTTGGTCAGGAGCGTCATTGCGGCCTTCCTCTTGTTGTTATGGCACGGCTGGCAGAGCGGTGCGTGGTGTGGACGAGCAGTAGCGGTTTACAACTTGTCCTACAAGTTGGCAGCATGAAAACCGGACTGCTGCTCGCTGTCAAGAGGAGTGGAATTTCGGTTGCCCTGAAAGTGGCATGGAGAGAACCGGCGCAAGCGACGTAACATGCGGAGCCTTGGTGTGGTCCATGCCAGTGCGCTATGGGAATCGACGACAGGATAAAAGCCATGAAAAATCCGGCTCCGGTGGGGCGCCGTCAGCTTTCGGTGACGATTTCCCGCTATCTGGAAATCGAAATTTCCGAAGGTCGTCTCAAGCCAGGTCAGCGGATTCCCAGTGAGGCGCAGCTGACCGAGCGGTTTAGCGTCAGTCGCAACGTGGTTCGCGAGGCGGTGGCTCGGTTGAAGTCCGATGGGCTGGTGGAGAGTTACCAGGGCGCGGGGGCCTTCGTCTCGGACAAGGCGCATCGCCGGAGCTTTCGCATCGATCATGACGAGTTGAGCAGCATGCCCAAGCTGCGTCAGCTCTATGAGCTGCGGCTGGATCTCGAGGTTTCGGCTGCCGGAATGGCTGCCCGACGCCGTTCGCGTAGCCAGCTGGCGGTCATCCAGAATACGTTTGCCGTTCTCAGCGAGTCGCTGGCAAGCGGGCAGCCGGTCATCGAGCAAAGCTTGGCGTTCAAGCGCGCCATCGCCAACGCCACTGGCAACGAATACTTCAAGAACTTCATGCTGTTTCTGTCCGCGCACATTTTCGAGGCCGCGTCGTTTGAACAGCGCATCCTGGCTTCGGATGTCCTGCGCGAGGCGGTGCTGGCGGAGTATCAATCGATCCTTCAGGCCATCGAGCTCGGTGACCCTGACCTGGCTCGGCGGGCCGCCTGGGTGCAGATCATCAATTCGGCGGAGCGAAACGGCCTGCGCGGCCTGCAGGGCTGGGAGGTGACGCGGATGACCTCGCTCGGCGAGACCTATGCCCCTGAGTGTCCGGCGCCGATACCGGCGGTAGAGCAGCCATCGCTAGTGCTGCCAGAGGGGGCCTGCGATTGTCATTTTCATGTGATCGGCGATGCCGCGCAGTATCCCTTCACGCCCCACCGCTCGTACACCCCCCCGCCGGCTTCGCTGGCGCAATACGAGGCGATGCAGCGAAGCCTTGGACTGTCCCGCGGCGTGATAATCCAACCCAGTGTGTACGGCTACGACAACCGCGTCATGTTGCAAGCGTTGCGTAAGGGCGGAGAAAACTACCGCGGCGTAGTGGTCATCAGTGACCAGGTCAGTGACGACGAGCTGCGCGAGATGGACACGCTGGGTGTACGCGGTGTGCGCATCAACCTCATTTACAAGAGCGGGGTCGAGGTGTCCGACGTCGCCACGCTGGCGCGCAAGGTGGCCCCTCTGGGCTGGCACCTCCAGCTGCTGATCGACATTTCCGAATTTGCCGACCTCTACGAGAACCTGGCCAACCTGCCGGTCGAGGTAGTGATCGATCACATGGGACACATGCCGGCCAGTGTCGGGGTTGAACACCAGGGCTTTCAGGACCTGCTGCGCCTGACGCGTGAGTCCAAAGTCTGGGTCAAGCTCTCGGGGGCCTATCGTTTCACCAGTTTGCGTCGTCCGCCGTATCCAGACGTCGCGCCCTACGCCAAGGCTCTGATCAGAGCCAACCCGGACCGTATCCTTTGGGCCAGCGACTGGCCGCATGTGTGCATCTCAGGCGACATGCCCGATGACACGACGCTGATTGAAGAGTTCTTTGAATGGACCGGGCGGAACGAGACGACGCTGCGCAAGATCCTTGTTAATAATCCGGCTCGGCTGTACGGCTTCTGAGCAAGCAGAGTGCGACGCTCTGCTTGCTCAACAAACCGCTGCCTACACCTGTGCTTCGCCGATGTGAGCCCAAAGCCGCAAGATACAGCGGCCCTAGCTGGCCAGCGCCGTAGCGGTTTTCTTCTGCGGGGCCGATTCGGCATAGCCGCGAGGATTCTTGCTCTGCCAGCGCCAGGCGTCGGCAAGCATGGTTATCAGATCCTTTTCGGCGCGCCAGCCGAGCTCCCGCCAGGCCTTGCTCGGGTCGGACCAACACTGGGCGATGTCACCCGCGCGGCGGCGTTGGATCACATGGGGTAACGGTCGCCCAGTCACTTCCTCGAAGGCCGTGATCATTTCGCGCACCGAGTGCCCCTTTCCGGTGCCGAGGTTCCACACCGAGACCCCGCGTACACTCTCGAGCCGTTCGAGCGCCTTGAGATGCCCCTTCACCAGATCCACCACGTGGATGTAGTCGCGGATGCCTGTGCCGTCCGGCGTCGGGTAGTCTCCGCCATAGACGTTGAGTTGCTTGCGCCGTCCCACCGCGACCTGAAGCATGTAAGGCAACAGGTTGTTCGGTACGCCGTTGGGGTCTTCGCCAATCAGGCCGGACTCGTGAGCGCCTATGGGATTGAAGTAGCGCAACAGGCCGATTGACCAACGCGGGTCGGATTCCGCCAGGCCCTGGAGCACACTTTCAGCCATCAGCTTGGACTGGCCGTAGGGATTGGTTGGCGTGCCGGTGGGGCGGTCCTCGGTGATGGGCATCACGGGCGATTCGCCATAGACGGTGGCCGAAGAACTGAATACCAGCCGGAAGACCCCAGCCTCGGCCATTGCCTGGCAAAGCGCGATGCTGCCGCTGACGTTGGTTTCGTAATAGCGCAGCGGCTCGCGCACGCTTTCGCCCACCGCCTTCAGTCCGGCGAAGTGCATCACCGCCTTGATCGGATAGGAAGCGAACAGCGCGGCCAGTAGCGTGCGGTTGCGCACATCGCCTTTGACGAACTGAAGTTCACGTCCCGCCAGGCGCTCGACGCGGTCGAGCGCTGTCTTGGAACTGTTACAAAGATTGTCGAGGACCAGAACATCCTCTCCTGCCATAAGCAGCTCCAGCACTGCGTGGGAGCCAATGTAGCCCGCTCCGCCGGTCACTAGGATCATATTCCTACCTCCGTAATCCGTTTTGAACGCACGAAGGACAAGTCGCGGCTAGCCGCGAATGCGGCGCCGCAAAGCATCTCCAAAGTAGGGTCGGCCTATCGAGCCGGGCGCGGGAACAAGCTGCGCGTGGCAATCCAGGGGCCGAGTGAATCAGGCGTCCTGAAGTAGTGACGAGCGAGAGGCGAGGCAAGTTCAACCCAGCCGATGACGGGTGTTTGCCGGGTCGCTGCGGGGGCACCGCCGCATCCTTCGTGTCGTCGCATAACCGGCGAACGGCGCGCTCGCGAGCGAACTATTAGCTGCGTCGTACGCCTTATATCTTGCGCAGGGCAGCGCGGAGTTCACGTGCGATGCAGCGGATGGGACGCAGACAGCACCGCCACCCAAGGAGGTTCCTTCATGAGTTGGGCAGGCCCGTTCCAGTATGAGATTGGCAAATCCCCCGATAAGTCGGCCGCACCGGCCGAGGTGGTTTTTGACGAGCAGGTACCGACTCTCCTGTGCCTGTCCCACCTGCGCTGGAGTTTTGTCTATCAGCGTCCGCAGCATCTGATGTCGCGCTTTGCCCGCGATTTCAACGTGCTGTTCTATGAGGAACCGACTCCGACCGAAGACGACCAGCCCTGGCTTGAAGTCCGCCCGGAGGAGAACGGCGTGCAGGTGCTGATCCCGCGCCTGCCAGCCGGATGCGCGGGCGAGGCGGCCGAACGGGTGCAGCGCAGTCTGCTCGATGGCTATCTGGCCAAGCTCGGCGTCAACGAACTGATGCTCTGGTACTACACGCCGATGAGCCTGGCCTTCTCCGATCACCTCGAGCCCACGCTGACCATCTATGACTGCATGGATGAGCTGTCGGCCTTCCACGGTGCGCCACCGCAACTGATCGAGCGCGAGCGGGAGCTGATGCGTCGCGCCAACCTGGTGTTCACTGGCGGGCACAGCCTTTATGAAGCCAAGCGCAAGCATCACGACAACGCACATCCGTTCCCCAGCAGCGTCGATGTCGAGCATTTCGCCTCGGCCCGGCGGCCGCAGTCCGACCCCGCCGATCAGGCGGAAATTCCCCGGCCACGCCTGGGCTTCTATGGCGTGATCGACGAGCGCCTTGACCTGGCGCTGATCGCCAAGGTCGCTGCGCAGCGCCCTGACTGGCAGATCGTGCTGGTCGGTCCGGTGGTGAAAATAGACCCGGCGCTGTTACCTCAGCGCGACAACATCCACTACCTGGGCGGCAAAACCTACGACGAACTGCCGCGCTACCTGGCGGGCTGGGACGCGGCCATCATGCCGTTCGCGCTGAATAAATCGACCCGCTTCATCAGCCCGACCAAGACCCCCGAATACCTGGCCGGTGGCCGACCAGTGGTTTCCACGCCGATTCACGATGTGATCCGCACCTACGGCGACACGGGGATCGTGCGTATCGCCGACACCCCCGAGGCGTTCATCGCGGCCACCGAGGCGGCGATGGCGGACGCTGAAGATCGGGACCAGCTGTTGGCCACCGCCGATCAGGTCCTGGGCGACATGTCCTGGGATCACACCTGGAGCCTCATGAAGGAGAAAATGCAATGCGCGATATGAGCCTGCGAGACAGCAATCCAGAGTTCGCAGGCGGCGCCGGCGAACGTACCGGCACGCAGCGGCGCGGCTTCGACTATCTGATCGTCGGCGCCGGGTTTGCCGGCAGCGTACTGGCCGAGCGCTTGGCCGCTGGGCTGAACAAGCGTGTCCTGGTGGTCGATCGCAGGCCGCATATCGGCGGCAATGCCTATGACTACCACGACGAATCGGGTGTGCTGATCCATCGTTACGGACCGCACATCTTCCATACCAACGCCCAGCGCATCGTTGACTATCTGTCGCGCTTCACCGAATGGCGCCCCTACGAGCACCGTGTGCTGGCTCAGGTGGACGGTCAGCAGGTGCCTATTCCGATCAACCGCACCACCTTGAACAAGCTCTACGGATTGAACCTGCAGACCGATGAGGAGGCCGCCGATTACCTGGCCAGTCGTGCCGAGCCGGTCGAAGACATCCAGACGAGTGAAGACGTGGTGATCAACGGCATCGGCCGCGAGCTGTACCAGAAGTTCTTCCGTGGTTACACCCGCAAGCAATGGGGGCTGGACCCCTCGCAACTGGACAAATCGGTTACCTCGCGCATTCCCACGCGCACCAACACCGATGACCGCTACTTCACCGACACCTTCCAGCAGATGCCCAAGTACGGCTACACCAGGATGTTCGAGAAGATGCTGGCGCATCCGAACATCAAGGTGATGCTCAACACCGACTACCGCGAGATCCGCGATGAGGTGCAGCACAACCATCTGATCTTCTGCGGTCCGATCGACGAATACTTCGACTACCGCTTCGGCAAGCTGCCGTACCGTTCGCTGAAGTTCGAGCACAAGCAGCTCGATCAGGAACAGTTCCAGGCGGTCGGTACGGTCAACTACCCGAGCGAGGGCGTGCCCTACACGCGCATCAGCGAGTACAAGCACCTCACTGGACAGCTGCATCCGAAGACCAGCATCACCTACGAATACCCCTCGGCCGAAGGCGACCCCTATTATCCGATCCCGCGGCCGGAGAACGCCGAGCTGTACAAGCGCTACCAGCAACTGGCCGACCAGACGCCTGGGGTGACTTTCGTTGGGCGCTTGGGCACCTACAAGTACTACAACATGGATCAGGTCGTGGGTCAGGCGTTGGCGATGTACAAGCGCATCGAGGAAGCCGAGCGCGGATTTCAGCCAGGCGAAAGCGTCGCGCGCAGCCAATCGCTGGCCGAACAAGCACCCTGAGACGAGGCAGAAGATGCACCAGCCAACGCTGTTCAAGAGTTTCTTCATGGGTGGCTTCGAATGCTCGAATCATCGCCGCAGCGACGGTCGGCGCCTCGATCTGCTTGCCGCTACCGGTCATGATCGATGGGCTGCGCATGACTACTCGGTATTGCAGCGGCATGGCCTGCGCAGCGTGCGCGACGGGCTGCGCTGGCACCTGATCGAGCGAGCGCCGGGCCAGTACGACTGGTCGAGCTTCCTGCCGATGTTGCAGGCCGCTCATCGCCAGGGTACCCAGGTGATCTGGGATCTGTGCCATTACGGTTGGCCGGACGATATCGATATCTGGCGGCCGCAGTTCGTCGAACGCTTCGCCCGTTACAGCGCAGCAGCGGCGCAGCTGGTCAAGGATGAAACCGATACCCTGCCCTTCTATGCGCCGATCAACGAGATCTCGTTCTGGGCCTGGGCGGGCGGCGACGAAGCCTATTTCAACCCGATGGCGCGTGGCCGGGGCCCCGAACTCAAACACCAGCTGGTGCGCGCGACCATTGCCGCCATGCAGGCGATCCGGGATGTTGAGCCGCAGGCGCGTTTCGTTCAGGTTGACCCGGCGATCCATGTGGTTGCACCCAACGACCGGCCCGGCCCGCAGCGCGAAGCCGAGCGCTTTCGCCAATCGCAATTCGAGGCCTGGGACATGCTTTGCGGAGAGGCCTGGCCTGGCCTGGGCGGCGCACCGGAATATCTCGACCTGTTGGGCGTCAATTACTACACCGACAACCAGTGGTACCTCGGCGATGGCCGCACCATCGAGCGCGATAACCCCGACTACCGGCCTTTCAAGGGCATCCTCACGGAGATCTGGCAACGCTATAAGCGACCCCTGCTGATCGCTGAAACCGGTGCGGAGGGGGATATCCGTGGCGACTGGCTACGCTACGTAAGCGAACAGGCGGGGCTGGCGATGCAGCGCGGGGTTCCGGTGGAGGGCATCTGTCTTTATCCGGTATTGGATTACCCCGGCTGGACCGATGAACGTCACTGCCCGACCGGCTTGCTGGGCTTTCCCGACGAAAATGGTAACCGCAGCGTGCATGAAGGCCTGGCTGACGAGCTGCGCCTGCAGCAGATGCGGTTCAGCCAGTTCAGTGCCGTATCGCCGCTCGCTCAAGCCCTTTCATGAACGCCCCAACCAAGGCGCCAAAGGCAAAAAAACAACCGTTGCCATTGCCCAGCGAGCCGTTGGCCTTTCTCTGGTATTACATCCGCGCGCGGCCCTGGCATTTTGGCGGGCTGTTGGCGCTGATCATTGGCGCCGCGAGTTGCGCAGTGGCCGTGCAGTACGGCATGAAGCTGCTGGTGGATTCCATGGCTCAGAGCGGCTCGGACCGTAGCGCCGCCAACGTCTGGTCGCCGCTGTGGCTGTTCATCGGCCTGATCGTTGTCGAGAATGTGTTCTGGCGCCTCGGGGGATGGCTCGGCTGCCGCACCGTGGTGGCTACCGTCGTGGATCTGCGGGTCGATCTGTTCAAGCACCTGACTGGCCACCCGATGCGCTATTTCACCGAGCACTTTGCCGGCTCGCTGGGTAATCGAATCTCGGCGCTGGGGCAGGCGGCAGGCGCCATCTACGGCGGGCTGGCCTGGAAAATCGTGCCGCCTATCGTCGATTTCATCGGTGCAGTGGTGGTGCTGCTCACGGTCGATGTGCGCATGGCCGTCGCGCTGATTCTGTTCGTCGCCATCGTCGCGGCGCTAATAACCGGCTTCGGCATCCGCGGTCGCGCCAAGCATCAGCGCTTCGCCGCACAGTCGGCGCGGGTCGGGGGTGAGCTGGTGGACGCGGTGTCCAACGTCTGGACCATCAAGGCGTTTTCCGCCAGGGATCGCGAGGCCGAACGACTGGCGCAGGAAATCGGTTACGAAGCGCGCGCGCAGCGCCGTAGCTGGATGTACTTGGAAAAAGCCCGGGTGATGCACGATATCTGCCTGTCGCTGATGGCCGGCGGCATGCTGATCTGGGCCATCAACCTGTGGATTGGCGGTGAAGTGTCCGCTGGTGACGTGGTGCTGGTCAGCGCCCTGACGTTCCGCATCCTGCATGGGTCCAGGGATCTGGCGCTGGCCCTGGTGGATGCCACCCAGCAAGTCGGCGCGATAGAGGACACGCTGCGCATCATTGTTCAGCCCCACGGGCTGCAGGACAGCGATGCGCAACTGTTGGTCGCCGAGGGCGACATCACCTTCAAAGACGTCAGCTTCGGCTACCCCGACCGCGGAGCGGTGTTCCGTCATCTGGACCTGCACATCCCCGCAGGGCAGAAGGTCGGCGTGGTGGGTGCCTCGGGAGCCGGCAAGTCGACCCTGATTCACCTCATCCAGCGCCTGGACGACGTGCAGGGCGGCTGCATCCTGCTGGATGGCCAGGACATCCGCAGCGTCAGCCAGGATAGTTTGCGCGAGAAAATTGCTGTCGTGCCGCAGGAGACGGCGCTGTTCAACCGCAGCATTCGCGAGAACATTCGCTACGGTCGGCCAAACGCGACCGATGAGGAGGTGGTCCAGGCCGCACGCAGCGCCTTCTGTGACAGCTTCATTCGCGAGCTGCCGGAGGGCTATGACACCCTGGTCGGCGAGCGCGGGGTGATGCTTTCCGGTGGCCAGCGTCAACGCCTGGGCATTGCACGTGCGTTTCTCAAGGATGCGCCGATCCTGATCCTCGACGAGGCCACGTCCGCCTTGGATACCCAGTCCGAGGCCGAGATTCAGACGGCGCTCAACGATCTGGTAAACAACCGCACCGTGGTTGCCGTTGCGCATCGCCTGTCGACTCTCTCGAGCTTCGACCGGATCATCGTGCTGCGTAACGGACGCATTGTCGAAGACGGCTCTCCCCATGAACTGCGCAGCCGCGGTGGGGAGTTCGAGGCGTTGTGGCGCATGCAGGCCGAAGGCTTCAAGGCGCAACCTGATCCAGCCGTATGAAGCGCGTTGCGGTGAATTCGAGCAGCCTCCGCGCGCTGGGCTATGACCCGGCCGGGCAGGTGCTGGAAGTGGAGTTTCACAATGGCTCCGTCTACCGCTACGAACAGGTGCCGCCCGAGGTCGTGCAGTCACTGCTGGAGGCGGATTCGCTCGGGCGGCATTTCAACCGGGTTTTCAAGCCACAGCACTACCCATATTGCCGCCTCCGATAAAGTGCCGCTGCCCGATGGTTCCGATGCTTCGCGTCTCTTGCCGGCTCCCAGGCATAGCTATCGGCGCTTGGCATGGCATCTCTCTGCGCTGAACTTCGTCAGGCTCTGCTGGCCTGAATTCAGGCAGGACGCTTTCATTGAGCGGAGTCTCGCGGATCAGAGGAGGCATTAATGTCAGACCATCACACCTACAAGAAGATCGAGATCGTCGGCTCGTCGCGCAACAGCGTCGACGAGGCCATTCGCAACGCCATCGCCGAAGCAAACAAGACGCTGCAGAACATCGAGTGGTTTGAGGTGGGCGAGATTCGTGGTCACGTTGCTGACGGTCAGGTCGCACACTACCAGGTCACCGTGAAGATCGGTTTCCGTCTCAACGAGAGCTGATTGGCAGCGGCCCATGTCTGTAGGTCATGGGCCGTGGTGGGCTTGAGCCCACCCGCTTTTCAGGCCTGGCGCAATCCCGCGATTATCTCGAAGGCACGATGGCGATCAGCTGTCTCGTAGAGATCGCATGTGAAGATCAGCTCGTCGGCGGCGGTCTGTTCCAGCAGCACCTCCAGACGCGCTCTGACCTTTTGTGGCCCGCCGATAAGCGCGAGACCGAGGAAGTCGCCTACTGCGTGCTGCTCATGGGGCAACCACATGCCTTGCATGCTCTGTACAGGCGGGCGCAGCACCAGACTCTGACCGCGAATCAGCGACAGAATACGCTGGTAAACGCTGGTGGCCAGGTACTCGGCCTGCTCGTCGCTGTCGGCCGCGATCAGCGGCACGCCGAGCATCACGTAAGGCTTGTCGAGTACCGCCGAGGGTTTGAAATTGTCGCGATAGAGCTTGATCGCTTGGTGCATGAATTGCGGTGCGAAATGCGAGGCGAAGGCGTAAGGCAAGCCCTTGGCTGCTGCCAGCTTTGCGCTGAACAGACTGGAGCCCAGCAGCCAGATCGGCACATTGCTGTCGACGCCGGGCATGGCAATCACCCGCTGGTTCGGCTGGCGCGGACCGAGCAGCATTTCCAGCTCCTCGACATCGGCAGGAAAATCATCGGCGCTGCCCATGCGGTCGCGACGCAGCGCGTGGGCGGTGAACTGGTCGGCGCCGGGCGCACGACCCAGTCCCAGATCGATGCGGCCGGGATACAGCGCCTCCAGTGTGCCGAACTGCTCGGCGATCACCAGTGGCGCGTGGTTGGGCAGCATCACCCCGCCGGCACCAAGGCGTATCCGTGAGGTGTTGGCGGCCAGGTAGCCAATCAGTACCGAGGTCGCGGCGCTGGCGATGCCGTCCATGTTGTGGTGTTCGGCGACCCAGAAGCGCTCGAAGCCGAGTTCTTCAACGTGCCGGGCCAGGGCCAAGGCATTGTGCAGCGCTTCTGCCGGCGTGCCATCGTCGCGGATGGGCGCCAAATCCAGGGCTGAAAAGCGGGTCTGGGAAATACGGGACATCGTTTACCTCGTAATCAGTAACAGTGTTCGGCTTCGGCCCGCACCAGCACATTGCGCTGTTCGTCGCGCAGCCAACCCTGTGGGGTGAAGCCCAGCGAACGCGCCTGAAACAGGTAACGCTTGCCGGCCTCGAAGTTGTCGTAGTTGACCACAAGGTCACAGCGAATGGTGTGGGTATCGCCGAACAGGCCAAAGCCGCCGGTACTGACCTCGAATTCGTAGCGCGCTTCGAGTTCATGGGCTCCCGGCGGTACCAGGAAATAGCGGCCATCGGGGGTGCGCTTTCCGTCCATGCGCTCAGACATGAAGATATCAGTGGTCTGTGCGCTGAGATCGACCCAGGCCATGTTCGGGTCGTGGGGCGGCAGTGGGCTGGCGCATCCGGAGAGGATCAGAGCAAGCAGAAGGACGGGCCAAAGGGGCATGTTGGACACTCCGAATCAGACGAACGAGCACGGCGCTATGGGATGGAAAGAGCCTGCGCCACATACCGGTTCTTTTCAACGCCGCGTCAACGCTGCGGAAGGTGTTCATCGATGCGTGACGTGGGGCGGGCTCATATATCCGCCAGGTCGCCACAGCCTTCTTCCCGGCCCTGCGCCAGCAGATTCCGATGATGGTCGTAGAGCTTGACCCTGGGGCGGAAACCTTGACCGCCGGCGACCAGACGATAGCGCGCGCCGGCGGTGAAGCGGTCGTATGCCAGCGTCAGCCGGCAGTCCCGTGACAGCGGCTCGCTGTTGAGACCGACGTTGTGACTATCGACCTGGAAGCGGTAACGCACCTCTAGCGTGCGGCTACCGGGCTGAACCTGAAAATAGCGGTCGTCATCCAGGCGAAGGCCATCCACTGCCACCGCCTGCAGGTCGGTTTCCTCATGGGGCGTGAGTTCGATCCAGGCCTGTGCGGGGTCGGGCTTGGGCATCCATAGCGAGCAGCCGGCAAGACAGGAAATGAACAGGACGAGAACGAAACGGTGCATGCCGGGCTCCGTTGGAGAATTCGAAAAGCACGCCGCGCGCTTGGGATTGCCACCCACTGCGTCGCGTCTGTAGGGTGCGCTTTGCGCACCAGCGCCAATCCCGTCCAGCACCCGGTTACCAGATGCGGAAGCTCAACGCTGCCTTGATCGACCGTCCCAGCCTGCGCTGGGTTCCCCTCATGCTTGCCATCGGTCTGAATGGCTGTAGCACCTATTACGGCCAGCTGGCGGTGGGGCAGTTGGAGGTGTTGCGCGAGCGCCGACCCATCGAAGCGATCGTCACCGACCCTGCACAGGACGCCGCGCTGCGCGCGCGTTTGACAAACGTCCTGCAAGCACGAACCTTCGCCAGCCAGGCCCTGGGCTTGCCGGATAACGGCAGCTATCGCCACTACGCCGATCTGCGACGGCCCTACGTGGTGTGGAACCTGTTCGCCACCGAAGAGTTTTCCGTAGCGCCGCTTGAGCACTGCTTTCCCATCGCCGGCTGCGTGGCGTATCGCGGTTACTACCGCCAGGGCGCGGCGCGTGGCGAGGCGGCGCGGTTGCAAGCGGAGGGTATGGATACCCTGGTCGCCGGGGTGGAAGCCTATTCGACGCTCGGCTGGTTCGACGATCCGCTGCTCAACTCCATGCTGCGTCGTAATGACGAGCAACTGGCCGGGTTGATCTTTCACGAGTTGGCGCATCAGCGGCTTTACCTGCCCGGAGACACGGCGTTCAACGAGTCTTACGCCAGCTTCGTCGAGCGGGAGGGCCTGCGTCAGTGGCAGATCAACCGCGGTCTACCGGAACAGCACGAGCAAACGCGAAGGCGTTACCGGCAGTTGGTAGAGCTGATACTGGCTACGCGCGAGCGGCTGGTCGAACTGTATGCCTCGCAACGGCCCGCAACGGAGCTGCGGCAACTCAAGCAGGACGAGTTCATGCGCCTTCGAAAGGAATATCGCGCCCTGCGCGACGGCCCCTGGAATGGCGATAACCGTTTTGACCGCTGGTTCGCCCAGCCGCTGAACAACGCGACGTTGTTACCGTTCGGTTTGTATGACCGCTGGGTACCGGCATTTTCGACGTTGTTCGATGAGAACGGCCGCGACTGGCAACGCTTTCATGCGGCGGTATCGGCCCTCGCCGCGTTGCCCGCCGACGAGCGGGAAGCGCGACTCAGACGATTGGCGGACTAACAGGCTAAGCGGCACGCCTGGTTGCAAACCGGCGCTCTCAGCTTCCTTGGTTGTGTCGAATGCCCACTTCACTGTGCAGTGAAGTCTGCGCGTTCCGATGAATGGCGGGAATCGTTTTGGGAGCTCTCCGGTCCCCTTTTTCAGGTCGCCCCGTTTATGGCGGTGATCACCGATGCCTGATTCCACACATAAAAACGGAGGCTCCATGGAGACCATATCCGGAATTCTCGACAACAAAGGTACGCCCCTGGAGAAGCAGACGTTCACATGGAAGGAAATGGCGGGCAAGCCGATCAGCAAACTCGATGACGATGCGTTTACCCGGATTCGCATTATCCTGATGAACGGTGTAGAGACCGACGCGCTGCGCCTCAAGCACGGTATCGCACGCTTCAACAAGGAGCTGCGCCTGCCGCTGGCGGACATTCGACGTGTCGAACAGCACCAGGCCACCATGATCAATTGGTTGATCGGCGCCGACCATTCACCGCTGGAAACCACTGTCGCGTATGAGCAGGTGGCCATCGAAGTCACTGCGGCGGTCGCGCAGAACGAGCCTGACCCCTATCAGGCCCAGACGTATCGCTTCGGCCTGTTGGAGGACTTCGACCACCTGTACCGCTATTCGGCCATGCTCGACCGGCTGGAGGGCAAGGATGCCAATAACATCCTGCAGGGCTATACCGACATCGTGCCAGGGCGCAAGACCTCCGAGCACCATCGCCACCCGGAAAACGACATTCGCGACAACTACGAGAAGAGCAGCGCCGCGCTGATTACCAAGATTCATGCAGCGCTGATTACCGGAGCGGAATACCAGACCCACGACTATTACCAGACCATCGGCCCACTGTTCGCCGATCCCCTGGCGCGGCAGCTGTACGCCGAGATCGCCTCGGTGGAAGAGCAGCACGTGACCCAGTACGGCTCGCTGTCCGATCCCAGTGAGAGCTATATCGAGAAGTGGCTGGTGCACGAGGCGACGGAGGTCTACATGTACGCCAGTTGTGCCGAGCAGGAAACCAATCCGCGTATCAAGGCCATTTGGGAGCGCTTCCTCGATTACGAGTTGGGCCACCTGAACATTGCCTGCGAATGGTTTAAGAGGATAGAGGGGCGCGATCCGGCTGAAATTCTCGCCGGCCCGCTGCCGAAGATGGTCGAGTTCAAGAGTCAGCGGGAGTTCGTCCGCCAGGTGCTGGCTGCCGAGGTCAACCTGCGCAGCAGCGGTACCCAGTACGTCGACAAGAGCCAGGAGCCGCAGAGTTCGCTCGATTACCGCGCGCGACTCAATTCCGAAGGTATCGCGTCGAACATCGTGTCGGCGGGCTACCAATGGGCGCCGGGTGGTGAGCTCATGGGCAAGAACTTCTGAGGAGATATCACTATGGCAACTTCAGCGAAGGTAGGCACCAATTTCACGGGCGTGCAGATGTCCCCTCAGGACACCAAGAGCCTGCTCGAAGCGGTTGAGGAAATTCTTCCCGACGTTCCCGGCGACGCCAAGGCGATCAAGCTCGAGCGCGTCGCGCGTAACGAAGACGCCGACCGCATCGGGTCAGTGCCTGTGCCCGGCTCGGCCAAGGGCATGCTCAAAACTGCGTTCGATATGGTGCGCGGAAAGAGTCCGGAAATTCTTATCGACAAGCTGGGCGAGCGCTTGGCCTTCGAGCGCAGCGGTGTACGACTGTATGAGGCAATGATTGCCAAGGCCAAGGCGCTGGAAGGGACCGAGTCCGACCTGGTTCAGGTGCTCAAGCATATTCGTGACGAAGAGTTCGAGCATATGAACCTGGTGCGCGCAGCGATCGAGACGTTGGGCGCCGATCCCACCGCCATGACACCCTGCGCCGACGTCGCGGGCGTCAAGGCGTTGGGTGTTCTGCAGGTGCTCACCGACCCACGCACCAACGTTGCCCAGGGCATGGGCGCGCTGCTGACGATCGAGCTTGAGGACAACGCAGCTTGGGAACTGCTGATCGAACTGGCCGAAGCCGGGGGCCATCCGGGCATTGCCGAAAGTTTTCAGAAGGCCAAGGAGCAGGAGGATGACCATCTGATAAAGATCAAGACACTGATCCGTCGGGACCTGATCGTTCAAATCAAGTAATGGCGCGGTGCACTTGTTTTGGGCGCGTCTTCGGGCGCGCCTTTTTTCACCACAGGCCGCCAACCGCTGGCGGCGGTTTTTTTCTGCTTCAGGCAAAGGCGCTGCGCAGCTCGTCCAGGGTCGCGTAGTAATAGGCAGGCGATTGCGCCATGAGCTCTTCATGGCTGCCGAAACCGTATCCGACGGCAGCGGCCTGTAGGCCGTTTTCCCGGGCACCGATCAGGTCGTGCTTGCGGTCACCGATCATCAGCGTCTGCGCGGTTTCGAGGCGCTCTTCGGCCAATAGATGGGCAATCAGCTCGACCTTGTTGGTGCGCGTGCCGTCCAGTTCGCTGCCGTAGATCACCTTGAAGTGATGATCGAAAGCGAAGTGGCGGGCAATCTCGCGGGCGAACACCGACGGCTTGGAAGTGGCCACATAGAGCGTTCGGCCTTGCCCACGCAGGTGCTCAAGCAGCTCCAGCACACCGTCGAACAGCAGGTTTTCGTAGATCCCCAGCGTTTGGAAACGCTCCCGATAGAACTCCACCGCCTTCCAGGCTCGTGCCTCGTCGAAGCCGTAGAACTGCATAAAGGCCTGTAGCAGCGGAGGGCCGATAAAAGGTTCTAGCTTCTTGAGGTCCGGCTCGTCGATGTCCAGCTTGGCCAGCGCGTACTGGATCGACCGCGTGATGCCTTCACGCGGGTCGGTGAGGGTGCCGTCGAGATCGAAGAGGATGGTCGAGTGGTGCATGGGGAGTCTTTGGCTTCTGTGTCGATTAGCGGCACTTTAACAAAGCACATGGTATAGGACTTGCTCTTGATTGGTCGCATGTCCCCTCCGGGCCGTACCACCCAACAACATCAAGAGGTCATTCATGGGTAAAACAGCCGAATCGCGCTTGCTGGAACTGGGTATCGAACTGCCCCCGTTGTCCGCACCTCAGGCGAGCTACCTTTCCTATCGTGTTTATGGCGATCTCGTTTATCTGGCCGGGCAAACCAGCTCGCTGGACGGCGTACCGGTTTACACCGGGCCGATGGAGCGTGTCGAAGACATCCCGCGGGGCTATGAGGCCGCCAGGCTGTGTGGCTTGAATCTGCTCGCTGCGCTTTCGGCGGCCTGTGAAGGCGATCTGGATCGTGTGGCCGGTTGCCTGAAGCTCAATGGATACGTGTTCGCCGCACCGAGCTTCGACGCCGTCCCTTCAGTGGTCAATGGTGCATCGGATCTGATCACAAGCGTGTTTGGTGAGATAGGACAGCACGCTCGAACCGCTGTCGGGGTTGCAGTATTGCCCCATTTAGCCAGTGTCGAAGTCGAAGGCGTGTTTTTTCTAAAACGATGAGCACAACGCCAGCTGTCATACGATCAGGATGCAGTGGCTGGTAGCCACGCGCTGCACGGTCACGGTCGACCAGCCTGACGACATGGGCGTTTTGTTATGGCTAGAGCGAGCTCGATGAATCCACCTGGCAATGGCATCACATCCATTGAAGGAGCCGCAGAGGGGGCGGATCCGCTCTTCAACCAGTCGCTGGCAAAGGGGCTGGTGGTTTTGCGGGCGTTCGACCTGGCTCACAGGACCTTGACGCTGGGGGAGGTGGCTCGGCTTACCGACATGAGCAAGGGTTCGGCCCAGCGCGCCGTGCACACACTGGAGATACTCGGCTACATCGGCCGTGACGAGCGCAGCCGAGGCTTCCGCCTGCTGCCCAAGGTGGTCGAACTCGGCTTCAACTATCTCGCTTCCCACCCGCTGGTGCGCCTGGCACACCCCTATCTGGCGCAACTGGCGCAGGCCAGCGGGGAAACCGCGAGCCTCACCGAGCCGGTGGACCGCCACATGCTCTACCTCTCGCAGATCATGACCACGCAGTCGATTCCGGTGCTCACGCCCATCGGCATGCGCATCCCCATGTATTGCACCAGCTCGGGGCGTGCGTACCTCAGTTGTCTCGGCACGGAAGAGGCCCGACGCATTCTCGAAACCTCCACCCGAGAACGACGAACCCCGGTAACGCAGACCTCGGTCGAGGACATCCTGCGGGGGCTCCAGCAAAGCCGGCGGCTGGGCTATGCCGTCAATTGCGAGGAACTGTTTCTCGGCGACATGGGCATTGCCGCGCCGGTTGTCGATCGCTTTGGCCAGGCGGTGGGCGCCGTGCACCTTTCGCCGCCGACGAGCCGCTGGAGCCTGGAAGAGGCGACTTCACGCCTCGCCCCCCTAGTACTTCAATGTGCCCGAAGCGTTTCCGATTCACTGGCGCACTGATTAGGCGCGCCGAAGGCGCCGCTCATGCGACGCAGAAAGCCTTTACCCACCGGTTTGTTGCGGCGAAACACAGAATGGGCAGGAAAATGCCGCTGCGCATCAGTTTATGAATCGGTAATCGATACACATGCATCGATTGGCATACCCGTTGCTCTTCATCTCTCAACAGTCCCGCTTGATGAGGTTTTCCGATGAGCACGCATGTATCGAAGCATCCGCTGGCCAAGGTCACCCGCTTGGCCCTGGCATTATCACTCGTACTGGGTAGTTCAGCCGCCCTGGCCCAGGAGAAGGTCCTGCGCATCGGCATGACCGCTGGCGATATTCCTCGCACGCTAGGTCAACCGGATCAGGGCTACGAGGGAAATCGCTTCACCGGGATCACCATGTACGACGCCCTGACCCAATGGGACCTGAGCTCCAGCGAGAAGGCCAGCGAGCTGATCCCGGGGTTGGCCGAGTCCTGGTTGGTGAGCGAAGGTGATCAGACCAAGTGGATCTTCAAGCTTCGGCCCGGGGTGACGTTTCACGATGGCTCGCCGTTCACCGCCGAGGCGGTGGTGTGGAACGTGGACAAGGTGCTCAACAAGGATGCACCGCAGTACGACCCCTCGCAGATCGGCTCCACCGCCGCGCGCATGCCGACACTGCGTTCGGCCCGGGTGATTGATGAGCTGACCGTGGAGCTGACCACTTCCGAACCGGACTCCTTTCTGCCCTACAACCTGACCAACCTGTTCATGGCCTCGCCGGCCCACTGGCAGGCCAAGGCCGAGGCGGTGCCCAGCTCGGTGAGCGATCCGGCCCAGCGTAGCCAGCAGGCATGGGCGGCTTTTGCCGCTGATGCCTCGGGTACCGGTCCTTTCGCCCTGGACAAGTTTGTCCCACGCGAACGTCTGGAACTCGTCGCCAACGCCAACTACTGGAACGAGAAGCGGCGGCCGCAGATCGACCGGGTCGTCCTGCTTCCGTTGCCGGAGGCCAGCGCGCGGACCGCCGCGCTGATGTCCGGGCAGGTGGACTGGATCGAGGCACCGGCACCCGATTCGGTGGAGGCCATCAAGGCGCGCGGCTACACCATCTATTCCAATCTCCAGCCGCACCTGTGGCCCTGGCAATTTTCCTTTCTGGATAACTCCCCGTTCAAGGACAAGGCGGTGCGCCACGCGGCCAACCTCTGCGTCAACCGCGACGAGCTCAAGACATTGCTCAACGGTCAGATGGAGCCGGCCACCGGGGTGGTCGAGCCGGGCGATCCCTGGCGCGGCAACCCAAGCTTCCAGATACGCTATGACGTAGCCGCGGCGCAGAAGCTGATGGAGGGAGCCGGCTACTCGGCGTCAAAGCCGGCCAAGGTGAAAATACAGACCTCCACTTCCGGCTCGGGCCAGATGCAGCCGCTGCCGATGAACGAGTACATCCAGCAGAACCTCAAGGAATGCTACTTCGACGTCGAATTCGACGTGCTGGAGTGGAACACCCTGTACTCCAGCTGGCGTCTCGGTGCCAAAGACCCGGCGGCCAACGGCGCACATGCGACCAACGTCAGCGCCGCAACGATGGACCCGTTCTTTGCCATGGTCCGCTTCGTCAGCAGCAAGGCGTTGCCACCGGTCTCCAACAACTGGGGCCATTACATCAGCGCGGAAACCGACGCGCTGGTGGAGAAGGCCCGCACCACCTTCGAAGAGCAGGCCCGCAACCAGGCCGTCAGCGAACTGCACGCCAACGTCGTTGACGAAGCGCCGTTCCTGTTCGTGGCCCACGATGTCGGCCCGCGCGCGCTGTCGCCGAAGATCGCCAACGTGGTGCAGCCCAGGAGCTGGTTCATCGACATCGCCACCATGAGGATGGAATGAACCCGCCCGGCTGACCCTTCGCTCCACGGCGCAGTGGCAAATGGGCCCTGCGCCCCTCGCCAGAGGTCTTCCTGATGCTTGGCTATCTGTTTCGAAGGCTGGGCTATGCCCTGCCGATCATGCTCGGCGTGTCCTTCCTCTGCTTCATGCTGGTCCACATCGCGCCCGGCGACCCGCTGGTCTCCATCCTGCCGGCAGACGCCTCGGCCGAGCTGCAGCAGCAGATGATGCGGCTCTACGGCTTCGATCGGCCGTTGCTTGAGCAATTTGTGCACTGGCTCTGGCGCGCTTTGCACGGTGACCTGGGCAGCTCCATCGCGACCAGCCGGCCGGTCGTGGACGAGGTGTTCAAGGCGGTCGGCAACACCTTGATGATCGCCCTGCTGGCGACCCTTATCGGCTTTACCTTCGGCTCGCTGTTCGGTTTCGTGGCGGGCTACTTGCGCAACTCCTGGGCCGACCGCCTGGCCTCCTTTGTATCGGTGGTCGGTGTCAGCTTGCCGAACTACTGGCTGGGGATGGTGCTGGTGATCGTCTTCTCCGCACAGCTGATGTGGCTGCCAGCCACCGGCGCCGGCCCCGGTGGTTCCGGCGACTGGAACTGGAACTGGGCGCATGTGCAGTACCTGATCCTGCCCGCGCTGACCATGTCGTTCATCCCCATGGGGATCATCGCCAGAACGGTCCGCGCGCTGGTGGCGGACATCCTGTCCCAGGAGTTCGTCGTCGGCCTGCGTGCCCGTGGGCTGAGCGAATGGGGCGTGTTCAAGCATGTGCTAAAGAACTGCGCGCCGACCGCGCTGGCGGTAATGGGCCTGCAGCTGGGTTACCTGCTAGGCGGTTCGATCCTCATCGAGACGGTGTTCTCCTGGCCGGGGACCGGCTTCTTGCTCAACCAGGCGATCTTCCAGCGCGACCTTCCCTTGCTGCAGGGGACCATCCTGGTCCTGGCGCTGTTCTTCGTGGCGCTGAACCTGTTGGTAGACGTGCTGCAAACCGTCTTCGACCCGCGCATCGAAAGGGGCTGACCATGACTGCTGCCATACTTCCCGATCCTACCGGTGAGCGTCTCGACAGGCCGGCGGTGGTGCGCTCTCGCGGACACGGCGCCAACGTGCTGCGCCGGCTGCTGCGCAATCCGGTGGCCATGATCGCTGCCACCATCCTTCTGCTGCTGATTCTGGTGGCGATCTTCGCGCCCTGGCTGATGCCTGCCGATCCCTATGCCACCTCGATGCTTAAGCGCCTCAAGCCGATCGGCACCGAAGGCATGCCATTGGGCTCGGACGAGCTGGGACGCGATCTGCTCTCGCGGCTGATGCTCGGCGCGCGGCTGTCGCTGTTCATGGGCATCGCCCCGGTGGTCATGGCCTTCGTCATCGGCGGCAGCATCGGCATCCTCGCCGGTTATGCCGGGGGTTGGCTGAATACCGTGGTGATGCGCTGCGTCGACGTGCTTTATGCCTTCCCGTCGGTGCTGCTGGCGATCGCGTTGTCTGGCGCCCTGGGTGCTGGCATCACCAACTCACTGGTGTCGCTGACAGTAGTGTTCGTGCCCCAGATTGCGCGGATCGCCGAAAGCGTGACCACCGGCGTTCGGCGCAGCGATTATGTCGATGCGGCCCGGGCATCGGGCGCCTCCTCGCTGCTGATCATACGCAAGCATGTGCTGGGCAACGTGATCGGGCCCGTCTTCGTCTACGCCACCAGCCTGATTTCGGTGTCGATGATCCTCGCTTCCGGGCTGTCGTTCCTCGGCCTTGGCGTCAAGCCTCCGCAGCCGGAGTGGGGGCTGATGCTCAACACCTTGCGTACCGCCATCTACACCCAGCCCTGGATCGCAGCGTTGCCGGGCCTGCTGATTTTCATCACATCGGTGTCGTTCAACATGCTGGCCGACGGGCTGCGCTCGGCGATGGAGGTCAAGCAATGAGCCTTTCACAGCAACAGCTGGTCAATGAATTTCGCGATGTGGGCGGCGCGCGTCAGCCCTTGCTGATCGTGCGCGGGCTGAAAAAGTATTTTCCCTTGAAGAGCACCGGTTTCGGGCTGCGCCGTGAACGCCTGGCAGTGCGCGCGGTGGACGGGATCAATTTCGAGATTCTCAAGGGCGAGACGCTCGGCGTTGTCGGCGAGTCTGGGTGCGGGAAATCCACCACCGCGCGGCTGTTGATGCAGCTGACCGAACAGGACAGCGGTGAGCTGATCTTCGACGGCCAGGCCCTGGGCAGCCGCGGGTTGCCACTGCGCGAATACCGTCGGCAGACCCAGATGGTGTTCCAGGACAGCTATTCCTCACTCAACCCGCGGATGACCATTGAGGACTCAATCGCCTTCGGCCCGACCGTGCACGGTGTCTCGAAACGGGAAGCGCTGGAGCGGGCCCACGACCTGCTCTTGCGGGTCGGTCTGGAGCCGGCGCGTTTTGCCGGGCGCTACCCCCATGAACTGTCCGGCGGGCAGCGCCAGCGGGTCAACATTGCCCGCGCGCTGGCGCTGGAGCCACGGCTGATCATCCTTGACGAGTCGGTCTCGGCGCTGGACAAGTCGGTGGAGGCCCAGGTGCTCAACCTGCTGCAGGATCTCAAGCAGGCGTTCGGGCTGACCTATCTGTTTATCAGTCACGACCTCAACGTGGTGCATTACCTGTGCGACCGGGTATTGGTGATGTACCTCGGCGAAGTGGTTGAAGTGGGGCCTGCGGATGCGTTGTTCGAAGCCCCGCTGCACCCTTATACCCAAGCCCTGCTGCGTTCGATGCCCACCACCGACCCCCTGCAGCGGACCGAGGAAGCGCCGCTGGCGGGAGACCCTCCGAACCCGATCAATCCGCCGAGCGGCTGCCGCTTTCACACCCGCTGCCAGGACGCGCGGGCAGTGTGTGCCAGCGTGGCGCCGATCTTTCACGAGGCCGTGCCTGGGCGGCGTGTCGCCTGCCTGAAATACCAACCCGATTCGGGCTACGAAACCGCACAGATCCCGCTGCGGGAGGTGACCCATGGGTGAAGCGAACAGCACGATCCGCCTGCGTGATCTGCAGGTGGAGTTCCATCAGCCGGGTAAGCGCATCCAGGCGGTCAACGGTGTCGATCTTGAGGTCGGTGAGGGCGAGGTGGTTGCCCTGATCGGCGAGTCAGGCTCCGGCAAGAGCGTTACCCTGCGCGCGATGATGCGCCTGCATCCGGATCGTGCGACCCGCTACGGCGGCAGCCTGGAGGTGGCTGGGCAAGACGTGCTAGGCATGGGCGCGAAACAGCTGGCACTGCTACGCGGCAAGACCATTGCAATGATCTTCCAGGAGCCCTTGCTGGCGCTGGACCCGGTCTACACGCTGGGCCAGCAGATCACCGAGACGATCCGCCGTCACGAGCCTGTGAGCAGGGCCGAGGCCCGCGCCCGTGCTTTGCAACTGTTCGAGCGGGTCCGCATTCCGAGCCCGGACCGGCGCCTGGACACCTACCCGCACGAGATGTCTGGCGGCATGCGCCAGCGGGCGATGATTGCGTTGGCGCTGGCCTGCCGGCCTCAGGTATTGCTCGCCGACGAGCCGACCACGGCGCTGGACGCGACGGTGCAGATCCAGATTCTGCTGCTGCTGCGCGAACTGCAGCGCGAGCTGGGGCTGTCCATCGTGTTTGTCACCCACGACATCGGTGCGGCAGCAGAGGTCGCCGACCGCATGGCGGTGATGTATGCGGGACGAATCGTCGAACAAGGCCCGGCCGCGGTGCTGCTGACACGGCCGCGCCATCCGTACACCCGCGCGCTGCTCAAAAGCCGGGCTGAGGGCGCGATGCAGAAGGGCCAGCGCCTGGAAACCATTGGCGGTGCGCCGCCTGACCTCTCGAAGCTGCCCACCGGCTGCGCTTTTGCTGAACGCTGCGCCCATGCCGCCGACGCCTGCCGGCAAACACCGCCGCCGAACACCCGCGTCGGCCCCGGCCACGAAGCACGGTGCTGGAGGCTGGACGAAATCGCCGTTACCGATATCAGTCGCTGCACCCTGTAGCCGGACGACGCGCCGCCAGCGGCCTGCCCGCTTGCAGAGATGCGCGAAGACCAGAATCCAATGTCCTAGAGGTTGCCCATGACCGCCGAAGCCCATTGCTACATGCCCTACCCTGACGTGCCGGTCGCCTCCGGCGAGGGTCCCCTCTCGGACCTGAGCTTCGCGGTGAAAGACATCTTCGACCTGGCCGGCTACCCCACCGGCTGCGGCAACCCTCACGCCCTCGCCCGATCCGGCATCAAGACCACTACCGCACCGGTGGTGCAGACCCTGCTCGACAAGGGCGCGCGGTTTACCGGCAAAGTCCTAACCGACGAGTTGGCCTTTTCCATGGCAGGCAAGAACGCGCACTTCGGCACGCCGCGCAACGGTGGCGCACCTGACCGGATTTGCGGTGGCTCCAGCTCAGGCTCGGCTTCGGCTGTTTCCAATGGCCTGTGCGACTTTGCCCTGGGCACCGATACCGGGGGTTCGGTGCGCGCGCCGGCCAGCCACTGCGGGCTGCTCGGCATGCGCCCGACCCACGGCCGCATCAGCCTGGAAGGCTGCATGCCGCTGGCGCCGAGTTTCGACACTTGCGGCTGGTTCGGCCGAGACATCGCCACCTTCGCCCGCGTCGGAGAGGTGCTGCTCGGTGCGGACAGCGTAGCGCTGCCGGCCTCTCCTCGCCTTATGTTGGCGGCCGACGTGATGCGGCACGTCACGGGTGAAACCCGCGCGGCCAGCACCGCTGTGCTCGGCCAGCTCGAGAAAGCCTTCGGCACTGGGCTCGAGTCGGTCGACGCGGTTCTGCTGCCGGCGGACGAGCTGTACTGGGCGTTTCGGCATATCCAGGGCTTGGAGGCCTGGCGCAGCCAGGGTGATTTTCTTCGGGCTCATGATGTGCAACTCGGCCCCGGCGTGAAGGAACGCTTCGCCTGGTCCAGCCAGCTCAGCGAGGCGCAGGTCGCGCCGTACCAGCAAGTGCGCGTCGAATTTACCCGCCGCTTCGATGCGCTGCTCGGCAACGACGGCGTGCTGGTGATGCCCACTATGCCGGGCAGCGCACCCCTGCGCGCCAGCGATGAGCAGGCCCTGGAGGACTACCGCAACCAGTCAATTCCCATGCTTTGCCTGGCGGGGCTCGCGGGCTGTCCGCAGATTTCGCTGCCGCTTATGCAAATCGGTGGCGCACCGCTGGGTCTGTCGTTGATCGGCCCGCGCGGCTCGGACATCTCGCTGATCACCTTGGCCCGCCAGCTGATGGCCTGACCCGCTCTTCTTTCTCGAGAATCATTACATGACACTGCACATCGACTCCGACCGCCTCTGGCAATCGCTGATGGATCTCGCCGAAATCGGCGGTACCGCCAAGGGTGGCGTCTGCCGACTGGCACTGACCGACCTCGATCGGCAGGGCCGCGACCTCTTCGTCAGCTGGTGCCGCGCCGCCGGGCTGTCAGTTCGGGTTGACGCCATCGGCAATATCTTCGCCCGGCGTGCCGGCACCGATCCGTCACGCCGCGCCATCGCCATGGGCAGTCATATCGACACTCAACCCACCGGCGGCAAGTTCGACGGCAACTTCGGGGTGCTCGCCGGCCTGGAAGTGCTGCGCACCTTGAACGACCAGAATATCCAGACAACCGCGCCCATCGAGGTGGTGGTGTGGACCAACGAAGAAGGCTCGCGCTTCGTCCCGGTGATGATGGGTTCGGGCGTGTTTACCGAGGCCTTCAGCCTGGAATACGCGCTGGCGCAGCAGGATACCGAGGGGGTCAGCGTTGGCGGTGAGCTGGAGCGCATTGGTTATGCCGGCGAACAGCCCGCGGGCGAGGTGCCTGGCGGTATGTTCGATGCTTATTTCGAGGCGCATATCGAGCAGGGACCGGTGTTAGAAGCATACAACCTTCCCATCGGCGTGGTGCCCGGCGCGCTTGGGCAGCGCTGGTTCGATGTGACCGTGACCGGCATGGAGGCCCATGCCGGGCCGACCCCGATGGACCAGCGCCATGACGCTCTGCTCACCGCCGTGCGGCTGGTCGAACAGGTCAACCGCATCGCCTTGAACCATGCGCCCCACGGCCGGGGCACGGTGGGCTACCTGCAGGTCTTACCCAACTCGCGCAACACCATTCCAGGAACGGTGCGGTTCTCTGTCGACTTTCGGGCTTTGGAGGATGCCGATCTGGCCGCCATGGAGGCCGAGCTGCGCGATGCCTGCGCGACCCTGGTCGCCGGCGACGCCCGCCTGATGATCGACCTGAAGCAGGTGGTTTGCTTCCCGCCGAGTCATTTCGATCCGGCTTGCGTAGCCAGCGTCCGCGACGCCGCGCAGGAATTGGGATTGCCGTGCATGGAGGTGGTCAGCGGTGCCGGCCATGATGCGGTCTACCTGGCCGATGTCACCCCCACGGCGATGATTTTTGTGCCCTGTAAGGACGGCGTCAGCCATAACGAGATCGAAGATGCCGATCCTGCGCATATTGCGGCAGGAGCGGACGTACTGCTCCATGCCGTACTGAAGCACGCTCGGTAGGAAGCGGCTTGAGGGTGCCGAAGCATTTCAATAGCTCAACGGGTGTTGGTCAGGAGCCTTCAGCCAGGTACTGGCTCTTCAGCTTCACGTAGTTGCCGGCCGTGTAGCTGAAGAAGCTGCGCTCTTTGTCGGTCAGCGGGCGGGCCTGCTTCACCGGGCTGCCGACATACAGAAAACCACTGTCCAGTTTCTTGCCTGGCGGCACCAGGCTGCCGGCGCCGATGATGACTTCGTCTTCCACCACCGCGCCGTCCATGACGATCGAGCCCATGCCGACCAGGATGCGGTTACCCAGGGTGCAGCCATGCAGGGTGACCTTGTGGCCAACGGTGACCTCATCGCCGATGGTCAACGGGTAGCCGTCCGGGTTGAACGGACCGGCGTGGGTGATGTGCAGGACGCTGCCGTCCTGGATGCTGCTGCGCGCACCGATGCGAATGCGGTGCATGTCGCCGCGGATCACCGTCAGTGGCCACACCGAACTGTCTTTACCGATCTCGATATCGCCGATCAGCACGGCGCTGGGGTCGACGAATACACCTTCACCGAGCTTGGGCGTGTGGCTCTGGTAGCTGCGGATACTCATAGGATGCTCCAGTTATAAGACGTGTCTTGGCGGGGTTAGGGATTGTCCAGGCTCAGCGGGCCCGGGCGGAAGAACTCGCCCGGGGTGGCACCGAATTGTTCGCGGAAGGCGGCGATGAACGCCGACAGTGACTCGTAACCGCAACCAAGCGCCACGTCGGTAACGCGCTCGCCGCGCTCCAGCGCCGGCAGCGCGCTGAGCAGGCGCAGGCGTTGTCGCCAGGCGCGAAAGCTAAGCCCTGTTTCGCGCAGGAACAGCCTGCTCAGGGTGCGTTCGGAAAGACCCAGCGTCACGCTCCAGTCCGCCAGCCGCTCGCGCGAATCCGGGCGTGCCTGAAGCTTGCGGCACAACTGGCGCAGGCGCGGCTCGGTCGGCAGCGGCAGCACCAGCTCAACTTCTGGTGCGCAGCCCAGTTGGTCCAGCAGCACCTGCACCAGACGTCCTTCAGGGCCATCCTCGGCATAGGCTTCGGGCAGCGTGCTGAAGTGCTGGATCAATTCGCGCAGCAGCGGACTGACTTGCAGTACACGGCAACGCTCGGGGGCATCGCCGGCGACACTGCGGTCGATGTAGAGGCTGCGGATGCAGGTATCCGGCGCGCAGAACACCTGGTGGGTAACGCCTGCCGGGACCCAGACGGCCCGCAGTGGTGGCGCAATGAAGCGGCCACTTTCGGTGCGCACCTCGAGTACACCCTCTACCGCATGGGACAGTTGTACCCAGGGGTGGCTATGGCGATAACCCAGCTTGAGATTGGGAGGCGAGTCGAGCTGGCCATAGACGGGACGTGGCAACGCTTGGAGTTCGTCAAGGCGTGCAAGCAATACCGCTTCTTGTCCGATTGGCGACATTTAATGCCTGCTTGGCGTTAGTCGGAATACGCCGGTCACGATAATGTCGCTGCCTGTTACCTGCAAGTTCAAGGATCGTTCCCCCATGTCTCGGCTGCGCCTATTGTTTGATAATTTCACCCTGGCCCTGCTGGCGGTTATCGCCATCGCCACCTTTTTGCCCTGCAAGGGTCAGGGTGCAGTCATCTTCGGCTGGGCGACGACGCTAGCCATCGCGCTGTTGTTCTTCATGCACGGCGCCAAGTTGTCCCGCGAGGCCATTCTGGCTGGTGCGGGCCACTGGCGCCTGCACTTGCTGGTATTCGCCTGTACCTTCGTGATGTTTCCGCTGATAGGTTTGGCCCTCAAGCCCCTGCTCAGTCCGCTGGTCGGCACCGAGCTTTACCTGGGCATTCTCTATCTTTGCGCGCTGCCCGCCACAGTGCAGTCGGCCATCGCCTTCACTTCGTTGGCGCGTGGCAATATCCCGGCGGCGGTCTGTAGCGCAGCCGCCTCCAGCCTGCTGGGCATCTTCCTCACGCCGGTGTTGGTGATGGTTCTGCTGGGTGTCGAAGGCGAAGCCGGCTCAACGCTCGACTCCATTGGCAAGATCGTGATGCAGCTGCTGGTACCTTTCATTGCCGGGCAGATTGCGCGGCGCTGGATCGGCGCCTGGGTGACGCGCAACAAGAGCTGGCTGAAGTTCGTCGATCAGGGTTCCATCCTGCTGGTGGTCTACACCGCATTCAGCGACGCGGTAGTCGAGGGGCTCTGGCAGCTGATCCCGCTGTCGCGGCTGATAGCGCTGACGCTGGTCTGCTGCCTGCTGCTGGCGCTGGTGCTTTGGGCCACGCAGTTCCTTGCCAAGCGGTTTGGGTTCAATTTGGAAGACCGCATCACCATTCTCTTCGCCGGTTCGAAGAAGAGTCTGGCTACCGGCGTGCCCATGGCACAGGTGCTCTTCGCCAGCAGTGCGGTGGGGATGATCATCCTGCCGTTGATGATCTTCCACCAGATTCAGCTGATGGTCTGCGCCGTGCTCGCCCAGCGCTATGCCCAGCGTGAGGAAGAGTCGACGAAGCAGGTCTCCGAAGGCGCTGCGTCATAGGCTTAGGGAGGCACCATTGGGGTGATTCCCAGCTGCACGGTCGGGCGTTTGTCTTTAACATGGCTCGAGTATCCACCAGAAAGGGCCAACGCCGTGACCGCCACCAATCCGCTGCTTCGCGATTTCGACCTGCCGCCCTATTCCGAGATCCGCCCTGAGCACGTAGAGCCCGCCGTGGACAGTATCCTCGGCGATAATCGCATTGCCTTGCAGGAACTGCTCAGTCGCCCGGCCGAGAGCCTCGATTGGTCCACGCTGGTGGTTGGCCTGGATGAGATGAACGAGCGCCTCAGTCGAGCCTGGGGACCGGTCAGCCACCTCAATGCGGTATGCAATAACCCCGAGCTGCGCAGCGCCTACGAGGCTTGCCTGCCCAAGTTGTCTGCCTATGCCACCGAGCTTGGGCAGAACCCGGACCTGTTCGCTGCCTACCAAGCCCTGTCGCTGAGCCCCGAGGCGGACGGCTTCGACGTGGCACAGAAGACGATCCTTGAGCATGCGTTGCGCGATTTCCGTCTCTCAGGCATCGACCTGCCACCGGCTGAGCAGCAGCGCTTCGGCGCCATTCGGATGAAGCTCAGCGAGCTTGGCAGCAAATTCTCCAACCAGTTGCTCGATGCGACCCAGGCCTGGACCAAGCACGTCACCGACCAAAGCCTGCTGGCCGGCATCACCGCTTCGGCCAAGGCGCAGATGGCCGAAGCGGCTAAAGCCAAAGGACTCGACGGCTGGCTGATCAGCCTGGAATTCCCCAGCTACTATGCGGTGATGACCTACGCTGACAACCGGGCGCTACGTGAAGAGGTCTATGTCGCCTACTCCACGCGCGCTTCTGATCAGGGTCCCAACGCCGGCCAGTTTGATAATGGCCCGGTAATGGAAGAGCTTCTGGATCTGCGTCAGGAACTGGCCAAGCTGCTGGGCTTTCGCAACTACGCGGAGCTGTCGCTGGCCACCAAGATGGCCGACAGCACCGATCAGGTGTTGGGCTTCCTGCGCGATCTGGCCAAACGCAGCAAGCCGTTTGCCGAGCGCGACCTGAATGAGCTGCGCGCTTTCGCCGCCG
>Ga0233383_1000147_pt1 | contig 30599 bp, 27 predicted proteins | sample ElkDunMinimDraft_14_FD_191542 | JGI IMG/M metagenome (GOLD analysis project Ga0233383, IMG submission 191542) | Fecal eukaryotic communites from dung pellets of Tule Elk in California, USA - Elk Dung G16 | ecosystem: Host-associated > Mammals > Digestive system > Large intestine > Fecal | place...
GGTCCTGGGCACGCCGCTCGCGAGCCTCGTCAGCCGCGCCGCGGGCTGGCGGGCCGCGTTCTGGGCGCTCGCGGTCCTCGCCGTCGTCGTGGCCTTCCTCGTCCGCGCGATCGTCGCGCAGCGCCCTGGCACCACCCCCGGCAACGCCCCGGACACCGACCCGGACCAGGCCCGCCCGCCCGAGCACGGCGTCGAGGCCGGGCAGACCGCGGGCGCGGCGAGCGCCCGGCCGATGGTCCTGGTGACCGCGCTGGTCGGCGTCCTGCTCGTGGGCCACTACGGCGCCTACACGTACATCACGCGACTCGTCGAGGAGCCGGCCTCCGGCGTGCCCGGCGGCATGAGCAGCCTGCTCCTGCTGTTCGGCATCGCCTCGGCCGGGGGCGTCGCGCTGGCGGGGCGGTTCGGCGCACGCACCGCGCGCGCCCTGGTGGTGAGCACCGCCGCGACCGCGCTGAGCGTGCTGGCGCTGCTGACGGTCGGCGTCCACGTGGCAGTCGGCGTGGCCGTCGTCGTCGCCTGGGGCGTGGCGTCCGGAGCGCTCCCGCCGCTCGCGCAGACGCTCATCCTGCGGCTCGGCGGGCCCGAGCGCCGGACCACGGCCAGCGCGCTCATCCCCGTGGTGTTCAACGGCGGCATCGCGGTGGGCGCGGCCGCCGCGTCGGCCCTGGTGGCACGGGCGGGTACGGACACGTTGCCCGTGCCCGCAGCGGTCGTCGTCGCCGCGACCGCGGTGCTCCTCGCGGTGGCCGCCCGGTCGTGGTCCCGCGCGTCCCGGGGCGCCGCGACGCCGTCGGTGGTCGCCGCGGTCTGAGGCCCAGCCCGGGGCCGGCGGGCGATCGCTGCGATGATGGCCCGCATGACCCGCACCGTCACCCTGCTCGGCTCCACCGGCTCCATCGGCACCCAGGCCGTCGACGTGATCCGGAGGCACCCCGGCCGGTTCGACGTCGAGGCGATCACCGCGGGCGGCTCCGACGTCGGGCTGCTCGCCCAGCAGGCGGCCGAGCTGGGCGTGCGAGCCGTGGGCGTCGCGGACGCCGGCCGGAAAGGCGCGTTGCGGGAGGCCCTCGACGCCCGGCTGGGCCGGGCGGCGGCCGACGTCGAGGTGCTCGCGGGGCCCGACGCCGCGACGGCGCTCGCCGGCTCCGGGTCCGACGTCGTGCTCAACGGCATCACGGGCAGCGTGGGGCTGCGACCGACCCTCGCCGCGCTCGAGGCCGGCTCCACGCTGGCCCTGGCCAACAAGGAGTCGCTGGTCGTCGGCGGCCGGCTCGTGACCTCGGCCGTCCGCCGCGCCGACCAGATCGTGCCGGTCGACTCGGAGCACTCCGCGATCGCGCAGGCGCTGCGCTCGGGCGTGCACACGGCCGGGCACAGCGAGGTCCGCAAGCTCGTGCTCACCGCGTCGGGCGGTCCGTTCCGCGGCCGCACGCGCGACGAGCTGCGCGACGTCACGCCCGCCCAGGCGCTGCGGCACCCTAACTTCTCGATGGGCCGCGTCGTCACGACCAACTCCGCGACGCTGGTCAACAAGGGACTCGAGGTCATCGAGGCGCACCTGCTGTTCGACGTCCCCTTCTCGGCGATCGACGTCGTCGTGCACCCGCAGCAGATGATCCACTCGATGGTCGAGTTCCACGACGGGTCGACGATCGCGCAGGCCGGCCCGCCCCGCATGCTGGTCCCGATCGCGCTCGGGCTGTCGTGGCCCGAGCGGCTCGCGGACGTCGACGTCCCGATCGACTGGACGCAGGCGGCGTCGTGGGACTTCGAGCCGCTCGACGACGCCGCGTTCCCGGCGGTGCGCCTCGCGCGGCAGGTGGGGGAGGCGGGCGGGACGTTCCCCGCGGTGTACAACGCGGCGAACGAGGTGTGCGTGGACGCCTTCCACGACGGCGCGCTCGGGTTCCTCGACATCGTGGACACCGTCGAGCGGGTCGTCGGCGAGCACGAGGGCGGCGACGCATCGAGCATCGAGGGACTCATGGCCGCCGATGCCTGGGCGAGGTCCCGTGCGGCGGCCGCCGTCGCCTAGGCTCGGTAGCGTGAACGCACTCTCCGTCGTCATCGGCATCATCGTCGTGCTCGTCGGTCTGGTCGTCTCGATCGGCCTGCACGAGGTGGGCCACATGCTGCCCGCCAAGAAGTTCGGCGTCCGCGTGAGCCAGTACATGGTGGGCTTCGGGCCCACGGTCTGGTCGCGGACCAAGGGCGAGACCGAGTACGGGCTCAAGGCGTTCCCCCTCGGCGGATACGTCAGGCTCGTCGGGATGATGCCGCCGGCACCGCCCGGCGCCCGGCCGGTGGGCGGGTTCTTCGGCCAGGTCATCGGTGACGCGCGCGACGCGAGCGTCGCCGAGATCCGCCCCGGCGAGGAGCACCGGGCGTTCTACAACCTGTCGGCGCCCAAGAAGCTCGTGGTCATGTTCGGCGGCCCGTTCATGAACCTCGTGATCGCCGTCGTGCTCCTGTTCGTGGTGCTCGTCGGGATCGGCCTGCCCGCCGTCACGACGACGGTCGGCGCGGTGAGCGACTGCGTCCCGGCGGCCGCCACGAGCCTCGACGAGGAGCCCGCGTGCACCGACGAGCCGGCTCCCGCCCAGGCCGCGGGCATGCAGCCCGGGGACACGATCGTCGCCTTCGACGGCCAGGAGGTCACGTCCTGGAACCAGCTCGTGGGCCTGATCGGCGACTCCGCGGGCACTCCGGTCGAGGTCGTCGTGGAGCGCGACGGCCAGCGCGTCCCCCTCACGCTCACGCCCGCCGAGCGCGAGACGATCGCCGTCGACGCCCAGGGCAACCCGCGCCTCGACGCCGACGGCGAGCCCGTGACCCAGACGGGCGGGTTCCTGGGCGTGACCCCGACGTCCGAGTACGAGCCGTTGCCCGTCTCGAGCGTGCCGCAGGCCGTCTGGGACCAGGTCTCCGGCACCGCGGCCGTGCTCGTGACCCTTCCGGTCCGGGTCGCCGAGGCGGCCGTCGAGACGTTCACGGATGCTCCGCGCTCGGCCGACGGACCGGTCAGCATCATCGGCGTCGGGCGGCTCGCGGTCGACGTGGTCGCGGCCGACGACCCGATCGTGATGACCCTGCAGCGCCTGCTGCTGCTCCTCGCCGCGCTCAACATCGCGCTGTTCGTGTTCAACCTCATCCCGCTGCTGCCGCTCGACGGCGGGCACATGATCAACGCGCTCTACGAGGGCGCGAAGCGCACCGTCGCCCGCGTCCGTGGTCTGCCGCGGCCCGCACCGGCCGACGTCGCGCGCATGATGCCCGTCGCGTACGTGATGTTCGTCGTGCTGCTCGGGGTGGGCGTGGTGCTCATGCTCGCCGACGTCATCGACCCGATCCGGCTCGCCTAGGCGACTGCTCGCTCGTGCCCGTCGAGGCTTGCGCCAAATGCGGAGGCCCTGTGTGCACCAGGGCGGGCATCGGTGTGCATGAGACCGTCGTGGCGGCGAAGGTGCGTGCGAGCGCCCGGTTCGGGCGATACTGGACTCGTGACTGCTGTGAACCTCGGCATGCCCGTGATGGGTACGAACAACCCTGTGCCCGTCCTGGCGCCTCGCCGCAAGACCCGCAAGATCCGTGTGGGCAAGGTGGAGGTGGGGGGCGACGCACCGATCAGCGTGCAGTCGATGACCACGACGCCGACCACGGACATCAACGCCACGCTCCAGCAGATCGCGGAGCTCACGGCATCCGGCTGTGACATCGTGCGGGTCGCCGTGCCCAGCGCCGACGACGCGGCGGCGCTCCCCGCGATCGCGCGCAAGTCACAGATCCCGGTCATCGCCGACATCCACTTCCAGCCCAAGTACGTGTTCGCGGCGATCGACGCCGGCTGCGCCGCCGTCCGCGTGAACCCGGGCAACATCCGCAAGTTCGACGACCAGGTCAAGGAGATCGCCCAGGCCGCGCGCGACGCCGGCATCTCCCTGCGCATCGGCGTCAACGCGGGCTCGCTCGACCCGCGCCTGCTGGCCAAGTACGGCAAGGCCACGCCCGAGGCGCTCGTCGAGTCGGCCGTCTGGGAGGCGTCGCTCTTCGAGGAGCACGACTTCCACGACTTCAAGATCTCGGTCAAGCACAACGACCCGGTGGTCATGGTCCGCGCGTACGAGCTGCTCTCCGAGGCCGGCGACTGGCCGCTGCACCTCGGCGTGACGGAGGCGGGGCCCGCGTTCCAGGGCACCATCAAGTCGGCGACGGCGTTCGGCGCGCTGCTGAGCAAGGGCATCGGCGACACGATCCGCGTGTCGCTCTCGGCCCCTCCCGTCGAGGAGGTCAAGGTCGGCAACCAGATCCTGCAGAGCCTCAACCTGCGCCCGCGCAAGCTCGAGATCGTCTCGTGCCCCTCGTGCGGCCGCGCCCAGGTCGACGTCTACACCCTCGCCGAGCGTGTCACGGCCGGGCTCGAGGGTCTCACCGTCCCGCTGCGGGTCGCCGTCATGGGCTGTGTCGTCAACGGTCCGGGCGAGGCGCGCGAGGCCGACCTCGGCGTGGCGTCGGGCAACGGCAAGGGCCAGATCTTCGTCAAGGGCGAGGTCATCAAGACCGTCCCGGAGGCGATGATCGTCGAGACCCTCATCGAGGAGGCCATGCGGATCGCCGAGTCCATGCCTGCCCCTGAGAACGACGCGCAAGCGGGCGCGCCGGTCGTCACGGTCGGCGGCTGAGGCCGAGCGGGCGCCCATGAGCGGCTGGCGGCCGGCGGTACGGACCCCGCAGGGTCCGGCGTCCGAGGCCGCCGTCGCGCAGCCCGGGGCGCCCGGCGGCGGCGGACGTCACCGCCGCGGCTCACCGCAGGCGCGGTCGCTCGCCCAGAGCGACGTCGCCGAGGCGCTCGCCGTCTGCGCCCTCGACCCGGTCGCGTCGGTGCTCGCGGCCACCCGGTTCGAGCTCGCGGCCCGCGCGGGCCTGCCCGCGGCGGGCGGCAAGGCCTGGGGCTTCCCGGCGGAGGGCCCGCTCGTCGCAGTCTGCTGGTCGGGCGCGAACCTCGTCCCCGTGGTGCCCACGGACGTGAGCGACGCGGACGCCGCCGACGCGGCCGCCGCCTTCGCGACGATGGCCCGGCACCAGGGCCGCCGGTCGTCGTCCATCGTGGGGGAGCGCCGGGCCGCGCTCGCGATGTGGGAGCAGCTCGAGCCCTACTGGCCGGCCGCGCGCGAGGTGCGCGCCGACCAGCCGTCCCTCGCGCTCGACCACGACCCCACCGTCGCGCCCGAGCAGGACGTGCGCCTGTCGACCCTGGACGACATCGACCTCGTCCTGCCCGCGTGCGTGCGCATGTTCACCGAGGAGGTCGGCTACTCGCCGGTCGCGCACAGCGGCAGCGCCTACGCGCTGCGGGTCCGGACCCTCGTCGCCGAGGGACGGTCCTACGTCCACCTCGGAGGCCGTGACGACGGCACACCGGTCGTGCTGTTCAAGGCCGAGCTCGGGGCGGTGGCCGGGTCGGTCGCGCAGGTGCAGGGGGTCTGGGTCGATCCCGAGCATCGCGGCCGCGGCCTGTCGGTGGCCGGGATGGCCGCCGTCGTCGCCGCGACGAGGCGGCACGTGGCGCCCGTCGTGTCGCTCTACGTCAACGCGTACAACGCGCCCGCGCTCGCGGCCTACCGGCGCGTGGGCTTCGAGCAGGTGGGCACGTTCGCGACGATCCTCTTCTGATCCTGTCTTGAGCCTGCCCTGACCCGTCTCACGGCACTGGGCGCACCCGTTCGAAGAGATGCTCGTACCGGAGCACCAGCCCGTCGTCGTCCACCTCGAGATCCGCCTCGAAGCCCGCTGCCACGCCCAGGTCGACGTAGCGCAGGCTGTGGCTGCCGGTGCGCACGTACCGCTGCCGCGACCGCACCACGGTGAGCGCGGGACCGTCGACGAACGCGGTGTCCAGGGTGCGGCTCGCACCGACCGCGTCCGCCAGCTCGCGGATCGGCATGGTGTTGCAGAAGGGCGTGACGGAGAGGTCCGGCTCCTCGGCACCGTCCAGGTCGGGCCGCGGCGCGCCGTCCACGAGCCAGCCGTCACCCGCCCGCTCCAGCCGGAGCCGCCCGTGGCCCCGAGGGCCCCAGCGCTCGACGGTCAGCGCCTGCGCCCGCCACTGCGGGTCCAGCCACCAGGTGTGGTCGATCCGGAAGCCGCCGTCCTCGACGCAGACCACGGTCGCCGAGGCGACGACGCCGTCCGGCCCGACGTCGAGGTCGAGACGCTCGAGCCCGTCGACGTCGGTCCGGCGCCAGAACAGCGTCGTCGGCGGCACCGCCGGGCCGCTCACTTGAGGAGGCGTGACAGGCGCCGGTCCGCCAGGACCTGCCCGCCCGTCTGACAGGTCGCGCAGTACTGGAGCGAACGGTCGGCGAACGAGACCTCGCGCACCGTGTCGCCGCACACCGGGCAGGTCTGGCCCGTACGCCCGTGCACGCGCATGCCGGCCCGCTTGGCGTCCTTGAGCTCCCGGGCGGGCTTGCCCGACGACGCGTCGACCGCCTCGCGCAGCGTCGTCACGGTCGCGGTGTGCAGCGCCGCCACGTCGTCGGGGCTGAACGACCGGGTGAGCTTGAACGGTGACATCCGGGCCACGTGCAGGATCTCGTCCGAGTACGCGTTGCCGATGCCGGCGATCGCCGACTGGTCGCGGAGCAGCCCTTTGACCTGCTGGTTCTTGCGCTGCAGCAGCGCGCCGAGCACCTCGGGCGTGAACGCGTCCGAGAGCGGCTCGACACCCAGCGAGCGCACCTGCTCGACGTCCTCGGGCGAGCGCACCACGTGCACGGCGAGCCGCTTGCGGGTCCCGGCCTCGGTCAGGTCGAACCCCGAGCCGTCGTCGAACCGGACCCGCAGGGCGAGCACGGCCCCGCGCGACGACCCGCCGAGCCGCGGCCGCACCACCGTGGTGGGCGCCGAGTCGTACCACCGCAGCCAGCCGCCGCGCGCGAGGTGGAACACCAGGTGCACGGCGTCGTCGTCGGGCCCGGCCGTCAGGTCCAGCCACTTGCCGTGCCGCGCGACGCCGGTCACCTCGCGCCCGACGAGGGCCGAGACGGGCGGGTCGAACGTCTTGAGCGCCGAGATCGCTGCGACGTCCGCGGCGACGACCTGGCGACCGCGCGTCCGCGCGTCGAGGAACCTGACCAGCGACTCGACCTCGGGCAGCTCGGGCATGGCAGCCATGGTGCCGCGTGCCGCTCCCGGGGACAACGGGAGGCGCGGGGTGGCACCGAGGCAGTCCCCGGGCGCCGATAGGCTGCACCCATGTCGATCGTGTCCGCCGGGAGCCGCTCCCACGGCGACCTGCTGCGCCTGTCCCACCTGTTCGTCCGCACGCTGCGTGAGGACCCTGCCGACGCCGAGGTCGCGAGCCACCGGCTCCTCGTGCGCGCCGGGTACATCCGCCGTGCGGCGCCAGGCATCTACTCGTGGCTGCCGCTCGGGCTGCGCGTGCTCCGGAAGGTCGAGGCGATCGTGCGCGACGAGATGAACGCCATCGGCGCCCAGGAGGTGTCGTTCCCGGCGCTGCTGCCGCGTGAGCCGTACGAGGCTTCGGGCCGCTGGACCGAGTACGGCGACGGCATCTTCCGGCTCAAGGACCGCAAGGACGGGGACTACCTGCTCGGGCCGACGCACGAGGAGATGTTCACGCTCCTCGTCAAGGACCTGTACTCCTCGTACAAGGACCTGCCGCTCGCGCTCTACCAGATCCAGACCAAGTACCGCGACGAGGCGCGTCCGCGCGCGGGCCTGATCCGCGGCCGTGAGTTCATCATGAAGGACTCGTACTCGTTCGACATCGACGACGCCGGCCTCGACGTGAGCTACGCCAAGCACCGCGAGGCGTACGTGCGCATCTTCGACAAGCTCGGCTTCGACTACGTCGTCGTCTCGGCGCACGCGGGCGCGATGGGTGGCTCCAAGTCGGAGGAATTCCTGGCGAAGTCCCCGATCGGCGAGGACACCTACGTCGAGTGCACGTCGTGCGGGTATGCGGCCAACGTGGAGGCCGTGAAGATCCACGCTCCGGATCCCGTGCCCTACGACGACGTCCCTGCCGCCCACGTGGAGGACACCCCGGACACCCCGACGATCCAGACGCTGGTCAGCCTGCTCGACGCCAAGCTCCCCCGCGCCGACCGCCCGTGGGCGGCGTCGGACACGCTGAAGAACGTCGTGTTCCTCCTCACGCACCCCGACGGGTCGACGGAGCCGCTCGCGATCGGGGTGCCCGGCGACCGGGAGGTCGACGAGAAGCGGCTCGAGGCTGCTCTCTACCCGACCAGCTTTGCGCCGTTCTCGGAGGAAGACTTCAAGGCCTATCCCACGCTCGCCAAGGGCTACATCGGTCCCCGCGCGCTGGGGGAGGCCTCGCCGTCCGGAATCCGCTACCTCGTCGACCCGCGCGTCGTGACCGGCACGCGCTGGGTGACGGGCGCGGACGAGGCCGGCCGCCACGTGCTCGACCTGGTCGCGGGCCGCGACTTCACGCCGGACGGGACGATCGAGGCCGCCGAGGTGCGCCCGGGTGACCCGTGCCCCAACGGTGACGGCCTCCTGGAGGCCGCGCGCGGCATCGAGATGGGCCACGTCTTCCAGCTCGGCCGCAAGTTCGCCGAAGCGCTGGACCTCAAGGTGCTCGACGAGAACGGCAAGCAGGCGGTCGTCACGATGGGCTCCTACGGCATCGGAGTGACGCGCGCCGTCGCAGCCATCGCCGAGAACAACCACGACGACCGCGGCCTCGCCTGGCCCGCCCATGTCGCACCCGCGCACGTGCACGTCGTGGCGACCGGCAAGGGCACCGAGGTCTTCGACGCCGCCGAGCAGATCGCATCGGGTCTGGTCGCCGAGGGCGTCGAGGTCATCTACGACGACCGCGCCAAGGTCTCGCCGGGCGTCAAGTTCGCCGACGCCGAGCTGCTGGGCGCGCCGCTGATCCTCGTGGTCGGGCGTGGGCTCGCGGACGGCGTCGTCGAGGTCCGGCCGCGCGCGGGCGCCAGCCGGCAGGTGCCGGTCGACGAGGCCGTCACCGCGGTGGTCGACGAGGTCGCCGCCCTGCTGGGCGACGGGGCCCGGTAGCGGCGGGGCCCCCGGGTAGCGGCCCCGGCCTAGGTGCCGGTCGCGCCCTGCTCGGGCAGCCCGGGGAACGCCGACGGGCGCGCGCCCCAGTCGTCGAGGACGAGCGACGCCTCGACGAGCAGGTCGACCAGCACCGCGCGGGTCCCGGACGCCGACGTGCCGACGAGGCTCGCGTAGTCGATCGCGAGGTCGTTCTCGAGCGAACGCACCAGCGCGACATGGGGCACCTCGGCCTCGGGCGGCACGGCGTAGGCGACGCGGCGCGGGTCCTGGTCGGTCCCGTCGGTGCCGGCCAGCACGGCCCATGCCTGGGCCCGCTCGCGGTGGGTCCGGGAGAGGGCGAGCAGACGTTCCTGGAGCTCGCCGTCGGCGCGCGCGGCCCGCAGCTGGAGGGCGTAGCCGATCGCGTCCTCGGACACCACCAGGGCGCTGAGCTCGTCGGCCGTCAGGCCCTCGGGCGCGACCGGTGTCTCGGGCGAGCCGGGCTCGGTCGTCGACACCGCGGACTCGGTCTCCGTGTCCTGCTCGGGCGTCGACGACGGCGACCGCTCGGGGCCCTCGTCGCCGGGCTCCTCGCCGTCAGGGTCCTCGCCGGGCGCGGGTGCAGGGATCTCGGGCACGGTCCGCGCCGGGTCCGGACCGCGGGCCAGGTCCGCGAGCCGGGCGGCGGAGACCGTCCACGACGCGGCGGTCGACGCGAGCAGCCGGGCGAGCGGTCCGTCCGCGGTGCGGTCGGCCGCGGCGCGGCCCCGTGCGGCCGCGTCGTCGAGCGCGACGACGACGTCCTGGGCGGTCGTGCTCTCCTCGGTGGGGGAGACCTGCGGGTCCGCCGTGTCGGTGTGCTCGAGCCCGGAGTCGTACTCGCCGCCGAGGCTCTCGGCCTGCGCCCGAGCGTCTGCGGCGATGCGCTCGAGCTCCGTGCGCACCGGCGTCCGACGCGTGGTCTCGGCCGCCTGCTCGGCGCTCTCGGCGACGTGCAGCGCGTCGGACACCGCCGTGCTGCGGACGACCTCGAACGCGTCGGGCACGGGCGGGGCGGGCGGCGGCGTCGCGAGGCGGACGCCGCAGCCGGTCGTCATCGCAGCGGCGAGCACGGCGCACAGAACCACGCGGAGCGCGCCACGACGACGTCGCCCGCCGGCCGGTGCGAGATGCGGTTCCATCGCGCCCGATGATGCCATGTCCGGGTGTGAGGTTGACCCATGCCGCCTGGTGATTCGCGCCGTGCGACCGCGCGCGCTGGCCTGGTTGGTTACGCTTGACGACGCACAACGACACACCGGTCGTGCCGATCCCGGCGCGGGAGCACACGGCGTGGGACCCACGGGAGGCAGACGATGACAGCGGAACAAGGTCGTACGGGGGCGGCCGACGCTGTCCGAGCGGTCGTAGAGCCGGTGGTGGGCGAGGCAGGCCTGTTCCTCGAGGATGTCGCGGTGGTCCGTGCCGGCAACCGTTCTGTGGTCCGGATCACGCTCGACCTGCCCGAGGACGAGGTCGGCAGCCTCGACTCCGACACCCTCGGTGACGCCTCCCGCGCGATCTCCGCGGCGCTCGACGCGAACGACGTCGTCCCCGACGCCTACACGCTCGAGATCTCGACGCCGGGCACGTCCCGGCCGTTGACCGAGCTGCGCCACTTCCGGCGCGCGCGGACGCGGCTCGTGAAGCTGCGGCTGTTCGACGGCGGCACGGTCGAGGGCCGGCTGACGGAGGTCGTGGACGACGGCGAGGGCCCGCGCCTCGTGCTCGACGACGGCACGCACGTGGCTGTCGCGGACGTGCGCAAGGGCAAGGTCGAGGTCGAGCTCAAGCGGCTCGACGACGAGAGTGACGCGAGTGACGCGGGCGAGTCCCGCACCGACGAGGAGGCCTGACGATGGACATCGACATGGGCGCACTGCGCCTGCTGGAGCGAGAGAGGGACATCAGCCTCGACGTCCTGGTGTCGGCCATCGAGCAGGCGCTGCTCTCCGCCTACCACCGCACGCCCGACGCCTACTCCCGGGCGCGGGTCGAGCTCGACCGCAAGTCCGGGCACGTGACCGTGTGGGCCCGCGAGGAGATCCGCACGCCTGACCCCGAGGACGCCGAGGGTCGCGACACGGTCGAGCTCGGTCCGGAGTTCGACCACACGCCCGACGACTTCGGGCGCATCGCCACGGCCACCGCGCGGCAGGTCATCGTGCAGCGCCTGCGGGACGCCGAGGACGACCAGGTGCTCGGCATGTTCCGCGGCAAGGAGGGCGAGGTCATCGCCGGCGTGGTCCAGCAGGGCCGCGACCCGCGCGTCGTGCTGGTCGACGTGGGCGGCACGGAGGCCGTGCTGCCGCCGCACGAGCAGGTGCCGACCGAGGAGTACCTGCACGGCGAGCGCCTCCGGGCCTACGTCGTCGAGGTCTCGCGCGGCATGAAGGGCGCGCAGGTCACGCTGAGCCGGACGCACCCCGGTCTGGTGCGCAAGCTGTTCGAGCTCGAGGTCCCGGAGGTCGCGGACGGTTCGGTCGAGATCACCGCGGTCGCGCGCGAGGCGGGCCACCGCACCAAGGTCGCGGTGCGGTCGCGGGTGCAAGGGCTCAACGCCAAGGGCGCGTGCATCGGCCCGATGGGAGCGCGTGTGCGCGCCGTCATGGCCGAGCTGCGTGGTGAGAAGATCGACATCGTCGACCACAGCGACGACGCTGCCCGGTTCGTGGCCAACGCGCTCTCGCCGGCACGGGTCAGCTCGGTCACGGTCGTCGACCCCGACGCGAAGGCAGCGCGCGCCGTGGTGCCCGACTACCAGCTCTCGCTGGCGATCGGCAAGGAGGGCCAGAACGCCCGGCTCGCCGCCAAGCTCACCGGATGGCGGATCGACATCCGGTCGGACGAGGGTGCGGCTCCCGGCGCCGGTCGCGGCGATTCTGCAGGCGATGCGCCCGACGCCACGCCGGACACGCCGGACGAAACGCCGGACTCTGAGTTCGACTCTGAGTCGGCCTCTGCGGCTGCCTCTGCGCCCGATACCACGGCCGACGTCGCGGACGACACGACCGGGGGTCGGTAACGACACGTGAGCGGTCGCGCTAGACTGTCCGGGACCGGGCCGCGTGCCCAGGATCCGATCCATCCCCGTACCCACCCGCCGGTGACCACCGGTCCGGTACGGACGTGCGTCGGGTGCCGGAAACGCGACCTGCGGTCAGCTCTCCTGCGGCTGGTGCTCGAGCCGTCGGACGTCGGGCCTCGGCTCGTCGTCGACGTGCGAGGGTGTCTGCCCGGGCGCGGCGCTTGGATCCATCCGGCGTCCGCCTGTCTGGAGCTCGCCGAGCGCCGGCGGGCCCTGCCACGTGCGTTGCACGCGGCGGGACCGCTCGACCTGGCGAAGATCCGGGCATATCTGGAGCAGCAGGACCGTTGAACAACTCCGGTCGCGGGCCGTCTCGACGGCACGCGACCACGTCGCGACCTGGCTTCGGCCTCGCCGCACCACGCGTACATCGACAAGGAAGCGGGTTAGAAGCCGATGGGCACCCGATGAGTCCCCAGCGATGAGTACTCGGTACTAACGACGGTCCTGCCTGTCTCGCAGGGGGGCCGAGACAGGAGAGATGTGGCAAAGATTCGTGTCTCCGCGCTCGCAAAAGAGCTCGGGATGACGAGCAAGGACCTCCTCGCAGCGTTGAAGGAGGCCGGAGAGTACGTGAGCTCGGCGTCGTCGACGCTCGAGGCCCCGGTCGAACGCACGATGCGTGAGAAGTTCCCCCCGAAGTCTGCGGACTCGGCCTCCAACCGTGGCTCCGCCGCGGCGAGGACCTCGCGTTCCGCACCGAAGCCTGGCGCCCGCAAGGCGCCTGCCGTCGCCGAGGCCCCCGCGGCCGTCGAGGCGGCACCGGTTCCCGAGGCCGCCCCGGCTCCCCAGCCCGTGGCCGAGAAGCCGGTCGAGACCCCCGCACCTGCACCCGCACCGGCACCCGTGGCTCAGGCCGAGCCCGAGGCGCCCGCCGCCGCTGCAGCCCCGGCTGCGCCGGCGGCCTCGCGCCCTGCCGGTGGCCCGACGCCTGGCCCGCGCCCGGCTGCACCCAAGCCCGCTGCCGCTCCGTCGCGCGACTCGCGTGACTCTCGCGACTCCCGCGGTGGCGGTTCACGACCCGGCGGTGGGCGCTCCGGCGCACAGCGTCCCGGTGGTGGAACCCCGCGTCCGGGCAACAACCCGTTCGCCCCGAGCCAGGGCATGCCGCGTCCCGGCGCCCCGCGCCCGGGCAACAACCCGTTCGCGACGAACCAGGGCATGCCGCGTCCCGGCCAGCGCCCCGAGCGCGCCGGTGGCGAGGCCACCGCGGAGCGTCCCGGTGGCCCGCGTCCGGCCGGTCCCCGTCCGGGCGGTCCGCGCCCCGGCGGGCCGCGCCCGAACCCGGGCATGATGCCCGGCCGCACCTCGATGCCCCGACCCGGCGACCGTCCCGCACCCGCGGGTGGTGGCCGCGGCGGCGGCGGTCGCGGTGGCCCCGGCGGCCCCGGTGGCGGTGGCGGCGGCTTCGCCGGCCGTCCTGGTGGCGGTGGCGGCTTCGCCGGCCGTCCCGGCGGTGGCGGCCGTGGTGGAGCCGGTCGCGGCTCGACCCAGGGCGCGTTCGGTCGCGCCGGTGGCCGTCCGGTCCGCGGGCGCAAGTCGAAGCGCGCGAAGCGTCAAGAGTTCGAGCAGATGCAGGCGCCGTCGCTCGGCGGTGTGCAGGTTCCCCGCGGCGCGGGTGACACCGTCATCCGTCTGCGTGCCGGCTCGTCCCTGAACGACTTCGCCGACAAGATCGACGCCAACCCGGCGTCGCTCGTCACGGTGCTGTTCCACCTCGGTGAGATGGCGACCGCGACGCAGTCGCTCGACGAGGACACCTTCGCGACGCTGGGCGCCGAGCTCGGCTACGTCATCGAGATGGTGTCGGCCGAGGAGGAGGACCGCGAGCTGCTCGAGTCCTTCGACATCGACCTGCACGCCGAAGAGGCCGCAGAGTCGGACGAGGACCTGATGCCCCGTCCGCCGGTCGTGACCGTCATGGGCCACGTCGACCACGGAAAGACCAAGCTCCTCGACGCCATCCGCTCGACGGACGTCGTCGCGGGCGAGGCCGGCGGCATCACGCAGCACATCGGTGCCTACCAGGTGCACGCTCAGCACGAGGGCGCGGACCGTGCCATCACCTTCATCGACACCCCGGGCCACGAGGCGTTCACCGCCATGCGTGCCCGTGGTGCCCAGGTGACGGACATCGCGATCCTCGTGGTCGCCGCCGACGACGGCGTCATGCCGCAGACGGTCGAGGCGCTCAACCACGCCCAGGCCGCCGGCGTGCCGATCGTGGTCGCGGTGAACAAGGTGGACAAGGAGGGTGCGAACCCGGCCAAGATCCGCCAGCAGCTCACCGAGTACAACCTGGTCGCCGAGGAGTACGGCGGCGAGACGATGTTCGTCGACGTCTCGGCCAAGCAGAACAAGGGCATCGAGGAGCTCCTCGAGGCCGTCCTGCTGACCGCGGACGCTGCGCTCGACCTGCGGGCGAACCCGAACAAGGACGCCCGCGGCGTGGCGATCGAGGCTAACCTCGACAAGGGCCGCGGGGCGGTCGCCACCGTGCTGGTCCAGTCGGGCACGCTGCACGTCGGCGACGCGATCGTCGCGGGCACGGCCCACGGCCGTGTGCGTGCGATGTTCGACGAGCACGGCGAGGCTCTGACCGAGGCTCCTCCGGCCCGTCCGGTCCAGGTCCTCGGCCTGGCCTCGGTGCCGAGCGCGGGTGACACCTTCCTGGTCTCGCCCGACGAGCGCACGGCACGCCAGATCGCCGAGAAGCGTCAGGCCGCCGAGCGTGCGGCCCTCCTGGCCAAGCGCCGCAAGCGCATCAGCCTCGAGGACTTCACCAAGGCGCTCGAGCAGGGCAAGGTCGAGACCCTCAACCTCGTCCTCAAGGGCGATGTGTCGGGTGCCGTCGAGGCGCTCGAGGACGCGCTGCTCAAGATCGACGTCGGCGAGGAGGTCCAGCTGCGGGTCATCCACCGCGGCGTGGGTGCCATCACGCAGAACGACGTCAACCTGGCGACGGTCGACAACGCCGTCATCATCGGCTTCAACGTGAAGTTCGGTGAGCGGGTCGAGGACCTGGCCGACCGCGAGGGCGTCGAGGTCAAGTTCTACTCGGTCATCTACCAGGCGATCGAGGACGTCGAGGCAGCGCTCAAGGGCATGCTCAAGCCCGAGTTCGAGGAGGCCCAGCTCGGCACCGCGGAGATCCGCCAGGTCTTCCGCTCGTCGAAGTTCGGCAACATCGCGGGCTCGATCGTCCGTTCGGGCACGATCCGCCGCAACTCGAAGGCGCGCGTCCTGCGCAACGGTGCGGTCGTCGGGGACAACCTCACGATCGAGTCGCTGCGCCGTGAGAAGGACGACGTCACCGAGGTCCGCGAGGGCTTCGAGTGCGGTATCGGCCTCGGCTCGTTCAACGACATCAACGAGGGCGACGTCATCGAGACCTTCGAGATGCGCGAGAAGCCTCGCGCCTGACGTTCGGCTCCCGATGCGTGCAGTGCGGACCGCTCGCGGTCCCGGCTCCGGCCGGGCCGCGGGGGTCCGCACTGCACGTCCGGGGACCTGGAAAGGACATGACTGATGGTCGACAACCCACGGGCCCGCAAGCTCGCCGACCGCATCAAGGAGATCGTCGCCCAGCAGCTCGACACGCGGGTCAAGGACCCGCGTCTCGGCTTCGTCACCGTGACCGACGTCCGCGTCACGGGTGACCTGCAGAACGCCTCGGTCTTCTACACCGTGTACGGCACGGACGAGGAGCGGGCCGGCACGGCCGCCGCGCTCGAGAGCGCCAAGGGCCTCATCCGGTCCGAGGTCGGCAAGCAGACCGGGATCCGGCTCACGCCCACCCTCGAGTTCCACCTCGACTCCGTCCCCGAGACGGCCGCCCACCTGGACGCCGCGCTGATCGAGGCCCGGCGTCGCGACGCCGAGCTGGCCGCGCTGCGCGAGGGCAAGGGCTACGCGGGGGAGCAGGACCCGTACCGCAAGCCGTCCGAGCACGACGAGGACGAGCTCTGACCCCGGCCACGCGGTGAGGCGCACCGACCAGGAGCGCCGGCCGACGGCACCTGACGGCTTCGTGGTCGTCGACAAGCCCGCGGGCTGGACGAGCCACGACGTCGTCGGCCGGATGCGCCGGCTCGCCGGTACGCGCAAGGTCGGCCACGCCGGGACGCTCGACCCCATGGCCACCGGGGTGCTCGTCGTCGGCGTGGGCCGCGCAACCCGCCTGCTCACCTACGTCGTCGGCGCCGACAAGGCGTACGACGCGACCATCCGCCTCGGCGTCACGACCACGACCGACGACGCGCAGGGCGAGGTGGTCGCCTCGTCCGGCGCGCGGCTCGAGGACGGCGGCGTCGACCGCGCGTCCCTCGACGCCGGTGTCGCCGCGCTGACCGGCGAGATCCAGCAGGTGCCGACGGCGGTCAGCGCGATCAAGGTCGACGGCAGGCGTGCCTACGCGCGTGTGCGCGCCGGTGAGGACGTCGAGCTCGCGGCACGGCCGGTCACGGTGAGCCGGTTCGACGTCCACGACGTCCGCCCGGCGGTGACCGACGACGGCGTGCCGGTGGTCGACGTCGACGTGACGGTCGTCGTCTCGTCCGGGACGTACGTGCGTGCGCTCGCGCGCGACCTCGGATCGGCGCTCGGCACCGGCGGGCACCTCACGGCCCTGCGGCGCACGCGCGTCGGGGGATACACCCTGGAGCAGGCGCGCACGCTGGACGAGCTCGAGGCCCAGGCCGACGCCGACGGCGTGCTGGCGACCGTGCCCCTGTCCGCGGCCGCTCGTGCGACGTTCGCGGTCCGGGAGCTGACCGCCGACGAGGCCCGCGCCCTGGGCTACGGCCAGTGGATCGCCCCGACGGGCGACCCCGGGACCGTTGCCGGGCTCGCCCCGGACGGGTCGCTCGTCGCCCTGCTCGAGGACACCCGGCGCCAGGGCGAACCCCTGGCCAAGCCGGTGCTGGTGCTCGCACCCGCAGGCTGACCCCGGCACGCCCACGACGGGCACGGCGGCCCCGCTGGTCGGACGCCGTATCCTTGACCGTCGGCGGCGTGCCCGACCATCACGGACGAGGAGCAGCTCGAGTGCAGGTGTGGACGGACCTGGAACAGGTCCCGGAGGGATTCGGCCCGTCGGTCGTGACGATCGGCAACTTCGACGGCGTCCACCGCGGCCACCGGACCGTGCTCGCCCGGCTCACCCAGCTCGCCCGGGCGGACGACCGCCGCTCCGTGGCCGTGACGTTCGAGCCGCACCCCGCCGTCGTGCACCGGCCCGACCAGGCGCCCGAGATGCTGACGGCGCTCGAGCACCGGCTCGAGCTGCTCGCCGAGGCGGGCCTCGACGCCGTCCTCGTGGTCGAGTACACGCTCGAGTTCGCGGCCCAGACGCCCGACGAGTTCGTGACCCGCTACCTGGTCGACGGGCTGCGGGCACGCACGGTCGTCGTCGGGCACGACGTCCGCTTCGGCAAGGGCAACGCGGGCACGCTCGCGACCATGGTCGAGCTCGGGGGCGAGCACGGCTTCGAGGTCGTCGCGGTCGACGACGCGGGCGAGTGGGTGCCGCGGACGGGCGAGGGCCGGCAGCGCTGGTCGTCGTCGGCGGCGCGTGCCCTGCTCGCCGAGGGCGACGTCGCCGCGGCCGCGGACGTGCTCGGTCGCCCGCACCGGGTGCGCGGCACGGTGGTGCACGGCGACGCGCGGGGTCGCGAGCTCGGCTTCCCCACGGCCAACCTCGGCGGGATCGAGGGCATGGTGCCCGCGGACGGCGTCTACGCGGGCCGCATGCTGCGACCGCAGCTCGCCGACGTCGATCCCACGCACCCCGACTGCGTCCTGCCTGCGGCGATCTCGATCGGTACCAACCCCACGTTCGACGGTGTCGAGCGGCGGGTCGAGGCCTACGTGCTCGACCGCACCGACCTCGAGCTGTACGGCGAGGAGATCGTGCTCGAGCTCGTGGAGCGGCTGCGCCCGACGTTGCGCTTCGACGGCATCGAGCCGCTGATCGCGCAGATGCACGACGACGTCGCGCACGCGCGGGCGATCCTCACCGGGTGAAGTTCGGCCCCGAAGGTCACGAGCCGGGCGTCGGCCCCTCCTCTCATGGCGTGACGTGAGTCACGCTGCGAGTGGTACGTCGTCCGTCTGAGACGAACGCCGTGCCGGTTGCGACACGGTGTGCCGTCCCGAGCCCCCAGCATGGGGCACGCCGCCGCCGCACTCGCGCTCCGGGGGCCGCCGTCGTCGACGGCGGCCCCAGGGGCGCGTCTCGCCGCGGCGAGACGCCGCGGCCCCTCCCACGAGAGGTGGAGCCATGGAGGCTCAGCAGACCGCCGAAGACACCTTCGGAACGACCGTCGCCGCCGAGCAGACGCCGGGAACGTCGGTCGCGGAATCTCTCGAGGTCGATGCGCGCGTCGATCTCAACGAGACACCCGTCGGCCGCACCGTGCGCAGCATCGGGCACGGCGGCACGTTCGTCCCGGACGGTCGCGACGGTGACGGCGCGGACCCGCGCATGTCGATGGCGCCCCTGCTGCCCAGGACCGAGATGGCGATCCTGTACGACTACGTGACCGGCAGGTTCGACGCCACGACGTCCTTCGACTACCTGTTCCGCACGCTGCGTGCCCGCTTCCCCGAGAGCCATCTCGGCTCGGCGGACGCGGCCGAGATCGCCGCCACGGTGGCGGCGCTCAAGGCCCTCGGGACCGCGATGATCGAACCGCCCGGCCCGGACGCCGCGCGCGACTCGACCATCCCGGCGGTCTACACCTACCTGGGCCAGTTCATCGACCACGACATCACGCTCAACACCAACGGCCCCGACCGGGCGCCCGAGCCCGGCCGTCCGGTGCAGCCCGGAGACCTCGCGCTCGGCGACGTGATCAACGACCCGTTCGAGGTCTTCGCGCCGGACACCGTGGTCAAGAGCCTGCACAACGGCCGCCACCCGTTCCTCAACCTGGACAGCCTGTACGGCAGCGGCCCGCGGTTCCCCGGCGAGGAGAATCGCCCGCCGACCCGGAGCGAGGCGGCCTATGCGACCGCGGACCCGGCCAAGCTCGCGCTCGGGCGCATCTCGACGCAGCCGATCCCCGGGTTCTCGCTGGTCGAGCCGGGTGACGACGCGCAGCGCGACCTGCCGCGCATCCGTGCCGCGGAGGCCGACGACGAGCGGGTCGCGGGCAAGGCGCGCATCCCCGACGGGCGCAACGACGAGAACCTCATCGTGGCCCAGCTGCACCTCGGGCTGATCCGCTTCCACAACGCCGCCGTGGACTGGGTGCGCCGGGTCGAGCCGTGGCTCACGGTCGACGACCGTGCGGTCTTCGACCGGGCGCAGCAGCTCGTGCGGTTCCACTACCAGTGGCTCGTGGTGCACGACTACCTGCGCACCCTGACCAAGCCCGGCGTGCTCGACACCGTGCTCCACGAGCAGTCGCTGCTGTTCAAGCCGCACCGCCGGATCTCGATGCCGCTCGAGTTCGCGGTGGCAGCGTTCCGGTTCGGGCACTCGATGGTCCGCAACGCCTACGACTACAACGTCAACTTCACGTTCGGCGGTCCGGCGGGGCCGGCGACGCTCGACCAGCTGTTCCTGTTCACGGGCGGTGGCGGGCTCTCGCCCAACCCGGCCAACCCGTCGGACGTGCTGCCCTCCAACTGGCCGATCGACTGGACGCGGTTCGTCGACAAGGGCGACCCGAACCGGGCGCGCGGCGCGCGCAAGATCGACCCGTTCCTGGCGGCCGACCTGGCGGACATGCTCAAGGAGGGCCGCCCGCAGGACGACGACCCGAACCTGCCGCCGCCGACCCCGGACATGCGGCTCATCCTCAAGCAGCTCGCGCAGCGCAACCTGCTGCGTGGCTACATGCTCGCGCTGCCCACGGGCGAGGAGGTCGCACGCGCGCTGCACGTGACGCCGTTGACGCGTGAGGAGCTCACGCGCGGCGCGGACGCCAAGGTGGGGGAGACGCTCGACACGCTGGGCGGGACCCCGCTGTGGTACTACGTGCTCAAGGAGGCCGAGATCGAGGGCAACGGCAACTTCCTCGGCGAGGTCGGCAGCCGTATCCTCTGCGAGACGTTCGTCTACCTGATCAGCAAGGACGACGAGTCGTACATGCGCCACCCCGGCGGCTGGTCCCCGGCCGACGGTGTGCGCCTCGACGACGGCCGCATGATCACCACGTGGTCGGACATGCTCCGGTTCGCCGGCGTCCTCGCCTTCAAGGACGGGACGTTCCGCACCGAGAACGGTCACCCCGCGGGGCACGACGGAGACGCCTGACCGGCGGGTCGCTCAGGGCCTCTCGACCGGCCGCATGCGACGGCGCCGCCCAGGTGGGCGGCGCCGTCGACGTGCGCTGATAAGATGTTCGGGCCGTACGAACGGCCGCGGATCCAGAGCGCCCGGTGAACAAGTCCCGGTGCACCGCGCAACGAACATCTAGGAGAGCCTGTGCCCCTCGACTCTGCCACCAAGCAGTCGATCATCACCGAGTACGCAACCCACGAGGGCGACACCGGCTCGCCCGAGGTGCAGATCGCGATGCTCACCCAGCGCATCAAGGACCTGACCGAGCACCTCAAGGAGCACAAGCACGACCACCACAGCCGTCGTGGCCTGCTGCTCCTGGTCGGCCAGCGCCGTCGCCTTCTCGGTTACCTGCAGAAGATCGACATCGCGCGCTACCGCAACCTGATCGAGCGTCTCGGTCTGCGTCGCTGACACGCACGGGCCGGCCCGGTCCCTCTCGCAGGGACCGGGCTGGTTCTGATGTGATGTCCTGTACAGACAACCCGTAGCAACCACCCGCGCCGGCATATCTCGTCCGGTCCTCGGTAGTGGCCTCCTGACCCCGCCGCCTCGGCCTCTCGGCCCGGGCCCGGGCGGGTTCTGAGGGCTTCGATCGAAGACCGCCGAGCAGCAGGACCGGCGCGTCGAGAGAACAAGGAGGGCACCCGTGGAGGGTCCCGAGATCCAATTCGCCGAGGCCGTGATCGACAACGGTCGCTTCGGCACCCGCACCGTCCGTTTCGAGACTGGGCGCCTCGCCCGCCAGGCCGCCGGCTCCGTCGCGGCCTACCTCGACGGCGAGACGATGCTCCTGTCGACCACGACGGCCGGCAAGCACCCCAAGGAACAGTTCGACTTCTTCCCGCTGACGGTCGACGTCGAGGAGCGCATGTACGCCGCGGGCCGTATCCCCGGCTCGTTCTTCCGCCGCGAGGGCCGTCCCTCGACCGAGGCCATCCTCGCGTGCCGCCTCATCGACCGTCCGCTGCGCCCACTGTTCGTCAAGGGGCTGCGCAACGAGGTGCAGGTCGTCATCACGGTCCTGTCCATGCACCCCGACGACGCGTACGACACGCTCGCGATCAACGCCGCCTCGGCGTCGACCCAGATCTCCGGCCTGCCCTTCTCGGGCCCGGTCGGTGCGGTGCGCGTCGCGCTCGTCGACGGCCAGTGGGTCGCGTTCCCCAAGTACTCCGACAAGGAGCGCGCGGTCTTCGACATGGTCGTGGCCGGCCGTGTCGTCGGTGACGACGTCGCGATCGCCATGATCGAGGCCGAGGCCACGGACAACGCCTGGTCGCTCATCAAGTCCGAGGGTGCCACGGCTCCCACGGAGGAGATCGTGGCCGAGGGCATCGAGGCGGCCAAGCCGTTCATCAAGGCCCTGTGCGACGCGCAGGCTGCGCTCGCCGCCCAGTCGGCCAAGGAGGTCCAGGAGTTCCCGCTGTTCCCGGACTACGCCGACGACGCGTTCGCCGCCGTCGAGTCCGCCGTGGCCGAGCCGCTGCGCGAGGCCCTGGCGATCGGTGACAAGCAGGCTCGTGAGACCCGCCTCGACGAGATCAAGGCGCAGATGATCGGTGAGCTCCAGGACGGCTTCGACGGCCGCGAGAAGGAGCTCAGCGCCGCCTACCGCTCGCTGCAGAAGAAGCTCGTGCGCCAGCGCGTCCTGACCGACGGCGTGCGCATCGACGGCCGCGGTCTGGCGGACATCCGCACGCTGTCGGCCGAGGTCGAGGTCCTGCCGCGCGTCCACGGATCGGCGCTGTTCGAGCGTGGCGAGACGCAGATCATGGGCGTGACCACGCTCAACATGCTGCGCATGGAGCAGCAGATCGACTCGCTCGGGCCGGTCACGCGCAAGCGGTACATGCACAACTACAACTTCCCGCCGTACTCGACGGGCGAGACGGGCCGCGTCGGCAGCCCCAAGCGCCGCGAGATCGGCCACGGTGCCCTGGCCGAGCGTGCGCTCGTGCCCGTGCTCCCGAGCCGCGAGGAGTTTCCGTACGCGATCCGGCAGGTGTCCGAGGCCCTCGGCTCCAACGGTTCGACGTCGATGGGCTCGGTGTGCGCCTCGACCCTGTCGCTGCTCAACGCCGGCGTGCCCCTCCGGGCGCCGGTCGCGGGCATCGCGATGGGCCTCATCTCCGACACGATCGACGGTGAGACGCGGTACGCCGCGCTGACCGACATCCTCGGGGCCGAGGACGCCTTCGGCGACATGGACTTCAAGGTCGCCGGCACGCGTGACTTCGTCACGGCCATCCAGCTCGACACCAAGCTCGACGGCATCCCCGCCTCGGTGCTCGGCGGTGCGCTGACCCAGGCCCGCGACGCCCGCCTGACGATCCTCGACGTCATCGCCGAGGCCATCGACACGCCGGACGAGATGAGCCCGAACGCGCCGCGCGTCATCACGGTCAAGGTGCCGGTCGACAAGATCGGCGAGGTCATCGGCCCGAAGGGCAAGATGATCAACCAGATCCAGGAGGAGACGGGCGCCGACATCTCGATCGAGGACGACGGCACCGTCTACATCGGCGCGACCGACGGCCCGTCGGCCGAGGCCGCCCGTGCGGCGATCAACGCGATCGCCAACCCGCACGTCCCCGAGGTGGGCGAGCGGTTCGTCGGCACCGTCGTCAAGACGACGTCGTTCGGCGCCTTCATCTCGCTCTCCCCGGGCAAGGACGGGCTGCTGCACATCAGCCAGATCCGCAAGCTCGTGGGCGGCAAGCGCGTCGAGAACGTCGACGACGTGCTGTCCATCGGGCAGAAGGTCCAGGTGGAGATCGGCGAGATCGACCCGCGCGGCAAGCTCTCGCTCGTCGCGGTCACCGAGGACGACGAGAAGCCGGCCGAGGCCGACGCTGACGCCGCCGCCGCGGAAGCGGTCGCGACGGAGCCTGCGGACGCCTGACGTGACCTGGCACCTTCCGCTCGTCGCATCCGGCGAGCCGGGTGCCGAGCTGGCTGCCGGGCAGGACGGTGCGACGATACGTCGCACCGTCCTGCCCGGCGGCGTCCGCGTGCTCACCGAGCACATGCCGGGCTTGCGCTCGGCGACCGTGGGCGCCTGGGTCGGCGTCGGCTCCCGTGACGAGAGCGACGGGCACTTCGGCTCGACGCACTTCCTCGAGCACCTGCTCTTCAAGGGCACCTCGCGGCGTTCGGCCATGGACATCGCCGAGGCGTTCGACGCCGTCGGTGGTGAGGCCAACGCCGCGACGGGCAAGGAGCACACCTGCTACTACGCACGCGTGCTCGACACCGACCTGCCGATGGCGGTCGACGTCATCGCCGACATGGTCACCTCCGCGCGCCTCGAGGAGGGCGAGCTCGAGACCGAGCGCGGAGTGATCCTCGAAGAGCTCGCGATGAACGACGACGACCCTGCCGACGTCGTGCACGAGGAGTTCGCCGCGACGGTCCTCGGCACGCACCCGCTCGGGCGGCCGATCGGCGGCACCCCGGACGCGATCCGGGCCGTGCCGCGGGACGCCGTCTGGGAGCACTACCGCTGGCACTACCGGCCCGAGACCCTCGTGGTCGCGGCCGCCGGCGGCGTCGACCACGAGCTGCTCGTCGACCAGGTGGCCGATGCTCTCGCCGCCGGCGGCTGGTCGCTGGACCCCGCAGCCGCCCCACGGGACCGGCGGCCCGTGGCCGCGGAGGCCGCCGGGGTGCCGACCGAGGGCGTCGAGCTGACGATCCGCCGCCAGGTCGAGCAGGCGAACGTCATCGTGGGCTCGACCGGGCTGTCGGCCACCGACGACCGGCGGTTCACGCTGTCGGTGCTGAGCGCGGCGCTCGGCGGTGGCATGTCGTCGCGCCTCTTCCAGGAGATCCGGGAGAAGCGCGGGCTCGCCTACACGACCTACTCGTTCGCGTCGGGCTACGGCGGGCTCGGGACGTTCGGCCTGTACGCGGGTTGTGCGCCCGCGAAGGTGGACCAGGTGACCGAGCTGCTCGTGACCGAGCTCGAGAAGCTGGCGGCCGACGGTCTCACGGAGGACGAGCTGCAGCGCAGCATCGGCCAGCTCTCGGGCGGTCTGGTGCTGGGGCTCGAGGACTCCGGGTCGCGGATGAGCCGCCTCGGCAAGGCCGAGCTCGTCTACGGCGAGCTCTTGACGCTCGAGGAGTCGCTCGAGCGCATCAGCGCCGTGACCACGCACGACGTCCGGGAGCTCGCCGCTGAGCTGGCGGCGCGGCCGCGGTCCGTCGTCCGCGTCGGGCCGTTTGGAGAGTGACTCCGGTGGCCGGGAGCGCGCGACGGGAGGACGTATGAGCAGCTCGATCCGCGTCGCGGTGCTGGGCGCGGCCGGCCGCATGGGGAGCCAGACGTGCCGGGCGGTCGAGGCGGCACCCGGGCTCGAGCTCGTGGCTCGGGTGACCCACGGGGACGACGTCGCGACGGCGGTGCGCGACGCGCGCGCCGACGTCGGCGTCGACTTCACGGTTCCCGGCGCCACCGAGGCCAACGTGCACGCGTTGCTCGACGCCGGCGTGCACGCCGTCGTCGGGGCCACGGGCTGGGCCGACGACTCGCGCGCGCGCGTCGTCGAGCACCTGGACCGGGTCAACGCCGCACGGCCCGACAGCGGCCTGGGAGTGCTGATCGCCCCCAACTTTGGGCTCTCGGCGGTCCTCGCGATGACGTTCGCGGCCAAGGCCGCGCGCTACTTCGAGTCGGCCGAGGTCGTCGAGCTGCATCATCCGGACAAGGTCGACGCGCCGTCGGGGACGGCCCGGCACACCGCGGCTGCGATCGCGCGGGCGCGCGCCGACGCGGGGCTCGGCCCCATGCCCGACGCGACCGAGTCCGGCGGCGACGCACGCGGTGCCGACGTGGACGGCGTCCGGGTGCACGCGGTGCGCCTGCGCGGGCTCGTGGCCCACGAGGAGATCCTCTTCGGCAACGTGGGCGAGCAGCTCGTGATCCGCCAGGACTCGTTCGACCGGGCCTCGTTCATGCCCGGCGTGCTGCTCGCGATCCGCGAGGTGGTCGGCCGGCCCGGCCTGACGGTCGGGCTCGAGAACGTCCTGGACCTGTCGTGAGCGCGCCTGGAGACGGCGAGGCAGCGGCGCGCGGGCGACGTCGGCGCGCGCTCGCCGGCGCGCTCGCGGTGACCGCGCTCCTGGTCGTCTACGCGGTCGCGATCGTGCACCGAGGCGTGATGATGATCGAGTCGGGCGTGCCCGTCCTCGTCGGCATCGGGGTCGCGGTGCTCGTGCTGCCGCTGCTCGTGATCGGGCTCGTGGCGCGCGAGTTCTTCCTGGCCGCGACCGTGCAGCGGATGGCCGACACGCTCGCCGCGCAGGGCGAGCTGCCCGTCGACGACCTCCCGCGGTCGCCCGGCGGCCGGATCGACCGGCAGGCCGCCGACGCCGCGTTCGAGCCGCGGCGCGCCGCCGTCGAGCAGCGGCCCGACGACTGGACGGCCTGGTACAACCTCGCCTTCGCCTACGACGCCGCGGGAGACCGGCGCCGGGCTCGCGAGGCCGTGCGCCGCGCCGCGCGCCTGTTCCGCGCCACCTGAGCGCGCCCGCCGGGGCTCAGGCCGGCTCGGTCGACGACAGGAGGGTGTCGACGTCCGGACGCGTGGGCACCCAGCGCGCCGCCGCGAGCACGAACCCCACGACGAGCAGCACCGCCGTGAGCACGAACGGGTAGGTGCGGTCGATCCCCGAGAGCCAGCCGGAGATCCAGCCGAACGGCGCGGCGGCCAGCATGATGCAGGTGCGCTGGAGGGCCATGACGCGCGAACGCTCTCCGGCGTCGACGTGCAGGGCGACGAGCGACTCCGACAGCAGGAACAGCATGCCCGCGCCGAAGCTGTCGAGCAGCAGGCACAGCCCCAGGAAGGCGTAGGTGCTCGTGGTCGCGGCGCCGTCGGGTGCGGGGATGGCGACCAGCGTCAGCTGCCCGGCGAGGTAGACCCCGAACCCCCACAGCGCGGCGCGCTTGAGGTCGACGGCGGTCGTGAGCCGGGGGATGAGGGTGAAGAAGAACAGCGCCGAGAGCACCGAGCGGATCATCGGGAAGAAGGGCAGCAGGGCGTCCGGCACGTGGAGGTGCTGGTTCGCCACGACCTGCCAGAAGGTGCCGTTCACGAGCGTGACCGCGGCGGTGAGCGCGGCGATGACCAGTGCCAGCAGCGAGCCGCGCGAGCGCAGCAGCAGGCCCAGCGCCCCGCGGTACCCGGCCAGGAGGCTCCACACGCTCTGCCCGCGGGTGGCCTCCTTGCGGATACGGCCCTGGCGGGTCTCGGTCGACCACAGGTAGAGCCAGATGATCTTGGCCGTCATCACCACGGCCGCGTTGATGTACAGGATGCGCACCGCGGGCTCGAGCCCGAACTGGGCGACCAGCACGGCGGCCAGGGGAGCGAACAGCGCGGAGCAGTCGGCGGCGACCTTGACCAGCGAGTAGATCCGGGTGATCTGCCCTCGTTCGGCGTCCTCGACCATGAGGCAGTCCCACGAGTTCTGCGTGACCTGGAGCGCCCCGTTCACGAGCGACGCGGCGAGGAAGAACCAGAAATTCTGGGCGAACGCCCACAGCAGGCAGGGGATGACCCAGGCGATCACGTCGAACCAGGCCGTGGTGGCGCGCCGGCCGAGCCGGTCGGTGATGATCCCGCCCGCCAGGCCGAAGCAGACCTGGGACAGCATGGCGACGGTCGCCAGGAAGCCGATCTGCTCGTCGCGCAGGCCCAGGGCCAGCATGAACACCGAGGCGTACGGCAGCACGAGGGCCACGGACAGGCCCCACAACGGCTCGGTCCAGACGCAGGCGCGCGGGTTGCCGCGAAGCTCTCTGAAGGTCTGCCACAGCGAGTTACGAGCGCGTGTCACGGGGAAAGTGAAGCATCACCGCGTCGCGGCCTCATCCTCGTTTCGTGGACGGCTCGAGGCGGGTCCAGCAGTAGAGCCGATGGCGTACCTGGTCGGCCCGTGCGGCGAGCTCGCCGAGCGCCAGGACGCCGTCGACCACCTGGTCGGCGGGGATCGCGGACAGCTCCGTGCTGCGCGACCAGCGCCAGGCGACCTCGGTGAGCCGGGCGGGGGAGCACGCGGCCAGCTCGTCTGCCAGGTCGTCGCCGACCGTGACGACCCATGGGCCCTCGTGCCCGGCGTCGATCACGAGCGAGCCGTGCCGTGGGTGGGACGTCACCTCGCCGTAGGGGCGGCCCGAGAGCAGCGTGGTGAGCGTGCCGAGCATGACGAACGGCTCGATCGACGGCAGGCTCACGGTGTCGAAGAGCGGCTGGCCCGATCCACGGGTGGGCGTCGACGGGCCCGCAGGCTCGCGCAGCACCGTCGCGGCGAGCGCATCGCTCGGCGCCGCGAAGTAGTCGGTCACGATGCCCATGCCCACCTCCCGCACGTCAGCGTGCCAGGACCGTGCTACGGGACTGTCACGGGCGCGTGTCGGTCAGACGACGGCTAGATCGCGGCCGACCAGCGGCGCTCGACGACCTCGCGGACGCCCGTGGCCAGGGTGCGCGACATGCCGTCGGGCCCGAGCCCTGCCGAGGACAGGAAGCGCTCGCGCGCGGTGTCGTCGTCGAGCACCCAGGTGACCATCTCCTGCGCGCCGTCGGTCCGCAGGCGGTCGACCGCGGCGCTGAGCAGGCGCGACCCGTGGCCGGCCCGCTGGCTGTCCGGGGCGACCTCGAGCGCGACGAGCTGGCCCGGTGCGACGGCGGCGAACCCGACGATGAGCGGCCCGTCGAGCGCGACCAGCACCGCGAAGCCGGGACCAGGCGGGCTCGCGATGGCAGCAGCCCATCGGTCGCGCATGACTGCCGTGTCGAGCGCGTCGACGACGCCGCCGCCCAGCGCGGACTCGTGGGTGTCCCGCCACGCGCTCACCTGGACGCGCGTGACCGCCTCCTCGTCGCCGGGGACGGCGGGCCGGACGGAGACGTCCGCGGTCTCGCGAAAGAGTGCCACCCGTGAACCCTAGCCGCCTGTGCAGTGCTCAGGCTGCGTGCTGTGCGGCCGGGGCGGCGCGCCCCGACCACCGCCAGCCGTGGTGGTGGGAGTACTCGTCCCGCCGCAGCCACATGACCCCGAGCATGGCCGGGAGCATCAGGACGTGACCCCACACCAGCAGGCCGCCGGCAGACAGCCACCCCCACGCGACCGGCGCCGCGAGCAGGACGAAGGGAGCGACCATCGCTCCGCACATCTCCGCGACGGGGCGCAGCCGGTGACCACGGGCCCACATCCACACGGCCATGGCGACGACCATGTCGGTCACCATCGAGACGGTCATCCAGGTCAGGTCGTCGAGCAGGTTCGGCCGGCCGGCGAGCGACGCGCCGAGATCCCACAGGGGCGCGAGCACGGCCATGCCGACGAGCATGACCACGACCATCTCGGCGTAGTGCCACCAGAAGTGGCGTCGTGACACGTGGCCGCGCGCGGTCCCGGGCCCGTGGCCTCGGCCGTCCTCTGTGACATGAGTCATACCTACGGTTATACCACCGGGGGGTATGCCTGGGAAGATCATTCACCCGGCGTCATCCCCAGCCGAGCGCTCGCAGCCCGGCAGCGGTGGCGGCGGCCAGCACCACGACGACGATGAACGGTGCCCGCAGCGCGAGTGCGAGCGCAGCCACGGCGAGCGCCGGCAGGCGGGCGTCGACGACGACGGACTGCCCGGTGGCGAACGTCTGCACGACGACGAGGGAGACGAGCATCGCGACCGTCACGAGCGTCGAGATCCGCTGGACCCGTTCGCCCGCGAGCCAGTGCTCGGGGATCAGGTGCCCGACGAACTTGAGCGCGAAGCAGGCCAGCGCCGCGGCCAGCACGGTCACCCACAGCACGGTGGCGGTCATGACGGCTCCTGGGTGCGCGCGGCGGGGGTGTCAGGTCGCGAGACGATCCCGGCGACCACGGCGACGGCGGCCGCGGCGAGGACGGGCATGCCCGCGGGGACCACGGGGATGAGGCACACCGACACGACGACCGCGAGCGCGGCCACGACCTGTGCCCGCCGGGCGGCGAGCCGCGGCCAGACGAGCGCGAGGAACGCCGCCCCGGCGGCGGCGTCGAGCCCCCAGGCGCGAGGGTCGCCGAGCGCGTCACCGGCCAGTGCGCCCAGGAGGGTGAAGGCGTTCCACAGCACGAAGACGCCGACGCCCGTGACCCAGAAGCCCGCACGGGCGGCCGAGCTCTCGCGCTGCCCGACGGCGACCGCCGTCGACTCGTCGATCGTGAGCTGGGCGGCCACGAGCCGTCGCCATCCGCGCACCCGGAGCAGCGGGGCCACGACCGCGCCGTAGAGCGTGTTGCGCGCGCCGAGCAGCGCGGCTGTCGTGACCGCCGCGGCAGGCGAGCCACCCGCCGCGACGACGCCGATCAGGGCGAACTGCGAGCCGCCGGAGAACAGCAGCAGGCTCAGGGCCATGGTCTGGGCCAGGCTGACCCCGGCGACGACCGACAGGGCGCCGAACGAGATCCCGTACAGCCCGGTCGCGACCGCGACCGACATGCCTTGCCGGACGGCGGCGCGCACCTCGGGTGGGCGCGCGGCGGGAGAGGTGCGGCTCACGCACCCAGAAAACCACGGCCCGTCCGGTCGGGTGCCTCCCGTCTCACTCCGGGCGCCGCGCGGCCGCCGCCCGCTGGTGGGCGGTCAGCGACATGCGGTCGATGAGCGCCAGGGCCAGGGCCGAGACGACGAAGGCCAGGTGGATGAGGGTCTGCCAGAGCATCTGCTGGGCCGTGTAGTTCTGGCTGTCGATGAAGGTGCGCAGCAGGTGGATCGAGCTGATCCCGATGATCGACATCGCCAGCTTGGTCTTGAGCACGTTGGCGTTGACGTGGCTCAGCCACTCGGGCTGGTCGGGGTGGCCGTCGATGCGGATACGCGAGACGAAGGTCTCGTACCCGCCGACGATGACCATGACGAGCAGGTTGGAGATCATCACGACGTCGACCAGGCCGAGCACCGCGAGCATGATCTCCTCGGCGCCGAACGGTGCGAGCTCGTGCGTCACGTGGTCGACCGCCTGGCCCGTGAACCCGCCCACGACCAGGTGCCACAGCTCCTGGAGGAACTGCCACACGTAGACGACCTGCGCGACGATCAGCCCGAAGTAGAGCGGCGCTTGCAGCCAGCGA
>Ga0233383_1000150_pt1 | contig 30448 bp, 32 predicted proteins | sample ElkDunMinimDraft_14_FD_191542 | JGI IMG/M metagenome (GOLD analysis project Ga0233383, IMG submission 191542) | Fecal eukaryotic communites from dung pellets of Tule Elk in California, USA - Elk Dung G16 | ecosystem: Host-associated > Mammals > Digestive system > Large intestine > Fecal | place...
CCCGGGTCGCGAAGGACCAGGGCGGGGCGATCGCCGGCAAGGTGAAGTCCGCCACGGGGAGCAGCGAGAACGGCGCCGGGGCTCACACCGCCACGGAGCCGCCGCGCGTGCCGTGACCTCGGGTCCCGGCCAGTCCGGGACGCAGGATGCGAGCGAGGGCGCGCCGGGACATCTGTCCCGGCGCGCCCTCTTGTCTTGTCAGGCCGGTCAGGCCGCCGGACGCACGGCCCGGTGGAGCGCGACGATGCCTGCGGACAGGTTGCGGTACGCCACCTGGTCCCAGCCGGCACCGATCATGCGGCGCGCGAGCTCGGGCTGGGTGGGCCACGCGCGGATCGACTCGGCGAGGTACTCGTACGAGCCCTTGTCCCGGGTCACGGCGCCCGCCACGACGGGCAGCGCCCGCATCAGGTACTCCATGTAGACCGTGCGGAACGGCGCCCACGTCGGGTGCGAGAACTCGCAGATCACCACGCGTCCGCCCGGCCGGACGACGCGCAGCATCTCCGCGAGCGCGGCGTCCGTGTCGACCACGTTGCGCAGGCCGAAGCTGATCGTCACCGCGTCGAACGCGCCGTCCGCGAACGGCAGGCGCGTCGCGTCCCCCGCGACGAACGGGAGGTCCGGACGCCGGTCCTTGCCCACGCGCAGCATGCCGAGCGAGAAGTCGGACGGGACGACGAGCGCGCCGTCGGCCGCGAACGGCTCGCTGCTGGTGCCGGTGCCGGCCGCCAGGTCGAGCACCTTCTCACCGGGCGTCGCCGCCACGGCCTCGACCGTCAGCCGGCGCCAGCGCCGGTCCTGGCCGAGGGACACGAGGTCGTTGACGAGGTCGTACCGCGCGGCGATACCGTCGAACATCGACGCGACCTCGGTGGGCTTCTTCTCCAGGCTGGCGCGAGACACGGCCACATCGTCCCACGGCCGCACGCGGGGAAGGGCTGGGCGGGCGTAGGCCCGCGGCCGGGCTACGCTGGAGCCGATGTCAGCAACTCCGCTGCCGGCACCGCTCCCGTCCTCGGGCGCTGCTCCCGGCCCGCTCCGCCTCGTGGTCCGCACCGCACGGATCGACGCCTTGCCAGGCGGGCTCACCGCACTGACAGACCTCCTGCCGGACACCCGCCCGCTCGCCTGGGTGCGCAAGGGCGACGGCATCGTCGGCTGGGGTGAGGCGCTGCGGTTCGACACCTTCGGACCCGGCCGGTTCGCCGACGCCGAGTCGGCATGGCAGGCGACGCTCGCGCGTGCGGTCGTGCGCGACGACGTCGACCTCCCGGGCACCGGGCCGATCGCCTTCGGCACCTTCGCGTTCGACGACGACGCCCCGGGCGAGGACCACTTCAGCGCCGACGACGGCGAGCGCGTGCGACCGGACGGCTCGCTCGTCGTCCCGCGCGTGGTCGTGGGCAGGCGCGGCGACGTGGCGTGGATGACGACCATCTCGACCGCCGGCGGTCTCGACGTCGCACCGGGCGAGGAGGCGTTGTCGCAGCTCGAGCGCGCTCGCGTGCGGCCGCCCGGTGCGGTCTCGTTCGCCGACGGCGCGGTCGCCGCGCAGGACTGGCCCGCACTCGTGACGGAGGCGGTCGAACGGATCCAGGCAGGCGAGCTCGAGAAGGTCGTGCTCGCGCGCGACGTCGTCGCGACGACCGAGCATGCGGTCGACCCGCGCTGGCTGCTCACGCGGCTCGCGGGGGCCTACGACGCGTGCTGGACCTTCTCGGTCGCGGGCATGGTGGGCGCGACCCCCGAGCTCCTGGTCCGCAGCGAGAAGGGCCTCGTCACCTCGCGCGTCCTAGCCGGCACCATCCGCCGCGAGCCCGGCATGTCCGAGGACGACGCGCTCCTGCACGCAGCGCAGCTCGCGCGGTCGTCCAAGGACCTCGAGGAGCACGAGTACGCGGTCGCCTCGGTCGCGCACGCGCTCGAGCACTACTGCACGTCCATGAACGTGCCCGACTCACCGTTCGTGCTCCACCTGCCCAACGTCATGCACCTGGCCTCCGACGTCACGGGCGTCCTGGACCGCTCGGGCCTCTACAACGGCGGACGGCCGCCCTCGTCGCTCGCGCTGGCCGCGGCGCTGCACCCCAGCGCGGCCGTGTGCGGCACGCCGACCGTGGCGGCGCGCGAGCTCATCCGCGAGATCGAGGGCATGGACCGGTCGCGGTACGCAGGTCCGGTCGGCTGGGTCGGCGCGGGCGGCGACGGCGAGTGGGGCATCGCCCTGCGGTCGGCCGAGCTGTCGGAGACCGACCCGCACCACGTCCGGCTGTTCGCCGGGTGCGGGATCGTGGCCGCCTCGGACCCGCAGGCCGAGCTCGCCGAGTCCGAGGCCAAGCTGCTGCCGATGCGCTGGGCCCTCGGCAGCTGACGCCCAGCCAGCCCGTCAGCCCTGCTCCCAGACCTGCTCGCGGAAGTCCGACCACACCTGCCGGTCCGACGTCGCACCTAGGAAGCCCATCCGGGCGTCGGTGAGACCGAGGAGCAGCTCGACGACCGAGGCACCTCGGGCGATCTTCTCGGCGAGCTCGACGACGTCGTCGCCGGCGGGCAGGTTCGCGTGGATCGAGGAGAGGTACATCTGCGCGTCCCCCTCCATCGCGACGTAGCCGGCGTTCGTCACCGTGCCGCCGACGTGGCCGTCCGAGACGGCGTAGGTCCGGAGCCAGAACCCCGGGACCTTGACGGAGTCGACCGAGAGCTTGAGCGCGTCCCGGCGCGGCCCGTCGACGGTCACGGGCACGTTCACGAGGGCGATGCCGTTGATCCCGTCGAGCGGGAGCTGGAGGTCGCGGGTCTCGAGGTCGCCGTCGAGCGCGAAGACGTTCGCGTCCTCGTGCGCGCCGCAGTCGCCGGGCAGCGCCAGGTTGATGTCGTACTCGCCGCCGAACGTCACGCGGACGCACTCGCCCAGCTCGAGCTCGACCGCCTCGGCCACGGTCGCCTTGGCCTCCTGCGCGGTGGTCTGGGCGTCCTCCGGCGCCTCGCCGGTGCCGTCGGCCCCACCCTTCCCGTCGCTGCCGTTCCCATCCCCGTCGGCACCGCCGTCAGAGCCACCGTCAGACCCACCGTCAGACCCACCGTCAGAGCCACCGTCAGAGCCGTCGGGGGGCGACGCGCTCGCACCGGGCTCGGGGGCCGAGGGGTCGGTCGAGGGGTCCGCCGTCGGCTCCGGCTCGGGCTCCTCGTCCTCGCACGTGACCCGGAAGATGGCGCAGAGCACGGGCCCGTGCCCGACGTCCGCGGCGACCGGTCCGGTCGCCCCCGCCGGCAGCGCGAGCGGGCTGCCGAGCGCGAGCGCCGCGGTCAGCGCGACCGCCGCGGTGTGCCGTCCGGCGGGCGACTCCTCAGCGGGCACCGGCTCGGCGGGCACCGGTGCGGCCGCGCCGTCCGTCGCCGGCCGGGGCCGCCACGACACGACGATGATGCCGCCGACGACGCCGAGAGCCATGCCGATCCCGAAGCCGCCGAGGTTGACGCCCAGCAGCGAGTAGACGGCCACGACCAGGGTGATGGTCCCGTAGAAGAGGTGGAAGTGGGGCTGGACCAGGACCAGGGCGCCCAGCACCACGAGACCCGCGGGCAGGATCGTGGACTGCGCGCCCTCGATGCCGAGCTGGAACTGGAACGTGTCGAACTCCAGACGGCCCGAGAACCACAGCACCACGCCCGACAGGATGGTCAGGGCCGCACCCCAGAACGGGCGCTCCCGCCGCCACGCGGCGAAGCGCGCACGCCGGCTCGCGGTCGGCTCGGCGTCTGCGCTCACCGTCTCGTCCCCCACCTCGTGCTCCACCCCGCCCGCCTCGCCCGTCATCTCGCCCGCCACCTCGTTCGCCACCTCGTTCGCCGAGGCCTCAGAAGCCTGAGAGGCCTCAGAAGCACTGCTTGCCGTCGGTGAGCCGCAGGTGCAGGTCCGTCAGCTTGAACACGGCTGCCGAGGTGCTCGACGAGACCTGGCGGAGGTTGTCGATGTCGATCGAGTCGGAGTCCATGGCGAAGTCGCCCACCGCCCCCTTGGCGCGGGTCTTGACGGTCGAGGCGTCGACGCCGATGCGGATCTTGCCGAACGTCGCGGTGCCCTGCAGGTCGCTCATGCCGATCTGCAGGCTGGTGGCCTCGACGGGGGCCTTCGGGTCGGTGCCCGCGGAGATCAGCAGCCCGAGCGGTGCACCGGGCACCTTGACCGACTGGCACAGGTTGTAGAGCTCGGCCTGCTTGATGTTGGCGATGGCCACCGCGTGCGACTTCCCGGCGGCGTCCTTCGCCTCGCCCGCGTACTGCGAGAAGCCGGTCCCCACGAGCCGGTCGGCCGAGATCTTGAACTGCTGGCCCGAGACCGTCATCGACACCGGCACCGCACCCTGGGCGACGCCGCCCATGAGGATGCCGAGCACTGCCACGGTGGGGACCGTGGCAAGCAGCGCACGCCGACCGCGGGTCCGAGTGAGAGAGCTGAGCTTCATTGTTCCCCTCCTACGTGACCGGGCGACGGCATTGTCGCCTCCGGCACGCGACGGTACGCCCGCTACTGAGGCGCCGTCAATAGTGCTCGCGGGCCCTGCTGAACTGCCCTTCGCGGGTGCCCGCCCGCCTATGCTCGGGCCATGGCCCGCGCGCGACGTACCCGGATGAGCCCTGAGGAACGCCGTCAGCAGCTCGTCGCCCTCGGCGTCGCCGCCCTGGCCGACCGTCCGCTCGAGAGCATCACGATCGAGGACCTGGCCGGCAAGGCCGGCGTCTCCCCCGGCCTGGTGCACTACTACTTCGGCAGCCGGCAAGGGCTGCACTCGGAGATCGTCCGGACGGCGCGCGACGCGATGCTGCACGCGACCGCCCCCCGGCCCGAGCTGCCACCGCTCGAGCGCGTGCGCGACACGCTGGACCGGTTCGTCGTGTTCGTGCGCGAGCACGACGCCACCTTCTACTCCCTCGTCCGTGGCGCCGCGAGCGGCGACGAGCGCGTCCGGACCACGATCCAGCATGCGCGCGACGTCCTGGCCGACTACCTGAGCGACGCGTTCCGCGAGCTGGGTGCGCGCGAGACACCGCTGCTGGACGTGGCCATCCACTCCTGGATCTCGTTCGCCGAGCAGGCGCTCATCGAGGCGGCGAACGACCCCGACGTCGCCCCGGCGGACCTGTCCGCGTTCCTGCTGCGCAGCGCGGTGGGCGTCGTGAGCGCGCTCGACCCCGAGACGTCGGACACCTTCCGCACGCCGTAGGCCCTCGCGGCGGGCCGAGCCCGGGCACGACACAGGACCGCCCCGGCCCGCTGGAGTCTTCCAGCGTGCCGGGGCGGTCCTGGTAGAGCGCCCTACGCCACTGCGGTCACTCGCCACCGCCGAACAGGTCCTCGAGCCAGCCCGGGATGTTGTCCGGCTGCGTCGGGTCGGACCCTTCGCCGCCCTGGCCCTGGTCGCCCTGGCCCTGGCCCTGGTCGCCCTGGCCCTGGCCGCCCTGCTCCTGGGGCGCCTGCTGCGGCGTCTCGTCACGTGCCGCGAGGGTCACGTTGACCGTCCGCGTCTCGCCGTCCCGCACGAACGTCACCTGGACACGCTCGCCCGCGGCGCGCTCCCGCACGGTGGCCGTCAGCCCTTCGGCGCCGCTCACGGGCGCCTCGTCGACCGCCACGATGATGTCACCGGCCTGGATGCCGGCCTCCGCGGCGGGCGAGCCCGACGTCACCTCGGCCACCTCGGCGCCGCGGCGGGTCACGCCGTCGGCCGTGGCCGTGGTGTCGCTCAGGGACACGCCGAGGAAGGCGTGCTGCGCGGTGCCGTTCTCCTTGAGCTGGTCAGCGATGTTGCTGGCCAGGTTGACGGGGATCGCGAAGCCCAGGCCGATCGAGCCGGACTGGCCGCCCATGCCGCTCGACAGCGTCGCGATCGACGACGTGATGCCGATGACCCGGCCGCTCGCGTCGAACAGCGGACCGCCCGAGTTGCCGGGGTTGACCGCGGCGTCGATCTGGATCGCGTTGGTCACGACCGTGTCGCTGCCGTCCTCGCCCGAGGCCGAGACCGGCCGGTCGAGCGCGGACACGATGCCCGTGGTCGCGGTGTTCGCGAGGCCGAGCGGGTTGCCGACGGCGAGCACGGGCTCGCCGACCTGGACGTCGTTCGAGTCGCCGAGCGTGGCGGGCTCGAGGTCGTCAGGGGCGTTCTCGAGCTTGATCACGGCGAGGTCGGTCGTCGGGTCGGTGCCCACGATCGTGGCCTCGAAGATGCGCCCGTCGCTGAGCGTCACCGCGACCTTGCCGTTCTCGCCTCCGGCGACCACGTGGTTGTTGGTGAGCACGTGGCCCTCGGCGTCGATGATCACGCCCGAGCCCTCGGAACCGCCCTGCTGGCTCTGGACCTGGATCGCCACGACGGACGGCGCGACGGCTGCCGTCACGGCCTGCCAGTTGGGGTCCTCGGACGTCGAGTTCTTGACGGGTGCGGAGTCGTTGTCGGTCCGGTTCCCGACGTCGGCGAGCGACGGGTTCGCGGAACCGTCGTCGTCGAGCGCGGTCACGATCGCGGCCGTGCCGCCGCTCGCGAGCAGCGCTGCGATCACCGCCGCGCTCGCGACCGGCACCCAGCCCGGGCGCCTGCCGTCGTGCCGGCCGGACGGCCGGTCGGAGCCGTTCGCGTCCGCGGGGACGCCGGACGCGTTCGCGTACGGGTCCTGCGACGGCGCCTGCTGCGGGTGCATCGTGGGCGGCTGCGTCGGGGCGTGCTGCCCGTACTGCGCGTGGCCCTGCGCACCCTGGGCGCCCGGCTGGCCCTGGTAGGGCTGGTACGGCGCGGGGGGCGGGAACGGAGTGGTGTGGTGCTCGGACACGTGCTCGGGCGCGCGCTCCACCGGGATGCGCTGCGTCGGCTGGTCCTCGTGGGTCGGCTGGACCGGCTGGGTCGGCTCGTTCGGCTGACCACCGGTCGTGGGGTACTGCGGCTGGTTGTCGGCGCTCATGGGTTCCTCCTCGGTCTTGCCACCATGTAACACCCCGTGGCTGACGCAGCCCTTGGACGAACCTGTGAGTTTACTGCGGATGTCGGGACGGCGGGCTGCCGGCCTCAGACGGCTGCGCGGACCGCCTCGGCGATGCGTGCGGCCATCTCGCGGGTCTCGGCCAGCCGGTCGGCGCGCGGCACGCGCACCTCGATCACCTGGATGCCGCGCGACGGCGCCTGGAGCGCGTGCCGCAGCGAGCCGACGTCGAGCACGAGCTGGTGGTCGACGCCGAAGCCGGCGCAGAGCTGCGCCAGGTTCGCGCCGTGCGGGGTGCCGAACACGCGCTCGAAGGTGGTGCGGGCCGCCATCGAGGCCGACGCGAGAGCACCGTGCTCGAGGGTCTCGAAGATCGAGCCGCCGTCGTCGTTGACGACCACGACCTCGAGGTCGACGTGCGGCTCGTGCGGCCCGCGCAGCAGCCCGCCGACGTCGTGCAGGAACGTCAGGTCGCCGACGAGGGCCCGGGTGCGCCGGCCCTCCGGATACCCGGCGGCGGGCCGGGCAGCGGCCAGCGCGACGCCGAGCGCCGTCGACAGCGTCCCGTCGATCCCCGCGAGGCCGCGGTTGGCGAGCACCGTGGGGAGGGCGCCGGGGTCGGGGTGGTCGAGGCCGAGCACGAGGTCGAGGTCGCGCACGGGGTTGGAGGAGCCGACGACGAGCACGTCGTCGGGCCCGAGCACCGAGGCCACGGCCCGGGCGGTCGCGAGCGCCGCGTGCGGCGCACCCAGCAGGCCCTGGGCGACGGCGTCGTCGCCCGTCGCGGCGTCCACGACCCGCGCCGCAGCCCGACCGGCGGCTCGCCAGCGGGAGAGGAAGGCGTCGTCCCGCGCCTCCGGGGCCGAGCTCCAGGAGGACGCCAGCGCGGGGACGACCCGTTCGGCGTTGCGCACGGCGTCGGACCACGGCCCGCCGCCCGGCGCGACGACCGTGACGACGACGCCGGGCCGCGCGAGCAGCCGCTGCACGGGCCGCGAGAGGGTCGGTCGCCCCCACACCACGACGTGCTCGACGTCGCGGACCAGCTCCTCGACGCCCAGCACGGAGCGGTAGGCCGTGACCGCGTTCGGCCCTCCGCACGCGCCCGACGACGGCTCGGCGAGCAGCGGCCAGCCCTGCGCCTCGGCGACGGTGCGCGCCACGGGCCCGGCGCGGTCGCCCGCGACCACGAGCGTGCGCGCCGGGTCGCCGGGCAGCGCCGGCGCGAGGTCCTCGCCGGTCAGCGCGGTCGGGGCCGGGACGACCGTCGTCCGCCGGCCGCCCGCAGGCGGTTCCTCCACCGGGACGTGCCCGAGCGGCCCGTCGGGGTGCAGCGGGTCGCGGAAGGAGAGGTTGACGTGCACGGGCCCGGGGTGGCCGTCGCGACGGCCCTCGGCGGCGGCGAGCGCCCGGCCCAGCGTGGCGAGCACGTCCCGGACCTCGCCGTCGCGCCCGTCGGGGGCAGGCACGTCGGCGGCGAGGCGCACGGCCGTGCCGAAGATGCCGACCTGGTCCGTGGTCTGGGACGCGCCCGTGCCGCGCAGCTCGTGGGGCCGGTCGGCCGTCAGCAGGACGAGCGGCACGCCCGTGTGGTGCGCCTCGAGCACCGCGGGGTGCAGGTTCGCCACGGCGGTGCCCGACGTCGTGACGACCGCGACCGGCTGCCGGCCGGTCACCTCCGGCCCGCGCGACAGACCGAGCGCGAGGAACCCGGCCGACCGCTCGTCGACCCGCACGTGCAGCGTGACCCGGCCGGCCTCGGCGGCTTCTGCGACGGCGTACGCGAGGGGCGCGGACCGCGAGCCGGGAGCGAGCACGACGTCGCGGACCCCGGCCACGACGAGGTCCTGCACGATCGCCCGCGCCGTCGCGACCGACGGCGGCACGGCGGCGCTCACCGGGCCACCTCCGCGAGGAGGGCCGACAGGCGTTCGTACCGGGCGAGCCACCGGTCGCGCACGTGCGCGTCGGGCGCCGTGGCGGCGAGCGCGCCGGCGTCCGGCTCGGGGCGTCGCACCGGCAGGGTGCCGTCGACGGGCAGCAGCGGCTCGGCGACGACGTCGTGCACCAGCAGCTGCGACGTCGCCAGGCCGCAGGCGTACGGGAGCTCCGGCAGCGCGGCCGCGAGCGCCACCCCCGCGGCGAGCCCCACGGACGACTCGAGCGCGGACGAGACCACGACCGGCAGGCCGACCTGCTCGGCGAGGTCCAGGCACGCGCGCACCCCGCCCAGCGGCTGCACCTTGAGCACGACGATGTCGGCGGCCTCTTCACGCACGACGCGCAGCGGGTCCTCAGCGCGGCGGATCGACTCGTCGGCCGCGATCGGGACGCCGGCCCGGCGTCGCACCGCGGCCAGCTCCTCGACCGTCGCGCACGGCTGCTCCGCGTACTCGAGCCCGCCCGCCGCACGGTCCAGGTGCGGCAGCCGGGCGAGCGCCTCGTCGACCGACCAGGCGCCGTTGGCGTCGACCCGCACGCTCCCGCCGCCCGACTCGTCGAGCGCCTGCCGCACGGCCGCCAGGCGCTCGACCTCGGCGGACATCGGCTCGAGCGCGCCGTCCGACGCGCGCTGCGCGACCTTGACCTTCGCGGTGCGACAGCCACCCGACGCGAGCACGATCGCGCGCGCGCGGGCGGGGTCGACCGCCGGCACGGTCACGTTGACGGGGACGCGGTCACGCACCGGTTCGGGCCATCCCAGGTCGGCGGCCTCGCGAGCCGCACGCAGCCATACCGCGGACTCGGCGTCGTCGTAGTCCCAGAACGGGCTCAGCTCACCCCACCCGGCGTCGCCGCGCAGCAGGAGCCCGTCGCGCACGTCGAGGTTGCGGAAGCGTGTGCGCAGCGGCGTCGACCACACGGCCGGCGACCGCAGCGCGGTTGAGGGTGACGGCACGTGGACAGGCTATGCGACCGGTCGTCGGTCGCTCAGTCCACGAACTCCGTCGGCTGCGGCTCGTAGTCGAGCGCGCTGCGGCTGGGGCGGTCGTCGGGGTCGACGAGGGCACGTCGTACGGCCTCGAGGTGGTAGGCGAAGATGTCCTCCGCCACGTCCGCGAGGTCGACCACGTCAGGTGCGGGCGGGGTCGCGGTGTTCATGTGTCCATCGTGCTCCCCCCGAGGGCCAGTACCGGCGCACTGGCGCACCTTGCACGCGGCGTGTCGCCCTCCGCTCGAACTAGGCTGGCGGCCGTGAGCCCCCAGAACACCCCGCGCACGGTCTCCGAGACGTTCGACGCCGACCGGTGGCGCGACGTCGCCGGCTTCGACGACCTCACCGACCTGACCTACCACCGTGGGGTGGAGCGGTCGCCCGACGGCGTCCGGGACCTGCCCGTCGTCCGGGTCGCGTTCGACCGGCCCGACGTCCGCAACGCGTTCCGGCCGCACACCGTCGACGAGCTGTTCCGGGTGCTCGACCACGCGCGCATGACCGCGGACGTCGGCACGGTGCTCCTCACGGGCAACGGGCCGTCGTCCAAGGACGGCGGGTGGGCCTTCTGCTCGGGCGGCGACCAGCGCATCCGCGGGCGCTCGGGCTACCAGTACACGACGGCGCCCGACGGCGGCGGCGACGTCGAGACGGCCGACGCCGTCGACCCGGCGCGCGCGGGGCGCCTGCACATCCTCGAGGTCCAGCGCCTGATCCGCACCATGCCCAAGGTCGTCATCGCCGTCGTCGACGGCTGGGCCGCGGGGGGCGGGCACTCGCTGCACGTCGTCGCGGACCTGTCCATCGCGTGCCGCCAGCACGGGCGGTTCAAGCAGACCGACGCGAACGTCGGCTCGTTCGACGGCGGCTACGGCTCGGCCTACCTCGCGCGCCAGGTGGGCCAGAAGAGGGCACGCGAGATCTTCTTCCTCGCGCGCGAGTACTCCGCGGACGACGCCGAGCGGTGGGGCGCGGTCAACGAGGTCGCCGACCACGACGACGTCGAGCGCCTCGCGCTCGAGTACGCACAGACCATCGCGACGAAGTCGCCGCAGGCTCTGCGCATGCTCAAGTTCGCGTTCAACCTGGCCGACGACGGACTCGCGGGCCAGCAGGTCTTCGCCGGTGAGGCGACCCGGCTCGCGTACATGACCGACGAGGCGGTCGAGGGCCGCGACGCGTTCCTGGCCAAGCGCGACCCCGACTGGTCGGCGTTCCCCTACTACTACTGAGCCGGTACTACTGAGCCGCTGCTCTCAGGGCCGTCAGCCCACCGACCAGGAGCCCGTCTTCCTCGGCACCAGCTCGACCCACGTGCTGCCGGGGTCGAGCTGGACCTCCTCGTCGCCCTGCATGAGCACGAGGCGCTCGCCCTCGTCCTTCTTGGACCAGGTCACGGCGACCGTCTTGCCGCCGCTCGCCACGAGTCCCTCGCCCTTGCCGACCAGCTTGGTCTCGGGCACCGGGGACCCGGAGGCGTCCTTGAAACGGGTGTTCACGACGTCGACCGACAGCACTACCACGTTCCGGGCCGAGAGCCGCTCGCCCGCGGTCGAGACTGCCGGCTCGGAGCCCTCGCTGCGCCGCCACGTGCCGCTCTTGGCGTGCCAGTCCCATGTGCTGGTCTGGGCAGGCGAGAGCTCGACCGCGAGGGCCGACGCGGGTGTTCCGGAGACGTCCGCGGTGCCCTTGCCCACCGCACGCGCGAACGTGAGCTGGGCGGGCGGCGGCACGGTGCGGTCGTCGTCGGCCTGCGCCAGGAACTCCTCCGGGAAGCCGATCACGTTGTGCGGTGCGTTCCGGCCCGGGTCACGCTCGAAGCCCGCGTCGCCGCGGTCCATGATGATCGACTGGGTCCCCGACGCCTCGACGGCCTCGATGAACGGCCGCTGCGCGCCCGAGTAGGCCAGGATGCCGTGCAACGGTGCGACGATCGCGGGGTCCATGGGCCGCACCGAGCGCACGGGCTCGACCTTGTCGGGGATCGCCGAGTGGTAGACCGCGACGAACCGCGTGATGCCGCCCTCGACGACCTCCTCCCACACCATGTCGGCGTCCTCGAGGCCGGTCTGTGGTCGCGACTCCGGGGAGTTCTCGATCTTGATCGCCAGTGCGGGCCGCTCCACGACCTTGGCCGCCTCGACGCCCGTGAGCGGCCAGACGGTCGGCGTCTCGGGTGCGGGAGGCCGGCCCTTGCCGCCCTGCTCCCCCGCGGCACCACCGGCGTCGGGCCCGCCCGAGCAGCCGCTCAGGGCGAGAGCCCCCGTCAGCACGAGCACCATCAGGCGCGAGGTTCGAGATCTCATGTCTCCTCCCGGCTTCCTTCCAGGCCGTCCACGCTAGGTCAGCGGATCCTCCAGGTGCCGGTGCCCCGCGGGACGAGCTCGATCCACGTGTTTCCCGGCTCCAGCTCGACGGGCTTGCCGTTGAGCCGCGTGATGACGAGGCGCTTGCGGACGCCCGTCTTGCTCCACTGGACGCGGACCGACTTGCCGTCGCCCAGCAGGACGCCGCGGCCGCGGTCCACCATCCGCGTCTCGGGGACCGGCGCGCCGCTCGGGTCCCGGTAGTTCGTGTTCCGCACCGACATCGACAGCAGCAGCACGTTGCGGGCCGTGATCCGCTGCCCCGACGACACCGACGGCGTGCTCCCGTCACCGCGCGCGTAGTACCGGCTCTTGGGCCACCAGTCCCACACGGTGCGCTGGTAGCTCGACAGCCGGACGTCGGCGACCTTCGCGCGACCGCCCACCTGGGCCGCCGTGCCCTCGCCCCGTTTCGCCGCGTAGGCGAACTGGGCCGGAGGGTGGACGGCGCGCGACCGGAACGCCTGCTTCCAGAACGTCCGGGGCGACCCGTACACGTTGTGCGGGGCGTACCGGTCGTTGCTGCGCCAGAAGCCGGGTGCGCCCCGGTCCATGATGATCGACTGGACGCCGGCGTTGCCGACGCGGTCGATGAACGGCCCCTGCCCGCCCGAGTACGCCAGCAGCCCCTTCAGTGGCGCCACCGTCGCGGCGTCCATGGGCCGGACCGACCGGATCGGACCGATCGTGTCCGGCGTCTTCGAGTGGTAGATCGCGACGAACCGTGAGACGCCACCCTCGACGACCTGCTCCCACACGATGTCCGCGGCGTGCAGGCCCGTGTGCGGCCGCGACTGCGGCGAGTTCTCGATCTTGACCGCGAGCGCGGGGCGCCTGGGCAGCTTCCCGTCGACGCGCACGCCCGTGAGCGGCCACACGACGGGCTCGGGCTGGGGCTCTGGTTCCGGTGCGGCGGGCTGCGGGGGCGCCGACTTGGGTGTCACGACCTCGGCGGCCTGGGTCGTGGCAGGTTCTGCCTCCTCGCCCGCGCTGCACGCGGTCGTCGCGAGCAGCGCGGCGACAACGACGGCCGCGAGCGGCGCGGTCGCGCGGCGACGCCGTGCGGTGGCACCTGTGCCGGTCATGCAGGTTCTCCTCGCTCCCAGGAGCCGTGGTGGCGGTGCCACCCTACGTCCAGACCTCCGCGCCGCGTGGCTCCGTGGCAGGCGCTGCGCGCACCCGGCATACCCTGAGGCAGTGGACCGCCCAGCAGCTCTTGTCGCGCCTCGGTCCGACGTGCCGGGCGTCGTGACCGCGGTCCGCCGCGCTCTCGACGGCGGACCCGCGGTCGTGCCGTTGCCCCGCGCCGGAGACGCCCCGGTGCCTGCGGGCACCGCTCTCGTGGTGCGCACGTCGGGCTCGACCGGCACGCCGCGCGAGGTCGCTCTCTCGGCCGACGCGGTCCGCGCGTCGGCCACCGCGACGCACGAGCGGCTCGGCGGCCCGGGTCACTGGGTGCTCACCCTGCCGACCACGCACGTGGCGGGGCTGCAGGTCGTGGTGCGCTCGGTGCTCGCCCGGACACCGCTCACCTCGGCCGACCCGGACGCGCCGTTCACCCCGGACCGCTTCGCCGACCTGCTCGAACCCGTCGTCGGCCGCGCCGACGGCCCCGTGTACGCCTCGCTCGTCCCGACGCAGCTGCACCGGCTCGTCGCCGCGGCCGGCGACGGCGAGCCTCGTGGCCTGGCCGCCCTGGCGCGCTGCTCGGCCGTGCTGCTCGGGGGTGCGGCGACCCCGCGCCCGCTGCTCGAGCGGGCGCTCGACGCCGGCGTCACCGTGGTGCGGACGTACGGGATGTCGGAGACTGCCGGCGGCTGCGTCTACGACGGGGTGCCGCTGCGGGGCGTCCGGGTCCGCGTCGCCGAGCCGGCCGCACCCGCCGGGTCTGACAGCATGACCGGCGTGATCGAGCTTTCCGGGCCCACGCTCGCCACCGGCTACCTGGGTGACGACGCGGGCACGGCGGCGGCCTTCCGCACCGACACGTCGGGTCCCGACGCCGGGACCCGCTGGTTCCGCACGAGCGACCTGGGGTCGGTGGGGCCCGACGGCGTCCTGCGCGTCGTCGGCCGCGCGGACGACGTCGTGATCACGGGCGGTGTCAACGTCTCGCCCGCGGCCGTGGAGGCCGCGCTCGCCGACGTGCTCGGCGAGGCCTGCGTCGTCGGCGTCCCCGACGCGGAGTGGGGGCACACGCTCGTGGCGGTCGTCGCGAGCGGTTCGGCGGCCGCCGACCCGGCACACGGGCTGCGCCCGGTCGCGCCGTCCGAGCTCGAGCGGGCCAGGGCCGTCGTCGGCGAGCGGCTGGGTGCCGCGGCCGCTCCGCGGCGTGCCTACCACGCTGCCACCCTCCCCCTGCGAGGGCCCGGCAAGGTCGACCGCTCGGCCGTCGCCGACGCCGTCCGGCGGCACGAGGCTGCAGGCGGGCTCCTCGCCGACCCCACGCTCCCCGCCAGCGGCGCCTGACATCGGCACGACCGAGGCGCCTCGTACCACCCTTCACGACAGGAGAACCATGGCCACGTCCCGCGAGTGGATCGCCGGCGCCCGTCCTCGCACGCTTCCTGCGGCGACCGCACCGGTCCTCATCGGGTCGGGCGCAGCCGCGCAGGTCGACTCCTTCGCCTGGCTGCCCGCCCTGCTCGCGCTCGGGGTCGCCCTCGCGCTCCAGGTCGGCGTCAACTTCGCGAACGACTACTCGGACGGCGTGCGCGGTACCGACCTCGACCGCGTGGGGCCGCTGCGGCTGACGGCGTCCGGCGCTGCGCGCCCGGGGCAGGTCAAGCTCGCCGCGTTCTCCGCGTTCGGCGTCGCCGCCGTGCTCGGTCTCGCCCTGTGCGTCGTGACGGGCCACTGGTGGCTCCTGGCCGTGGGCGCGGCGTGCATCCTCGCCGCCTGGTACTACACGGGCGGGCGCCGGCCGTACGGGTACCTCGGGCTCGGCGAGGTGGGCGTGTTCGTGTTCTTCGGCCTGGTGGCCACGCTCGGCACCACGTACACGCAGGCGGACCGGGTGACGTGGCCGGCGGTCCTGGGCGCCGTGGGTGTGGGCCTCATCGCCTGCGCGCTGCTCATGGTCAACAACCTGCGCGACATCCCCACCGACGCCGTGGCCGGCAAGCGCACGCTCGCGGTGCGGCTCGGCGACCGCAGGGCACGGCGCGTGTACGCGGCGATGGTCCTGGTGCCCGTCCTGCTGGGGATGGCGTGCGCGTTCTGGTCACCGTGGGCGCTGCTGACCGTGGTGCTCACGGGTCCGGCGGCGCTGCTCATCCTGCCCGTGCTGGCCGGTGCCCGGGGCAGGCTGCTCGTGCCGGTGCTGGCCGGGACCGGCCTGTACGAGCTCGGCTACGGGATCCTGCTGGGCGTCGCGCTCGCGGTCTGAGTCCGTGCCGTTGGCGCGGTCGGCGCCGTCGGCGCGGTCGGCGCCGTGGGCGCGGGGCGGGCGCTCAGCGCCTGTCGTCGGACCGGTCGACGGCGGCGTCCTCGTAGGCGGCGTCGTCCTCGATCTCGCGCGAGAAGCGCTTGCCCGTGGCCTTGCGCCGCTCGGCACGCTCGGCGAGCCAGAGGGCGGCGGCGTCGCGGGGCTTGCGCAGCGTCAGGTACGACACGGCGAGCGCGACGACCGCGGCGACGACCACGAGCAGCCAGCCACGGAGGCCGACGACGTAGCCCGCGCCGAGGGCGGCGACGAAGAGCAGGATCCGCCAGAGGGTGTACAGCACGAGGGGCACCCCTCCAGGGTAGGCGCTCCGCGGCCCTGCGGACGAAGCCGCACGTGACCGCATCGGGACCGGCGTACGCCCCCAGCGGCCATAGGCTGGTGCCATGTTCGCACGCGTCGTCCTCCCCCTGCTGGCTCTGGGCCTGATGATCTACGCCCTCGTCGACATCGCCGGTACGGAGAAGAAGGACCTGGGCGGCCTCCCGAAGTGGTTCTGGGTCCTGATCGTCATCCTGCTGCCCGTCCTTGGGCCGCTCCTGTGGATCGTGACCAAGGTCTCGCGCCGTCGCACTGCGTCCTACGGAGCCGGCCCTGCCTGGGGTGCGTCCGGCCGGCCGGGCCGCGGTGCGCGCCGCCCCACGGGACCCGTCGCGCCCGACGACGACCCCGACTTCCTGTGGCGGCTCGAGCAGGAGCGCCGCCGCCAGCAGCGCCGGGAGCCCGGCGGACCGGCGGACGACACCAGCACCGACGACACCAGCACCGACGACACCAGCACCGACGACACCGACGGCTCGCCGACGGACAAGGGCGGCCCGTCCGCGTCCTGACCCGCTCGTCCTGACCCGCTCGTCCGTGCCCGACGCACGAAGGCCCGGGGCCCCGTGGAGATGCCGGCGCGTGGCCGGTACCTCGACGGGGCCCCGGGCCTTCGTGAGCCAGCGGCTCAGCGCTCGGGCAGCTCGATCAGCTGTCGAGCCCCGAGTACGCGTGCTTGCCGTTGAAGATCAGGTTCACGCCGGTGAAGTTGAACAGCAGGCACGCGAAGCCGACGACGACGAACCACGCGGCACGCCGTCCGGACCAGCCGCGCGTCGTCCGCGCGTGGAGGTAGGCCGCGTAGACGACCCAGACGACGAACGACCAGGTCTCCTTGGGGTCCCAGCCCCAGTAGCGGCCCCAGGCGTGCTCGGCCCAGATCGCGCCGCCGATGAGCGTGAACGTCCACAGCACGAAGCCCACCGCGTTGAGGCGGAAGGACAGCCCTTCCAGGGAACCGGGCGTCGGGAGCTGGTCGAGCCAGCGGAACCCGGGCCGGCCCAGGAAGGCCGAGCCCTCGTCCCGGGAGTCGCGCAGGAGCTGCAGCACCGAGGTCACGAAGGCGACCGTGAAGATGCCCGTCGCGACGATCGCCACGCCGACGTGGACGACCAGCCAGTACGACTGCAGCGCCGGCTGGACGCCCGTCGCCACGACGTAGAAGACGTTCAGGCCCAGCGTCACGAACAGCGCCACCAGACCGGTGACGAAGGCGCCGAGGAAGCGCACGTCGCGCCGGGTGTTCACCACGAGGAACACCGTGAGCGCCACGAACGACCCGACGAGCGTGAACTCGTACATGTTCGCCCACGGGGCGCGGCCTGCCGCGATCCCCCGGAGCACGATCGCGGCACCCAGCAGCGCGGTCGCGAGCCAGGTGGTCGACATCGCGATGCCGGCAGCCCGCCGCGCGCCGCCCGCCGCGTGCGGCTCCGCGGCCTCCGGCGCGTTCGCGCCCTCGTACGACGACGTCGCTCCGGCCGTCGACGCGCCCACGCCGGCGAGCTCGCGCGACGCGTCGGCACGGACCTCGCCACGCACCTCCGTGCGCCGTGCGAGGTCGACGGCGAACGCCACGAGTGCGATCGTGAGCGCGGCCAGGCTGGCCCAGACGAGCAGGACGCTCAGGTAGGCGGCTTCCATCTCTCAGTCCTCTTCGTGCTTCGTCGTGGTGGGTGTGCCGGACCCGCGTGCACGGCCGGGAGCCGGTGGAGCGTTGTCGACCGGACCCGCGAGCCCGGGGACCGCCGCGAGCGCGCGGTCCACCTCCCCTTGCAGGCCGGTGTCGTCACCCCGTGCGAGCCCGGCGAGCTCGACGCGCGTGACGTCGCCATCTTGCCACGCGCGCATCCAGACCCGCCGACGCGGAGTGAACAGCGACACCCCCAGGCCCGCGAGGGCGAGCAGGGAGAACGTGAGGACCCAGCCGAGGGACGGGTCGTGCCGCAGGTCGAGCGCCACGTACCGCGGCACCGACTCGCCCATCGTGACCGTGCCGAGCCCGTCCGGCAGCTCGACCGTCTCCCCGGGCCGGACCAGCACCTTGGCCCGTTCGCCGTTCTCGTCGACGGACGGCGTCAGCGACGCGGTGTCGAGGCGGTACACGTTCTGCGGCACCCCGTCGTCCAGGCCCAGGTCGCCCCGGTACACCTCGAGCACGAGCAGCGGGTTCTGCGGCTGGGGGAAGACCGAGCGTGCCGAGCCGTCGTCCTCCACGACCGCGGTCGGCAGGAAGTAGCCCACCATGCCGACCTGGTCGAGCCCGGGCGAGACGTCGGGCACCTTGACGACGCCGCGCGAGGTGTACATCTGGTCCTCGGGCAGGAACGGCACCCGGCCGGCGAACGCGACCTCGCCGTCGGCGTCGTGCACCGTGATGTCGGGCGCGAAGCCGTTGCCCTGCAGGTAGATCTTGGCGCCGTCGACCGTGAGCGGGTGGTTGACCTTGATGCTCTCGGGCCGCTGCGCGCCGTCGGGCTCGGTCACCGTCACGTGCGCCGTGAAGTCGCGCGCCTGCGCGAACGCGACCGAGTCGCTCGCGAACTCGCTCTCGAAGCTGTCGAGCGTCATGGAGAACGGCACGAGCGACGCCGGCCGGAACCAGGCGCCGTTCTCGAAGGTGTCGTAGTCGACCACGGCGTTGGCGAACCCGCGGCCCTCGGTCACGATCGCCTGGCCGCGGTAGTGCAGGAGCTGGCCGCTCGCGACCGCGACCAGCAGGCCCAGCAGAGCCAGGTGGAACACGAGGTTGCCGGTCTCGCGCAGGTAGCCGCGCTCCGCGGCGACCGTGCAGGTCGCGGGACGAGCGGGGATCGCCGTCGAGCCGGCACCACGCGCGGCGCGGGGTTCCTCGGAGCCGGCGTCGACACGGAAGGTCGGCAACCACCGCACGGGCCCGCGCAGGTGCGCGGAGACGGCGTCGGCGACGGCGCCGGGCGCGGCGCTCGTGGTGCCGGACGCCTTGGCCGGGAAGCGCTCGAAGCGGACCGGCGTGCGCGGCGGGCGGCCACGCATGGCGCGGGCGTGAGCCGCCGTCCGGGGCACGATGCAGCCGACCAGCGAGACGAACAGGAGCAGGTAGACGGCCGAGAACCACGGCGAGGTGTAGACGTCGAAGAAGCTGAAGCGGTCGAGCCACTCGCCCGTGGTCGGGTGGTCGGCGAGGTACTCGAGCACCGCCCCCGGGTTCTGGTTGCGCTGCGGCAGGATCGAGCCCGGCACCGCCGCGACCGCGAGCAGCATGAGCAGCATGAGGGCGACCCGCATCGACGTGAGCTGGCGCCACGTCCACCGCAGGACGCCTTTCCAGGTCCCGGGAGCCGAGGGCTCCCGCTGCTCGGCGTCGCCCGCGGCGCGTGGCGTCGTGCCGGCGTCACCAGGGGCGCCGTCGGCCGACGTCGCGGAGGCCGCGAGCTCGGTGTCCTCGACGGCCGGGGCGCTGAACTCGTCCTCGATGCCGACGGGCCGGTAGGTCTTGTGCTCGGTCACTACACCACCGTCACGAATCCGCCGATCCAGCCCTGGAGCTGGCTCGTCCACATGCCCCACACGCCCGAGACGAGCGCCAGGCCGATGACCACGAGAAGCGCACCGCCGACGCGCATGATCGCGAGGCGGTGCCGGCGCAGGAAGCCCAGCATCCGCTGCGAGGACTGCAGGCCGAGCGCCACGAGCAGGAACGGGACGCCGAGCCCCAGGCAGTAGGCGATGCCGAGCACGACCGCGCGGCCGACCGACGCCTCGTTGAGCGAGAGCATCTGCACGGCGGCCAGGGTCGGGCCGATGCACGGCGTCCATCCGAGCCCGAACACCACGCCGAGCAGCGGCGCTCCCCACAGGCCCGCGCGCGGGCTGAGGTGCAGCCGGCGCTCGCGCTGCAGGAACGGGACCGCGCCCAGGAACGCCAGCCCCATGAGCAGCACGACCACGCCCAGCGCGCGCGTGATGACGCCCTGCCACTCGACCAGGTACGTGCCGAGGGCGCCCGCCGCCGCCATGAGCGCGACGAACACCACGGTGAAGCCCAGCACGAACAGCGCGACGCCCGCGACCACGCGGCCGCGCGCCGGCTCGCGGCCCGCCGTCTGCCCCGGCCGGCCCGCGTTCGCCGCGGCCATGCCGCCGACGTAGCCGACATAGCCGGGGACGAGCGGGAGCACGCAGGGCGACGCGAACGACACGAGCCCGGCGAGGATCGCCACGGGCACCGCGAGCAGCATCGACCCCGAGAACGCGGTGGACGCGAACGCGCCACCCATCAGGCGCCCTCCGCCCCGGCCGGCTCCTCGGCGAGCACCTCGTCGACCAGCGCGTCGAGCGTCGACCCCTCGGCGAGCCCGACCACCCGGGCGGCGACGCGACCCTGCCGGTCGAGCACGACGGTGGACGGCACGGCCTGCAGCGGCACGACGCCGGACAGGCTCGCGACGACCCTGCCCGTACGGTCCTCGATCGACGGGTACGGCACCTCGTAGGTGCGCTGGAACGCCTGCGCCGTCCCGGCGTCGTCCTCGGTGTTGATGCCGAGCACGCGCACGCCGTCGGCGGCGCGGGTCGTCGCGAGCTCGACGAGGTCCGGAGCCTCGGCACGGCACGGGGCGCACCCGGCGTACCAGGTGTTGACGACGACCACGTCGCCCGCCCAGTCGGCGGTGTCGACCTCGTTGCCCTCGAAGTCCGTGCCGGCGATGGTCACGGCGTCCTCGCGCTCGTCCGGCACCCACTGCTGCACCGAGCCGTCGCCCGAGACGAAGCCCTGCCCGACGACGTCGCCGGCGCCCGACTCCTGCGCGCAGCCGGCCACGAGGACGGCCGCGAGGGACGCGCCGAGCACGGCGGCGGCCGCACGGTGGGCGCTCATCATGCCCCCGGCACCGGGTCCGCGCCGATGAGGAGGTCTCCGGCCGGCTCGGTGTAGTGCAGGCCGACGAAGGCGTCCCCGTCGAACTGCAAGGAGGTGAGCGAGGCGAGGGCGCACTGCCGGCGGCGCGGGTCGTGGACCAGCGGCCGCTGCTCGAACGAGAGGCGGGCCAGCCACACGGGCAGCTGGTGGCTGACGAGGACGACCTCGTGGCCCTCGTGCGCGGCCCGCGCGTCCTCGACGGCGGCCCGCATCCGCGCGACCTGCTCGACGTACGGCTCGCCCCACGAGGGGCGGGCCGGGTTCCACAGGTACCGCCAGTACCTGGGGTGCGCGAGCTGGGCGGGCCTCGACCCGATGGTCGTGCCCTCGAACGAGTTGCCCGCCTCGATCACGCGCTCGTCGGTGGCCAGCTCCAGGCCGAACGCCTCGGCGACCGGCGCGGCCGTCTCCTGTGCGCGCTGCAGCGGCGAGGCGACGACGGCGACGACGTCGTGGCCGTCGTCCGACAGGTGCTTGGCGACGCGACGCGCCATCTCCTGGCCGCGGTCGGAGAGGCGGTACCCGGCGATGCGGCCGTAGAGGACGCCGTCGGGGTTGTGGACCTCCCCGTGGCGCAACAGGTGGACGGTCGTGATGGCCATGCGCCCCAGTCTCCCAGATCGCTCAGGTGCCGACGACGCCCTCGCGGCGCACGTGACCGGTGTCACGAACGCGTCACACTGCGCCGGTCCGGCCGTCCTGCGGCCCGGACCTACGGCTGGGCGTCGATCGGCCGCGTGTCCAGCGGCCAGGCGCCCTTCACGATCGTCGGCCGCAGCCGGGAGCGCCGATCCTCCGACTTGGCGGCCTCGCAGACCTTCGCCATCGCCCGGCCGAGCGTCTCCATCTCCTCGGGGTCGAGCGCGTCGACCAGCAGCCGCCGGACCGCGGCGACGTGCCCCGGTGCGGTCTCGACCAGCATGCCGTGACCGGCCGGGGTCATGACGCAGTTGACGCCGCGCCGGTCACCGGGGACGGGCCGCCGCTCGACCAGGCCGCGCGCCTCCATCCGGTCGACCGTATGGGTCAGGCGGCTTCGCGAGAGCGCGAGGAAGTCGGCCAGGGCGGACATGCGCAGCGTGTGTTCGGGCGCCTCGGAGAGCTGGACGAGCAGGTGGTACTCCCCGAACCCGAGCGGGAGGGCCGCGTCGTGGGCGCGGTCGAGGGCCTCGTAGAACCGCGACGTGCCTTCGAGAAACCGCCGCCACGCCTCCTGCTGCTCGTCGTCGAGCCAGCGGACCCCGTCGTCTGTGACGCGGCCCGTCGGCACGGTGCCCGCCTGCGTCATGCTCCCTCGCCCCCGGTGGTTGAAGATGTGACCTGCCCCACGGGAATAGCCTACGAGACCCCGCGGTTGATGCATTCGGATGTAGTTGACTCCTCAACTACGTTGTGTGCCGAGTCACACATCACCGAGCTTCCCAGCATCACGAGAGGACCATCCATGGCCACGTCCCTGCCCGCAGGTCTCGTCCCCGGCACCTACGCCATCGACGGCTCGCACTCCACGGCGTCGTTCACGGTCCGTCACGCAGGCATCGCCAAGGTCCGCGGCACCATCGGCATCACCTCCGGCACCGTCACTATCGGCGACGACGTCGAGTCGTCCGCGGTCACGGCCGAGCTCGACGCGGCGTCCGTCAACACGGGCGACGCGACCCGCGACGGGCACCTCAAGAGCGCCGACTTCTGGAGCGCCGAGGAGAAGCCCGTCTGGACCTTCACCTCGACGAGCGTCCGGGCCGACGGCGACGACTTCGTCATCACGGGTGACCTCACGATCAACGGCGTGACCAACGCGGTCGAGCTCGAGACCGAGTTCGCCGGCGCCGCGACCGACCCGTTCGGCAACGCGCGCGTCGGCTTCGAGTCCCAGCTCGAGATCTCTCGCAAGGACTACGGGCTCACCTGGAACGCCGCGCTCGAGACGGGCGGCGTCCTGGTCGGCGACAAGGTCAAGATCTCGCTCGACATCTCGGCCATCAAGCAGGCCTGACCTCCGCGCACCACGCGTGCGCAGGACGCCGTGCGCGCAACCGCGCGCACGGCGTCCTGCTCTATGCGCCGGTGTAGGACGCCGCCTCGCGCGCCGGCCTCGTGGCCGCGCGCGCGGCAGCGTGGAACGCCAGGATCTGCAGCTCGCCCGCGACGTCGACCGAGCGAACGACGACGTCGTCGGGCAGCTGCAGCGCGACGGGCGCGAACGACAGGATCTCCCGCACGCCGCACGCGACGACGCGCTCGGCGACGGTCTGCGCCACCTGCCCCGGCGTCGCGAGCACGACCATCGACACCTGGCTGCGCGCGATGACCTCCTCGAGCCCGTCGACGTGCTCGACCGCGATCCCGGCGGCCTCCGTGCCGACCACGTTCGGATCGGCGTCCAGCAGCGCCACGACCTGGAACCCTCGCGCCGCGTAGCCCGAGTAGTTCGCGAGCGCGTGCCCCAGGTTGCCGATCCCGACGATCGCGAGCCGGTGCTCCGACTCCAGCCCCAGCGCGAGCGAGATGTACGACGACAGCGACTCGACGTCGTACCCCACGCCCCGCGTCCCGAAGGACCCGAGATAGGACAGGTCCTTGCGCAGCTGCGCCGAACCGACGCCCGAGCGTTCCGCGAGCTCGGACGACGACGTCGTCGTCACCCCGCGGGATGCCAGGTCACGCAGGGCGCGCAAGTAGTACGGCAGCCGTGCGACCGTCGCGGCCGGCACCGCCACCTCACCGAGCTCGATCACGTCTGTTCCCCTCCCCGGGTCCCCGCGAGCCGCCGCGCCAGCCGCGCGGCGTCAACCCGCCAGAATCCCTGCTGCACGCCGTCCACCTCGACGACGGGCACGTAGTCCCCGTACCTGCTCACCAGCGCACCGCTGGGATCGCCCTCGATGTCTACCTCTCGCCACTGCTCGCTCGCCGCTGCGCACACCTGGCGGACCACCTCCCGCGCGTCGTCGCACAGGTGGCACCCCGGCCTGGTGAACAGTACGACGCGCGGGAGGGGATCCGCCTGCGGCCTGCTCACCAGCACAGACTACGCGCGCCGATACAGTGGTCAGCATGTCGTCCAGCCCCGAGTCCGACCGGTCGACAGGGGCGTACACGGCGCAGGCCGCCGCGTTCTTCGACGTCGACAACACGATCATCCGCGGTGCGAGCGCCTTCCACCTCGCCCGCGCCCTGTACCAGCGCAGGTTCTTCTCGACCACGGACCTGATCCGCTTCGCCGTCATCCAGGCCAAGTACCTCACCTTCGGCGAGTCCCGCGCCCAGATCGAGTCCGTGCGCAGCAAGGCCCTCACGCTGATCGCGGGCCGCTCGGTGGCGGAGATCGCGGCGGTCGGCGAGGAGGTCTACGACACGGTCCTCGAGCTCCGCATCTTCCCCGGTACCAAACGGCTCCTCGACGAGCACCTCGCGGCGGGCGACCAGGTGTGGCTCGTGACGGCCACGCCCGTCGAGATCGGTGCGCTCATCGCGCGCCGGCTCGGCGCCACGGGCTGCCTGGGCACCGTCGCCGAGCACTCGGGCGGGTTCTACACGGGGCGGCTCGTGGGCGACCTGATGCACGGCGAGTCCAAGGGTGCGGCCGTGCGGGAGCTGGCCGAGCGCGAGGGCATCGACCTGACCGCCTCCTACGCGTACGGCGACTCGTTGAACGACCTGCCGATGATGCGCTCGGTGGGCCATCCGTGCCCCATCAACCCGGACGTGCGCCTGCGGCGGCACGCCAAGGAGGTGGGCTGGCCGATCCGCGAGTTCCGCGGCCGGTCCCAGCGGGCGGCCGGGCGGGGCGTCAAGACGGCGTCCTGGGCCGGGGCGGCGTGGGTGGCCGGGCTCGTCCTGCGTGCGGTGCAGCGCCGCATCCGGGGGCGCTGAGCGCCGGCCGTCCGCCGATGCGTGCGGGAACGAGAACGGGGGCCGTGCAGTGATGCACGGCCCCCGTTCTCATGCGCGCAACGTCACTTCTTGTTGCGGCGCTGGTGACGCGTCTTGCGAAGCAGCTTGCGGTGCTTCTTCTTCGCCATACGCTTACGGCGCTTCTTGATGACGGAGCCCATGAGGTCCTCACAATGCTGGTCGGGAGCGGAACTTGTTGGTCCCACGAGCCCTGACACGGGAGTAGCCGACCAACACGAAAAAGTCCGCCACCAGGGTACCTGATGACGCGGGGTCTCAGTCGAGATAGGGATCCAGACCCCACAGGGGGAACACGCTGCGGCGTGTCGCGAGCACCGCGCGGTCGACGTCGTCGGCGGGGTCGTAGCCCTCCGACCAGCGGCGCCACCCCGTCGGGCCGTCGTCGGCGGCGCCCCCGCCCGCGAGCCGCGGCGCGGGCTCGTAGCCCGACATCTCCTCCGCCTCGCGCCGCCAGCTCTCGGGGAGCTCGGCGTCGTACTCGAGCGGCGCGTGCGCCGCCTCGGCGACGAGCGAGGCCCACACGAGCGGCACGACGTCGACCACCGCGTACCCGCCGCCGCCGAGCGCGACCCAGCGCCCGGCGCACAGCTCGTGCGCCAGCTCGTGCAGCCACCGCGCGGCCATGCGCTGGGCGTCGACGCTCACGTCGAGATCCGTCAGCGGGTCCCTCCCGTGCGAGTCGCAGCCGTGCTGCGAGACGATCGCCTGCGGCCGGAACCCGCGCAGCAGCGACGGCACCACGGCGTCGATCGCCCGCAGCCACCGGGACCCGTCGGTCCGGGGTGGCAGCGCGATGTTGACCGCGGTGCCCTCGGCCCGCTCGCCGCCGCGGTCGGCAGGGCTGCCCGTGCCGGGGAACAGCGTGTGCCCGTCCTGGTGCACGGAGATGGTCAGGACGCGCGGGTCGTCCCAGAAGATCGACTCGACGCCGTCGCCGTGATGGGCGTCGAGGTCGACGTAGGCGACACGCTCGGCGCCCAGGTCGAGCAGGCGCTGCACGGCGGCCGCGGCGTCGTTGTAGATGCAGAACCCCGACGCCGCCCCCCGGTGCGCGTGGTGCATCCCGCCCGCGACGTTGACGCCGTGCTCGACCTCGCCCGACCACACCGCGTCGGCCGCCGCGACCGACGCCGCGACCTGCCGGGCCGCCGCCTCGTGCATGGCCGCGAAGAGGGGGTCGTCGTCGGTGCCGAGCCCGCGCGCGACGTCGGGCTCCCCCGTCGCCGCGGCCCGGCGCACCGCGAGCACGTAGTCCTCGTCGTGGACGGTGTGCAGGACGTCGTCGGGCGCGGGCTCGACGTCGGCCACCTCGAGCGTGGGCTGGTCGAGCAGCCCCAGGGCGTCCACGAGGCGCATCGTCAGCGTGAGACGCGCGGGTGCCATAGGGTGCCCCGGGCCGAAGTCGTAGCGCAGCAGCTCAGGGCTCCACCACAGCCGGGCGATCATCCGGACACGGTAGCCCAGCGCATGGCACAGTTGATCAGCACGCTCGTCCAGCGAGCGCCCAGGCCGGAAGGGCAGCCAAGGACTCATGGCCAGACGATTCAGCGACCGGCTCGTCCCCGGTCGCGAGTTCGTCGACCGGCTCGCACGCCAGTCGCCCGCCCGGCTCGCGGTCTCGGTCTTCGCCGCCGTGATCGCCCTGTTCACGGTCCTCCTGCTCGCACCCTTCGCGACGGCGACGGGTGAGGCGACCCGGTTCGTGGACGCGCTGTTCACGGCGGTCTCGGCGGTCTGCGTCACCGGCCTGGTGGTGCAGGACACGGGGACCTACTGGTCGATGTACGGGCTGGTGGTCATCCTGCTCGGCATCAAGGTCGGCGGGTTCGGCGTCATGACGCTCGCGTCGATCCTCGGCATGGCGGTCTCGCGGCGCATCGGGCTCACCCAGAAGCTGCTCACCGCCTCGGAGACCAAGACCGAACGGCTCGGCGAGGTCGGCTCGCTGGTCCGCGTCGTCATCATCACGTCGACGTCGCTCGAGCTGGGCATCGCCCTTCTGCTGTTCCCGCGCTTCCTGGTCCTGAACGAGACGGTGGGCGAGGCCGCGTGGCACTCGATCTTCTACGCCGTCTCGGCCTTCAACAACGCCGGCTTCGTGCCGACGCCCGAGGGCCTCATGCCGCACGTGGGCGACTGGCTGCTCTGCCTGCCAATCATCGTGGGCGTGTTCATCGGCGCGCTCGGCTTCCCGGTGATCCTCAACGTGCTCTCCGCGCGGCGCCGGCGCCGCCGGGCCTGGATCACCTGGTCGCTGCACACCAAACTGACCATCACGACCAGCGCGGCTCTCGTCCTGATCGGGTGGGTGCTCGTCGCCGCCATGGAGTGGCGCAACCCCGAGACGCTCGGGAAGCTCGACGGCGGTACCCGGGTGCTGGCGTCCCTGTTCGCCGCGGTCATGCCACGTTCGGGCGGGTTCTCGACCATCGACACCCAGGCGATGCACGAGTCGTCCTGGCTCATCACCGACGCCCTGATGTTCGTGGGCGGCGGCTCGGCGTCGACCGGTGGCGGCATCAAGGTCACGACGCTCGCCGTCATGCTGCTCGCGATCGTGGCCGAGGCGCGCGGCGACCGCGACATCGACGCCTTCGGGCGCCGCATCCCGCGCGACACGCTGCGCCTGTCGATCGCCGTGGTGTTCGTGGGCGCGACGGCGGTGCTGGTGTCGTCCCTGCTGCTGCTCGAGATCACGGGGCTCACGCTCGACGTCGTGCTGTTCGAGGCGATCTCGGCGTTCGGCACGGTCGGCCTCTCGACGGGCATCACCGCGGGCCTTCCCGACGCCGGCAAGTACGTGCTGTGCGCGCTCATGTTCGTCGGGCGTACCGGGACCATGACGTTCGCTGCCGCGCTTGCGCTGCGCGACCGGCGGCGCATCGTACGCTTCCCCGAGGAGCGGCCCATCATCGGATGACGGCCGTCCGCAGCCGGCCGCAGCTCGCGTACGGCCCGCCCGAAGCGATGTGACGAGAGGGGACCACCCGTGCCCGACAAGAAGGCGCCCGACCGCGACGCCGGTGTGCTCGTGATCGGCCTGGGCCGGTTCGGTTCGGCGATCGCGGCCACGCTCGACCGGCTCGGCCAGGACGTGCTGGCGGTCGAGCGGGACGCGAACCTCGTCGCCCAGTGGTCGGGACGCCTGCCGCTCGTCGAGGCCGACGCGTCCAACCCGGAGGCGCTCGAGCAGCTCGGCGCCAAGGACTTCTCGGTCGCGGTCGTGGGCGTGGGGACGTCGCTCGAGGCTTCGGTGCTGATCACGGGCAACCTCGTGGACATGGGCACGCCGCAGATCTGGGCCAAGGCGATCTCCGCGGAGCACGGCCGCATCCTGACCCGCATCGGCGCGCACCACGTGGTGTTCCCCGAGTCCGACGCCGGTGCGCGCGTCGCCCACCTGGTGAGCGGCAAGATGCTCGACTACATCGAGGTCGAGGACGGCTTCACGATCGTCAAGATGCGCCCGCCCAAGGAGATGCAGGGCTTCACGATGGCCCAGTCGAACGTGCGGCAGCGCTACGGAGTCACGGTCATCGGCGTCAAGTCGCCGGGCGTGGAGTTCCAGTACGCGACGCCCGAGACGCGCGTGAGCGAGAACGACCTCATCGTGTGCTCGGGCCACGCCGAGCTGCTGGAACGCTTCGCGGCGCGACCGTAGCGGGCGGCCCGGCTAGCCGACGGCGCGGAACCCGAGGGCGGTGTAGAGCGCCCGGGCCGGCGTCGCGCCGTCGTCGACGCGCAGCCCGACGCTCGTCCCCAGCACGGCCTGGACGGTGGAGACCAGCGCGCGGCCGATGCCCTGGCGGCGCGCCTGCGGGACGACGAACAGGTCGATGATGAACGGCCCGCGCGGGACGTCGGGCCAGGGGGCGTCCGCGACCGTGAGCACGGCACCGACGAGCTCGTCCCCGCGCCAGGCGCCCAGCGACCCGTCCGCCAGCCACGGCCCGTACTCGCCGTCCCAGGCGGCGCGCACGTCAGCGCCCGAGTCCGCGAGCGACATCTCGTGCTCGGTCCCGAGGTAGGTGCGCCAGTAGGCGTCGGCGACCCGAGGCAGGTCGCGCTCCCCCAGCGGCGCGATCGTGACGCCGTCCGGCTGCGCGCCTACGGCCCGGTCGGTCGGGGGCGAGACCATCGACGTGTTTCCCACGGGGCGGAACGTACTGGCGCTGGCGGCGGGCCCACCACCCGATTTCGACCGCTCGTTACGGCGTCCGGCGCCGCAGCGTGGCCACGCCGAGCGCGATCGCCCCGGCGATGAACAGCACGATGACGCCGACGGCCCCGCGCACGTCGGCCCACTCACCACCGACCGCGAGCGTCTGCATGGCCTCGACCGCGTAGGTCAGCGGGAACACGCGCGAGAGCCACTCGAGCAGCTGCGGCATCTCGTCGCGGGGCATGAGCAGGCCACAGGTGATGAGCTGCGGGAAGATGATCGCGGGCATCATCTGCACGGCCTGGAACTCGGTGCGGGCCAGCGCGGACGCCGCGAGGCCCAGGCAGCAGCCCAGCACGGCGTCGAGCAGCGCGACGACGACCACGAGCCACAGCGCGCCCGCGACGTCCATGCCGACGGCCGTCGCGAAGCCGACCACGACGAGCGCCTGGACGAACGCGAGCGCCGCGAAGGCGATCGCGTACCCGGCCACGAAGTCGCCCTTGCCGAGCGGCGTCGTCATGAGGCGCTCGAGCGTGCCCGACTGCCGCTCACGCAGCGTCGCGACGCTCGTGACGAGGAACATCACGATCAGCGGAAACAGCCCCACGAGCATGGGGCCGAACTGGTCGAGCACGGGCGTGCCGTCGAACATCCACGCGATGAGCCCGAGCAGCAGGCACGGCAGCAGCAGGATGAGCGCGACGGTCCGGTGGTCGTAGCGCAGCTGGGCGAGCACGCGGCTCGCCGTGGTCAGGGTGAGGCTCATGCGCGCACCTCCCCCGTGGCGCCGGTCGGTGCCGCGCGCTCGATCAGCGTGAGGAACGCACGCTCGGCGTCAGGGGCGCCGGTCTGCTCCAGGAGCGTGGCCGGCGTCGTGTCGGCGACCAGCTGCCCCTGGCGCAGGAGCAGCAGCCGGTCGCACTGCGTGGCCTCGTCCATGACGTGGCTGGAGACGAGCAGCGTCCGGCCCTCGGCGGCGAGCCGCCGGAACATCGCCCACAGGTCGCGCCGCAGCACCGGGTCGAGGCCCACGGTGGGCTCGTCGAGGACAAGCAGCTCCGGCTCGCCGACGAGCGCCGCGGCGAGCGACACGCGCGAGCGCTCGCCGCCCGAGAGCGTCCGGACGCGCTGGCCCTCGTGCCCGCCCAGGTCGACGACGCCCACGGCCGTCTGCGCGGCCGAGCCCGCGGCCGCGGACGAGAGGCCCGCGAGACGCGCGAAGTACCGCAGGTTCTGGGCCACGGTGAGGTCGGTGTAGACCGAGGCGTCCTGCGTCACGTACCCCACGCGCCGGCGCAGGGACGGCGTCCCCGCGGGCGTGCCGAGCACCGAGACCTCACCCGAGACCTCGTCCTGGACGCCGACGATCGTGCGCATGAGCGTCGTCTTGCCCGAGCCCGACGGGCCGAGCAGCCCC
>Ga0233383_1000152_pt1 | contig 29842 bp, 31 predicted proteins | sample ElkDunMinimDraft_14_FD_191542 | JGI IMG/M metagenome (GOLD analysis project Ga0233383, IMG submission 191542) | Fecal eukaryotic communites from dung pellets of Tule Elk in California, USA - Elk Dung G16 | ecosystem: Host-associated > Mammals > Digestive system > Large intestine > Fecal | place...
CCTATTCACAAACAACCATTAATTTCTTCCATTTTTCTCTTGGTTAGAAAGTAAATCTAATTGAGCCTCAATTTTCTTTTTATCCTCTAAAAGTTTTGGGTCAGCTCATAACCCTTGCTCACTAATTCTCCTTTGAATAGCATTTAATCTATCCACAAGTTCAGCCTTCTCTTTACTCATATTATTTTTTGTTAGAAAGTAAAGCAACTATTCCATCAAAATCATAAATACTCTCTTTACCATCCTCTATCACTTGTAAAATAGGTATACTAGCAACCTGTAATTCACTTTCATCATACTTTACTGCTTGAAAATTGTATCCATTATTACTAGCCCATTTCTCTACGTGGGGTCTAATCTGGTGGCATTTACTACAATCCTCCCCATAAATAAAAACTACTTCTTTACTCATCTTTATTTCTATTATGGATTAAATTTTGGTACTCTAAATTACATAATACCTCAAATAAGCACTCCCTACAACTTTCTCTCTGTATACCATATTTACATATTCTCTTCTCTTTTTTTTCTTTTATGTTTTCCATTTTTTAATACCTCTGGTATATAAAATAATTCATCATCTGTTTTATACAACACGGTTTCTAATACATCTTTTACTCAAGGTGTCAACACCTGTTTACACATCTCATACATCTTTTGTAAAGCCTCTCTAGGATTTTGTTTATCCTTCACAAAATTATTATAATCAATGTGGTCTTTCCTTAATATTCTCACCTTATTTTCTTCTGCATTTACATTATATATATGTTTATATTTCTGTCACAAAATGTGGTGAATATCAGTAGCTGTTTTATCTACTATCTTATTCAATCTATATTTATTTCCATTAATTTCAACTATTCTTTCTATCTTATTCATAAGTATATTGGTAAATAGTTCAAGATTTATATCTAAATAAATATTTTCAATCACTACTCATATCATAATATCCATCTATACTCAATGTCTTACCTGTATTCGTAGCCGTACTCAAATCTCGTGGTTTTGTTAAACTATACTGTTCCAATAATGTATTATTATTATTCGCTTTATACATAGTCAATCAATCATCACTAAACATTACAGAATTCTTTAAAACTCCTATTACACTTGTATCTATACTCTCCCATTTAAATGATGTTCAAGGTATATTATTCGCTATATATCTCTTATATCAATTTAAATATGTAAATATAAATTGTCAATTCCTACTTACTTTAGTTACAAATCAGGTTTGGTTACTTTCACTTCAATAATAAGTTACATTATTTAATACAGCTCTTGGAGTTCCCTGCTCTGATGAATAATAATAATTATCAAATATATCCATATCTCAAGCAACCCATCTTTCATTCTCACTTGTAGAATATGATACTACTTTTGTGTTCCAACTAGGTCACATTGTATTTAAATTATTCGGAGTTAGATTATACAAAAACAAATAAATATAATGTCTACTACTACTATCTCATCCTCCATTCAACATAATCTTAGGAAATCAAGGCTTTTTTGATACACTTATTTGCCCTATTAAGCTCCAATCTGGCGATACATCATAATCATAATCTTTTAATACTCTACTTGCTACTAATTTAGTATATCTATTTATATCTATCGCTGTATGTGTCTTATATGGGTAATACCAAACTCTAAATTTGTCTTTCAACTCATCCCAATTACTACTATATTCATAATTTATTATATCATTCAAAAAACAATAAATATTATTCACCCTATTTTTATCTATTCAAGCACTATTATATATCCCAGTAAGCTCAATATTTTTACAACTTCAATATCAATAACTAAATCTTTCCACTTTTATTGTTATTACATCATTTACATTTCAATCAAAATCTACTTGAAATGGTATTGTTCCTCATCAAGAATTTTTACTACCTAAAGATACTCAATTTTTATACAGAATACAAGATGTACTCCCTTCATTTCATCCCTCATACACATCACAATAAAATCTATATTTTCAACTTTTTGTCAATGTCGCTACTGTATAACTACTTGTATATCCTACTTGCTCTACTTGAGCTAATATTTCAGTAGGTAATATCTCATATCTTGTAATATAAATATCTAAATCATCTCAAGCTCCATCTAAATAATCCTTCTTATAATTTGTAGGATATGTTCAACTATATCAAGCCATTCATTGATGCTCTACCATATTACTACATCCATTATACTCACTATATCTATAATCACTTCCTATACTACAACCTCTATGCATAACTTCCCAAAATGCTGTTATTAGTCAAGTACATCCATAATAACATCCCTTCATATAATTATTACCTACTGTTGTGACACTCGTAGGCAACTTTTCATAACTATTTATTAAATTTACACATCCTCTATATGTACGATACTTATAATAATTCCCTGTATTTACCCTACTTGTAGCATAGCATTTATAACTATCGTGGGTTATTTCCTTTATATAATTTTGAGCTCAAGTATTATAAAATCCAAAAGCTCTTCCCCATCACCATCATATTGTTTTTGGTTTAATCACTATCCTATGCTCACTTCCCTCTGTTAATCCACTACCTACACTTACATAAGTAGCACTTCCTGTCCCAGTTATCTCTTCCTCCTCCCCTCAATCTATACTCACCAACCAATCATAAGCACAATCTTGGTTTCAACTTGTAGAATATCACCCAACAGGAATTCTAATTTTTCCTGTACTATCAGCTAATCCTATATATTCTATAAACTCATATTCTAAATTGTCCCACAATGAATTCTTTTGTATTTTGCTACTTGTTATTCCACTTAATTTTGTCTTATAATCATTTACCAAATCTTTATATACATAAACTCATTTTACATTACTATCAGTCAATCCCCAACTTCCTCCTTCTTCAATTCATCATTCTATATAAATACTTACTAAATTTCTATCTGTACCAATTCAACTATATTGGTTTAATCTATAATTATTTCATACACTAGCCCGATTAATAGCCCTCATATTAATCTTATTAATACCTGTACAATTTTGATATTGATATGCTCTATAATAATCACCAATTACTTTTACTGTTTTTAAAATCCTCTCCTCCGCATTATTTACTAATTTTACACATCCAGCATATTCATAATATCTATAATAATCTCCTATAATCTGGAGTGTATCAGGCAAAAGCTCCTCATCTGTATTAATTAAATTTATACATCATTGGTATTGGTATGCTTTATAATAATTTCAAGCACATAGCTCATTTAAAGCATATCATTTATAAGATTTATCACTTATTATATTAATAAGAGAACTAGCAATACTACTATTCTTATAAGAAAATGCCCTTAGCCATCCATAATCTTCTACATTAGGTTTTATTATTACTGTATGTATACTTAATGGATTTAATCCATATCATACTCTTATATATGTACTACCTATTCAAGAATATCTTACAGCTGTACCCCCATCTATGCTTACCATCCAATCATACTCACATCAAACCGTACCTTCATACGAAAATCATCAAGTAGGTAAATATATATTACCACTATTGTCTGCCCTTATCCTTAACGTAAGTTTTTCTTCTACAACTCCTCCTTGACTATAAGCAAGCAATTCCCTCATATTTTATTTTGATAAATAGATAAAATTATTTTTTCCCATCTAAAAACCTATCAAACATCTCTCTTATATACTGTATATCCTTCTGCATTTCAGCTATTTTTACGTGGAGTTCTTGTGATTGCAACTCTCTAACATCCTTCTCTAAACTATCTACTCTACTTTTTAAAGACATAAATGCTATAACTACTCAAATTATAGTTGAAATTATGCTTATTAAAGTTTCTGGTGAGAAAATATATTCCATTATACTATTCATCTTCTTCATCTTCATTAGGAGTTAAATCGTATCAAATAGCACTAGGTTTTTCCTCTACTACTTCCTCCTTCTTTACACTCCCTAAATTCTGTACCAACTTCCAAATATCATAGAATATATTAGCTCCTGTTCCTAATGCCAATCCTAATAAAATTAAAGCTCATACCCCCAAATCAAACTCTAAATAAGGTCTTACAGCAAAAGCACTACATACTCATAATATAAAACTTAAAGCGATATTTATAGTAGTTTCATACTTCCCCACGAATTCTTTATAACCAGGTTTAGCAAAATTTACTATGGTAGTTATTACCATCGCTGTCCCTATAAGAATTAATATTGTTGTCTGCATCTTTATATATAATTAAGATATAAATACTAACTAATAATACAAAAACATCCATTACTTGTAAATCTATGCCTACAATATCAATCAACCAAAGTTTTTGTTCATCAAGTCGCATTTGAAAATCACCAACTTCAATCTGCTGGGTAACATATATCAACCAATCAACCAGCTCAATTCCCTCATCTACAATTATTGGTTTTAACTCATCATCATCAACTTCCACAAGTTGTTCACGGACATCAAACAGCACTACTTCACGAACTTCCATTCCCTCATCAATCGCATCCAACTCCATTATATGCTCATCAACCTCATCAATATCAGCATTTTCACGGTCATCAATTACAACAAGTCGCATATCATCAAGCTCACGTTCATCAAGTTGTTATTCAATGTCCATATCATAAACATTCTCAAAGTCAATTTGGTCATCAATAATAACTTCATCATCAACCTCACCCAGCAAAAACATTTACTCTTCAAGTTGAACTTGTGATATATGTGTTTCATCATTTGCATCAAAACTGTCATTTTACTCCACTTCATCAACTTCAAACATGAACACAAGCAGTTGAACTGATGTATGTGCATCATTCAAGCACCGCTCATCAACCTCATCATCAAGAACAATACCAACTCGCACCTCATCATCATCACACCGCAAGGTAACAAATCATAAAATCTCATTCTCTTGCTTCTGCTCAATTTATTGAAAATGTTCAAGATTTATAAAATTCGTGATATTCTTTTCAATTACAACAATATATACAATCTCATCATTTCGCACTTATTATTCAATAACTTCAATCTGTTGGAAATGATATTATTGCAATTCAATCTCATCATCTTCCAACTTCACATCAACAAGTACCTCATCAATCGTGTCCACCTCATCATCATCAACAATTTGTCGCATTAGATTTTGCACAACTTCAATCTGTTGGTGATGAACATCAACATCATCATCAACAAATTCACACTCATCAACATCAATTTGTGTAACTCCATCATCATCAACCTCATCAATATCAACATTTTCATATTCATCAATCTCCACCTCTACATCTATAAAATGTTGTTCATCATCAACAATAATATCAAGCACAACATCAATTTCATCACGCACCAGCTCATCAAGATTGTGCTCCATAACAAGTTGTTGTCAATGCTGTTGAATATCAAGCTCCACTGCTTGATAGTATTGAAAAAGTTCTCATTGAATAATCTCAATTACATATTGAATATCATCAACGAAATCATCAAAATGCTTGTCTGAATATTCATATACAAGATACTCATCCATCTGTGCAATTTTGGGTAGAAATCCACCTTCATCATTCTCAAATCGTTATATTTGTAACTCATTTCACTTTTAACGCTGTTCACGTTTCAACGGCTCAACCTCATCATCCACTTCAATTACATTCACCAGCTCATCATCATCACACCAAAATAAAATCAATGCATCATTCCTCTCATCATCATTGTTTAATCTCATCTATACAAGAAGCATAATCATCAAAATTTACTGACGCACTAACATCTACTCATTTATTTATTATAGATTGCCTCATAGCCTCTTTATCATTCTGTAATCTGCTTATCTCACTAGCTATTGTCATTTAATTATAAATTAGCAAGTAAAGTTTCTACATCCCCTAATACATCATATATAGCATTCTTACTAGGTGCGTGAGTTGTATCGCTATTCCAACCACTTCAAAATGCATCATCACTAATTGCTGATTGAGTTAATGTTCAAGTACAAGTCGTATATCCACATCCATTCTCTAATTGATTATTATTAGTAGGTAACGCACTACTTGTAATAAATCAAGTATCATTACATAAACAACTTATTGGAGAATTCGGTTGTATTGCTGTACCTCAACAACAAGCCCCACATCTTATCGTGGCTAAATCTGAAATTACACTTTGTACGGCTATATTTCCACTACCTAATAAACTTATATTATTTATTGTTTTTATATTATCTCCACTTACCAATGCCTCTTGCTTTCAATTCCAACTACTCCTACATCCACAAGCATCAGCTAGATTATTTATATCAAAACAACCAGCATTATAAGTTGTATTTTCCCACGGTACATTTACTACTCCTTGTCCAGTAGAATTCACTTGTAAAGCATAAGTTCTATTATTACATCCACTTACAGCATTCGCACTTACACTCTGTACCGTGCTACTTCATAATTTTATTAATCATAAATCACTACAAGTCGCTTGATTATATTTAGTATCTGGTGTTGTTAAATCTCAACTTCCTAATAAACTACAACCATTTACTGTCTTTATATTTGTTCCACTCTCTAATTTATCTTGTTTTCAATTAGCATATCCATCATAAGTACTTACTTTGGCACTTGTTATTCAACTATTTAAAGCATTTAATTGAGCCTGTGTTAATGGTGTTTCATTTACTACATATTGAAATTCCCATTGACTTCATTGGTAAATATACCTAGTTGTAGCATCATCGTGGTTTTCATCATCCTTTACTATTGTATAATCATTCTGTGTTGGTACTCTTACCACTCACCCACTATAAAATACCGTAGCACTTTCCAATTCAGCGACCGTATTAAATTGCTCTCATTGAGCATTTTTTGTTATATAATAAGCAGCCAAACTATTAATAGAACTATTTACAAAATCTTTATCTGCTAACTGATTACTAGGTGTCGCCGAACTTGGTATTTTACTATTAATACTACTTATACAACTATTTAATACACATCATTGTTTAGCACTTAATACATCAGTTCAACTACTAGAATTTAATGCATCTACAACTACTCCTCATTGTTTAATACATTTACCATCACTTCCATCAAATAATACTATATGTCAATCTGTAGAGCTTGAAGGTCAAAGCACATCTCCACTTCCTTCTCCATCAGCACCATCACATACACTAAAACTAGCACAACATCCATTAGTTTCTTCTATTGTTACTGTGGTTACTTTTCAACTCTTACTACAAGTTACACTAGCGATACCATTTCAAGTAGCTCAAGTACATCAAATATCTCCTTTCTCTCCTTTCTCTCCTTTTGGTATTCAAAAATTAAATATAGCATTACTACTACTTCAACTATTACTTACACAAGCACTACATCAAGCATCTAATGTCGTTGTACCTCCTACACTAACTGTTGCACCATTACCTGTATCTCATTTATCACCTTTATCTCCTCTTGGTACTGTAAAATTAAATATAGCATTACTACTTGTACCACTATTTATTACACTAGCATTACTTCAAGGCTGTCCAGTTGATGTAGTCCCTACACTTACTGTCGCCGCATTACCTGTATCTCATTTATCACCTTTATCTCCTTTTGGTATCCCAAAATTTAATACAGCATCACTACTACTACCACTATTATTTACAGTAGCACAACATCAAGCTGGTAAAGTTGAAGTATTACCTACACTTACTGTTGCCGCAGTTCAAGTTTCCCCTTTATCCCCTCTTGGTATAACAAAATCTAATACGGCATCGCTTGTAGTTCAAGAATTCACTACACTAGCCTCTGTTCAAGGCTCTCAAGTACAAGTACTCCCTACATTAACTGTCGCCGCATCCCCTTTCTCTCCTTTAGGTCATCTTATTTTACTCCCATCTGGGTTTAATATAACTACTCAATATTTAGTAGGGTCTTCGGTACTTCTTACAACACTCAACCTTCTTGTTGTATCTTTATCTTGAATTTTCGTTACACTTTTTGTCATCCCTACCTAATAATAAGATTAAAATTATTCTCATTGCCCCTCCTCTTCTACAGGATTTACACTACTTCAATCTGGATTTAATCCTACTATCCCATTCTTTGTAATATCATCTACAGCTTGGACTATACTTACTACATTCTCCTCTTTTTCTTCATCCTGTATTGCTAAAGAGCTTTCTGTTTCACTCATTTTTAATTAAAATAATAACTAAAATTGAATTCCAGCCTCTTCAAATCTTCTTCTTAGGTATTTTTCTTTTTCATCTAAAGCATCCTTTCTATCTTTTAGCTCTAACTTCTTCTTCACATAATCATTAATTTCATCTAATACTTCCATCTTTCTATTCTCTAATTCATTTATTTCGCCCCTTATTTCCATCAATCTATCTTCTTCCCCAATTATTTCATCTCTTACCTCTACCAATTTTTTAGTCTTCTCTTCAATATTTCTATCCAATTTTCAGCATTCAGCAATAAGCCCATCTTTTTCCTCCAACTTTTTGTTCATATCCTCAATTTCTCTAGCAGTTTTACGATATTTCCCATCTTGTTCATCAAAAAGTAAATTGAAGTTATCTAACTTCTCTTTGACCTCTTTAATTTCTCTATCCTTTAAAGCTACTTCATTATCCTTATCTGCCCTGGTCTTTCTAATTTCATCTTCTAGGTCATTTATAATTAATTTTAATTCTTGTTTTCTGTTTGTCAATACTTTTACATCATTACTTAATTCTTCCACCATAATTTGGTACTTCTCTTCATCCTTTTTTTTGCTCTCATTGAGCTTTTTTATTTCAGCCTTTAGATTATCTCTTATAGCTCCATATTCTTCTTCTGCTTTATTTTTAGTGCTATCTAAACTAGCAATTTCATCATTTTTTTCTTCTATTTCTTTTTCTAATCTCTTAATCTCCTCATTTTTTTCTTCTATTCCTTTCTCTAAATCGCTAACAATTTTCCTATCTTTATTGATAGTGTTATTAATGCTCTTTAATTGCTCTTTAGCATTAACCATTTCTATTGCTAAATCATCTATTGTTGTCATCTTTTTTTATCATTAAGAACTAAAACCATTTAACGATACATCCACATCACCAGTTGTATATGAGCTTATAACTACTCCTATCCATCTTAATCAAGGTGTGTTTACTAAATAACTCTCTACTCCTCCTGTAGTAATAGAAATTCAAGTTGTACCATCAATATTGGTTCAATCCTCCAAATTTCTTACACTAATGTAGCTCCATTGGTTATCCTTATCAGCACTCTGGCTAAAATCTGGTGCATCAATCTGAAAACTACCTACAACCTTTACAGTTGCCTCTGTACTATCCCCACTAGCGATAGTGAGCATCATATTCGCATAATCCTCTATTGGATAAGGATTACTTTCAGTAGTACTTGTAGCTCCATCTAATAGCTTAGTACTCTGTAACCATTTTCTCTCAATCATAGCATAATAAATTATATGATAAAAAACTTAAAACCTTTGACTAGATTTTAGGAGGTTAGTGTCCCAACCCCCTACATATCTAATCCTAGGATGCATCTCCTTTACTACCTTTAATCCATCTACCTGTAACAATAGCCATTCAGTAAGTAGCAGCAGTAAGGTAATTCCAGTTTTCACTTGAAAATTCCTCACCGTTGTTTCCATCTGAAGGTGTTTTAAGGTATGGAGCCTCAAGCATACATAGATAGAAATCACTATCTCTTGTAGATGCCAAGAACCAATACTTAGATTTAGATGTGTCTACTGCTCCATTAGGAGTTGTAGCCAATCTTGATATAACTACGTGTCTATATTTTTCTTTATAAACATTCATTACTCCTTCATTCTTGTAATCAGCAATAGATGCAGTTGATTTAAGCAACTCTCTAACTTGATTTACAGTGTTAGGGTCATCTGTAGTTACGATTACATCTGGTTTCATAGCCATCTTTTCTCATAGGTTATTGAAAGTACCAGTAACAAATAGATTTTCAGCATTTTCCAAAGCAGCTTTAGAGAAAGCTGGATTAGATGTAATCTGATTAGAATAAGTTGTGGCACTTCCAGTTAATGTATGAGCATTTGAAATAAGAGGTAATCCATCTCCTACTGTTGTATCAACAGTAATTCCATCTCTTGATACATAACTAGATGCGAATGCGAAAGTTAATCTATGAGCCAAATCCAAATCAATAGTATTTGGACATACTTCAGCAAGAGAAGTAATTTGGTCTAAGATATCCTGGTCTTTACCAGCCTTTCTCATTCTTTTAGTAATAGATACTTCTAAAGATACAGTATAAACTTGCATATCTTTTTCATATCCATACTGAACTTTTGCTTTTTTAGATACATCACCTTCATCCCTTACAGATGCATATTGGTTTCTCTGTAATCTTTCAGCAAATCTTTTGAATTCCCCAGTATGAAGAGGTAAAACATCTTCTACTACAAGTCCTGATTTTCTCATATCCTGTGGTAGATTTTCCAAACCATCTTGGAAACTTCTTTTTACCAAGTCTGTCATTTGAGGAAATGTATAACTACTAATATTAGGCATTTTCCTTTATCATTAAATCAAATAAAAAACTTTTATTAAATAAATTACGCAGTTTCAGTTTCTGGTAAACTAAACTTACAAATTCCGTGAGTGCTATCAATATATTCCATAATTCTAGCACCTTTACCAGCTGTATCTACAGCAAGACTTTTAGCATCGCTATGAATTTCTACTGTTCTAAATACATCTGCTTTAGTGAAAGTACCAGCACCAACTTTAAAATAAGCAAGAGCCTCTTTATTTTTTGGTACCCATACTCCTTTCATTTTACCAGCTACCGCATAATCTCCATCAGTAGATTTAATTGGTTCTGCTAAAATACCTAAAAAGTCTGCACCATTAGCATTTTCTGCTCACATCTTTGTTACATATCCAGTAACATCATTTGATGTAATTTGTGGTGCTACAGCACATCCTTCATCAATAGCAGTTGATGCTACGAAAGGAAATTGTTTCATTTCCCAATTATCATCTGCTGGATAGAAGTTTTGTACATTGTTTGGTTGATTAACCAAAGTAACTGCTTTTCCCATTCTATTCATTAATAATAATATAAAATACTACTTATCTTTCATCTGGATTATATCTGCTATCCTAATATCTTCTTGCATCTGCATTGGATATTTATCTTTAGCATAAGTTCCAAATGCTTTTCATACAGCAATAAGGAAATTTTGATTAAAACTACTTACTACTGTTTCTATTACGGGTTGTAAATCACCTTTTCTAATATTGTGTTTCTGTAAAACCCCTAATATATCTACTGCCACATTCTCTAGCATCAAGTTTCTAAATTGCTCTTCACTTAAAGCCTCCTCTGTGACTATATATTTAAGTTGAGTTTCAGTATATTCTACCTCTTCTCAATCCTTAAACAAAACAACATTACCTGTTATGGTTTCAATCTCCCTATCTTTGATAAACATTTTTTAATTGGTTAAATGATAAATTAAAATGTCAATTATTCATTCAATAAGTTAGTAGCAACAATGAATTTTCACCGTGGCTCTACTTCAAACTCATATCCTAATACATTACCCCTATTATCAGTTGTTTTTTCAGCTCTCATTTTTTCGGAAGTAGTATAATGTTTATTAAATTCATTAACTTCTACTTCAACTTTCTTTTTGTTCGCTAAAGTCAACTCTAAGTAGTGATTACTTACCCAAGCTCCATATTGATTTTGATAAACCAAATCTTTGGTAGCATCCTTCCTAAATGATTTATAGGCAAGTACAGGTACTCCTCACCACATCTTATAGGAATAATCTCTAGGTCATTCATAGAATTTTTTACCTTCTGTGAATACGTTTAATTGACCTTTCTTTAATTCCTCATTTTCCTTTTCCAATGTATCCAATCTTTCAAGGATAGATTGAAGGGTTGTTAAATCATTTGTACCTTCTTCTTGTGCTGGGTTAGATACATCCCCATTCCCTTGATTAGTATTATCTACTAATCCTGCAGTATTTTGATTTTCTACTGCTTTATTATCGTCAATCATTTTAGCCATCTTACTATTGTTTGTTAGTATCTAAAATCACTATTTTACCATTTCTTACAACCTCAACCTTTCAATCTCAAGCTCAAGGTTTTCTTCCCATTCACATTCAGGTACTAGCATAGTTTCCTATACCTTCTTCATACCTTTCAGCTTTTAGGTTTTCTTTATTCACATATAGAGTTGCCATTTCAGCAAATTCTTCCGCCTCATCAATGGTTAATTGTTTATTTCAAACAATCTTTTTGAATTGAGCTTTTGCTTTTTCCCTAGCATCCTTATCGGTAATTTTACCAATAATTTTGTCTGCTCTTTTTAATGCCTCTTCATTAAGCTCTTTAGCCTTCCTTTCTTGGTAAAGTTTCTCAAAACTCTCCTCAAAAGTGGCATCTTTGGTTTTCTGCACTCAATCCCCACCTGCTTTTTTGTCTATTTCTGATTTCGCATCGTTGAAATCATCATATCCAAATCTTTTAGCGACATCATCTGCTAATTTTGGGTCTACATCGTGAAGTTCTAACAAACTTCTAGCATCTTTTTCGGCATTCTTGACTTCTCTGTCAATTACAAGGTTTCTCAACCTTTCTGCCTCTGCCTTACTTCCAGCTATTTGCTGTTTGTAACGCTCTTCTTTGGCTGTATGAGAGTTGTCTTGACTTTCATTGTCAAGGGTCTCGTTTTCTTGACCTTCTTCTCATACCTCCAAGTTGTCTAATGTTTTTTTATTGTCGTCCATTAGGGTTATTGGTATGATATAAAATTGGGCTCTAACACCCATTAATGTGAGTGAGCTAAATATTTACCCACCCACTATAATGGACATCAAGCTACTGCTTTTTGCCTTCGGTCGTAACTCTGTTAAGGAACTCTTTATATGTCTTCTCTGTTTCTTCCAATGATTTAATCAACTCTTGTATTGTCTTTATCCCTATATAAGCCTCTTCTTCCTTTCATTGACACTCACATAGAGCTAATTTTGTTTGTATTCTATTTATATTCTTCTTTAACCACTTTATTATTACATCACTATATTCTACTAATTCACCTACTTCTCCAGCACTCATCTTTACCTCATTCTCCTTTATTTTATGCTCTCTCTCATCTATTATTATAAATCCCATCTTATCACATATTAGGAGTTAAATTTGGTACTAACATACCTTGTCCTCATTGATTTACAGCACTTCTTATTCTATCTCATTCTGTAGCTGGTTGTTCTTCTCCTCATTCCATACTTATTTCTCCCTCTTCCTGTGGTGCGAAGTTCCCTGTACCAGTTACTTGCTCTTGAGCTTGTTGTAATTCTCTTAATAAATCCATCTTAGCCTTCTTAACATCTTCACTACTATCTTTTTCAACTGGTGATAGATTATATTCAGCAGCCATTTCTCTTAAATTCTCATTCATTGGTAATACTTTATCTATATCTACTCCACTCTGTTTAGCTACAGCATATCCTTGTGCCATAGTTCCTATACTATTCATAAAATCCAACTTTAATTGTCTTTCTACAGCATTAATAGTAGGAGCACTTGTATTTGTATATACATCCACATATAAATCTCCTCTTAATATATCTGGTGTAACTTGAAATGTATAATTTCCTTTTTTCTTCTTAAAATACTTCTCTCCATTATTATCTACTAACTCTTCATCCTCTATTTCTATTTCTGGGTATAATCATTCAGCATTTTTTCTAGGAAAGTATGTCTGTAGAGCATCTTTATACAAATCAGCAAATCTTTCATAAGCTAAATCTCTATTCTCTAACCATACATTTACTCTCTTTTGTGATGCCTCTCTCTGTACCTCTGTTTGGAAAGCTGTCTGATTATTCCCTCCCATTATATTCTGTACATCTATTCATACATATATAGCAATATCTCTATATAACTGTTCCATATAACTAAATATTGCTTGATTAGGAGGTGTCCCTGTTATCTGTTGAAAATTTTGAGCAAAATTTCCATCAAAACTTAATATTTCATTGTCATAGCTGAATTCTCTACCATTAAATTGTAATCCATTTCCCAAAGCTAACACTTGTGTATTACTCCTTCTAATAGCATCCATTAACATCTCTCTCAAGTTGTTAATCTCACTATTAAACATCATAAGAGCCTCACATAATCCTCTTCCATATAAACTATTTAATCTCTTACCAAAAGTCCTTAATGTAAATGGTAAAGCCTTCTCACCATTTATTGTATTCATCATTGGATGCTCTCTTACTAATATATCATTAGCAATTTCTACATACATATCTCTCTCCACATTCCAATATCTTACTATCTCTACAAAATCTCCTTGCTTTGTAGTTTGCTCTTGTGTTGTATATGGTTGATACTCTAAACTATATTGTCTTGGTTTTACTAAATCCATATTCTTATATAATGGATTATTTTTATAACTCATAAACTTCTCATAGCTTATTTGCTCTCTATATATACAATCATTCGCCTGTCCTATACAATCTATAGCTGTATCATCTATATAGAAATTTCTAATATCTACACTCTTTACTACTATTTGCTCTTTTTTGAATTTCTTTGGCTCAAATATTACATTCAAATTATCATCTACTTTAAAATCCTTCTGTTCTCTAAAATAACTCTCAAATCATACATACATTACACTTGTCCCAAATGATGCACATATATAATCATCATCTCTAAAAGCCTTCTTCCTATTATTTTTTCTAAAATCATATTTCCATACATACTCCAAAGCCTTTGCCTGTGTTGTATATTTTGTTGTTTCCCCTCTAAATTTAAAATCTGTAGGTATCTTAATACAATCAGCAATAAACAATTCCAATAAAGCACTAGCTAAAGGTACTACACTACTACTTCTTCAATCTTCATAAGGTCTATATATAGCCTCTAACATCTTCCAAAATATCTGCCAATCAGCATCTACTACACTTCTTGCCTCCTTCATTCTCAAAAACCTATCTTTTATGTACGATGCCTTCAAAATATCCTCATCACTTTGAGTTCTCCTTACATCTACATCAATAGGCTGGAAATCTTTTTTTGGTAGTGTCATTTATTTATCTCTAATAAATTAAATATAATATATTCAAAAATCTTATTTTTTCAATTAATTTTACAGCACTTTATACCCCATCTTTCTTAATTTATCCTTTGTTAGACTTTTTTGGCTTATTAATTCTCCTGTAAGCATATTTCTCTTCTCCTCATAATCTCCTACTTGGTGACTAGGTCTAGCTGGCTTATTCTCTAACATATATGTCACAAAATACTCTAAAGCTGTCCTAAAGTGAGAAGTCCAATCGTGAATTGGTAAAGCTATTGGTTGAGTACTTTGGCTTGTATCCTTCCTTTCTGGGTATCTAGCATTCAATATAGCCGTAGCCATATCCAAGCAATTATCATTATATCTAAATTTATATAACATCTTACTTGTATTTCTTATTTGCTCTTGTTTATTCCTATTCATAGGTACTACTAAATTTATTCCTACACTCCTATAATCATCTAATATTGTTGAATTCCCTAAAGCACTCTTGGTATCATATGGGTCACCAATAAATGTTGCCCTTCTCCAATCATAATTCACATATCTATCTCTAAATGCTAATTGGTTTGCCGTTAATACCTTTACCAAATCTATCTTTGGTTGCCCTACCATATAATTAGCCATATCTAACGGATTTGTTTGTACTTCTATAGCATCTATAATATCCCAATATATTCCATTATCCTGTATACATATAACAGCATTAGGGTCTGTACCTCCGTGAGAATTATCTATTGTTACATACAATGGTAAATTAGGATTATACTTAACCTCTTTGCTTGCCTCACTAGGAAAATCTGGGTAAACTCTTCATACTACAGCTACATTATAATCTATCTCTAACTCTTGTGCTATACTTACCTTATCCATTGATGCTATCTTATTATTATACCATTCTTGTGTATACAATGGGTGGTCGCTCCAATGGTATCTTAATCCCTTTATTTTTCCTGCCATAGCCAACTCCCTCATTCTATAATGCTCATTTCACTTTCCATTAGGAGTTGAGGTATAAATCCTACAAGGACTAGCAGACATCATTGCCCTATTAATTGTTGTAGCATTACTTTGAAAAGCAAACTCATCTGGAAATATAGCTTTATAAGTTCCTCACCTTGATGCATTTGGGTTAGCACTTTCTCCTGTAATACTTCCTGTTCCATCTGGTCTACTAATACTCATATACTTATTATATGTGTCGTTTCCTTTCCATCCTACAGGTAGCATCCAATCTGGTAAATTCTTTAGCATAAATCTAGCCTTCTCAAACAAACTCTTCATATCTCCTTTTTTATCTACATCATCCTGTTTTTGTGAAAGCACTAAATATTTATGGTTATGAAAAAGAAAGCCATAGACAAATATAGCCATAATCAACCAGCTAAATCCCATCTGTCTTGACTTTTCTATAAATACAGGCTCTCCTTTCTCTATACTATCCCATACCTCTTTAATACATTCCTCTTGATAAGGATATGGTATAAAAGGTATTACATCTGGATATTCTGGTCAATAGAGGTTAGAGTTTTTGTCGGTATATAAATAATTCTTAAAAAAATGCATTATATCCCTCTTACATAACTCTACCTCTACCTTCTGCAATTCTCTATTCTTTTCAGCCTTATCTAAAAGTTCAACTCTTCTTAATAGTTCCTCTTGCATATCCATATTTTTGGTCTTTGTAATCTAAATTAATCTTTCTTTTTTAATCCTTTTACCATCTTATCTATTTCTTCCTCTGTAGTTTCACTTCAACTATCCATTAAATCACTTACCAAATCCCACTTTGTTTCTTCTTTCATATCTAACTCCTTCCCTGTCTTTCTATCCCAAACTTTTGTAACTCTTTCCATACTTTTAGTTTCTAAATAATCCTTAACAATTACATCATTGTCATACAAATAATGTTCAAACATTCTCTCTTTTAATCCTTCCATCTTCATTATCTGTTAAACATATAAATTCCATCCCAACTTCATTGTTATTATACTCATTTTTTTACTTTTTTCAAGTCTTTTTTACCCTAATAAATCTTCAAATTTCTTATAATACTTCTTACTCTCTTCTATTATCCTCTTTTGCTCATCCTCTATTTCTATCAATTTATTTAAATCTTTTTCATCATTCAACGATTTATATATATTATTATATTCTTCCTGTAATTTTCTCCATTTTTCATAATATTTATGTCATTTACCTCATTCTTCTCCAGCTCTTTTTACTATACTATCATATTTTTCTTGTGACATCCAACCTCATTTTACAGCATTCTCTCACTCCTTCGCAACTAACATCTCTGGTACATTTATCTGGACTTCTGTAGGTACTCAATTATCTACTACTTTATTATATGATAAATCTTTATATCACATAGGAGTAGGATTTTTAAATTTATTATCTACTACTTCTCATTGTATCTCTAATTCTTTTACTGCTTTGTTTATTCCTTCCATATTATCTACTATAATACTTCCTCTTACTATATCTTTTACAGCACCAATAAATCCTCCCTTACTATCTTGTTTCTCTAATATTCTATCAATTCCATCTTCTCTAATAACTCCATCTGGTGTTCTCATTTTAATAGATGTTTTTATAGGTTTTCCACCAATTTTATTAGCCATTCCATCCAAATATTTATCATATTCTACTTTAGCCTCATCATAAATTTCTATATTCTTCTTCAACTCCTCCCTTAATACCTTTTTATTCAAAAATTCTTTAGCATCTTTTTTCTTTTTAGTCAATCCCTTACTTTCTCATTTACCCACACTCTCTCTCATTTTTCTCTCTTCTAATAGCATATCTCTATATGCCAAAGCATCATCATATTCCATTACAGGAAGGTCATCTAAATCTATTTTCTCATAATTTCACCAATTCTCTGCCACTTTCTCTACACTATCATTATTCCTTCTCATCATTACTATAATATCCTGTCCTTTACCTTTCCAATCAGCTGGTGCATATTCTGGGTTAAATTTAACTCTAGCAACAGGCTCAAATCAAGCATTCTGATACATTGTTGGTAAATATTCTTCATAACAATCTAATTTATTCCCTCAATTCTTTATAGCAGTAAGCACTAACTCCTTACCTCTCTTCAATCAAGGTTTACTAACTAGACTTGTTATATCTCCATCCTCTTTTACTGTTACACTACTTAATCCATCCTTACTCTGGAATGTTTTTCGCTTTCAATTTCCATAATCCTCTGCTCAATGTATATCCATCTTAAATCAATCTGGATTACTAGCCTTTATTTTCTCTAAATTTGCTACTACTTTAGCTCAATCTTGGTTTAATCCTAAATATCCTCAATCTTTTTGCGATACTCTTCAACCGTCATTCCAAGCTTGTCCGCTTGTTTTTTGTCATATTCATCATTGCTTAACACCTTTTTCTTTTTTTGCCAATCATCATAGATTTTTTTCGCCCTTTCAGGTGTCATTTTTGCTTTCTTTAATCACTCCATCCTTTTTTTGGTTAGAATTTAAATTATTTTCACTATTATAAGGTTTTTCATTCATATTTCAAGTATTTTTTACCTCTTTTTCCTCATTTTTCAATGCCATCTTATACTCTTCATCTGTAATTAACCCTTTTTCATACAAATATCTAGCATCTTTACCTAATTCTTTCTGGTTATCATTCAAATATTTAGTGAATTCTTGAGTTTCAGCTGGTGTTAATTTTATACCATTTGTTATTTTGCTTATAATTTTATTAAATCCACTACTAATTTTACCTTGATACTTTAATAATTTTACCAAATTCTTTGGAGTTGCTAATGTAGCTCATAAAACTCATAATATAATAGGTCAAGCACTCAATCATCCACTCAATAAACTTGTAATTCCTACTATTCATCCTCCTACTCCAAATATCTGGTTAGCATATTGCCCTACCATCTGTTTACCAGCCTTCTCTACACTTTCAGCCACAGCTAATCCCTTTAATTCTTCTGTTATTCAAGGTAATAATTTCTCTAATCTTGCCAATTTTGGTTGATTACTTCCTTTATTTGTTAGGTTTCTAATCTTACTATAAGCACTATCTTTTAATGTACCATCCTTATTAAACCAATCTTTCTTTAATTCCTTCACCTCTGCTATTGTTTTCTTATAACTATCATCTAATACCTTCATATCTGGTATCTGTCTTTTTAATTCAGCATCCAATATTCCTCTAATATCTCTTATTAATCCAATAGCATCAGCCTCTAATCCTGCTGGTTGTCCTTCCCATTTAGCCAATGTATCTATTTGTCTTCTAGCCCATCGCACATCTTCAGCAGTAGCACTATTTCCTTTATTCCTTAATTCATCTAAAAATGCTCCCAACTCCTCAAATTTACTATTTATTGCTGGTGTATAATTCTTATTAACTGTTACTCATTCATTAGTAAATTGTAATCCTCCTTTCTTTAATCTGTTAGATATACTACTTAACATATCTCTAATCTTTACAGGAGCATTACTACTCCTTATCTTCTCATACTCTTCTCCCTCTAATTTCTTCTCTAATTGTAATCCATCAAATCTTTCTGTAATTCTATCTAATAAACTCTGTGAGTTCTTATCTCATTTTAAAAACTCTTCAACTTTCTCTGGATTTTGTCTAATAAAATCCCTCTCCTCCTTCGTTATACCACTTAATTTATTTACAAATGTTTCTGTGAAATTCTTTGCTACTTTAAATGGTACTCAAACTACTTTAGCTCCCAACTTTCCCACAGCCATTTCTCCCTTTAATACAGGTCAAAATTGAGCCTTATTTCACCATTTTAATGTCTGTTCATACAAATCTCCATATCCTGCCACTTTTATTATCTGATTTGCTTTATTCGCATCTATTAATCACATTTTAGCAGCTCACATAGTACCCAACTGAATAATACTAATAATATCACTAGCCATTTGTACAGGGTTTTCTTTAGCTGTTTGTTCTACTCTATCCCAATCACCATAAGCATTTACTAAATAATCACCAAAAGCATTAGCTGTACCTAAATCCTCTTTCCCTTGTTTTAAAAACCAAGTAGCAACTTTTAATCAAGGATTATCCTCACTAGCTTGTTCCATCTTCTGTACCATAGCATCATAATTCTCATATCCTTTATTTTTCGCAACCTTTTCTCCTATATCTCCTACTCTATACTCTATTCCTTTCCATTCATTCTTACCTTGAATAGCACCAATAGCACTTTCTGTTGTAGCAATCCAAGTATCCAATAAATCAGCATATCATTCAATGGCTTTATGTCAAGCTCCCTTTACAGCACTAGCCAATCAACTAACTAGACTTCAAGGATTTCTAACTAAATCTAATCATTGCCCTACTACTAATGTAGCATCTAATCACAAATTCTTAAACCAATTAGCCGTTCCTCATAATCCAGCTCATTCAACTACATCTGCTATTTTCCCCCCTCATAAATCTCTAATCCAATCTGCCTTTGTATCTCAATGAGCCTCTTTTGCCTTTCATTCTATCTCTTTTAATCTCTTATTATACTCCTTCTCCTTATCTTTATCACTCCAAAATCTTCATTGGTCAACTGTTTCGTGTTGAAATTTCTCATATGGTAAATTGTTATATTTTCATTCCTTCATAACTTTTGCCACAGCCTCTTCTTCACTCATACCTTTATTTTCTTTTCTTAATTTTGCTACATCTTTATAAAATTGCTCACCAATTCTTCTATCGGTAAACATTTCCTCTGTCTGATTATAATAATAATCTTTATACTCTTTATCCAAATTCTTTACAAAATCCTCTGTCATATATTTCAATTCCTCATCACTCAAAAAATCTGTCTTATTCCTTTCTGCCCATTGTTGTAATTTCTCATTATATCATCGTGCATTCCCCTTCTCTAATAATCCTGCCTCACTTCCTGCCCATCCTATACCTTCACCTAATATATTCAATGGACTAATATGGTCTATTACACCTCATAATCCACCATCATTACCTTCCAAATTAGCCGCTATATATTGAGCTTTTGTTTCTGGTGGTAGATTATCTAAATCCATCTGTAATCACAAATCCTTATACTTATCCATCAAAGCCAATACATTCTGTATATCATAATCTCATTGAGCCAAATAATTAGCATCATCTATCATTTCTGCTAACATCTTCTCATCAATTCCCTTTAATTGCTGTTGGTAATTCTGATTTCCTAAAACATCTTCAATAGTTAGCATTCAACCATCTACTCCTTTATTATAAGCATCTATGTAAAGGTTTTCTATACCTTTACTCATTCTCTTATTCTTCTCTTTATCTAATTCCTTTAATCTTGCTGTAATAGGTTTTTCAGCCTTTCTCAAACTTACATCTACTGGTTTAAATACATTCTGATTATTAAATTGCTCTACATTTATATTATTTATAGGTTCATTCATCTGGTTTTGAAAAGGAGAGCTTACTGGAGGCTGTTGGTTAATACTTATTCATCCTTCCATACTTTGTCCTCATTGCTCTACTTTTGGTTGTGATACTACGTCGCTTTTCCCAGTGCTTTGAGCCTTCTTTAAATTTAATCATCCACTCAATCATCCTAAACTAGGTGTCTGAAATCATAATTTAGGTCAAGCACTCATTTTAGGAGTTTCTGGTTTCTCTTTATTCTGTTTTATCTCTTCCTTCGTGGCTATTGTATCCCCTGTCCCTCATAATCTACTACTTAATCATCATTGAGTAGCATTTTTTATTACACTCCTTATATTCTTACCTTCATCAGCCATTTATCTTATTACATAATAAGTAAAATTATAAATTACCTCAACTTACCTTCTGCTTTGTAGTTCCATTTGAATTCTGTGTACTTTTTAATTCAGCGATTATATCACTTCTACCATTATCTCTTAATCATTGCTCTAGGTTTTCTATCATTCTATTCACCTCATTATTAAAATCTCCCCTATCTAATCACCAATCTAATATTGAAGCCGCATCTTGGAGAATTCCTAACTCTGTATCTGATAAAGCACCAAATGTAGCACCACTCTTCTTACTCTCTATTAATTTATTCAATGTTACATTACTCAAATAGTTCTGTAAATCTCTTCTCTTCTTATATCCATCTGTTCTTGGTATTCATAGACTAGCATTATTATAATCTAGCCATCCAATATCTTTTAAATCATATAATACTCTTAACATATCTTTTGTTACATCAGCTACTTCACTTTCTTTTGCCTTCTTATAATTCTCTACTTCTTCCTCAAATTTAGTTTTATCTCCTATCTGTTTCCAATCCTCACTTGTGAATTTAGCAGCCAAATATTTATCATAATATCCTGTCCTTGTATTATTATATCCATCCTTATTTAATCCTTGAGCCTCATATACAGCACCACTTACCTCTTTATTAAAATCATCTATACTCTTTGTTGGGTCAAAATATCCTAATACATCTCAAACATTCTTTGTACTTACAAATACTTGCTCTTCTCCTGCTTTATTACTCTGTAATATACTAATCTTATCTCCATTAATTGCTGTAACAATTCCAACGTGTCAATACTGTGGTTGGCTTGGGCTATCCATTATTACTACACTTCAAATCTTTGGTGTATCACTATTTATATATTTCTTTTTCTCTGTGATTGGGTCTGTAAATAATCTTTCCATTCCCATCTTCTGTAAATAATCATTTACAAATTTACCACATTGTCCTCCATTTACTCCTTTCTTTACCTTTCCATTTTCATCTAGGAATTGTTTTACAAAACTATTATAAGCTCCAATCTTTTGGCTCTCACTTACAGCATTATAATTTCATCCACTCCAACTATATCTTTCATATCCTCCTCCTATAGGTTTTACTACTTCAGCTAAACTTTGAACTGTTTTTAAATCAACTCACGGTACATACTTTAATATATCCTGTACACTTACTCCTTGCTCTAACATACTAACTATCGCACTTTGAGTAGCTGTTCCATTTCATTGATATACTTGTTGTACACTAGCTACTATTTGTCAATTCTCATCTAATCCAAATGTAATCAATTTACCTGTTTCTTTATCAAATACTGGCTCCATAGGAGCATTCTGTGGTACTTGAATTGGTTGCCCTTGATTATTTAATATAGCATTTCCATTACCATCTACATAATATCCTTTTACTGTACTCATTTCAGCATTTACCTTATTAGCATTTTGTGAATATTCATACATTCTATTAGCCACATCTTGATACTGTTGATTAATATACTGCATTTGAGTTAAACTAGCACTTGTTAATCCACTCAAATTGTTATCCAAATCATCTAACAACTCTTTCCTAAAGGCTGTTATTCCATCTATTGTATCCAACTTTCATTCTAACTCTGCCGTTGTATACTTACTCAAAGCATTTGTAATCTCATCTCATACCTTCCACTTCAAATCATACATTAAATTATCTATCTGTTGATTATATTGTAATACCTGTCCTTCCCATTGTTTCTCTTGAGCATCCAAACTTAATTGAGTTAATCTCTTGACTTCTCATAGAGTTGTTTTAGCCTCTGTAATAGCATCTCCAATAGCTTGTATCTTTGTACTACTAACTCCAGGCATTCATAAATTTCCTAAATACTGCCAATTCTGTTTTAGGTTATTATAACTTTCTTCTGCATTTCTTATTGTTTGTTCAGCTTGAATTAAACTACTCTCTCTATTTATATCATATAACTCTTGGTTTATATCTTGTCTAGCCTTCGCTTGGTCTTTAGTCCTCATAGTATCCAAATAATACTTTAGGTCTTCCTGCATTCAGCTAGCCCATAGATTACTTACATACTTCTTTTTACTATCATCTAATCTATCCACCAATTTCTTGGTTTCATCATCCATTTCATCATAACCATATATTTTTTGCTCTCCATCTTTTGTATTATAATATCAAGCCTTACTACTAACTTCTCCTGGTTGTCCTTGTAATCATTCTAATCATTCTGCCCCTACTCTATCTGTTCCTCCTTCTGCTTGTCTTTCTCATATTCTCTTTTGTATAGCATTTATAGTATTTTCCCTTTCTTCTAAAGTAGCCTCTTTAAATCAAGGTTGGTTATTCAAATAACTTTCTATCTGTGCTCTACTTGTTTGTTTATCTAATAAAAGATTTCCAGCAATTATATCATTTCTCTTACTAATACTTCCTTGGCTAGCTCTTTCCATTGCCTTCGCACTCTCACCATATTTACTTAATTCTCATAAATCGGTTTTCTTCCATCAAGTATAATCTTTCGCAGGAGCATTAGATATATCTACATTGGTTACATCTCAATATGTATCTACATATCATCCAGTAGAATTTTTATTACTAGAGCTTGTTCCACTAGAATTCCCACTACTACTTCATCCTGTACTTCCTTTTTTTACTAAAAGTCAAGACGCACTAGCATAAGCATCCTTACTAGACATACCTCAAGCCATAGCCTTATTATAAGCATTGGTATAATTACTAATACTATCAGCTGTATATGTATTACTTACCGCATCTTTTGCTTTTTTATATTCTTCAGCCGTAACCTTTCCTGCCATCTATATACTTTCTTAATAATAAAATTATGATGCTGTCCTTACAGCCCATACCTCTAGCTCACTACTACTTATTGCCAAAAATACTACAACTGTCCTTTTATTGGTAGTTAATTCCAAACTTTCTCAATATGGGTTTGCTATTCCACTACCTAATGTCATAGCATAAGCTACTCAAGTATTAACTATTAATACATAAGTCATACCAGCTACTATAGTTCAAGCACTAACAACAAAATCCTCTGTAGGAGTTATTGTCCTTGTATATGTAGTTCCACTAAACTCTATGCTATCTCAAGCTCATCCACTAGGAGTAAAATTACTTGTATCCATATTTCCTCCTGTTATCTGGTCGTGCATCGCAACTATCCTTACAACAGTTCAAGCTGTCCAAGTATATCCATCTCATTCTGATACTGCTGGTATTGATGTTTTACTTAATTGTCTGGTAATTCAAGTTAATGTATTCCCACTTACTCCTGTAAATTCCATCCATTCTTCTTGACTTCCACTTTTTAAGTAAATCCTCCCACTTGTAATAGTAGGAGCCGTTGCCACAGTTATACTTGTATCTCAAGGATTTACTTTAGTGGCTAGAGTACTCTTATATCCACTCTCAAATGCCATTTATACTAGAAATACTTATTTAAAATAGCCTCAATTTCTTCTACACTTAATTTATTACTCAAACCATATTCTTGGTTTGTCTTACTTAATTTAATTACATCTTCCATAATCTCTTGTTTTACTGTCTTCTTTACATTTTTCTTTGCCTCTTTTACTACTTTTACATCTTTTTGGTTAGCATCTCTTGTAGGAGATTTTGCTGGTTTTTCATTAATCTTTGCCATTTTTATAATAATTAATAAATAAATACTATTTCAAGCCAACAGTGAGTTCTGGTAATACCTCACTTTTACAGCTTAAATACTTTAATCTTAACAATGCCCCTTCTGTGGTATTGCTAAATCTAAATTGAATTCTATGCCCTCTCGCATTTAAATTTCATTTTGTCCTTATTACATATACCTCTTCTCATTCTAAGCTCTCTACATATGTATCAGCCTCTATATCTACTCATACCATACTTGTGGCTGTCGCAAATGTTCCAATACCTCAAACAGCATTATTCTTTAACCATTCTTTATCCACTATTACTTCATCCACTTGTTTTCCATCTACCCAAATCTCTTGTTTCATTGCCACATTTAAATTCATATCTATCGTTGTCCTTGTTTCCCATATCAACTTTTTAAATGAAGGGTCGCTTATATAGAATTCCTTTGTTCGGTATTCAAATGGTATTGGAGCATCATCATCTTCTGTACCCCATTCATCCTCATATAATTTTGGCTCTACTTCTGAAATTGTATATACTTCTCAATGGAAATTTCTACCATCGGAAAATGGTTTCCCATTATCTACTAAAAACTTATCCTTTCCTACATCATATATTACACAAATATCGTGTATATCACTTCCTTCGCTCTTGAAAAACCATTTAATTATATCTTCCTTTGGTATATAATATCCCCAACAATCTCTTTGGTCTTTTGCCAAACTCTTCATTAAGCTCTCACATCCAGCATATTTTCTTCCACTTAAATCTTGTACCTCATATCATAATATATTACTTCCTCTATATACCTTACATATCTTATTACTAGGAGTTATATAATATACATCATTTCCTACTCATACTATTCAATAGTGATTTACAGCTCATTCTTTAGCTGTTAATACACTTGTTGTATACGCAACTCTACTTCATCCACTTCCTATCTGTACTGTTTCTATATCACTATGCCCTGTTACACTCACGGTATTCTTTGTGAAATAGAATAGAGCTTGAGCATTCGCACATAATCCTGTAATATTTTCTTCAAATGTAAACTGGTCGCTACCTGTAGTCGTGAAATCATCATAAGCTGGTTCCACAAACTTTCCTGCATTATCATATATTCATCCTAAACTCTTATATACTACATTTGGATGGCTACCCCAACCACTAGCCCATAAGCATCCATTAAATACTACTCAAAACTTTGGAGCAAAATTACTTGGTACATTAGCTGGTACTGAATAAGTTGTATCTACTAACTTTCAAAACTTATCCACACCATTCATACAAAATAACATATCTGCTACATTTACAAAGCACATCTTATTATCACTTGCTATATTTGCTCCTGTATTTATCTCTGTCTTATTTCCTTCTAAATCATACACTCATAGCTTTTTGTTTGTATCTATATTCTCTCTTACTACTAATCTATCATAAAATTCATCACTCCTTAAATATGTCCCTAATCCTTTTCCTACACTACTTAATGTTTCAAATAATCTATGCCCCTTTCTTATATGTACTGTATTACCATCTAATCTAGCATTCCTTAAATATGGACTAGCTCCATCAGGTAAATATAAATTAGGAGTATTATCCACATATCCTTCACTAAATACTCCTGTCTTACTATTACTTCCTAAACTTTGCCATTTAGCTGTTTGGTAGCTCATCCAATACTATTATTAAATATTAAACTTACTCTTTGCCATTTTATACTGTTGGCTTGTATTTCTCTCTACTCACATCTTATTATAAAATTTATACATCTCTTTTAATTTTCCATTTCACCAATTTATTACCTCTGCCCCTCTCTGCTCTTCTCATCTATTATACATTGTTTCTCATACTGCCAAATAAGGTACTGTTGTAATCGCATATACATCATCTGGTATTATTACTACATCTGTTGGTTGAATTAATATATTAGGTTTACATTCATATCTTAATCTTAACATCATTCAGCTGGTATTTATATTATATGTTATTACATATTTCCCATCCTTTATTACATAGAATGGTTTATCAAATCCTCTCCATTGTTGCATCCTATACTTATATTCTGGTAGCCCTTTATTATCTCTCAAACTTTCAAAAACATCATCATAATTTTTATTATCTATCTGCACCCTGTCATCCAAAATAACATTAATAGGGCTCATAAAATCGCTAGGTACTTTATACACAATACTAGCTTGTTCCCCTGCTTTGATTTTCCCATTTATTCAAGTACATTGATATAAATGTGTATCATCCTTCTCCCTATACTCTACTATATTCCCTCATATATAGCATACTCATTCATTTGGTCGTGTCCCAGTATTTATCTCTATCTCTGTAGCCCCAGCACTCACATCACTTGTTACATATTGTACCAATGATGTTTCATAAAATACTTCTTTATTCAAAAAAGGTAGTTGCCCTTTATGTATCTCCTCCTTTGTTAATGGATTTACATACAATCAACTACATATAGCCCATACAGCATCATTTATTAAATCATCTACTAGAGCATAAGGATAGGCACTATTATTCTCCTCTTCTCTTAAAATGTTATAACATTTTGTCCTAAGGTCTGCTAATGTTATTGCCATCCTTTTTATTATATATATAAACTATCTAATAGTATAATCAAAAATCTTTATTTTTCAATTAATTTTGCCTCCTTATTTTTCATATTCATTATATCTATTCTCCTTTGCATATAAGCCCATAAATGAGCAAGGGTAAAATCTTTTGTACTATAATTTGGTTTTTCTGGGTTATTAAATTCATCATCTGGTATTTGGTGGAGAAATTCCAGGATTACCTCCATAGTTATTTTATATCTATGTCTATCTGTTAAAACCATCTCTGGTCTTCTTCCTGGTTTTCTCATCTTTTTTTATTTTACCATATAAAATTTTATTTAAATCATAAAAACTTTTTTCTCATATCCTCTAACTCTATCATTGTCTTACCCTTTAATTCTACCTCTCCCTTTATTTCAGCATCCATATCTACTCACATTGTTCCCTCTAACTTATCAGCATATCTTTTATCCCTTCTCTTCAAGAATTCTATTGCACCTTTTTGAGCAATAGCCTCATTCTCACTTTCCATAGATTTTATTAATGTCTTTTTAGCTGTAATATATGGGTATAACCTCGCACTATTCATTTCGTTCAAAAAATCTTGGTCTTTTTTTAACTTAGCATAATAAGTTACCTTACTTATTCAAGCATATAAACAAGCCTCCTCAACACTTCCATCATACATAAAAATCTGTTTTAATTTCTTAACAACCTCTGGTGTTATTTTCTCTGGTCTTCCCTTTCCTTCTTTTACCTTTCACATCTTTATTTTTATTAGTTATAAACTGGTGTTATTCTTTATATTTAATATTTTATAAATATATTTCCATTTTTTGCAATTTTTTTGCAAAAATCCAATTTATTTTCCATTTTTTACGATTATTTTTTATATTCATTTAATAGGTATATGTATCTGTGGGTTATAATCTTTATGCTTTCTATCTTTTTTATTACTAGCTGTATCCTCTTTTACTATCTTTTCTCCCCATTTTCTTTTTAAAGCATTTAATTGTTGCATCTCTCTTTCTATATTCCTATATGTAGCACATCCTCCTTTATTTACACTCTGTTTACAATTATAGTGGTACATATTTAATCTTAATGTTTTTCTATACTTATTTAATTGCTGTATACTCATATCATAATCCTCTTTTAGTGGTAGCTCTTCATCATATCTTAATCCTCCAGCATTATCTATAAATGCTTGAAATGGTCCTAATATAGGAGCTGTTGTACTAAATGGACTATATTCTCTATAACATTTCTTATCATTATTTAAATTCATTCACCATTCATATGCTCACAAATCTCTACACATTATAGTATATTTCTCTGCGAAGTCAAAAAATTCATCTGGGTTTAGCATTATATCCTCACCATTCTCAAACCTTCCTATGCTCTTCATATCATCATCTACTATTATTACACAATCAGCCCCATCCTTAAATTCTTGGTCTAATATATAATTCCTTATCCTACTCACATTTCCCTGTACTCATTGAGGACAAGCTATTATATTTGCTCCTTCTGGATTTTGAGCCCTATATTGTGGTGCCTCCAATTCATCTACATAAACCTTACAAAAAGGAAGGTACTCCAATGTTTCTACATAAGGTCTTTTGTAGCTTGGACTACATAATACTATTTTCATTCCTTTCTGTTATAATATTCTAAAAGTTTATTCATAAATTCAGTACCATTTATTACTCTACCAACTCCTCTTCTTCTATACCCTTCTTTGCTATCTAAAGCATCTACAGTTTCTAATCCAAATAGACTTTGAGCTTGTAGCCAATCAACACTATCATCAAAAAATAATA
>Ga0233383_1000156_pt1 | contig 29444 bp, 19 predicted proteins | sample ElkDunMinimDraft_14_FD_191542 | JGI IMG/M metagenome (GOLD analysis project Ga0233383, IMG submission 191542) | Fecal eukaryotic communites from dung pellets of Tule Elk in California, USA - Elk Dung G16 | ecosystem: Host-associated > Mammals > Digestive system > Large intestine > Fecal | place...
GGCGCCAGCGAGCAGGGCGTGTTCGACTTCCTGCTCACCGCCGCGGCGGTCGGCATCCTCTACAAGGAAAACGCCAGCATCTCCGGCGCCGAGGTCGGCTGCCAGGGCGAGGTCGGCGTGGCCTGCTCGATGGCCGCCGCCGGCCTCACTGCCGCGCTGGGCGGCACGCCCGGCCAGATCGAGAACGCGGCCGAGATCGGCATGGAGCACAACCTCGGCCTGACCTGCGACCCGATCGGCGGCCTGGTGCAGATTCCCTGCATCGAACGCAACGCGATGGGCGCGGTGAAGGCGATCAACGCCAGCCGCATGGCCCTGCGCGGCGACGGCCAGCACAAGGTCAGCCTCGACAAGGTGATCCGCACCATGCGCGAGACCGGCCGCGACATGCAGGACAAGTACAAGGAAACCAGCCGCGGCGGGCTGGCGGTGAACGTCATCGAGTGTTGAGGCGTTGCGCGCACGTGGCCGCCCCGCCTGAAGCGACGTCGCCCGCCGCCGCCCGGTGACGTACACCGTGTCGGAGCGGCTGGTCGGGGACGCAGCCGCGCCGCTGCGGCCTCTGCATTCTCCAGAGCACAGGGCTGGACAAGGCTCCGGTCGCTGCAACGCCCTCCACTGCGACCTCCGCCGGGACTCCCGCGCGACCGTTGCCGGGACAGGCGGTACATGGCCGGGACAAGCCGGCTCGGGCCTGCCTGCCAGCCGGTCGGCCAGCAGGTCCTTGGCGGCTGGGACAGGACGACCGCGACACCGGCCTTCACGCCTGGCGCGTCACGCATCCGCCAGTCCGCAGCCAGGGCGAGGCGTGCAGGGCCAGCGTTGTCATCGTTGTCACAGGACATTGTGATTGCCCGTACACAACGGGAAAAAACTCTTTGACAACGATGGCGGTACAGACGCATGTGGACGCGCGCCGACACGGTCGTGGGCCGCATCGCAACCGCCGGACGCAGCGCCTCGTTCTTTGCCGCCCTGATGAGGGACGGCGCCTTCCGGACCGCACTGCACCCCGTCGTCCACACCGCACCAGCGCACACGCAGACCGGGAGGGTCCCGGGCATCGCCCGCCACTGTCACAGTCATGGAAGAGGAGTCAGTCTGATGCACCGCAGAACCGTCCTCGTCACGCTGCTGCTGTCGGCCGCCTGCGCGCCGGCGCTCGCCCAAAGCGACAGTTGCGCCGCCGCACCCGCCTGGAACGCGTCGACCGTGTACAACCCGGGCGACCGGCTGGTCTACCAAAACCGCCTCTACCAGGCCAATGTTCCGATCTGGAACGCACCGCCGACCCACTGCCCCTCCTGCGGCTGGTACGCCGATCTCGGTGCCTGCGGAACCGGAGGGGAGAACCAGTTGCCCAGCGTCTCGCTGACCGCACCGGCCAACGGCGCCAACTTCAACGCCGGCGCGGCAATCGCCCTCAGCGCCAACGCCAGCGATGCCGACGGCAGCGTGCAGCGGGTCGAGTTCTTCGCCGGCGCGACCTCGCTCGGCATCGACACCAGCGCGCCGTGGGGTCTGACATGGAACGATGCGCTGGTCGGCACGCATTCGCTGACCGCGCTGGCGACCGATGACGACAACGCTACGCGCAGGTCCACGGCCGTGTCCATCACGGTGCGCCAGAACGCCGATGTCACGCCGCCGAGCGTCCCGGCCGGCCTGGACGCGGTCGACCGGGGCCCGCGCAGCATCCAGCTGGCCTGGACCGCCGCCACTGACAATCCCGGTGGCAGCGGCCTTGCAGGCTACGACGTCTATCGCAACGGCAGCCTGGTCAGCTCGCCGACCAGCAACGGCTTCACCGATACCGCACTGGCGCCCTCCACCCAGTACCGATACCGCGTTCGCGCGCGCGACGCGGCCGGCAACGCGTCCGCGCAGAGCGCCGAGCTGGCCGCCAGCACCACTGCCGACGGTGGTACCGGCGGCGGCCGCAACGTGATCGGCTACTTCGCGCAGTGGGGCATCTACGGGCGCGGCTACCTCGTCCGGAACATCCAGGCCAGCGGTTCGGCGGCGCAGCTGACCCACATCAACTACGCCTTCGGCAATGTGCGCAACAACCGCTGCGAGGTCGGCGTGATCCAGCCCGCCGATCCGAACACGGGCGCCGGCGGCGACGCGTTCGCCGACTACTCCAAGAGCTTCCAGGCCGGCGAGAGCGTGAACGGCGCGGCCGACACCTGGGACCAGCCACTGCGTGGCAACTGGAACCAGCTCAAGCAGCTCAAGGCACGCAACCCCAACCTCAAGGTGCTGATCTCGCTGGGCGGCTGGACCTGGTCCCGCGGCTTTTCCGAGGCCGCCCGGCCGGAGAATCGCCAGGCGTTCGTGGCCTCGTGCATCGACGCCTACATCCGCGGCAACCTGCCGCTGGTCGAGGGCGCCGGCGGACCGGGCGCGGCGGCGGGCGTGTTCGACGGCATCGACATCGACTGGGAATACCCGGTGGCCTGTGGCATCGCATGCGGGCGACCCGAGGACGACGCCAACTTCACCGGCCTGCTGGCCGAGTTCCGGCGCCAGCTCGACCAGGTGCGTCCGGGCCTGCTGCTGACCGTGGCGGTCGGCGCCGGCATCGACAAGGTGCGCGTCACCAATCCCGGCCAGTACCACCAGTACCTGGACTACATCAACGTGATGACCTACGACTTCCACGGCGCCTGGGATTCGCGGACCAACCATCACAGCGCGCTGTTCGCCTCGCCCGCCGACCCGTCCACTGGCGACACGTCCTTCTACAACAGCGATGACGCCATCCAGGCCTTCCTCGACCGCGGCGTGCCCGCTTCCAAACTGCACCTGGGCATCGGCTTCTACGGCCGCGGCTGGGCCGGCGTGTCCGGCCCTGGAAATGGCCTGTACCAGGCCGGCTCGGCGGCGCAAGGCACCTACGAGGCAGGCATCGAGGACTTCAAGGTGCTCAAGAACCGACCCGGCACGGTCCACATCGACCCGGTCGCGCGTGCCTCCTGGAAGTACGATGGCAACACGTTCTGGAGCTACGACACGCCGCAGATGGTCGGCGAGAAGATGCAGTACGTGAAGGCGCGTGGCCTGGGTGGCGCGTTCTTCTGGGAGTTCAGCGGCGACGATGCCAGCGGCACCCTGGTCGACGCGATCCACGACGGTCTGCGCTGAGGCAAGCCGGCGCCACGCAGTCCAGCGACGGCCGCCTGCGCGGCCGTCGCTGTCGAACGATCGGCGGGTCTGCGCCGCCGCGCGCCTGCTTCCCGCGCGCGGCTTCGCGCGAGATGGGCTCAGGCCGCCATCGCCGAACGCGCGATCCGCAACACATCGTCCAGCAAGGCCGCGGCCGTGACCCGCGCGCCCGCGCCGGGGCCCTGGATCACCAGCGGTTGTTCGCTGTAGCGGTCGCTGAAGATCGCGGCGCGGTTGTCGGTGCCGTTGCCGATGGCCAGCGGATGCGACAGCGGCAGCGCGCGCAGTCCGACGCTGGCGCCGCGCTCGGCGTCGAAGCGGCCGACGAAGCACAGCCGCGCGTCGTTGCGGTAGGCATTGAGGAAGCGTTCGCGCAGCGGCGCGTCGAGTGCCGACAGTTGCACGTCGACCGCCTCGTCGCCGACGTCGCGCAGCGCGTCCGGCACCAGCGACGACACGCGGATCTCGCGTCCCTCCAGCGGCAGGCCCGCCGCCCGCGCCAGGATCAGCAGCTTGCGGCGCACGTCCTCGCCGGACAGGTCTTGGCGCGGATCGGGTTCGGTGTAGCCGGCATCGCGCGCCTCGCGCACCAGGTCCGAGAACGGACGGGTGTCGTCGTAACGCGACAGCAGCCAGGCCAGCGACCCGGACAGCACGCCCTCCACGGCGTGGATGCGGTCGCCGCCGGCCACCAGCTCGCGCAGCAGGCGCAGCAGCGGCAGGCCGGCGCCGACCGTGGCCGAATCGCCGTAGCGGGCGCCTTCGCGCTGCGCCTCGACGATGGCCTGCGCACGCGCCAGGTCGCCGCCGTTGCCGAGTTTGTTGGCCGTGACGACGTGGATGCCGCGCAGCAGCCATTCGGGATGCCAGCCGGCGACCGTGTCGCTGGCGGTGGCATCGATGACGATGTCGCCGCGCACCAGCGACTCGCCCTCGGCCCATGGCGGCACGGCCGCCGTCGCCCGCGGCGCGGACCGCGCCTGTGCAATCGCCGCATCCAGCGAATCGCCGGCCTTGACCTGCACGCGCGAATTGCTCAGCCAGGCGAACGGCGGCAGCGTCACGCCGCGTTCGACGAGCTGCTGGTAGCGCGCGACCACGGCGCTGCCGACCACGCCGGTGCCCAGCAGGGCGACACGGCCGCTGCGCGCGGGGGCGGACGGACGGATCGGGGTCACCGTGCTCATGCGTCCACCTGCTGCAGGCCCGCTTCGCGAACGGCGGTGGCGACCGCCTGCGCGCGCGCGAGCGCCGCCGCCAGGTCGGCCTGCAGGTCCTCGCAGGCCTCGATTCCGACCGAGAGGCGCAGCAGGCCGTCGGGAATGCCGGCCGCGGCCCGCGCCTCGGGGGTCATGGCCGCATGCGTCATCGACGCCGGATGCGCCACCAGGCTTTCCACGCCGCCCAGCGATTCGGCCAGGGTGAAATGGCGCAGGCCATCGACGAAGGCACGCACCGCATCGACGCCGCCCTCCAGTTCCAGCGACAGCATCGCGCCGAAGCCGCTCTGCTGGCGCGAGGCCAGCGCGTGCCCCGGGTGCGAGACCAGGCCGGGGTAATGCACCGTGGCCACCGCCGGATGCGCCTCCAGCTGGGCGGCGATCGCCTGCGCGTTCTCCTGGTGCACGCGCAGGCGCGCGTCCAGCGTGCGCAGGCCGCGCAGGGTGAGGAAGCTGTCGAATGGCGCGCCGGTGATGCCCAGCGCATTCGCCCACCAGGTGAACTGCTGGTGCAGCTCCGGCGTACGCGCGATCACGGCGCCGCCGACCACATCGCTGTGGCCGTTGATGTACTTGGTGGTCGAATGCACCACCACGTCGGCGCCGAACGCGATCGGCCGCTGCAGCGCCGGCGAGAGGAAGGTGTTGTCGACCACGGCCAGCGCGCCGGCGCGATGCGCGGCCTCGATCACGAAACGCAGGTCGGTCACGCGCAGCAGCGGGTTGGACGGCGTCTCGATCAGGACCAGCTTCGGCGACTGCGCCAGCGCCGCCGCCAGCGATCGCGGGTCGGTGAGGTCGGCGGTGATCAGCTCGAAATGGCCTTTGGTCGCCAGCGCATTGAACAGCCGCCAGCTGCCGCCGTAGGCATCGTGCGGCACCACCAGCTTCTCGCCCGGCGACAGTAGCGCATTGAGCACCAGCGCGATCGCGCCCATGCCGGTGGCGGTGACCACGCCGCCGGCGCCGCCCTCGAGCGCGGCCAGCGCCTCGCCCAGCAGGTCGCGGGTGGGATTGCCGCTGCGCGTGTAGTCGTACTCGCGCTTGTTGCCGAAGCCTTCGAAGCTGAAGTTGCTCGACAGCACGATCGGCGGGGTCACCGCGCCATGCGCCGTGTCGCGGTCGATGCCCGCGCGAACGGCGGTGGTGGCGGGGCGACAGGCATCCGGGCTGGCGGCGGCCACGTACGTGGGACTGGCGGTCATGCGGGTTCTCCAGGGTTGCGCAGCGCGCCGGCGAGGATGCCGTCGATGCGGTCGGTTTCCTTCAGGAAGGCGTCGTGTCCGTACGGCGAGCGCAGCACGCGCAGCTGGCCGCTGGTGCCCAGCGCCTCCACCAGCGCGACCGAGTCCGACAGCGGCACCAGGCGGTCGCCTTCGACCGCGACCACCAGCGTCGGCACGCCGACCTGGGCCGGGTCGATGCGGTGCAGGTCGATCGATTCGGACAGGCGCAGCCAGGCGTCGACAGGCGTGCGCGCGACGAACCGCGCGCCCGCCGCGTCCAGGTAGTCCTCGGCGGCCACGCGCACGCGGCCGTTGACCACCGCCGGCGGCGCATCGAAGCGCTCCTCGAACTCCTCCGGCGTGCGGTAGCTGAGCATGGCGAACTGACGCGCCAGCGACAGGCCCTGCACGTCGGCGCACTGCAGCTGGCCGAGCGCCACCGCCTTGCGCTGCAGCGCGCGCCAGGCGGCGGCATAGGGATGGGCACGATGCGCGCCGCTGACGGCCACCAGCTTCGCCAGCCGCTGGCGGTGGCGGATGGCGAACTGCAGGCCGACCAGCGCGCCATAGGAATAGCCGACGAAGGCGCGCAGGCATCCGATGTCCAGCGCATCGAGCACCGCCGCGACCGCGTCGGCCTGGTCGGCGGTATCGATCGGCGCGTCGACGTGGCCGTCGGCACCCACATAGTCGAGGCCCAGGATGCGCCAGCGCGCCGGATCGAGCGTGCGCCCGGCGCCCACCAGGTCCCCGGCCCAGCCCGCCTCCGGGAAGCCGGCGTTGGCGGCGACATGGCGGTGCGCCGAGATCCCCCCGGCCACCAGCACCACCGGCGCGTCGGCAGGGCCGTCGATCTCCCAGGCGATCCGGACCGGACGCGGTCCCGCGTGGCGCAGCGGCAGCGCCAGTTCCAGGACCCCGCGACGCGGGCCCTGCGGCGGGCCATGCGCCTGCGTCGCCGCGGCGGGCGTGGCGTGGGGGACGGCGGTGGCGTGGACAAGACCCATGGCGCAATCCGGTGGCAGGACGGGCCAGCGAGGCTTGCGGGGATCGGAAGAGTGCCAGCGACGCCGGCCAGATGCGCATCCACCGCGGACGGTGCTGCACAACCATCTTCCGGTGGACGCTCAGGTCCCCGCAGGACTTGGCACCGCGATGGAGTCGACCTTGCGGTCGTCTCCATCAGGTTGCCCCGGCTTCTTCGGGCCTGTCCCTCAGCCGGTCTCGATGGATGCGGCGAGGTTGACAGCCCCCGCGGCGGTTGTCAATCGCTTCATGCCGATGAAGCGATAGATGATTCCGGGTGCGCGTCCGGCGATAATCCGCCGCATGCGCCTTGCCCTCTCCTTCGCCGCCGCCCTGCTGCTGGCGGCCTGCGTCACGCCGCGCGTTCCAGCGCCGGCCATCCCGGCCGGACCGGCCGCGCCCCTTGCCGAGCCGGCGACCGTGCCCGAGCGGTACGTCACCCAGGACAACCCGGACGACGAACTCGACTCGCTCGCCACCTGGCCCACCGAGGACGGCGGCACCTGGCTGATCGCCACCGCCAAGAACACCCACGAGCTGGTGGTGTTCGACGCAGACAGCGGCGAGCAGTTGCGCAGCGTCGGCCGCCGCGGCAGCGGCGACGGCGAGTTCCTGCGCCCCAACGGGCTGTTCGTGCACGGCGACCTGCTGCTGGTGTCCGAGCGCGACAACCGCCGCGTGCAGATGCTCTCGCTGCCGGACTTCCGCCCGCTGGGGACCTTCGGCCAGGACACGCTGCGCAGCCCGTACGGGCTGTGGGCGCACGAGGCCGCGCCCGGCGAACTCCACGTCTATGTCACCGACAGCTTCATGGACGGAGCCGATTTCAAGACGGTGCCACCCCTGTCGCAGCTCGATCAACGGGTACGGCGCTTCCTGATCGGGTTCACGCCCGATGGCCTGCCGGTCCCGCAGTACATCGCGTCGTTCGGCGAGACCGATGCCGACACGGCGCTGCGCATCGTCGAGTCGCTGGGCGGCGATCCGGCGCACGGCCGGCTGCTGGTCGCCGACGAGGACGCCCGCCACGGCGCGGCACTGCGCGAATACACGCTGCACGGCCGGTTCACCGGCGGCGGCATGGACAGGGGCTCGTTCCTGGCCGAGCCCGAGGGCATCGCGCTGTGGGCCTGCACCGCCGACGCCGGTTACTGGATCGTCGCCGACCAGTTGCAGCCGCTGACCGTGTTCCGCCTGTTCGACCGGACCAGCCTGGCGCCGCGCGGTGCGTTCAGCGGGCAGGTCACCGCCTGGACCGACGGCGTGGTCCTGCACGCGGCGCCAACCTCGCGCTTCCCGGCCGGTGCGCTGTTTGCCGTGCACAGCGACCGTGCCGTGGCCGCCTTCGACCTGCGCGACGTGGCCAGCGCGCTCGACCTGGATCCGGCCTGCACGCAATGAACCGGCGCCTGTTGCGGGCCGCCGTCGCGGTGGTCGCGCTGGCCGCCGGCGCTGCCCAGTCCTCGGCCATCTACCGCTGGACCGACCCGCAGGGCCGGCCCCACTACGCCGATCGCGTCGACGACGGCGTCGCCGCGGACGGGCTCCAGCGCATCGAGCTTCCGGGCGAGGCCGCGGCCGTGGCCCGCCTGCGGCTGGAACCGGGCGATGCCGGGCCCCTGGCCTGGGTCGACAACCTGTTGCCGGGCCCGATCGAAGTGATGCTGCTCGCCCAGGACGGTGCGGTATCGGCCAGCGATCCGCCGTTGCCCGCAAGGGCCACGGTGGCCGCGCATTCGGCCGCGCTGCTGGCCCGCATCCACGAGGGCGACGCGCGCCTGCGGGTGCTGGCGGTGCCCGGCTCGCCCAACGCGCGGCCACGCGATGTCGAATACGCCCTGCCCCTGCCGTCGGCGCCGCTGCGGGTGCAGCAGGCCTGGGGCGGGCGCTACAGCCACGCGGACGCCGAGAACCGCTACGCGGTGGATTTCGCCGCGGCGGAGGGCACCCCCGTCGTGGCCGCGCGCGATGGCGTGGTGCTGCAGGCCGAGGCGGGGTTCGCGGACGCCTCCCCCGGGGAGGACGAGGCCTTGCGCCTGGCGCGGGCCAACTTCATCCGCATCCTGCACGACGACGGCAGCATGGCCCTGTATGCCCACCTGCGGCCCGGCGGCGTGCTGGTGCGCGTCGGCCAGCGGGTCCGCCGCGGGCAGCAGATCGGGCTTTCCGGCAATACCGGCCTGAGCACCGCGCCGCACCTGCATTTCGTGGTCCATGCCAACCGCGGCATGCACCTGGCGTCGATCCCGTTCCGCATGTTCGGGCCGCAGGGCGTCCTGGTCTTTTCCGAGCCGACCGGGGACTGACGAGACGCCGCCCGCGCCGACGGACCCGGACCGCAGGGCCAGCCTGGCCCTTGGCCCGCGGGGGCCGAGGTGGCCCGGCCCGGGCGCGCCGGAGCGGGCCAGCACGTATAATTTCCGGCCCTTCGCAGACTTCCCGGCGCCACCGCGGCGGGTATCGCCATGCCCGATGTCGCCACCGAAGCCGCCCGCCGGCGCACCTTCGCCATCATCTCCCACCCCGACGCGGGCAAGACCACGCTGACCGAGAAGCTGCTGCTGTTCGGAGGCGCGATCCAGATGGCCGGCTCGGTCAAGTCGCGCAAGACCACGCGCCACGCCACCTCCGACTGGATGGCGCTGGAGAAGGAACGCGGCATCTCGGTCACCTCCTCGGTGATGCAGTTCCCCTACGAAGGCCGCATCATCAACCTGCTCGACACGCCCGGCCACGCCGACTTCGGCGAGGACACCTACCGCGTGCTCACCGCGGTGGACAGCGCGCTGATGGTGATCGACGTCGCCAAGGGCGTGGAAGAGCGCACGATCAAGCTGATGGAGGTGTGCCGCATGCGCGACACGCCGATCATGACCTTCATCAACAAGCTCGACCGCGAGGGCAAGGACCCGATCGACCTGCTCGACGAAGTGGAGAGCGTGCTCGGCATCCAGTGCGCGCCGGTGACCTGGCCGATCGGCATGGGCCAGCGTCTCAAGGGCGTCGTGCACCTGCTCACCGGCGAGGTGCACCTGTACGAACAGGGTCGCAACTTCACCCGCCAGGACTCCACCATCTTCGCCTCGCTCGATGCGCCCGGGCTCGAGGAAAAGATCGGCAGCCAGATGCTGGCCAGCCTGCGCGATGAACTGGAACTGGTGCAGGGCGCCAGCCACGCGTTCGACAAGCAGGCCTACCTGGAGGGTCGGCAGACGCCGGTGTTCTTCGGCTCGGGCGTGAACAACTTCGGCGTGCAGCCGCTGCTCGACTTCTTCGTCGAGCACGCGCCCTCGCCGCGGCCGCGCGCCACCACGACCCGTGAGGTGGCGCCGGCCGAGGACCGGCTGAGCGGCTTCGTGTTCAAGATCCAGGCCAACATGGATCCGCAGCATCGCGACCGCGTCGCCTTCATGCGCGTGTGTTCGGGTCGCTTCAGCGCCGGGATGAAGGCCTTCCACGTGCGCAGCGGCAAGGAAGTGAAGCTGGCCAACGCCCTGACCTTCATGGCCAGCGACCGCGAGATCGCGGCCGAGGCCTGGCCGGGGGATGTGATCGGCATCCACAACCACGGCACGATCTCCATCGGCGACACCTTCACCGAAGGCGAGGAGCTGAGCTTCACCGGCATCCCCAACTTCGCCCCGGAACTGTTCCGTCGCGCGCGGCTGCGCGATCCGCTCAAGCTCAAGCAGCTGCAGAAGGGCCTGGCCCAGCTGTCGGAGGAAGGCGCCACCCAGTTCTTCCGGCCGCTGATGAGCAACGACCTCATCCTGGGCGCGGTGGGCGTACTGCAGTTCGACGTGGTCGCCTACCGGCTCAAGGACGAATACGGCGTGGACGCGATCTTCGAGCCCGTGCAGGTGGCCACGGCCCGCTGGGTGCGCTGCGGGGACGAGCGCAAGCTGGAGGAGTTCCGCGACAAGCACGCCATGAACCTCTCGATCGACGCGGCCGGCGAGCTGGTCTACCTCGCCCCGACCCGGGTCAACCTGCAGCTGGCCCAGGAGCGTTCGCCGGGCGTCGAGTTCATGGCCACGCGCGAGCACGCGCACACGCTGGCGGCCGGCTGACGCGCGCCGGACCCGCTTTGGTCGCGGGCGCCGCTGCCGGCCTCCCCGCGCGCGCGCCAATGCGGTAACGTACGGACGTGACCACTTTCCACAGCGAGTTGCGCCCGGTTCGCGCGCGCAGGCGCGCCGCGCGGCTGTCGCAGATGCGCGACGAAATCGCCAGCGCGTTGACCCACGGCGTCGGCGCCGCGGCCGCGCTCGCCGGCGGTGCGGTGCTGATCACGCTCGCCGCGATCCGCGGGGACGCTTGGCAGCTGGGCGCGGCCATCGTGTTCGGGGTCAGCCTCCTGCTGCTCTACCTGGCCTCGACGCTCTATCACTCGATCCAGCACCCGGTCGCCAAGGGCCGGCTGAAGGTCTTCGACCACTGCGCGATCTACCTCCTGATCGCCGGAACCTATACACCGTTCACCCTGATCGGGCTGCGGGGTCCCTGGGGCTGGAGCCTGTTCGCGGCCATCTGGACCCTGGCCCTGGCCGGGGTGGTGTTCAAGCTGTTCTACACCGGCCGCTTCAAGCGCCTGTCCACGCTGATCTATGTCGCGATGGGGTGGCTGGTGGTGGTGGCGATCAAGCCGGTGATGGCCACGCTCGATGGCTGGACCCTGGGCTGGCTGATCGCCGGCGGGGTGTTCTACACGCTGGGCACGGTCTTCTACCACCGCGAGTCGATGCCTTACGCGCACGCGATCTGGCACCTGTTCTGCATCGCCGGCAGCGTCTGCCATTACGTCGCCGTGCTGGCCCAGGTCGCGCCGCAGGCGTGACGTCGTCTTCGCAAAGCTGAACTTTCGGGCGCGCTTTCGCGCGCAGACGACGCGGCACGCGCAAATCTGGTCGCATGCCTGCCGCCGCGCCCGCCAGCCAGAGCGAGAGCCCCACCCCGGGACGCCGTTTCCGCAGGCCCTCGCGGCGCAGCGTGGGCATCGGCCTGGGCGCCTTCGCCGTGGCTGTGCTGCTGCTGGTGCTGCTGTGGGACTGGAACTGGCTTCGCGGCCCGGTCGAGCGGCTGGTCGAGGCCCGCACCGGCCGGACCTTCCAGATCGGTGGCGACCTCGACGTCGACCTGGGGCGCGTCACCACGGTCACCGCCGACAGGTTGCGGCTGGGCAACCCGGACTGGTCCGGGCGGCCGGACATGGCCACCGCCGACCGGCTGGTCCTGCAGTTCGAATTCTGGCCGCTGCTGGTGGGCAGGCTGCGGCTGCCGGAACTGCGCCTGGTGCGCCCGGACGTGAGTCTGGAGACCGGGCCGGACGGGAGCCCGGGCAACTGGGATTTCGGCTTCGATGACGAGGACGCCGGCGAGCCGATGCAGCTGCGGCGCCTATGGGTGGACGAGGGCCGCCTGCGCTTCAACGATGCCCGTACCCGCACCGCGATCGACATCCAGCTCGCCAGCCGCGAGTCCGGCAAGCCCGGAGGCGCGCCACTGGTCGCCCTGGACGGCGGCGGCGAATGGAGCGGCAACGACTTCACCCTGACGGGCACGGCCGAATCGCCCCTGGAACTGCAGGACACCGGGCGGCCCTATCGCCTGGACCTGCGCGCGCGCGCCGGCGCGACCGCGGCGCACGCGCGCGGCAGCCTGACCGATCCATTCCGCCTGCGCGATTTCGACCTGCAGTTCGCCCTGTCGGGCATCAACATGGCCCACCTGTACCCCTTGTTGGGCCTGGCCATGCCCGACACCCCGCCCTACTCCGTCGACGGCCGCCTGACCCGCGACGGCAACACCTGGCACTACGACGGCTTCGCCGGCAAGGTCGGCCAGAGCGATCTGGCCGGGTCGGCCGCCGTCACCACCGGCGGCGAGCGACTGTTCTTCAAGGCCGACCTGACGTCCGACCGGCTGGACTTCGACGATCTGGCAGGCTTCATCGGCGGTGCGCCGGACGCGGAAGGCGAAGCCCTGGATCCGGAACTGGTCGCCGTCGCCGCGAAGCAGGAGGCGCAGGGCAAGGTGCTGCCTGCGCGGCCCTACAACCTGCGCAAGTTGCGTTCCATGGATGCGGACGTACGCCTGCGTGCGCGCCGCATCAACGCGCCCAGGCTGCCGATCGACGACATGGACGCGCACCTGCTGCTGGAAGCGGGAATGGTGCGGCTGGCCCCGCTCAACTTCGGCGTGGCCGGCGGCGACATCCGCGCCGACGTGCGGATGGACGCACGCCGCGACACCATCCAGACCCGGCTCAAGGCCGATGTGCGCCAGATCGAACTGTCGCGCCTGTTCCCGGACGCCGAGCTGGCCAAGGACACGGTCGGCAGGCTCGCGGGCAGCGTCGACCTCACCGGCACCGGGAATTCGGTGGCGGCGATGCTCGCCACTTCCGACGGCGACGTCGCGCTGGGGATGGGCCGGGGCGAGATCAGCAACCTGCTGGTCGAACTGGCCGGCATCGATATCTACGAGACGATCAAATACCTGGTCGGCAAGGACCGCAAGGTGCCCGTGCGCTGCGCATTCGCCGACTTCGGCGTGACCCAGGGCGTGATGGATTCGCGGGCCCTGGCCTTCGACACCACCGATACGATCATCGTCGGCCAGGGCCAGGTCGATCTTGGCGACGAGACCCTGGACATCGAACTTCGACCGCGGCCCAAGGACCGCAGCATCCTCGCATTGCGCTCGCCGCTGCACCTGGGCGGCACCTTCGCCGCGCCGCAGTTCCGCCCGGACTTCGCGCGCCTGGGCCTGCGCGGCGCCTTGGCGCTGGCGCTGGGCAGCATCGCGCCGCCGGCTGCGCTGCTGGCCACGCTCGAGCTCGGACCGGGCGAGGACAGCAACTGCGGTGGCAAGTACGCGAAGTAGCGGCGGCCCCCGCGGCCCTGCCGGGCGCAACCGTCGGGGCTAGCCGGCGATGTAACGCTGCAGCTGGTCGAGCTCGTGCTGCTGGTCCTCGATCACCGCGGCGACCAGGTCGCCGATCGAGATCATGCCCACGACGGCGCCCTGCTCCACCACCGGCAGGTGCCGGATGCGGTTTCGGGTCATCAGCTGCATGCAGGCCGGCACCACGTGGTCCGGCGTGATCGTGATCACCTGCGCGGTCATGATGGCGCTGACCGCCGTATCCCTGGACGAACGGCCCTCCAGCACGATCTTGCGGGCGTAATCGCGCTCGGAGAGGATCCCCACCAGCACCGCGCCGTCCATCACCAGGACCGCGCCGATGCTCTGTTGCGCCATCAGGCGGATCGCATCGATGACGGGTGCATCGGGCGCGACGGCGAACAGCTCAGGCGTCTTGCCTTCCAGCAACTGGCGCACCGTACGCATGGCGGCTCCCTCCGGATGTGTGCACGGTCTGCGAGCATACTCCGCTGGACGTGGGGCGCCAGTCGTCGACCAGGTACAGCGGACGCTGCTTGGATTCCTCGTACAGACGGCCCAGGTACTCCCCGATCAGGCCCAGCGCCACCAGTTGCACCCCGCCCAGGAACAGGATCACCGCCATCATCGTGGGCCAGCCCGCGACGCGGTCGCCGAAGAACAGCGCCTTGGCCACGATCACCACCGCGTACGCGAACGCCAGCAGCGCAACGCCCAGGCCCAGGTAGGTGGCCAGGCGGAGCGGCGCGGTCGAGAAGCTGGTGATGCCCTCGAGCGCGAAATTCCAGAGCCGCCAGAGGTTGAACTTGGTGCGGCCGGCCACCCGGGCCTCGCGCCGGTAGGGCACCGCGATGCTGTTGTAGCCGATCCAGCCGAACAGCCCCTTCATGAAGCGGTGGCGTTCGCGCAACTGCCGCAGGGCCGCCAGCGCGCGTGGCGACAGCAGCCGGAAGTCGCCGGTATCGGTCGGAATGGGCGTGCTCGACAGGCGCTGGATCACGCGATAGAAGACGTGCGCACTGGAGCGCTTGAGCCAGCCCTCGCCTTCGCGCTGCTCGCGCATCCCGTAGATGTCGTCATAGCCTTCGCGCCACAAGGCCACGAACCGCGGCAGCAGCTCCGGCGGGTCCTGGCCGTCGCCATCGAGGATCATCGCCGCGCCCTCCCCGATATGGTCGAGTCCCGCTGTCAGGGCCGCTTCCTTGCCGAAATTGCGCGACAGCCGCAGCAGCGAGACCCGGCGATCGCCGTTGGCCAGGCCACGCATCAGATCCCAGGTGCCATCGCGGCTGCCATCGTCGACATACAGGATGCGGCACTCCACCCCATCGGCCTCCAGCGCATCGAGCACGGGCACCAGCCGCGCGTGCAGCAGCGGCAGCGCGTCGACTTCGTCTCGCGCCGTGATCAGGACAGTCAGCAGGTCGTGGCTCATGGCCGGCATCCTAGCCGAGACCACGCCACGGTGGCGTCCGGGGCAATGGACGGCACGCCAGCCCGTTCACTCCAGCGCCTCCAGATACGCGGCACCGCCGATCTGGCGCATGTTGCGCTCGATCGCGCGCGCGCGCCGCTGCACGTAGGGCCCCGGGTTGGCGGCGCTGTAGCGCTTCGGGCTGGGCAGGACGGCGGCCAGCCGCGCACTCTGCGCCGCAGTCAGCGCGGACGCATCGCGCCGGAAGAAACTGCGCGCCGCCGCCTGCGCGCCATACACGCCGTCGCCGAACTCGGCGACGTTGGCGTAGACCTCCAGGATGCGACGCTTGGGCCAGAGCAGCTCGATCAGCATCGTGTACCAGGTCTCGATGCCCTTGCGCAGCCATCGCGAGGGCGCGCTCGTGCCCTGCCACAGGAACAGGTTCTTGGCCAGCTGCTGGCTGATCGTGCTGCCTCCGCGCAGGCGCCCGCCACGCTCGTTGCGCCGGCGGGCCTGCTCGATCGCCTCCAGGTCGAAGCCCGAATGGCGCGCGAAGTTCTGGTCTTCGGCGGCGATCAGCGCCAGCGGGAGGGATGGGGCCATGCGATCCAGGTCGCGCCAGTCGTAGGCCAGGCGGAACCCGGCATCGCCCTGCGCCCAAGCCTGGAGCTGGCGGATCGCCATGAACGACGAGAACGGCGGATCGACGAAACGCAGGGCCGCGACCTGCAGTACGGTGAACAGAACCAGCCACAGCGGCAGCATGAGCAGGCGGCGCAGCCAGCGCCGACGCGGCCGCGCCTGGGGCGGAGCCGGGGAGGGTTGGCCTGCGGCCTGGGCTTGCGGCATCGTCTTTCGCCCCTATCTCTCGACCTCGGCGCGACATCCGCGCCGCCACCATTCGACCATGCCCCGCCCGTCCGCGGCGAATCCGAAGCCAACCCGATGACCCATGCCCTTCCTTCTGCCGACAGCGACCGGCTGACCCGTTTTCTGCTTCCCGGCGCGGGGGTGCGTGGGGTACACGTCCACCTCCAGCAAGCCTGGCAGCGCATCCGCAGCCGCGGCGAGTACGGCGCGGCCGTGACCGAACTGCTGGGCGAGGCGGTGGCCGCCACCGCCCTGTTCACCGGCCATGCCAAGGTGGACGGCCGCCTTTCGGTGCAGCTGCGCGGACAGCATCACCTGCGCACGCTGTTCGCCGAATGCACCGCTGCGGGCACGCTGCGCGGGATCGCGCGACTGGCCGGGGATGTTCCGGTCCCGGCCTCGCGCGACCTGCGCGAGCTGGGCGGTGGCGCCATCCTCGCCATCACCATCGAAAACCCGGGCATCGGCAGCCGCGAGGCAGCGCGCTACCAGGGGCTGGTCCCCCTCGAGTCCGATTCGCTCGCTGGCGCCTTCGAGGACTATTTCAGGCAGTCCGAGCAGTTGCCGACGCGCCTGCTGCTGGCCGCCGACGGCGACCGCGCGGCCGGCATGATGATCCAGAAACTGCCCGGCGACGATGGCGACGCCGACGGCTGGCCGCGCGCCGGCGCCCTGTTCGACACGCTGACGCCTGCAGAACTCCTGGGCACCGCGGGAACGATCCTGCTGACCCGGCTGTTCCACGAGGAGGACGTGGAGGTGCTCGGCAGCCGCGAGCTGGCCTTCGGCTGCTCCTGTTCCCGCGAGCGGGTGGGCGCCATGTTGCGCTCGCTGGGCCCGGAAGAGGCCCGCGCCGCGGTGATCGACGGCGCCGCCCGGGTCCGCTGCGAATTCTGCGGCGAACGATACGAGTTCACCCCGCCCCAGATCGAGGCCCTGCTAAGCGTCCCGGCCGCGGCCGCCGCCCCGCCCGATCGCGTTCAGTAAAGGTGCAGCAACCGCATGGCTGGAAGGGATTGTTAAATAAACATAAATGGACTAGGATGTTTTCGTAGCCAGAAGGAACTCGCGCCCCGCCCCGGGGGTCGATGCACACAGATGCCGCGTACACCTGCCCGACTGCTGACCGCACTGCTGCTGGCCCTGGGCCTGGCGGCGGGTGCGCACGCGCAGGTCAGGCGGGACCAGACGGTGCTGCCCGTGGTCGATCACAGCAGCGGCAAGGTACAGGCCTACCTGCTGCTGGAGCCCACCACCGAAGGCAGCGTCGGTGGGGCCCGCTGGCGCGCCGGCCGCAGTTCCCTCGACGCCACGTTCGGGCTGGAAGCGGGCAACTCGCTGGCCCTGGTGTGCGACCGCCGCAGCGGCGTGCTGAGCGCGGTCAGCAGCCTGGTGGACAACTGCCAGCTGGCGTCGCTGGGCGAAGGCGATGGTCCGCGACGCACCAGCGCCACCGCGGCGTTCCAGCGCCCGGGCGGCGGTTTCGGCGTAAGCCTGGGACAGGGCCAGCACAACCTTCCGGTTTGGTTGACGCGCGACGCGGGCCGCCAGGGCGGCAATCCGCAGCTCGATCTCAACGACCTGACGATCTTCGCCCAGAAGAATATCGGCGACGCCGCCTACGTGACCATCGCCGGGACCGTGGCCAAGGCCACCCTGATCCCGTTCTCCGAGGCGCCGGCCGACATCAGCGACCACTGGAGCAGCAAGAGCGTCTCGCTCGGCGGCGGCTACGGCGCCTTCAGCGCCAATGTCATCGGTCGCGTCATCGAAACCCCCGGCCAGCCGCGCTTCGAGGGGCTGGGCCTGGGCGTCACCTGGCGCACGCCCTGGAGCGGCCAGCTCACGGTCGGCGCAGAGAATGTGGTGACCCGGGGCCGCAACCCGTTCTCGCCCAACGGCGCGACGAATGACGAGGGCGCCGTGCCCTACGTGCGATACGAGCAGGATCTCTGATCCGCTCCTGACGCGGGCGGCTCCTGCCGGCTCCCGCTTGTCCGATTTCTGTCCCGCGACGCGCCCCCGCACTGATGCGGCCGGGCGGTCGCCTGCGTCTTCGCCATGCGCGCCCGCCCGCAATGCGGCGCGGCGGCCGTAGCTGCGGGCCGCGCCCGGCGAAAGAGCAACTTCGGTGCCCCGAAACCATACGGCCCCGCAGGGAAATCACGATCTCCATCTCATTTCTTAACAATAGTTTAATTCCTCCGCCGGAGGGGGTAGTATCGGCCGCAACCTTGCCCATTCGGCTGTCGACGTTGACATCCGCAAGGTTTTCCGGGGTTTTTTACCCAAGCAACTTGGAGAGAGAGAGAAGATGCTCAAGACAAACAAGCTCCGCGACGCGATCACCATCGCGCTCGTCGCGGGCGTCGCTGGCGGGACCGGCGTGGCGTTCGCGCAGGAATCCGCGGGTGCAACCAACCTCGACCGCATCCAGGTCACTGGTTCGCGCATCCGCCAGGTCGACGTCGAGACCGCGCAGCCCGTCACCTTTGTGACCCGCGAGGACATCCAGCGCCAGGGCTTCCAGTCCGTCGCCGACATCCTGCAGAACATCAGCGCCGTCGGCTCCCCGCCGATCAGCCGCGCAGCTCCCCTTTCCTCGGGTGAGAACGTCGGCGGCAGTTACATCAGCATGCGCAACCTGGGCGCGGCCCGCACCCTGATCCTGCTCAACGGCAAGCGCATGGGCATCAGCACCAGCGGCCTGCAGGACATCTCGGCGATCCCGGCATCGGCGATCGAACGCGTCGAAGTGCTGAAGGACGGCGCCTCGTCGATCTATGGCTCGGACGCGATCGCCGGCGTGGTCAACATCATCACCCGCACCAACTTCGAGGGCCTGGAAGCCAACGCCTATTACGGGCAGTACAGCCAGGGTGACGGCGCCATCACCAATGGCGACTTCACGATGGGCTTCACCGGCGACCGCGGATCGCTCACCATCAGCGCCGACTACCGCAAGGAAGACGGCGTCAACGGTCTGGATCGCTGGTTCAGCGCCTACAGCCGTACCGACCGCCACCCGACCGACCAGTGGACGACCGCCGGCGCAATCGGTGGCTTCACCCCTAGCTGGACGCAGCGCGGTCTGTTCCCGCAGATCACGTTCAACGCACCGACCGCCACGAGCGCCAACCCCACCACGCGCATCATCCTGCGTGATGGCGGAGACCCGCGGAACCCGCTCGATTACGTCAGGCAGAACACCGCGACCGGCGGTTGTCCTGCAGGTCCGACCGTCGCCGAATGCGTTCCCGGGTCGACGCAGGACAAGACCAATACCAACGAGCAGATGGACGTGCATACGCCGCTGGAGTCGAAGGCGCTCTTCGTCGACGGCAGCTACGACATCACCGACACCGTCCGCTTCCGTACCAACCTGGCCTATTTCCACCGCCAGTCGGACCGCATGATCGCAGGCTACCCGATGCAGGCCGCCTCGTTTGGTACGCCGATGAGCGCGGACAGCTACTACAACCCGATCGGCGTGGAGATCGGCAACTGGTGGCGTCGCACCTGGGAGGTGCCGCGCACCACCAGTTCCGACATGACCAGCTATCGCTTCACCGGGACCTTCGAGGGCTACTTCGAAGTTGGCGATCGCGTGTTCGACTGGGATGTCGGCTATCTGCACAGCGAGCACCGCCTGTCCCAGGCCGCATACGGCAACCTCAACCTCGCGCGCGTCAGCGCGGCGGTGGGTCCGTCGTTCCTGAATTCAGACGGCGTGGTCCAGTGCGGCAGCGCCGCCGATCCGGTGCCCCTGGCCGACTGCGTGCCGTGGAATCCCTACCTGGCCTATGGCGTCGAGGGATCGGGTAGCCTGACGAACAACCCCGGACTGCAGCGCTATCTCTTCCAGGAGGAGCATGCCACCGGCAAGACCCAGACGCAGTTGTTCGCGGCCAACCTTGCCGGGTCGCTGGCGACACTACCCGGTGGCGATCTTGGCTTCGCGGTTGGCGTGGAAAGCCGCAAGGAGACCGGCAACTTCTCGCCTGATGCGCTGGCCCAGACCGGCGGCTCGACCAATCTGGCAGCCGGCCCGACCGGTGGCGATTACAGCGTCGACGAGATCTATCTGGAACTCGAAGCACCGCTGCTGTCGGGGATCCCGTTCGCACAGGAACTGACCCTCACCGCCGCCACCCGCTATTCCGACTTCGACACCTTTGGCGATACCACCAACAGCAAGTTCGGCCTGCGCTGGAGGCCGATCGAATCGCTGATGGTCCGCGCCACGGTGGCCGACGGTTTCCGTGCACCGACGATCGCCGACCTGTACGGCGGCGGCTCGCAAACCTTCGCGTCGTTCACGGACCCCTGCGACACCAACTTCGGCAGTTCGGCGACCAACCCCACCACCCGCGCCAACTGCGTCGCGGCAATGGGCGCGCTGGCCGACAGCTACCGCCAGCTGGGCCAGGGCTTCACACCGGTTAACTCGACGAACTCGCAGACACCGGTGGCGTTCACCTCGGGCAGCAATCCCAACCTCACGCCCGAGCTGTCCAAGTCGCAGACCATCGGCTTCGTATGGAGCCCGGGCTTCCTGCAGGGTTTCAACGCCGCGGTCGACTGGTGGAAGATCCGCATCGACGACACCATCATCGCCGACTCCCCCACCAGCATCCTCAACGACTGCTACATCCAGGGTATCGCTTCGCGCTGCGCTCCTTCCGTGGGCGGCGCCCCGGGCTTCAGTCGCGACCCGGTGCAGGGCTATGTCAGCACCATGATCTTCGGCGGAATCAATGCGGGTTACCGCAAGGCTGAAGGCTACGACATCGACCTGACCTATCGCTGGGATGCGGGCGATTACGGCAACTTCACGATCAACTCCAACTCGACCTACACCGTCGCGGACTACCTGGTCAGCACCAACGATCCGCGTTATGCCGTCTCCAACGTTGGCCTCGCAGGCTCTGGTTCCACGACCTTCCGCCTGCGCTCGAACATGATGCTTTCCTGGCAGTACGGTGATTTCGGCGCAAGCTGGACCACCCGCTACTATTCGGGCATGAAGGAAGGCTGCACGTATTTCACCGGCCAGCGCGTGGTCGGAGGCGTGGCGATCGATCCGCCGATCATGGAGGCCCACCTGGAGTGCAACGACATCTCCTACCGGCCGACCGGCGTGCTCAACGCCGACGGCAGCCCGGCGAGTTCGTTGTCGCGTCTCAATGCCACCGGCGCGACGGTCTTCAACGACGTCCAGTTCCGCTGGGAAGCACCGTGGAACGCGACCATCGCGGTCGGCGCCAACAACGTGTTCGAGAAGTACGGCCCGCCGATGTACTCGCAGCCGAGCGCGAACTTCTCGTACTACGGTGGTTTCGACATCGGTCGTTTCGTGTACATGAAGTACCAGCAGCGCTTCTGATAGGCGGCTGTTAGCAACAGGCACAGGACACGGCCCCGAAAGGGGCCGTGTTTTTTTTGGGAGAGGAGATTGTCGTACGCTTGGCAACGCGACCAATAACAGCTGGCTTACATCCCTTTAACAGCCCTTTAATTTCTGGTTCAGCAGGCGTAGCATCGGCTGGCTTGCCGGGTTTGGCGGTTCTGTTGGCGCTGTCCGGCAGGTTTCCCCGATCGCTCTTGGAGAGAGAGATGAACCTGAAGAGGAATAAGCTGCGTGATGCAATTGCGTTTTCGCTAGCAGTAGGGGCAGTCAGCCTGGGGGCGGCGGGTGTCGCCAGCGCCCAGGAGCAGGTGCCCGCGTCGTCCAGCCAGACCCCGACCAGCCTTGACGCAGTGACCGTGACCGGCACCCGCCTGCGCAGCCAGACCATGACGGGTTCGAGTCCGATCGCCGAGATCCAGGGCGAGGAATTCCGCATCACGGGCGCGACCACAGTGGAGGACCTGGTCAACCAGTACCCACAGCTGAATCTCACGTTCGACAACTTCCAGAACAACGGCTCCACCGGCTACGCCACCGTGGACCTGCGCAGTCTCGGCCCGCAACGCACCCTCACGCTGGTCAATGGCCGCCGTATTCCCAAGGGCTTGGGCGAAACCCCTGACATCAGCATCATTCCCTCCGCCCTGGTGCGGCGCGTGGACATCCTTACCGGCGGCGCCTCCGCTGTGTATGGCTCCGACGCCATCGGGGGCGTCGTGAACTTCCTGCTGGACGACGAATTCGAGGGCGTCAGCATCAACCTCGGCTACTCGGCCTACCAGCACGACAACGACAACGGCTACCTGCCGCCGCTGATGGACGCGAGCGGCTTCGGCTATCCCACCGGCAATTCGGGCTTCGACGGCATCGCCAAGAACATCGACGTGGCGGTCGGCGGATCCTTCGGCGATGGCGGCCACGCCATGGCGTGGGCCACCTGGCGCAAGAACGAACCGCTGCTCCAGGGCCAGCGCGATTATTCCTCTTGTGCGCTCAACAACGCCGGCACCGCCTGCGGCGGCTCGGCCACCGCCGACCCGGGCAACTTCTACATCTTCGCCCCATCGGTCGGCGGCTTCTATGCCCTGCCTTCGGCGTCGGGCACCTGGGCCGAGGCGGACCCTTACCTCTACAACTATGCTCCGGTGAACTACTTCCAGCGTCCGGACGACCGCTACACCGCCGGCGCGAGCATCAGCTACGAGATCAACGAGCATTTCGAGCCGTATATCGAAACGATGTTCGTCAACCGCAAGAGCTCGACCCAGATCGCCGCGTCCGGCGCCTTCTTCACCGATGTGACCGTGACCTGCGACACGCCGGTGATCGGCACGATGTGCGCCGACCTCGGCATCACAGACGATGAATTCACCGTGTACGTGGCCAAGCGCAATGTCGAGGGCGGTCCGCGCGTCACCGTGAACGAGTCGACCAACTACCAGATCACCACCGGCCTGCGTGGCGCGATCAACGACAGCTGGTCGTACGACGCGTCGTTCTCGTACGGACGGACCTCGACCCCGACCGAAAGCATCAACGACTTCATCACCACGCGTGTGCGCGACGGCATCCTCGGCTGCCCCGCCGGCTCTTTCGACGGTTGCATCCCCTACGAGGTGTGGACCGACTCGATCACGCGCGAGCAGGCCGAAGCGCTGCAGGGCGTGGGCATCGTGAACTACCGGACCGACATGACGGTGTTCAACGCCTACGCAACCGGCGACCTCGGTTTCGCCATGCCCTGGGCCAACGACGACCGGGTCAGCCTGGTGGTAGGCGCCGAGTACCGCAACGAAAGCTACGAGCGCGTCGCCGACACCAACATGGCCACCGGCAACTTCACCGGCCTCGGCGGGCCGATCACGACGCTGATCGCGCCCGACCTGCGGGTCGAGGAACTGTTCCTCGAGAGCAACATCCCCCTGGTAGTCGGTGCCGGCGCATTGGACCGGCTCGACCTGGAACTGGGTTACCGCTACTCCGACTACAACACCTCCGGCGGGGTGGATACCTACAAGGTCGGGTTCGGCGCCAACTTCCTCGACAACCGCTACCGCTTGCGTGCCGGCTTCAACCGGGCCATCCGCGCCCCGAACATCAACGAACTGTACAGCCAGCAGCAGATCGCCCTGTGGGCCGGCGATGACCCCTGTGCCGGCGCGACCCCTGAGTTCACCGCGGCCCAGTGCGCACTGACCGGCGTGACCGCGGCCCAGTACGGCAACATCGCTCCCAACCCGGCCGGCCAGTACAACCAGTTCGTCGGCGGCGTGGCGAGCCTGACTCCGGAAACCGCCAATACATGGACCCTGGGATTCGCGGCCAGCCCCATCGACAACCTCGACCTGAGCATCGACTACTACGACATCGAGATCGAGGAGGCGATCGGGCCGATCGGCGCGCGCAACATCATCGACATCTGCGCGCTGTCCGGGAACGAGGCGATGTGCGGACTGATCCGCCGCAACGCGACCTCTGGCGATCTGTTCCGCGGCAGCGATCCGGCGGTGTCGGGCCTGGTGAACAACCTCAATGTGAACCTGGGCGGCCTGCACGTGCGCGGCCTGGATTTCATCGGCTCCTACGGGTTCGACCTGGGGGTCGGCCGGCTGACCGCCTACTTCAACGGCAATTACCTGCTCGAACGCGAGATCTCGCCGCTGCAGGGTGACCAGACCGCCGCATTCGACTGCGCCGGCCGCATCAACCCGCAATGTCAGGGCACCGCGCCGTTCGTGCCGACGCCGGAGTGGCGCCACATCGCCAGTGCCCGTTACGCCTTCGATCGTTACGCGCTCAACCTGCGCTGGCGCCACATCGGCGAAGCCGACTACGAGGACAGGTACGGCAACCGCCTGAACACCGACGTGTTCCTGCGCGGCAGCGGCAAGCTGGAGGCCTACAACTACATCGACCTGTCGGGCTCGATGCAGCTGGGCGACTACGCGCTCTGGACGGTGGGCGTGAACAACATCGCCGACAAGGAGCCGCCGATGGTCGGCGGGAGCCTCTCCCCCACCAACGCAAACGCGATCGGTGGCTACGACCAGGCAGGCCGTTACATCTTCACCAGCGTTTCCTTCAAGTTCTGATGCGACATCGCGTTTGATGCAAGAAGGCGGCGGCGGGCGACCAGCCCGCCGCCTTCCACCTGTCGACCCCTGACCTGGACGGGGTCCGATAGACTTCGCAGATCACGACCAGGTGGCCTTGCCGCGTGCAGGGCCTGCGGTCGCGACCGCGAGCCATCCCGGCCTTTCCATGCCACCGCAGGATCCCAAGGTGCGGCAGATCGAACACGGGTACGCATTGCTTCGAGGGGGCCAGCTGCAAGCCGCCCTTGAACACACCTCCCAGTTGCTGGCGCTGCATCCGGACGATGCGTCCGTGCAGGTGCTGGCCAGCGAAACCCAGCTTGCCCACCGCAACCATGACGGTGCGCTCGCGCACATCGACCGGGCGATCAGCGCCAGCGGCGGCGATGCCGCGTTGCAGCTGAAGAAGGCCGCCCTGCTGGCGCACCTCAGGCGTCGCAGCGAGGCCATCGCCACTGTCGCAGCGGCCGCCGACCGGCAGCCGGGCAACGGCCGCGTCCAGTGGCACGCCGGCAGCCTGGCCAATCATTGCAACCGGCCAGCCCTGGCGCTGGAGTACTACGCGAAGGCGCGCGCCCTGCTGGGCGAGCAGCCGGGACTGCTGTACGACATTGCGGTTGCCCAGTTCTTCACCGGCGACTTCGACGGGGCAGAGGCGAACCTCGACCGCATGCTGGCGATGACGCCGGCAGCCGGGCATGCCATGTACCTGCGGGCCACCCTGCGCCGGCAGTCACCCACTTGGAACCATGTGCAGGATCTGCAGGGCCGGCTCGCCAAGGGCGTCACCCCCGCCGAGGCGGAAGCGGCGGCGCTATATGCGCTGTCCAAGGAGCTGAGCGACCTGGGCGAGCACGAACGCGCCTTCTCCACCCTGGATGCGGCGGCCCGCAGGAAGCGCAGCACGCTGCAATACACAGTGTCCACGGAGGCGGCGGCAATCGGCGCGGTGATGCAGGCGTACGACGCCAGCGTCATGGCGACCCCCACGGAGGGGCATGGCGACGGTGGCGCCATCTTCATCGTCGGCATGCCGCGCACCGGCACCACGCTGGTCGAGCGGTTGCTGGTACAGCAGGGCAACGTGGTGTCGGCCGGGGAACTGCTCGATTTCGGCAACCTTGTGGGTGAATACGCGCAGCGGAGCCTCGATCCCACCCGCGAGGACACGCCCGCCCAAGCCTCGCTGCGCATCGACTTCGCCTCGCTCGGCAGGGAGTACATGCGCGGGGCACGCGAGGCGGCGATGGGCAGCCCTCGCTTCATCGACAAGATGCCCGTCAACTACCTGTACTGCGGGCTGATCCGCAAGGCGCTGCCCGAGGCCAGGATCATCCACCTCAGGCGCGACCCGCTCGATTGCTGTTACGCGGTCTACAAGACCTTGTTCTTCAACGCCTACCACTTCTCCTACACCCTGGAGGAACTGGCGGACTACTACATCGCCTACCACCGCATGATGGAACACTGGCACGCGGTCATGCCCGGGGCGATCCTCGAGGTGCGCTACGAGGAACTTGTGGACGACACCGAAGCCCAGGCCCGGCGCATCATCGAGTGGTGCGGGCTGCCCTGGGATCCGGCCATCCTCTCCGCCTCGCCGGACAAGGTCGCATTCGCCACGGCCAGCGCGGCCCAGGTCCGCGAGCCGGTACATCGGCGGTCAGTCGGCAGCTCGCGGCGGCACCTCGCGGCCCTGCGCCCGCTGGTCGACAGGCTGGCCGCGGCGGGGATTGCGGTGGACTAGGCGCGCCGTCGCTCAGGCGGGCTGCATGTCGAAGGCGATCGTCAGGCGCGGCTGCGGATCCTCGAAAGGCACCGTGCCGTGCCAGATGAAGGACGGGAACAGCGCCAGGCGCCCGGGCTGCGGCCTGAGCATGCGGCGAGGAGGAAGCGCGAGGCCAAGTTCCTCCATGGGCTGCCCGAACTGGATCCAGCCGCTGTGCGAGGTCCCGGCGAGTGCCATTACGCTCGGCGGCAACGCGACGTAAAACGCCGAGCTCAGCCAGCCCTCGTTATGGATGTGGTTGGCGTGATGGCCCGACGCGGCCAGGCGGACCGACCACGAGCCGACGCAGCGCAGCCCCTGTCGCCTGCGCGAGAGGAACGGATGCCCCGGCACCTCCCGCAGGCCGGCCAGCCAGCGCAGCGACGCGGCCTCCAGCGCCGCCGCGGTTTCGCGGATCAGCGGATCGTCGCGCCCGAACAGACGGCCGGCCGTCTGCGATCCATGGCGGACGCTCTGGTTGACCGGCTCGCGCGTGGCCAAGTGCAGCGCTTCGAGCGACGAGGCGAGCGCACGGAGATACCCGTCGTTTCCGCCGAAGCGGTCGGGCAGCTCGACCTCGGGATAGCCGACCAGCCGCTCGTAGTCGAACAGCCAGTGCTCGCGCTCGTCGCCAAGGAGCCGCCATGCGGTGCCCAGGTGGCTCCAGGCTTCCTGGTCACGGGGATCGATCTCCAGTGCGCGGCTGGCGCAGTCCCGGGCAAGGTCGAACAGCCCCCGCCTGAACGCGTGGCGGGCGTAGGCATTGAGAAAGGACGGCGTCGCGCCGCCCAGCACCGGCAGCAGCCGCGCATAGAGCGCGCTGGCCTCGTCCATGCGGCCGAGCATGTCCAGCGCATCGGCCGCCAGCCAGACGAAGGCGGGATCGGCCCGCGAGGGCGCGCCCAGCCATTCGAGCCAGGCCCGCGCCTCGTCCGGGCGCCGGGCGGACAGCAGCATGCGTACGAAGCGCAGTTGCAGTTCGCGGTGGCCGGGCTGTGTGCGCGCAGCCGTGCGGAATGCGGCGAACGGGTCCGCGCTCGGGTCTTCGTCGCAGCCGTGCTCCCACAGCAGATGCGCCAAGGTCTCCTGACCAGCGGCGAAGTCGGGACGGCGCGCGACCAGCTGCCTGGCCCCTGCCAGCGCTTGGGCCGGTTCGCCCAGATCCAACAGAACCCCGTTGAGCGCGTCCTGGAGTTCCGGCGCGGCCGAGCCCAGCGATTCGGCCCTGCGCAGGCAATCCAGCGCCTCCGCGCTCCGCCCGAGCACGCGCAGCGCGGTTCCGAGATTGATCCAGCCTGTCGCGTCGGACGGCGCGAGCCGTGTCGCGCTTGCGAAGGCATCCGCCGCCGCTTCCCCTTCGCCCAGCCCTCGCAGGGCACCGCCCAGCCCGCTCCAGGCGACCGGATGGTTCGACTGTCGCGCCAGCACCGCTTCGAAGGCGGCACGCGCGCGCCGATGCTCGCCCAGCTGCACGCACGCCAGGCCCAGCTGCAGTTCGATATCCAACCCGGCCGGACCCTGCTCCAGCAGCCCGACGCACTCCTGCAGACGCCCGACCCTTCGCAACCAGCCAGCGAAGTTCAGGACGATGACAGGCGCGTCCGGGGCCAGCGCCAGGGCCTCCCGGAAAGCGGCCTCGGCCAGCGTCGGGTCGCCCCCTTCTGCCGCACACATCGCCAGCAACTGCCTGGCGTCGGCCGCGGCGGGCGCCTCGACGACCAGCGACTGCGCCTGCGCCACCGCCTCGGCCACCCGACCTGCCCGCAGCAGCGCCATGGTGGCCGCGAAACGCGCTGCCTGCGCGGTGGACAGGGGTCTGTTGCGCTGCTGCGCCATCGCCAGGCAGGCGCAGCTAGCGCATGCGCCGCACGCGCAGGCTCACGCCTGCCGGCGTGGTCAGCAGGAACGCGCCCAACAACCCCTTGCGGACGACCACCTGGTCGCCTTGCCGCACCGGCCCACTGCTGGTGGTGTCGACCACATCCCAGGACTGGCCGTTCTCGAGCGAGATCCGCCGGCGGCCCCCACTGCTGTAGTCCACCGCCGCCACGCGGTCTTCGATGCGATCGGGCTCCGCCTGCGCCGCGGCCCGACCAGGGGCCACCACACGGGCCTGCGCCGGTGCCATGCCGAAGGCCTGTCGGGCCCTGCGCGCCGTTTCCTCATGTACTTCCGGTGGCGGCGGGAAGGCATGGTCGTAGCAGGCAAGCCGTTCGGCGGCGCCCACCACGCGCGCGCACGCGTGGGAGTCGACCGCCTTCACGGCCGCTGCCGGCGACAGCAGTGCGATGGCCAAGCCGGTAACCGATGCCATCGAGCGCAGTGTGTGCGACATCCAGCAGATCCCCCGGGACCGGCGACGCGGCCGTTACGGCAGCATACTATCGGCCACCGCACGCAAGGGTCCCAGGCTTGCAGACACCGGACGCCATCCGGCACCGTTTCGCCCGCGCCGATGCCCTGTTGGGCCAAGGCCGTCGCGCCGAGGCGGCAGCGGCCTATCGCGATGCGCTGACGCACCAGCCTGGCCACGCCGAAGGCTGGTTCAACCTGGCGTACGCGCTGCGCCACGACGGCCACTTCGCCGACGCGCTGGACGCCTACGGGCGCGCACTGGACTGCGGCATCGACCGGGCCGAGCAGGTACACCTCAATCGGGCGGTCATCCTTTCCGACCATCTGGCCCGGGAGGACGAGGCCGAGTCGGAACTGCACGCGGCACTGGCCGCCGCGCCTGGATACCCGCCCGCCCTGCTGAATCTGGGCAACCTGCACGAGGAGCGGGGACGCCGCGACGACGCCATCGCCTGCTACCGGCGGCTGCTGTCCCTCGGTCTGGCGCAGACGGGCACGCACGGCTACCAGGCGCTGGCGCGGCTGGCGGGCATCGAGCGGCCCGCTACCCCACAGGATCCGCTGTATCGGCAGCTCGAGTCGGCTGCGCGCTCGCCCGCACCGCTGGAAGACGCCGTCCGTGCCGACCTCTGGTTCGCGCTGGGCCGCATGCGCGACGCGCTGGGAGAGCATGCGGCTGCATTCGACGCCTTCGTCCACGGCAAGCACCTTGCGCACCGTGGCCACCGTCCCTACGACCCGGAACGCGCCTCGCGGCTGACCCGCGCGCTGATCGATGCACCGGCCGGACTGTCCCTCGCCCCGTCCGCGTCGGATGCCGGTCCCGAACCACTCTTCATCTGCGGGATGTTCCGCTCCGGTTCCACGCTCGTCGAACAAGTGCTGTCCGCGCATCCGGGAGTGGCTACCTGCGGCGAACTGGAGCTGTTGCCGCGTCTGGTGGCCGGCGCGCTGCGCCCCTTCCCCGCATCGCTGGGCTGGCT
>Ga0233383_1000158_pt1 | contig 29063 bp, 25 predicted proteins | sample ElkDunMinimDraft_14_FD_191542 | JGI IMG/M metagenome (GOLD analysis project Ga0233383, IMG submission 191542) | Fecal eukaryotic communites from dung pellets of Tule Elk in California, USA - Elk Dung G16 | ecosystem: Host-associated > Mammals > Digestive system > Large intestine > Fecal | place...
CCGCCGACATGCTCGAGGATCCGCACTACGCCGCCCGCGAGGCCGTCGTACGCGTCCCGGACCCGACGTTCGGCTCCCTCGCGATGCCCAACGTCGTCCCCCGTCTGTCGGGCACGCCGGGCAGCATCCGGTGGACCGGCCCGACGCTCGGACAGCACAACGACGAGGTCTACGGCGACCTCCTCGGGCTTCCTGTGGACGAGCGTGCGGCGCTTGCCGAGGCCGGGGTGATCTGATGGACCGCGGTGACGACTACGCCGCTGCGGGGTTCCTCGGCCGCGTCGGCTTCGGGGCCCGTCCTGCGGTCGTCGTCGTCGACGTCGTCACCGCGTACCTGGACCCCGCCTCGCCGCTGAGCGACGCCGGCGGCCGGTTCGAGAAGGCCCGTGCGGCCGGTGCCGAGCTCGTCGACGTGGCCCGCGCTCACGACGTGCCTGTCCTCTTCACCGAGGTGCGGCTGGGCGCGGAGGGCGTCGACGGTGGCCACTTCCGCCGCAAGGTCCCGGCGCTGGCCGCCTTCGAGCCCGGTTCGCCCTGGGCTGCGTTCCCGGACGCCCCCGCCCCGCTGCCGGGCGAGGTCGTGGTGACCAAGCAGTACGCCTCGGCGTTCTTCGGCACGTCCCTCGCGTCCACGCTGCGCTTCCTCGGCGTCGACACGGTGCTCGTGGTCGGCTTCTCGACCAGCGGCTGCGTGCGCGCCACCGCGACGGACGCGCTGCAGCACGGGTTCCGGCCGATCGTCGTCGACGAGGCCTGCGGCGACCGCGACGCGCAGGTCCACGAGCAGAACCTCTTCGACCTCGACGCGAAGTACGCCGACGTCGTGAGCCTCGCCGATGCCGTCGCGCATCTGCGTACCCCGACCTCCACCCCCCAGACAAGGAGCTCCGCCGTGATCGAGCAGGACCTGTACGACGAGACGCTGAAGTGGACGAGCTTCGCCCCCGCCGGTGCCGACCAGAAGGCGGAGATGGCGATGCTGCGCTCGTCCGCCGACGGCACCTCACGAACCGTCCTCGTCCGCTTCCCCGAGGGGTGGAAGCGGGCGATGACGGGCCACCAGCCCGCAGGCGAGGAGATGCTCGTCCTCGAGGGTGCGCTCTCGATGAGCGGCCACACGTGCCGTCCCGGTGCCCTGCTGGTGGTCGAGCCGCGTGCGACGCGCTCCGAGACCGGCACGGAGGTCGAGACGCGGGCCGTCGTGTGGTTCAGCGGTGCGGCCGGCGGCTGGACCGAGGGCCCGTCCGACGACGCCGGCACGCTCGGCGTGCACGAGCTGGCGCCGGGCGTCGTCCGTCCCGCCGGAGGGGTGCTGCCCGGCTCCGTCGAGGTTCTCGACGGCGCCGACCTCACGACCTTCCCGTCGGACGTCGACCTCTGCTGGACGTCGGAGCGCTGTTGGGCGCACGTGCCTGCTGGTGAGACCGCACCGCGGCACGACGGTCCCGTCGTCGTCCGGCACTGGGCCTGACCTCTGGCCTGACCTCTGGCGCCTGACCAGCACCAAGACGACGACACCCCCCGGCGATCGCCGGGGGGTGTCGTCGTTTCGGGCCACCCCGGGTTACGTCCCGGCGAGCGCCTTGCGGGCGTCCTCGTCGTACGTGTGCGCGGCCCACCGCAGGATCAGCACGCTGGCGAACAGCGGGGGAACCAGCGCGAGGAACGCGATGTTGATGGAACCGGTGGCGTCGGAGACCACGCCGATGAGGAACGGTCCGAGCGCACCACCGAGCGACAGCAGGAACTGGACGGCGGCGAAGCCGAGTCCTCGACGTGCGGCCGGGACGACGTCGGCGGACGCTGCCGTGAGGTTCGGGATCGCTCCGGCGAAACCGACGCAGGCGAGGGCGACGAGCCCGATGCGCAACGCGACACCGGGGAGGACGACGACGCCGGTGATCGAGATCGCGCCGACGAGGAGGAACCAGAGGCTGACGCGGATCCGCCAGCCGGGCTTCACACCGTGGCCGCGGTCGCCGATCCGGCTGCCGAGGATGATGCCGATCACGATGCCGACACCGCCGACGCCGCCGGCGACGCCCGCCGCCGTGTCGTACGCCATGTCCTCGGTCCGTTCCAGCAGGGTGGGGAGCCAGTAGAAGAGGCCGCCGAGGCCGAGGTACAGCAGCGCCAGGCTGAGGGTGATGCCGCGCAACGAGGCGATCTGGAGGACCGCGCGGGCCTCGCTGAACATCGACGTCGGTGTGGCCGTCGCCAGCTCGTCGGTCGGCGACTCGACGCCGCCCGTGCCGCGCAGACGGTCGATCTTGTCGCCGATCCCTCGTACGGGCTCACGCACCGTGAGGACCAGTGCGGCCACGAGCACGCCGGGGATCGCCACGATGAAGAACACGGCGCGCCAGTCGAGCGCCTCGGCCACCCAGCCGCCGAGCGCGACGCCGACCGGGAGGCCCATGTAGTAGCCCGCACGCTCGAGACCGAACGCCTTGCCGCGGGTGCTGCCCGGGTAGTAGTCGGCCAGCAGGCTCGAGGCCGGCGGGTTGTACAGCTGCCCGGCCGCGCCGAGCAGGATGCGGATCACGAAGAACATCGCGAACGTCGTCGCAAGACCGCTGGCCACCGAGAACATGGCCCAGGTGAGCACCACGAGTGCGACGATCCAGGTGCGGCGTCCCTTGTCCGCGAGCCGTCCGGCCGGCAGCAGCAGGACCACGGCGGCGAGCGAGGCAGCGGTCGGGATGGCGCCGGCCCAGGTGTCGCTGAAGCCGAACTCCTCCTGGATGGCCGGCAGGGCGCCGGCGATCAGGTTGACCTCGATCCGGTCGATGAACGCGACGAGCGCGATCACGACGGCCGCCCACCAGCCGAAAGGCACCGGACGCGCGAGGTCGACGTCCATCGGAGGGCGACCGACGAAGGCCGTCAGGGGTACCGTGCCCTGAGCGAGGGCGGCCACCGGGGCAGCCTCCTGCTCGGGTGGGCGATGGTCGGTCGGCTGGTCAGTCACGTCCGGCTCCTGTCAAGAGGCAGCGTCGGGGAACGCCTCTGGGAAATTCTAGGGGAGGATCGTAGAAGGATATATGGTTTCGCCCATGACTGTCGTACGCGTCGCCGCCGTCCAGCTCGCCGCCACCGAGGACGTCGCGGCCAACCTGGCCTCTGCTGTCCGTCTCGTCGAGGAGGCAGCCGCGCAAGGCGCCCAGCTCGTCGTCCTCCCGGAGTTCGGCAACCACGTCTCGTGGTACGCCGACCGCGACCATGCCCGCAGGATGGCCCAGACCCTCGACGGGGACTTCGTCCGTACGCTCGCCGCCACCGCGGCCGAGCACCGGCTGCACCTTCTCGTGAACTGCACGCTCTCCCGCGAGGACGGCCGTACGACCGGCAGCAACATCCTGATCGGTCCCGACGGCGCGATCCTCGCCACGAGCGACAAGCAGGTGCTCATGGGCAGCGAGCGCGACCACCTCGATCCGGCGACGGAGGCCTCTCCCGTCGTCGACACCGAGCTCGGGCGACTCGGCCTCTACTCGTGCATGGACGGGGTCATCAACGAGACGCCGCGGATGCTCGCCGTCGACGGTGCCCAGGTGCTGCTCAACAGCCTCAACTCGTTCGCGCTCGACGAGGCATCCCTGCACGTGCCGGTCCGTGCCGTCGAGAACCGGGTCTGGGTGATCGCCGCCAACAAGGTGGGCCCCCTCGTCCCGGAGCACAGCATCGAGGCCGTCGCGACGGCGGTCGGGGTTCCCGTCGAGCGCCTGCACGGTGCGGGCGAGAGCCAGATCGTCGCCCCCGACGGAACCGTCGTCGCTCGCGGCCCGCTGTCGGGGGAGGCAGTCGTGGTGGCAGACATCGACGTGTCGTTGGCCGACGACAAGCGGCGTCCCGACGGCACCGACGTCCTCGCGGTGCGCCGTCCGGAGCTCTACGGCCCGATCGTCGCGCCCCCGCACGGGCGCAGGGCACCCGCGGGCGCACCGGAGGTCGTGACCGCGGTCGTGTGCCCGGGTGAGGGCGACGACGTCCTGGCGCTGGTACGGGAGGCTGTCGCCGGCGGGGCGCAGCTCGTCGTCCTCCCGGAGCTCGCGGCCTGGAGCGGCGGCGTGGCGGGGGAGGGGAGCACCCCCTCCTTCGCGACCGACGCCCTCCGTGACGCGCTGGCCGGCAGCAGCGCCACGGCCGTGACCTCGGTGCGCGAGGACGACCAGCACGTCGGGCTCGCCGTGGACGCGGGAGGGGTGGTCCTCCGTCAGCCGCAGCTGCATGCCAGTGCGCGGCACGCCGCCTGGGCCACCCGTCTCGGGGACGCGCTCGAGGTGGTGGACCTGCCGTGGGGTCGCCTCGCGGTCGTGGTGGGCGACGACGCCCTCCACCCCGAGACCTTCCGCCTCGCCTCGTTGCAGGACGCCGACGTCGTCGCCGTGCCGTTCACCACCGCTGCGGCCCACGACCTCGACCTGCTCCTGCTCGAGCGGTCGGCCGAGAACCGGCTCAACGTCGCGGTCGCCTCGCGCCCCGGATCGCACGGTGCGGGCATGCTGGTGCCGCTGTCGGCGGACTTCACGCTGTGGAGCGGTGGCTGGCAGTTCGCCGGCGTCATCAGCCGGCCGCGTCCCGTCCTCGCCGACGGCCCGCTCACCGTGGCGACGCTGAGCCCGGAGCAGGCGTCGAACCGCCTCGTCTCGCGGGGTACCGACGTGGTGGACGGCCGACCGTGGGCTCTGGCCGCGACCCTGGTCCGTCCGTCCGAGCTCTCGGACGCCTCGATCTGACCCGGGACGGCGTCGGTCCGGTCACCCCGCGGGATGACCGGACCGACGTCGTACGGACGGTGTGCTCAGGCGGAGTCGGCGACGGCGCGGTTGCCCAGCGCTGCCATCAGCGAACGCTCGCTGGCGTCGAGGTGGGCGATCCAGGCCTTCTTGAAGGCGGCTGCCTTGCGGTCCCGGGCAAGCACGAGGAGCTCGCGGTGCTCGCTGATGCGGTGCTCCTTGGTCTCGGGCGTGTGGTCGAGGTCCTGCATGAGCAGGTGGAGGTAGCGGTCGGCGGAGTGCCAGAGCAGCTCGAGGACGTTCTTGTCCGCCGTGCCCATGACGTCGGAGAGCAGCGTCGCGTGGAAGGCGTGGTGGGCCGCGGCAAGCGCGGCGGGCTCACGCTCGATGGCGACGTACTCGTCGAGGGCCGCCTCCGCCTCCGCGATCAGATCGTCGGTCATCTGGCGTGCTGCCTTGGTGGCGAGGTCGCCTTCGATCAGGCGGCGCAGGCGGTAGATGTCCGAGAGGTCCTCGGTGCTCAGGTCGGCGACCAGCGCGGAGCGACCGGGGCGCAGGCTCACGATGCCCTCGCTCTCCAGACGCCGCAGGGCCTCCCGCACGGGGATGTGACTCACGTCGTACAGCTCGCAGAGCTCGACGATGGAGACAGAGGAGCCGGGCTGGATCTCACCGGTCAGGATCGACGCGCGGAGCTCGCTGGTGACGCGATCGACGAGTGAGACGTGGGCGATCGGCCGACTGGTGCGGCCGGAGCGGCTACGTCGAGCCATGCGGGTACTCCTCTATGAGTCAGGTGACGCTGATGCGTCTACATCATAGATTCTCGCAGGCCATCTCGATCTTCGCGATGAACGACGTGGCACAACCCCAAGTTGATATTGTATATTCTCTACCACCTTGAAGGAGGTGGATCAGTGGTCGAGGCTTCGACGTTCCGAGACGTGCTGGCCCAGTGGCCCAGCGGCGTCACCGTTGTCACCACCGTCGTCGACGGAGTGCGGCACGGCATGACTGCAAGCTCGTTCTCGAGCGTGAGTCTTGACCCGCCACTGGTTTCGATATGCCTGGACCGGCGGCTCTACAGCCACGGCCTGGTCGAGACCAGCGGTGTGTTCGGGATCAGCGTGCTCGCGAAGGACCAGGCGGAGGTGGCGCGACGCTTTGCCGGCATGACTGGCGACGTCGGCGACCGCTTCGACGGGGAGACGTGGTCCACGGCGGCCACTGGCGTCCCGTTGCTCGACTCGGCCCTGGGCTGGCTCGACTGCCGCATCGTGCACGCCTACCCGGGCGGGGACCACACCATCTTCGTCGGTGAGGTGCTGGCAGGCCATGCCGCGCGCCGGACGGCGCCGCTGCTCTTCCACTCGCGTGGATGGGGCCAGTTCGCCGACGTCCTCCCCGACGTCGCGACGCTCGCCGACACCGGACTGGTGTCGTCGCTCGCCGCACGCGGTGAGGCGGGCGACGCGGTCCACCGGACCGCGCGGCACGTCCGCCGCTCCGGCATCCGTGTGCGCGTCGCCGACCTCACGGCGGGCGGCTCGCTCCAGACCCTCCCGTGGGCGAGGGAGATCGTCGGCGACACGGCCGAGACCTACCCGCGCAGTGCGCTGGTGGAGTCGGCGGTCCAGGCCCGTCAGGCGATCGACCGGGGCATCCCGGTCCTCGAGCTGCGTGCGGACGGGCACGACGTGCGCTCCGTCGAACGGGCCGCCGTCCTGGCGCGCGAGCTCGCCGGCGAGGACGGTGCCGAGGGCCGTGTGGTGATCCTCGAGGACGCGTTCGCCGTCGCCGGTGAAGCGGCCCTCGGGGCCATCGACGTGCTGGCCCACTCCGGTGCCACGGAGATCTGCCTCGACGACACGTCCGGTGCGGCGACGCCGCTCCAGGTGCGGTCGCTGCTTCAGGACGCGGTCGGCATCGCCCGGCCCGTCCCGCTGCGCCTGCGTCTGCGCGACAAGGACCGGCTGGGCCTGGTGAACGTGCTCACGGCGCTGAAGTCGGGCGTCCACCACTTCGACACCACGCTCGGTGGGCTCGACGGAGCCGTCGCCACCGAGGACCTCGTGCGCCTGCTCGGGACGCTCGACGTCGACACCCCTGCGGACGCGGCGGCGCTGGACCGTCTCGCCCGCCGACTCCGAGAACACCCTCCCGGCTCCACGACGTCGCCGTCCCCCAACGGCGTGTCCGCGAGCACCGCACATTCCACACCGATGCCTTCTCTCTAGGAGCTGATGACGGCCATGCTTACTGCCGAACACCTCTTGACCGACCTCAGCCCCGAGGAGCGTGAGCGGGCCGCGCGGGTCGAGGCGATCCTCCCCGCGATCCGCGACGCGGCCCAGGAGGCCGACGCCCGTGGCGCCTTCCCCGAGGGGCACGTCAAGCTCCTTGCCGAGGCCGGGCTGCTCGGTCTCGTCGTCCCCGAGGAGTACGGGGGCCTCGGTGGAGGCCTGCGCGACCTCGTCGCCACCACGTACGCGCTCGGGACGGTCTGCGGGTCCACCGCCCTCGCGTACTTCTTCCACTGCTCGGCGTCGTCGCGCGGGCTCCTCCCGCTCGCCGCGCTCGAGGCCGGTCTGTACACCGACGAGGAGGCCGACGAGGTCCGCGCGTTCGCGGAGCGCGTGCTGCGCCTCATGGGCACCGACAAGCGCTGCCTGGCGAACTTCGCCAGCGAGGCGGCCAAGGCGAGCAACGCCAACGTGCTGATCTCGACGACGGCGACGCCGGTCGAGGGCGGCTGGCGCCTCAACGGCGAGAAGTCGTTCGGCTGCCTGTCGGGCACCGCGGACTTCTACCTCGTCACCGCCCGCCGCGCCGACATCGACGGCATCGACGGCATCTCGCTCTTCCTCGTCGCCCGCGACTCCGAGGGCATCCGCCCTCGGCAGGAGTGGAGCGGGCTCGGCATGCGCGCGTCCGACAACTTCGGCCTCGTCATGGAGGACTGCTTCGTCCCCGCCGATCACGCGCTCGCCGTGCCGGCCGGCTTCGCCCGCGCGACGTCCATGTCGCGGGGCTCGTGGGTCGGCAACCAGATCGCGATCGCCGCGATCTACGCCGGCATCGCCAAGGGCGCGTGGGACTACGCGTTCGAGCGCACCATGAAGGCCCGCTTCGCCGACACCGGCAAGCCCATCGCCTCCTCGCCCATGCACCAGGTCCTGATCGGCGAGGCGCAGCACGACCTCACCGACATGCACCTGTGGTTGCGCTACCAGGTCGAGCTCGAGTCGAGCGACCCGCCGATCCTCCCCAAGCCGGAGGTCGTCAAGAACTGGAAGCTCGCCAAGGGCTCGGTCTGCGAGAAAGCCTTCGCGGTGGCGGTCACATCGTTGAAGATGTGTGGAACGTCGGGTGCACTGATGGACAACGTCATCGGCCGTGCCGTGCGTGACACCGCGATGGGTCTCGTCCAGGCCTTCCCCGCCGAGCGGGGGCGGCTCGACCTGGCCCAGCTGCTGGTCACCGACGAGTCGTGGGTCGGTCTGACCACGCCCGACGCGGTCGAGGCGAAGGCGAAGGCGGGACAAGGATGACGAGCACGGCGCACGACGGGACGACGACGGCGGTCACGCTGCCCGAGCTCGTCGAGGTGGTCGCGGGCGAGGTGGCCGCGGCGAAGGGCACCCTCGAGCTGGTCCTCGAGGACCCGTCTCGCGCCACGGCTCTCGGGAACGCCGTCGAGAGCACGCCGGACTCCGTGGAGCGAGCCATCTCCGCAGCCCAGGCCGCTCACGCGAGCGGGACCTGGTCGTCGACGTCGGACGCCGAGCGGGCCGACCTCCTCGACGCCGTCGCGGTCGCTCTCGAGGCGCGTCAGCCCGAGCTCGCCGCTCTGGAGGCGTTCGCGACCGGCGTCCCCGTGCGCCAGACCTCGATCGTGGGGATGATCGTCCCGGGCGCGTTCCGGCTCGCCGCCGAGATGCTGCGCTCGGGCGCCCTGCTCGATCCTCCGGCCGAGGGCGCCGGCGGTCAGGCGGTCGAGGTGCTGCGGCTTCCGGTCGGGCCCGCGGTCTGCCTGGTGCCGTGGAACGCCCCCGCACCGATGGCCGCGCACAAGGTGGCGAGCGCGCTCGCCGCAGGATGCCCGACCATCCTGAAGCCCAGCGAGTACGCCCCGTACGCCACGACGCTGCTCGGCGTCACGGTCGCCGAGGTCCTGGCCGAGGCCGGGGTCGACGGCGGCGTGTTCCAGCTGCTCCAGGGCGGACCGGCGGTCGGCGGGGCGGTCGTCACCGACCCGCGCATCCGTGCCGTCTCGTTCACCGGCGGCGCTGTCGGCGGCCGTGCCGTGGCCGCGGCGTGCTCGGAGAAGCTGGCCGCGCTCCAGCTGGAGCTCGGCGGCAACAACCCGCTCGTGATCATGCCTGACGCCGATCCCGAGGCAGCGGCCCGCGCGGCGGTGGATCTTCTCACCACGCTCAACGGCCAGTGGTGCCGTGCGCTCGGCCGTCTGATCCTCCCGGAGGCCCTGGCCGACCAGGTCGTCGGTCTCGCGATGGAGCGGCTCGGCCGGCTCACCGCGGGCGACCCCCTGGACGAGGCGTCCGACCTCGGCCCGATCGTGCACTCGGTCCACCGTGCGCGGCTGGAGGCCGCCCTCGAGGCGCTCCGTGCCGCCGGGGGCACCGTCCACCGCGCGACGTCGGTCCCGGAGGAGGGCAACTACCTGGCGCCTGCGCTGGTGACCGGCGTGAGCGCAGAGGCGGCGTCGGAGGAGATCTTCGGCCCGATCGCCACGGTCCACACGTACACGACGGTGGAGGAGGCGCTCGCGCTCGCCAACGGCACGGCGTACGGGCTCGAGGGCTACGTGTTCGGCACCGACACCGAGCAGGCGCTCGCCGTCGCCCGACGCGTCCACGCCGGTGAGGTGAAGGTCAACGGCTCGACGATCATGAGCCTGCACCTGATGACGCCGCGGCCGGCGTGGGGTCTGTCCGGACTCGGCGAGGAAGGCACCGTGGAGACGATCCGCTGCTTCACGAACGCCCGCGTCGTCGGCGTCGAGGGCAGCTTCTCGCTGCACGGCCGATGACGCTCGGCACGGCGCCGGCGGCCGCGCTCCGTGCATTCCTGGCCGGTGACGAGGTCGTCCACCTGCCGGGGGTCCACGACGCGGTGACCGCCCGGCTCGCGGTGGCCTCCGGTGCTCGCGCGGTCTGCCTGTCCGGCGCCGTCGCCTCGGCGGTCGGTCTCGGTCTGCCCGACCTCGGTTTCGTGCACGGCAGCCAGATCGCCGCGCGCGCCCGTGACGTCGTGCCCTCGCTGGACGGTGTCCCGCTGCTCGCGGACGCCGACACCGGTTACGGCAACGCGCTGCAGGCACGACACACCACGCGTGTCTACGCCGCGGCCGGCATCGCAGCGCTGCACCTGGAGGACCAGGTCGCGCCCAAGCGCTGCGGGCACATGACGGGCAAGGCGGTCGTCGGTCTCGAGGAGGCGGCGGGACGCGTGCGCGCCGCTGTTGAGGCCGGGACCGACATGGTCGTGGTCGCCCGGACGGACGCACTGTCGGTCGAGGGCCTCGACGCCGTCGTCGCCCGTGCCCGCGCCTTCGTCGCGGCCGGTGCCGACGCCGTGTTCGTCGAGGGAGCGGGGGTCGACGCGCTGGCGGAGGTGTCGGCAGCGCTCGACGGTCGGGTGCCCCTGGTCATGAACCGCTCCGAGGCCGCGGGTGCGGTCGAAGGGCCTGCGACGGGGAATCCCTCCGACGAGACCCTCGCCGCACTCGGCGTCCGCCTCGTGATCCACCCGGTCTCCGCACTGCTGGCCGCCGCTCGCGCGGTCGCAGAGACGTACGCGGCGATCGCCCGCACCGGTCACGCCGGTGCCGTCCCACGGATGGCGTGGGACGACTTGACACAGCTTGTCGGGCTGGATGACCAGCTCGTCCTTGAGGCGGCGTACGCCGAGGAGGTTGCAGCACGATGACGAACGACATCCTGGTCGTGGGAGCGGGGCCGGTCGGCCTCACCGCAGCACTGGTGCTGGCGAGGGCAGGTCACGCGGTGACGGTGCTCGAGGCGGGGGAGTCCCTCGCCGCGGAGTCGCGCGCGAGCACGTACCACCCGCCGACGCTGGAGATGCTCGCCGACCTCGGCGTGCTCGACGCGCTCATGGAGCGGGGGATCGTCTCGCAGGCGTTCCAGTACCGCGACCGGCAGGACGGTCCGGTCGCCGAGCTCGACCTCGGCATCCTCTCCGACGACACCCCGTACCCCTTCCGGGTCCAGTGCGAGCAGAGCAAGCTCACGCCGATCCTTCTCGAGCGCCTGCGTGAGCACGCCGGCACCCGGGTGGAGTTCGGTGAGCAGGCCGAGACCGTGACGCAGGCCGACGGCCGGGTCACGGTGACCACCACGAGCGGTCGTACGTGGACGGCGGACTGGGTCGTCGGGGCCGACGGTGCCAGCTCGGTGGTGCGCAAGAGCACGGGGGCGGACTTCGTGGGCATCACGTACCCCGAGCGCTTCCTCGTCGTGTCGACCACCGAGGACCTGGCCACCGTGCTGCCCGGCATCGCGGACGTCAACTACGTGTTCGACCCGACCGAGTGGCTGGTCCTCCTCAAGACTCCGGAGCACTGGCGCATCCTGTTCCCGACCGACCCGGAGAGCCCGGCCGAGGTCGAGGTCGCCGAGGAGCGGGTCCAGGAGCGGCTGCGCAAGGTCGCCGACCTCGGCCGCGACTGGTCGGTGCTGCACTCGTCGCTGTACGCGGTCCACCAGCGCGTCGCGGAGAGGTTCCGTACGGGACAGGTCGTGCTCGTCGGCGACGCCGCGCACGTCAACAACCCGCTCGGCGGGATGGGCATGAACAGCGGCATCCATGACGCGGTGCTCACGGCCACTGCGCTGGTCGACCTGCTGGCGGGCCGTGCCGACCTCGATGCGCTCGACGTGGTGCTCACGCGGCGCCGTGACGTCGCGCTGTCGTACGTCCGCACCGTCACCCACGACAACTGGAAGCAGCTGCGCGAGCAGGACCCCGAGGCACGCGCCGCCCACCACGCGGAGCTGCGTGCGCTGGCGGCCGACCCGGTCGCCGCACGGGCCTACCTCCGGCGGACGTCGATGATCGACTCGCTGCGCCCGCTCGAGCCTGCGGGCGAGGCGAGGTGACGATCGCGCCCGCCGGCGCACGCCGCGAGAACCCTGCCCGTACGGGCGAGGTCGTCGGTGAGGTCGCCTACGACGACGTCGCCTCGGTCGACCGTGCCGTCTCCCGTGCCCGCGAGGTCCAGGAGTCCTGGCGCGGCACGCCGGTGGGTGCGCGCGCGGCGGCGCTGCGCGCTGCGCTCGACCTCCTCGAGCCCGCGCTCGACGAGATCGCCGAGCTGATGGCGCGCGAGACCGGCAAGCCCTTGGCTGACTGCCGAGGGGAGGCCGGCTTCGCCGTCACAGCCGCACGTTGGGTGGCCGACCGGGCCGAGGAGCTCCTCGTGGACCGCGAGGTCGACGACGCCCAGGGTCGGCTCGTCGTGCGCCACCGCCCGTTCGGCGTGGTTGCTGCCGTCACTCCGTGGAACGCTCCGGTCATCCTGGCGATGCTCAAGGTGGCACCCGCGCTGGTGGCGGGCAACGCGGTGATCGTGAAGCCGTCGCCTCTCGCGCCGTTCGCGGTCGGCGAGGTCGTCGCGACGCTGGCGAGGACGCTGCCCGACGGTCTGATTCAGATCGTCCACGGCGACGCCGAGGTCGCGACCGCGCTGGTCGGCCACCGAGGTGTCGACCGGGTGGCGTTCACCGGGGGCGACGTGGCGGGCCGTGCGATCGCCCGGACGGCCGCGGACGCCCTCACTCCCTCCCTCCTCGAGCTCGGGGGCAACGACCCCGCGATCCTGCTGGCCGACGTCGCGATGGACGACTCCGTGGCCGAGCGCCTCCTCATGGCGGCGTTCGCGACCAGCGGTCAGGTCTGCATGGCCGTCAAGCGCCTGTACGTCCACCGGTCACGCTTCGACGAGGTCGTCGCGGCGCTGCGGGCTGCCGCGGACCGGGTCCTCCGGACCGGTGACCCGCTCCGCTCCGGTGTCACGATGGGCCCGGTGGTGAGCGAGGCCTCCGCTCAGCGGGTCCGCGCCCTCGTCGAGTCCGCTGCCGCGTCCGGCGCCGAGGTCGTCCCGATCGGCACCGTGGACCCCGAGACGCACCTGTCGGACGGGCACTTCGTGCTGCCGACCCTCGTGCTGGGTGCCTCGGACACCGACGCGATCGTCGCGACCGAGCAGTTCGGGCCTACGTTGCCGGTGCTGCCGTTCGACACCGAGGACGAGGTCGTGGCCCGCGCCAACGCCGGCGAGCTGGGTCTCGGCGCCTCGGTCTGGTCGGTCGACGAGGAACGCGCGTTCCGCCTGGCGGCGCGACTCGACGCGGGCTTCACCTTCGTCAACACGCACAACCGCACGGGCATGTCCCTGCGGGCACCGTTCGGTGGAGTGAAGCGGTCGGGGTGGGGTCGGGAGTACGGCGACGAGGGGATCCTCGAGCACGTGCAGCCCTGCGTGGTCCATGCACCGGCGGCTTTCAGGGCCGGCGGGCACGGGCTGGGCGCGACCGCGTACCCGTCCTGACGCGGCGTCGTCAAGATTCGGCAACAGCTTCCCGAAAGCCTGTCGGACAGGCGCCCAAGAGGACCAAGATTCTTGGCAGAACGCTGTCCACAAGGGTATAGATCATATATAGTCTCAAGTGAAACGTGAGCCTCGTCGCACGACCTGTAAGGAGCACCCGTGAGCCAGAGCCTGAAGTACGTGCAGGAGCACCTCGACGAGTCGGGACCGACCGACGTCAGCGAGACGTTCGCGGCCTGGTCTGCACTCGTCGAGCGGCTCAAGAACCGGGTGGCCGATCGGTTCGCCCTCGAGCGCGACCCCTCGTCGGAGCCCCTCGAGGACTTCGGCGGTGAGACCGGCGCCAAGGGCCGCGTCCGCACCTACTCCGGCCCGGAGATCGACTGGATGGTCCACTCCCACATGGAGAACGCGGCCGCCGGCTTCTGCAACGTGCACCTGACCATCTGGCTCGGCCCGCAGATCAAGGTGCCGCACTTCGGCATGGCGCTCGGCTGTTTCCCGCAGGGCTGGTTCTTCCTCGACTCGGTCCCGCGCAGCTACCTGGTGACCGACACCGACTCGTTCGACCGCTACTACGAGCCCGTGAACGCCCGCTGGGAGCAGCTCCAGAACCACAGCCTCCTGGAGGAGTTCGTCAGCCGGTCGGCCTTCGTGCGTGCCGGGCTCTCGCCGACCGCGTTCTGCCACATGGCACCCGCCGGCGAGGAGATGACCGCGCTGGTGACCGAGGTCGCCGAGGAGCACCTCGACCGCTGGCTCGGGTGGGTCGACGAGGCCGAGGCCGTCCCGGTCGCCGAGCGCGCTGCGCTGGCCGCCGACGACGAGGCGATCCGCCGCAACATCGCCGAGCGCGACCCGGCCAACGTGATGGGCGACCGCTACTTCGGCGCCGAGACCACGCAGCGTCTCGTCCGTGCCCTGTGGGGTGGCGACCGCGTGCTGCCGCGCGCTCACGAGCACGAGGCACACCGGTCCTGATGAGCACCACCGCCCTCGTCCGCGCGGTCCGTACCGCCGTGCGTGTCCCGGGAGCGCCTGCCCCTTACGACACGGTGCACGTCACGGTGCGCTACCCGGCGCTGCCGGCGACGACGACGGCCGAGCGGATGAGCGGCCGCCTCCCGGCGAACCCGGCGGGTGCTCCGTACCCGCTGGCCGTGATCCTCTCGGGCGTGAACGTCGCGTCCGACGCGTACGCGTGGCTGGCGGTGCGGCTGGTCGAGGCCGGCTTCGTCGCCGTCACGTACGACTGGGTCGCGGAGCTCTTCCCGGGCAAGGACGGCCCTGGTGAGCTCGGGCTCACGCCTGGGGTGGACCTCGCCACCGTCGGACCGCAGACCTACGGCACCGGTCCGACGACCCCTGCGTTGCGCCCGGTGCTCGACGCCGTCGCCGCGCTCGGCGAGGCGGGCCCGCTCGCGGGGCTCCTCGACACCGGCACGGTGGCGCTGTTCGGCCATTCCGCCGGCGGGACGGTCGCTCTCCAGTCGGCGAGCACGCAATGGTTCCCGGAGGTCCGCGCAGTCGTGACGTACGGCGCGCACACGATGGCGTCGCAGATGCTCGGCCACCCGCCCAGCACGCTGCTCCCGGCGCCGGTCGAGGCCCCCGTGATGCTGCTGTCCGGCACCGCCGACGGCGTGGTCGCCGCGAGCGCGGTCCGCTACGGCGAAGACCCGGGTGCGCCGACCCACGATCCCGTGACGGCGACCTGGGAGCGGGCACTCCCGTCGACGACCGAGGCGTGGCTCGTCCACCTCGGCGGCGCGACGCACATGCTCGCCGCACACCCCGAAGACAAGACCACCGCACGCGGGTTCCTCGAGGACCCGCCGGTCGGCGACGACGCCGCACGCCGCGACGCCCTCGCCACCATCGTCACCTCGTTCCTCCACGCCAGCGTGCGCGGGGACACCGAGGCGAAGAACGCACTGGAGCTGCTGGCGGAGCAGCCCCGCCCGGAGATCGCCGAGATCCGGCGACGCTAGGAGGAGACCCGCGATGTTCAAGAATTTCTGGTACGCCGTCGAGTTCAGCGAGGATCTCCCGGCGGGAACGCCCAAGAAGGTCAAGCTGCTCGGACAGCAGCTCGTCATCTACCGCAAGTCCAGCGACAACAGCGTCGTCGCGATGTCCGACCTGTGCGTGCACCGTGGTGCGGCACTGTCGGGCGGCTCGGTGAAGGACGACTGCATCGTCTGCCCGTACCACGGCTGGGAGTACGAGCCCGACGGAGCGGTGCGCAAGATCCCCGCGCACCCCGACAAGGGCATCCCGCGCAAGGCGCGCATCGACTCCTACCCGGTCCAGGAGAAGTACCGCTTCATCTGGATCTACATGGGCGACCTGCCCGAGGCGGAGCGCCCGCCGATCCCCGACTGGTCGGCGATCGACGACACCGAGACGTACCGGGCCGTCAGCGGGAGCTTCCTCTGGAAGTCCAACTACGAGCGGATCCTCGAGAACGGCGTCGACGTCGCTCACACGCCCTTCGTGCACGGTGGCGTCTTCGGCAACCCCGAGAAGCCCGAGGTCCCCGAGTTCGAGGTGGAGGAGTCGGAGTGGCACTGCAAGGTGTCGGTCAAGCTCAACCCGCCGCGTTCCAAGGGCATCTGGGGCTGGATCAACCCCAACAAGCAGGACCTCAAGGACCGCCCGCAGGTCCCTGTGTCGACCACCTGGTGGCTGCCGAACATGATCCTGCTCGAGGTCGACACCCCCATGGGTGCGATGAAGATCTTCGACGTGAACATCCCGATCGACGAGGAGACCACCCTCGTCAAGTTCATCGCCCTGCGCACGTTCTTCAAGGGCAAGTGGGCCGACCGTGACGCTCGTCGTCGCGTCTTCAAGGTGCTGTACGAGGACGAGGCCGTCGTCAACGCGGTCCGTCCCGAGCTGCTCCCGTTCGACCTTTCGGCCGAGCTCCACGTCAAGAGCGACTACAACGCGGTGCTCTACCGCCGGCGTCGCCAGGAGCTCATCGACAAGGGCTGGTCGGTCGAGGGCAACACGATCGTCGGCGAGGGCCCGGCACGGGTCGAGGCCCGCGTGATCCCGTCGCCGATCCGCAAGGAGGTTCCCGAGCTCGCCTCGGCATGGAACTTCAAGGAGGTCCGCAGCAAGGAGCTCCTCGGCAAGCGGGTCGAGCGCGAGGAGCGCGGCGACGTCCCCCGCACCGACACCACCGACACCGAGACCACCCGTGGAGAAGAGGTCCCCGCATGAGCACCACCGAGTCCGAGGCCAAGGTCAGCCTGCCCGAAGGTCTCTGCCGACGTACCTGGGAGCGCATCGTCGCCGAGCGTCGTCTGGTCGAGGTCACGTCCGACGACGGCTCCGCGCTCCGTACGCTGACGTCGCCGATGACCCCGGAGCCCGTGGGGGAGGTCCGCGTCTTCGTCGCCGAGGACGAGGATGAGCCTGTCGCGAAGCTCGTGTACGTCGGCCTCGCCGTCGAGATGATCGGTCTCGACAGCCACATGGTGTTCGCCTTCACCCGTGAAGGCCTCCCGATCCCGCACTTCACGCTCGACTCCGTCCTCGGACAGGGCTCGTACGCGTTCCACCTGGACCTGATCCAGCGGGCAGACCTGGGCACCCACCTCGCGTACCTCGACTGGGCGCACGAGCCGCTCACCGAGACGTACGAGGACGTCGCGACGTGGCCCGGGCTCAGCAAGGCGCAGATCGGTCCTCGCCAGAACGCGATGATGTCGCCGTGGATGCTCGTGAACCGTGCCGACGCGGAGGCGTTCGTCTCGATCGAGAGCGCGGTCACGACCTACCTCGAGCACTGGTTCTCGCTGCTCGACGCCGAGATCCCGGCCGAGGTGCTCGCCGACCTCGCCGACACCGACCTGGCGGCCCGCGACGCCCGCAACCGCGCGCTCGTGTTCAGTCCCGAGGTCGACAAGGTGTGGGCGCAGATCACCCGACTGATCGGTGAGGAGTCGGCGGAGGACGTGCGCGCGCAGCTGCTCGACAACGAGGTCCACGCGTGACGGCGACGGCCGATCCCGAGGCGGGAGCCGACACCACCAGCGAGTGGCAGCAGCGCATCGAGGGGGAGTGGCACGGTCGTCCGTCGCTCTTCGATGCCCAGGGCAACCACGTCGGCTACGAGCACGTGGTCCGCGCCAGCGTCGTCGAGGACGGTGTCTCCCGCTACTGGATGCGCACCAACCTGGAGGGCAGCGGCCCGCTGCGCAACCGCTTCGAGCTCGGCGCGGACTTCGACTTCGGGATCGTCGACTCCGATCAGAACCGCGTCTACTGCGGCCCGGACTTCTACGGCACGGGCCAGCCGTACGGCTACTTCGTCGAGGCGAACTACTACTCGCCCGGCTGGCAGGCGGACCTCCGTACGTGGAACCAGGTCCTGCCCGACGGCGTGACCCAGGTCTACTCGTCCGTCCTCCACGACGGGTGGGCCGTGTGCGCCGTGTTCAACGGTGTCTACAAGCGGACGCTCGACCACGAGACGAACCCTGAGACCCAGACGTTCGTCGACGAGTGGATCGCGGCCGAGACCCGCCGCGGGTCCATCCCTCAGGTCCTCCCCACCAAGGAGGCGGGGGCGTGGACCGGCACGCTGTCGGTCGAGGACGCCGAGACGCAGACGACGGTCGGTCAGACCGACGTACGCATCGACCACGAGCCGCTCTCGCTGCTGCGTGCCCGCCAGCGGGTCACGTGGCAGGGTGCGCTGGACCGCTCGTACACCCTTGAGCGCTACCGCGACGGTGCGCGGGTCCAGTACGACGGACCTGACGTGTTCGGCAACGCCGTCTCGTACGGACGGGCGCTCTTCACCACCCAGCACCTGATGGGCGCTGACGCACGTGGCGTCGAGAAGATCCGCGGGCGCGAGTTCCTCCTGGACCCGCAGACGCGCGACCTCTCGATCGTGTGGCAGCTGCTCAGCGGCGAGCGGACGACGCACTTCGTGCACGGCCTGCTGACCTGGGAGCCTGCGGCGTGAGCACCCCCAGGGTGGTCGTCGTCACCGGTGGGACCCGGGGCATCGGCCTCGGGCTCGCCGGCCAGCTCCTGCAGCGGGACTGTCAGGTCGTCGTGTGCGGCCGCTCGTCTGCAGCGGTCGACGCCGCCGTGGCCGAGCTCGGTGCGGTCGCTGGCGCCGACCGCGTCAGCGGCCTCCCGGCCGACGTCACCGACCGGGACTCCCTCCAGAGGCTGTGGGACCACACCATCGAGACCTTCGGTCGGGTGGACGTGTGGATCAACAACGCCGGCATCTCCGCACCCCGTCGTCCGCTTCCCGAGATCCCGGCGGACGTGGTGGACGGTGTCATCCGCACCAACCTCGTCGGTGCTGTCAACGGCAGCACGGTCGCTCTGGCCGGGCTGTCGGCCCAGCCGGGTGGCGGATGGATCTGGAACATGGAGGGCTTCGGCTCCGACGGCCAGCTCCAGCCCGGGATGGCGGTCTACGGCGCGAGCAAGCGCGCGGTCACCTACCTCACCTCCGCGATGGTCAAGGAGATGAAGGGCACCGACGTCCGCGTCGGCTACCTGTCGCCGGGCATCGTCGCGACCGACCTGCTCGTCGACGACTACGACGGCCAGCCCGAGGCGTTCGAGAAGGCCCGCAAGATCTTCAACATCCTCGGCGACCGGGTCGAGACGGTCACGCCGTGGCTCGCGGACCGGGTGCTGGCCGCGAGCAAGAACGGCGCGCGGGTGGCATGGCTGACCCGGTCGAAGGCGATGGGGCGTTTCCTCACCGCCGGCTTCCGGTCGCGGGACATCTTCGCGACCGACGAGTCGCCGGCCCGGACCCCGGAGGCGGTGGCCTGATGGCGATCGATCCCTGCACCGAGTACGGGCTGGCGCTCGCGATCGAGGACTTCGTGCCGGTGATCCTCGCCGGCGCCGGTCTCGTCGTCCTGGCGAACGCGCTCGGCAAGGTGCTCCCGGCCGTACGGGTGGGAGCGCTCCTCGGCGGTCTCGTCGTCACGGCCGGCGGCCTCGGCAAGGCCGTCTGGAAGCTGCTGGTCGCAGGCCCCTGCATCGAGATCCCGTTCCTCGAGCAGATGCTCTTCCCCTGCCTCGCGATCGGGTTCTCCGCGATCGCGTGGGCTCTCGCGAGCGTGTACGTGGGCAAGGTCGTCTCCTGGGCGCCGTTCGCCCTGGTGCCCTTCGTCGGTGCGTGCATCTCCGGAGCCGCGCGCAACCTCACCCCGATGCTCGCCATCGCCGCGCTGTCCGCGGTCGCCGTGGGCGCCATGGCCTCCGCGCTCGCCGCTCGCCACGGTGACCAGCTCGGACGCTGGTTGTTCATCTTCTACCTCGTCGGGACCCTCGTGCTCCCTCCGCTCGCCGCTCGGCCGCACCAGACCGAGGCCCTGCAGTGGATCGAGCAGCTCACGAACTCCGGCGTCCAGCTGTGCTTCCTCATCGGCGCGCTCCGCCTCCGCAGGCGACTTCCGCACGCCGAGCGTCCCTCCGTCCCCGAAGGAGCTTCCCTCCCATGACCGACCGTCTCGGTTATCGCCGCAAGTTCGGCGTGATCGCCCCCAGCACCAACACGATCGTCCAGCCCGAGTTCGACATGATGCGGGTCCCGGGCGTCACGTCGCACTACGGCCGGATCCTCATCCGTGACGGCCGGATCGCCGACGACGAGGGCATGCAGAACCTCCTCGTCCAGATCCGTGCCGCGATGGCGGACTGCGTCGAGGGCATCGTGACGATGGAGCCCGACTACATGGTCATGGGCATGAGCGCCGAGACGTTCTGGGACGGCGTCGAGGGCAACCGCCAGTTCGTCCAGCAGATCAAGGACCTCTCCGGCGGCCTCGGCGTCGCGACCGGGGCCGAGGCCTGCGAGCGCGCGCTCCAGCTCTACGGTGCCAAGAAGATCGGCATCGTCACGCCGTACACCCCCATCGGGGACGAGAACGTCCGCAAGTTCTTCACCGAGCTCGGCTTCGAGGTCGACAAGATCAAGGGTCTCAGCTGCGAGAGCGCCGTCGCGATCGCGCACGTCAGCGAGCAGACGCTGCGTGAGGCGATCATCGAGGTCGACGGACCCGACGTCGACGCGATCGTCCAGTGCGGCACGAACCTGTGCATGACCCAGCTCGCCGACGAGGCCGAGCGCTGGCTGGGCAAGCCGGTCATCGCGATCAACGCCGCCACCTGGTGGATGGCCCTGCGCGAGAACGGGATCGAGGACAAGGTCCACGGCTTCGGGTCGCTGCTGCGCGACCACTGACCCCCTACCTCCGTGCGGGGCGGGCTTCCCCCGGGCCAGCTCCGCACGGTGCTCCACCACGACGACGCCCCCTGAGCCACGCGGCTCAGGGGGCGTCCTCTCGTCCGAGATGTCGCGTTCTGGTCACATCCGCATCACGTCCGGGGAGAAGTGGTGCCATTCACGGGACAGCGTTCCAATCTCAGGGTTACGGTGCGGCAGACGAGGTCGGCTCCGACTCGAGAGTGATCTGGTCGAAAGGCAGCAGCGGCTGCACCGCAGGAAAGACCCAGAGGAACAAGATGCCGACGAACGCCAGGAAGAGGGCGACTGCCACGGCCGCCTTCACGGCGTTCGAGCCCGGCAGGACGCGCCAGAGAGCTGCGTACACGTCATGCCTCCTTTCCGGTGCGGGTCTCGGCCAGCTTGCCGTGGACGATCAACCGCTCGCTCGACCCCCAACGAGGGTGGCAGGTGACGATGGTGATCCGTGCCTTGCGTGGCCGCGCATTGGGCTTGCCGGGGACCGAGTAGAGGACGCCCACTTCCGTCGGCGGCACGATCTGCGTGCTGGTGACGACATAGGTGTAGGTCGAGCCGATGGCCTCGACGATGATCTTGTCGCCCTCGCGGACACGGTCGATGTGGGCGAACGGCTCTCCGTGCGTCGCCCGGTGGCCCGCGACGGCGAAGTTGCCGACCTGACCCGGGAGAGCGGTCTCGGGGAACCGGCCGGGGCCACGGGCCAGCTGCTCGTTGGAGACGCCTTCCACGACGACCCACGACCAGTCGTCTCCCAGCCGAGGGATCTTCATCACGGCGACACCCGAGCCGGCGGACGGTCGTACGGGCGCGGGCGGTGCCGCGCTGTTCGTCACGGGCGCGGCGGCGACCTGCTGCTTGAAGTCGTCGCGCAGATCGACCTGCGCGGCGGCGGTCTGGACGTCGCTCCAGAAGACCAGGTAGACGGCGAACAGCAGCACGACGACGCCACCGGTGACCAGTGTCTCCGCGGTCGTACGTGCGAGCGTTCTCGCGACGTTGCCGGACTTGCTCATCAAAATCCTCTCGGATATATCATTGACAATATCGTCTGCGTGAATAAGCCTATCCCTACTTGCACTCCGGATGTGTGCAATGCAGTGGACAGGACTGCGACTCAGGTCGGGTCCCTCGGGACCCCCTACCCGAGAAGGAGAACGGGTAGATGAGATCGAAGAATCGCGTCGTCGCCCTGCTGGCTGGTGCCAGCTTGCTCGCGACGTCAGCAGTCGTCCTCGGAGCCACATCGGCTTCGGCGGCGGCCCCGTCCGGCGGCTGTTGGGTCTACTCGGTGGCGGAAGGTTCGCCAGTCGAGGACACCGCAACGACGGGCAACCTTTCCACCTCCCTAGCGGCGTGGGGGAACAACGCCGACTACAACCTCACCACCAGTGGGGGCAACACGGTCGGCAGCTCCCGCAACTTCACGCTGACGTTCAACACCGGACCGACCAACGGCGGTCCGGCAGCTTCGGGAACGGTGTACTACTACTTCTCTGTCAACGGCACCAACCTGCCGGTGATCCAGAAGTCGTTCAGTGCGCCCGGGTTCGGCCCGATCCCCGGTGACACGGTCACGGGGTCGTACGCGATCACGGGTTCCGGCACCAACACGGTGAAGCTGCGCAAGGTCATCTACGACATCCCGACCTACACGTTGCGCGTCCAGTGCAACGGGCAGACCGGTGGTGTCGCGAACGGCGTCAACCCGGCGACCACCCCCGTCGACACCAACATCACCGCGAGCTTCTCTGCGGTGGGACCGGCGGCGAGCATCAGCGGCATCACCAACCAGGTGGTGACCACGGCGGCGCGCAAGAACGACGTGATCAGCTTCGGCGTCACGAACTTCTCGGCGGCCGGCACGGGCACGGTCGAGCTGTGCAACGTCAGCGGGACGAGCTGCGACGCCACGTCGTCGTCGGTCTCCATCGCTGGTGACGGCACGGGCTCGGGCACCATCGCGGTCGGGGCAACCCCGACCACGGGCTCGCGCACGCTCAAGGTCACGTCGGGTGGTGAGACGAGCCTGACTCCGATCACCATCCTGGGTGACGTCACGGTCTCGACCAACGTCGTCGGCGGTGGCTCGGGCACGGTGGTCACCGTGACCGGCAGCAACTGGGATCCGAACCAGCCGGTGACGGTCGGTGGCTACAAGAACGGTCCTCCGTTCCCGCCGCCGGCGTCCTCGGACGCGACGATCTCGACGACCGCCGACTCCGCGGGCAACATCTCCGCCTCGTTCACGGTGAACGATGCAGCGACCGCGTTCATCGGCGCGAGCCGGACGCACGCGGCCGGTCCTCCGCCGGTGGTCCTCTTCGGTTCGAAGGCGTTCACCTTCTCGGGTGACACCTGCACGGCGAAGCAGGGATCGGCAGCCACGGGTAGCTGTGCGCTGCTCGAGACGGTCGAGCTGACCGTCGTGGCCGGCGACCTGAAGATGTCGAAGGACGCGGGCAAGGTCCTCATGTCGGGCGTCACGCTCGACGGCTCGGACCAGACCTCGACCGGCGACCTTCAGGACGTCACGGTGAAGGACTACCGCGGCGGCACGCTCGGCTGGTCGCTCGTCGGTCGCTTCTCGGGCCTCAACGGCCCCGCGAAGCCGACCGGTGGCAACTTCACCATCGATCCGTCCGCCCTGACCTGGACGCCCAGCTGTGCGGCCCAGGCCAACAGCGACGACACCGTCGTCGCGGGCGCAACGGGCTCGTTCGCCGATGCCTCGACCGACCTGCCGCTCTGCGCGGTGGCGACGTCTGGTGTCGGTGCGAACGGGACCAGCGGAGGCGACGCCGTCGCTGACGCCGGGCTCTCGCTCGAGGTCGGTTCCAGCCAGGCGGCCGGTAACTACTCCGGCCTCCTCACGTTGACGCTGTCGTGAGCCTGCTCTCGACATGTCATCTGTCATGACACGCAACACCCCGTAGTACCGGCCCGGATGGGTGCCGCTCTCTCGCGGCACCCATCCGGTCCGCCACGTTTCCGCCGGCAAGGAGCGCCGACCCCCGATGACCCGAGTGCTGCGCCTCGCGCGCCCCATGATCGCCCTCGTCGTGCTTGCCCTGACGACGGGGCTGTTGTCGTCTTCGGCCCAGGCCGCCGACAACGGCGCCTGGTCGGTCACGCCGACGCCCGGATCGGCGGCCTCGGCGACGCCGCGCAGCTACTTCGTGCTCGAGGGCGCGCCCGGCGCGACGCTCACCGACAAGGTGCGCATCCGGAACTACACCAACCGGCCGCTGACCTTCTCGCTCTACGGAGCCGACGGCTACAACACCGAGCAGGGCGGATTCTTCGCGCTGCGGACCCTCGAGCGTCCGCAGATCGACGTCGGCGCCTGGATCAAGATGCCCGTCCAGCAGGTCAAGGTCGCACGCCGGACTCAGGTCGACGTCCCGATCACCGTGCAGATCCCGCCGAACGCGACTCCCGGTGACCACGTGGGCGGCATCGTCGCTCTCAACGGTGCCGTCGAGGGGACGACCGAGTCCGGTGGCATCGACGTCGGTATCAAGCGCGCCGTCGCCGCTCGCGTCTACCTGCGGGTGAGCGGACCGACGACGCCTGCACTGGAGGTCAGAGGGGTCACGCTCGACCACGACCGAGGCTTCTTCCCGTGGACCGGGACCGGCAAGGGCACGGTGTCCTACACCGTCAAGAACACCGGCAACCTGCGCCTCTCGCCGGAGAGCGTGATCGCGCTGTCTGGGCTCGGAGGGCGTGAGCTGGACACGGTCGAGACCGCCGCTGTCGTCGACCTGCTCCCCGGGCAGATCGCGAAGCTTCGTGCCGACGTCTCCGGGATCACCTACGCCGATCGCGTGTCCGTCGACGTCACGCTCGCAACGCCCGAGGGCGTCCGCGACGTCGGTTCGCAGACCGTGTGGATCGTCCCGTGGCCGCTCATGCTGATCGCGCTGCTGCTCCTCGCCGGGGCCGCGTGGTGGGTGTGGCGACGCCGGGTCGAACGACGGCGTGCGTTCGAAGCCGTCGCGACCGCGCCCAAGCTGTCGATCGCGAGCGGCCGATGAGGGGCCCGCGCAAGCTCGCCGTCCTGCTCGCCGTCCTCGCGATGCTCGGGTTGACCGGTGGCACCTGGGCGCCGGCCCTGGCCGACGAGCCCGCGAGCGGGCTGACCGCAACGGTCACCCCGGGCACGGCCGGCTACGGCGACCGGGTGAAGGTCGAGGGATCCGGCTGGCCTGCGATGACGCAGGTTCAGGCCGTGGTGTGCGGTGACCTGGCGATCGGTGGATCGGCTGCGTGCGACCAGACCACCGCGGTGCTCGGCGTCGCCAACGTCGACGGCGAGGTCGACATCGACATGGTCGTCGGCAATCCGCCCCGTCCCTGCCCGTGCGTGGTGCGGCTCGCGTCGTACACCGGCCCGGCGCTCGCGGTGGACATGCCTCTCGTCATCAGCGGGCACCCTGTCGGTACGCCCCCCACTCCTGCCCTCCCGCTCCCGAACCTCCACGTGAAGGAGGTGCGTCTCGAGGGCAGCGGGGGGATCGGAGCCTTCTTCGGCGCCTCACCCGCACGCACGCTCGTCGTGACGATCGAGAACCGCGGCACGGCGCCGGCGGTCAACCCGCCGATCAAGGTCGGTGTCGGCAAGTCGGAGGAGACCAAGCCGAATGTCGGGATCGGTCGCGACCTGACGATCGAGCCGCTGCAGAGCGGTCGGATCGAGATGAAGGTCGAGCTGCCGTTCGCGGCGGTCGGCACCTGGCACGTCGTGGGCTCCGTGGGGGAGGGTGACCTCGGGACGACGTTCGAGACCACCTGGGGCGCCTACCCCTGGGGCCTGATCGCCCTCTGCGTCTTCGCGGCCGCCCTGCTCGGACTCGGCGTGGTCGTCCGTGTGCAGGCTGCGAGGAGGCACCGTGCCGGCCGCGTCCCCGCCGAGACGGCCGCTGCGCTCGCGAACCGTCCGTACACGTTGCCCGACGTCGTCTACGTCGACTCGATCGGCGGCTTCCTGGTGAGTCCGAAGGCCGTCGGTCGGTCCCGGCTCATCAAGCACCTCGACGGGCGCCTGGAGAGCCAGGACCTGCAGGCGCTCCTCTCCGACCCCGCGCTGGCCGCGGGCGGCGCGGTGCTGGTGCAGGACGGCGGCCCCTCGCAGAACGGCGCGGGTGCCGCGGTCGTGGACCTGGTCGCCCTCGACACCTGGTTGCGTCATCGAGACCCGTCCAGCGCCCCGCCCGAGGGCGCCGAGCAGCTCGCGAGCCAGGGGACCGGTGACGCGGTCGTGGACGTGGACGCGGTGGACACGTGGCTGGAGCGACGAGATCACAAACGATCTTCCCAGGCCAACTAATATCCTATATTCTAGCGGCCGGTTATGAAGCGCACTGGAGGGCGAATGCGGCATCAGAAGGACACCGACGGCGGCAGGGATCGATCGCTGGTGATCCGAGCAGGCGCGGCGCTGGCGTGCTTCGCGCTCGCCCTCGTCGGCTGCGGCAGCGTGATGCCGGGCGCGGTGGTCGGCAACGGTTCGGGCGGTACCTCAGCGACCGCCGAGGGCGTCGGCCCCGGCGTGACCGACGATGCCGTCAAGGTCGTCTTCGTCGGTGTCGACCTCGAGGGCGTCAAGGACATCACCGGCTTCAAGACCGCAGACGCCGGAGACCCCAAGAAGCAGGTCGAGGCGCTCGAGGCATGGGTGAACGCCAACGGCGGGGTTGCTGGACGCAAGCTGGACGCCGTCTTCCGGATGTACGACGCGTCGGTCGACTCCCCGGCCGCCGAGGAGCAGCTCTGCAACAAGATCACGCAGGACGACCGCGCCTTCGCCGTCGTCCTCACCGGTCAGTTCCAGAGCAACGCGCGTCCGTGCTACGCCCAGCGCAAGACGCTGGTCCTGGACGCCACCCTCGTCGCGACGAACGACGCGACCTACGAGGAGCTGTCCCCGTACCTGTGGTCGCCGAGCTACCCGTCGTACGACGGTTTCGTCCGCGCCTACATCGCGACGCTCAAGGACCGTGGGTTCTTCAAGGGCCGCAAGAAGGTCGGGGTCGTCGCTGCCGACAACCCGATCAACCGCACCACGATGAAGGAGCTTGCGCTCCCGCTGCTCGAGGAAGCCGGCGTCAAGGCCGAGGTCGCCTGGGTCGACACCACCGACCAGGGGAGCCTCTTCCAGGGCAACGACCAAGGTGCAGTCACCTTCCGCAGCGCGGGCGTCGACCGCGTGATGTTCCTCGGCGGGGCCCGGCTCGCCTCGATCTTCGCGACCGTCGCGGACGCGCAGGACTTCAAGGCGCGCTACGCCATCTCCACGTACGACAACCCGACGTTCTTCGTCAACAACCCCGCAGTCGTTCCCCAGGATGTCCTCAAGGGGATGGTCGGGGTCGGGTTCGCACCCGGCCAGGAGGTTGCTGACTCGCAGGTTCCGTTCCCCGGCACCGATGCAGAGAAGAAGTGCATCGACATCTACTCGAAGGCCGGGATCACGTTCCCCTCGCGGGAGGCGGCACGCGTCGCCCTTCCGTACTGCGACGCCGCAGTGCTCCTGCAGGCAGGCGCCGCCGACATCACCGACGACCTGAACGCCGCCGCGTGGGGCGCCGGGGTCGAGAAGCTCGGCTCGGCGTTCGTCCCAGCCACGGGCTTCACCGGAGCCGGCGGCCACGCCTCGTCGGGCGCCTACCGCGTGCTCGTGTTCAACAACGAGTGCCGCTGCTTCGTCTACGAAGGGGGCGACGTTGATTTCCCGACGTCGTGACCCCGCCACCTCGTACGCGCCGCGGCCCGGCGCCGCCGCGCTGTCGTGCGACGGCATCCAGTGCTCGTACGGTCAGGTGCAGGTGCTCTTCGACGCCGGCCTCGTCGTGAACGAGGGCGAGATGGTCGCCCTCCTCGGTCCGAACGGTGTCGGCAAGAGCACGTTGCTCAAGGTGCTCGCCGGGCTCCTCAAGCCGGACGCGGGCAGCGTCCACATCGGCGGCGTCGACGTCACCGCCGCACCGACCCGGGAGCGGATCGCCCGTGGTCTGGGCCAGGTTGTCGGGCAGGCGACGTTCAGCTCGATGACCGTCACCGAGAACCTCCGGATGCACGCCTACTCGATCGAGGACCGCGCGTGGGCCCAGGAGGCGGTCGACGCCGCGCTCTCGGTGTTCCCGCGCCTGCGGGCCCGCCAGGACCAGCCTGCGTCGACGTTGTCGGGCGGGGAGCGGCAGATGCTGGCCCTCTCCAAGGCGATCGTCCAGGACCCCCGGGTCCTCGTCGTCGACGAGTTCTCGCTCGGCCTCGCGCCAGTCGTCGTGGGTGGTCTGCTCGAGCTCGTCCGTCGCCTCAACGAGCGGGGCACGGCGGTCCTTCTCGTCGAGCAGTCGGTCAACGTCGCACTCTCGCTCGTCGACCGCGCCTACTTCATGGAGAAGGGGCAGATCGTTGCCTGCGAGACCTCCGCAGAGCTGAGCGCCGACCCCGACAGGGTGCGCGAGCTCATGCTCGGCGGGCACGTGGCGGTGGCCCAGTGAACGCCACCGACACGACGCTCGCGATCGGCGTCATGGGCTTCCAGCTCGGCATCGACCGGATCCTCATCGGCGTCTTCACCGGACTCACCTATGGCCTGCTGGCCGTCGGACTCGTACTCGTCTACCGGTCGAGCCGCTTCGTCAACTTCGCCCACGGCTCGATCGGTGCGTTCGGCGCCTCGATCCTCGGACTGCTCGTCATCGACTGGGGCGCTCCGTACTACCTGGCGTTCCCGCTCGCCATCGGCGTGGCCGCACTGCTGGCCGCCGGCATCGAGGTCGGCGTCGTCCGTCGACTCGCGGGCCGACCGAGCCTCATCGGCATGATCGCGACGCTCGGACTCTCGCAGTTCATCCTCATCATGGCGCTGCTCATCAACAGCGACGGCGTCAGCGGCTTCACCTTCCCCATGCCGCCGTTCCTCCCGTCGTTCACGATCGGCAAGCTCCCGGTGAGCTCGGCGCACGTCGCGATGGTGCTGCTCGCACCGGCCGTGCTGGTCGGTCTCTCGATGTTCCTGCGCCGGATGCGTCAGGGCATGGCGATCCGCGCGGCCGCCGACGACGCAGACACTGCCGCTCTCGAAGGCATCCGCGCGCCGCGGATGGCGTCGTACGCCTGGGCGCTCGCCGGTGGCATCGCGGCGCTGTCGGCGATCCTCGTGACCCCGACGACGGCCGGCCAGTCGATCGACACCCTCGGGCCCGACCTGCTGCTCAAGGGCCTCGCCGGCGCGGTGATCGCCCGCATGACGTCGATCCCCATCGCCTTCGGGGCGTCCATCGGCATCGGGGTCCTCGAGCAGGTGCTCCTCTCCAACCCGGACACCCGTGGTCTCGTGCCCGTCGTCCTCGGCATCGTCATCGTCGTCGCCCTCCTCCGTCAGCCGACCCTCGGGCGTGCCGACACCGAGCGAGGCGGCTGGCGGCGGGTCGGTGCTCCTCCGGTGCCGGCCGCG